>OGFK01000290.1_pt1 | contig 47334 bp, 48 predicted proteins | sample 1570931 | NCBI WGS metagenome assembly OGFK01 (sample SAMEA2581935, study PRJEB24529) | metagenome | biome: Human gut stool | place: China | collected 2011
GGTGTAAAGACGGTGACGTCAAAGCCGAGCAGTACTAATTGCCCGAGACTTTCTTTATAGTAGCGATACTTTCAGTTGTTGTACAACTTTTAACGACAGTTTTTGCTAATCAATTTGTCTAACTTATACGCTCGACGAATTAATAATTAATAATTACTAATTGTCGCAGTGAACGAATATTAGGCGGTTATTGCGGCGGTGTCCCACCTCTTCCCATTCCGAACAGAGAAGTTAAGCCCGCTTGCGCCGATGGTACTGCAATGCAATGCGGGAGAGTAGGTGGCTGCCTTCTTTACTTGAGGTCTTCAGAGTCAAACGACTTTGGAGACCTTTTTTTTGTTTAGGAGGGTATGGCATCCTGCCATACCCACGCCGCCTTGTTTAAGAATTTTCCCTTAGGGGGTGCACTTTAAGTCCTAATAGCAGGAATTACATAGCCAAGATCAATGGTGTTCATCGTGAGGTGATGTGTTGGTATCTCCTTTCCACAACCCATGCAGGTTGCAATACTCGCGAGCTGATACCTCTTTGGCATCTGTTAGGAAGATTACCTCTGGCTTCTCGCCTGGCTGTAGCTCATGGCGAAGTACATCGGTAGGAGTGAGCAACTCTATCCATTGGATATAATGCTCTGGGAGCATCGGATGCTCTACGCTTCCAACCTTTACACGATAGCCGCCCTCGATCGGTTCTATAACGGGCACATGCTTCTCTTTTGCCGCATCCGTGGTGTTCTCCTTCATCAGTTTCATGGGCTGACCGCAGCAGCTGAGCATGGCTCCAGGATTCACTACCTCTACCACGTTGCCACAAACCGTGCAACGGTAGATTTCTCTTGTTTTAGTCATAATCGTTCCTCCTAAAATTTAGAAAATTAAATGACGTCTTTATTCTTTGACGATTATAAAGATACTCGTTTTTTGTGAGTTACACAAATTTTAGAGCCTTTTTTATTCCAAAATAAAGTTAAAGTTTGTAGATATTCACTTGCGAAACTTTAGTAACCGAAGGTTTTCGTTAAGCCAGATAAGCAGAGCTAAGTTTACTTAAGCTTTGCCATGGCGAGAAAATGTGTTCGTGAAATGTAACAATCTACACCTTAGACCGAGGGTTGAGTGGATTACAGATGACAATGTTTAGTCAAATTACTCCATGACCCGAAAATATTGGGGTACGTAATGACGAAGTCAAGAAAGAGTGAATAAGTTGCGTGTCTGATCCTATCAAGTCGTGAGAGTGTTAAAAATGAGGTCTGATTTGATGAAAAACGAAATTTTGTATCGCTGTTTGGAAACAAAGCATTATCTTTGTACCATAATTCAAAACAAAATGGGCATCAACAAGCTAAAAGTGGTGTTGACAGAAGAAGCACAAGCATTTTGGATGCGCAGCCATTCAAAGCTCAACAGAAGATATACTACAACATCTTCAAGGTTGAGGAAGGAGTGATGAAAGTTGACATCTTCAAGAAACTGGAGAATACTGAGATATGGGAGTTTCGAACTCTCTACAATGGTATATGCTACAGGCTTTTCTCCTTTTGGGATACTGAGGAAGAGACTTTGGTTATTGCCACACATGGCATAGTCAAGAAAACTCAGAAGACACCATTAAAGGAAATTACCAAAGCAGAAGAAATAAGAAAAGAGTACTTTAATAATAAAAATAAATAGCATTATGGCACAGATGAAATTGATACCAGCAGACAATATGAAAGATAAACTTTGGGGTAGAAGAGGAACACCAGAGCGTGAAGCAATGGAAACTAAACTCAAAGAAGATGTGAACGCCTATATTGTAGGCGAAGCCATACGCAAGGCTCGATTGGCACAAAACCTCACGCAAGAACAACTTGGTGAACGTATCGGTGTGCAGCGTGCTCAAATTTCAAAGTTGGAGAAAGGTACAAGTGTTATCACATTGCCAACAATGAGTCGTGTATTCCAAGCTTTGGGTATCGCAACAGCCACTCTTGATTTGGGTATTGCAGGCAAGATTGCGTTGTGGTAAGATAATTAATAAATAAAACCTGAAATATATATCATCATACCCTCTAAGAAAGATGAAATACAACAATATAGATTATCAAAGATGTGTACTTATATGCATGGTCGTGATGATACATATCGTGAATTTCAGTACACTATACCCTGACGTAAAAAACTTTATAAACTTCTTTTTCATGCAAGCGTTTTTGTTGATTACAGGCTATTTGGTAAACATCAGAAAAACGTATAAGGAATTTGTGTCTTACATCATGAAGATTCTCATTCCTTATATAATAATGGTTACCGGTTATGCTTTTGTTTCAACATTACTACCAGTAAGAGATGGGGTAAACGAATTTACAATACCTATAATTCTTAATACGATATTTGTCACCTCTATTGGTCCGTATTGGTTCTTATACACAATGGCTATATGCGGGGTAATATATTATTTGACATTCAATTTGGTTGGCAAATGGAGCATAATGGGCAAATTGTGCTTATTTGCCACATTTCTTATGTTAGTCTCACAATACACTCCAGTTCTTAATTCTACGAATGCAGCTTTTTATTTCACTGGTGTCTGTTTGCGTCTGTCTGAAAAACGTCTTGATGAAATTATAAAACCATCGTTGTGGAGTATTCTGCCTTTCATAGCAATAGCAAGTTTTCCAAACTATAAAAATTGGAACTTTTTAGCGGTTACAATATTAGCATTGTCATTCCTTTCTTTCGTTCCGAAACTCATACAGAGTATCAAAAACAAGAAGGTCTTGGGAATTATAGGATATATCGGAAGAAACACACTTCCTATATACCTTTTTCATCCAATATTCACAATGGGAGGCAAGTTAGCATTGCCACTATTCCATTTTGATAATTCGGGGGGGTACATACGGTCTTCACTATTGCCGTTAGCATAATCGGAAGTATTGCTATTGCTGCAATCCTTGACAGATGTCACATGTCTTATATTTTTGCGAGAGAAAGGTTCTTACGCTAATCATATCAACGATAAAATAAAACAGGTAGAATTTGAGAATGCACAATGATACAAGGTATATTTGCTATCATGTGCAATCCGGGTAGGATTATATAAGAGTGATGTTATTGCATTGATACCCAATACTTGTTGCTTGGTGGTCACTTGAAATGTTCCCAAAATGAGAATACAAGTATAACATTGCCTAAAAATAACACATTCATTTATATTCTTTAACTAAAAGTTATGCAGTCATCAAGCCGTTTGTGTATCTATATAGATAGTACGAAACAATTCGCTCATGGCTTCAAATATAACAACATTAGTAGAAAAAGCGAAACAAGGTGACGCTGACGCTTTCAGCACATTATACCAAATGTATTATCCTAAGATGAAAGGGATATGCATCAATATTCTTAGAGAGGACAAAGCTGTCGTTGACGACCTTGTCCAAGATGCTTTTATACTTGCGTTTGTTTCATTGAAAGACTTGAAGAATACTCATAGGTTTAGTCAATGGCTTACAAGTATCACCACTAACCTTGTATTGAAATATCAGGAGCAAGGTAAGAGATACGATTTCATTTCCTTGTCTGATGTAGAGGAAGAATTTAGTTTCGTATTGGAAGATGGCAACACTTCCAAGCAGTCAATTTCGTATGAGGAAATTATGTCAGCAATAGACAATTTGCCTGAAGGGTATAAGAAAATATTCAATATGTCTGTTTTGGATGGCTTGTCCCATCAAGAAATCAGCGAATTACTTGATATTGCTCCACATAGTTCTTCCTCGCAATTGTCAAGGGCAAAGGCAATGTTGCGAAACATATTGTCCCCAAGAGCTATGCTTATCATCGTATTGGCGTTGATAGTCATCCCTGTATATAGGTATTTTACAGCAAAGAAGAAACTCGTTCCTGAAAATGATGTAAATATAGTTCGAACTCGAAAACCTAATGAAGGCATTACACCTATACAAAAGAAGCCTAATGTTTCTGTTATTAGAGCGCAAAACGCTATTTTGTGCTCTAATTATCGAAGTGTTCAACAGAGAAAGAACACGGTGATAACTGGTGGTGATTCTATTAAGGCAGGTCAAAATGTCATAGTCGAAATATCCGATTCTTTGCAGGATAACCAACATATTTTGGCTGATAACAAGCGAGATAGTATCATCAAAAAAGATACTGTCTATACACCTATTCCAAACGAGGAAAGATGGATTGCGGATGATACAAGGACGCACAAGAAAAGTAAATGGCAGTTGCTTGCAGCTGGTTCTTTGGGTACTACTATTGCGCAAAATGTTTATAAGATTATAACAAGTAGCGGTGATGATATTACGAGTGAACAACCTTCAAAAAAGATTTTTACTACATGGGAAGAGTATTCTGAATATCTACATCGCTTAACTCCAACTGACCCAACGGCGGAAAATATTGCAATGATGGATATTGCCGATAACAACAAGGGCAAAATTGAAGAGGCAGAACATCATGACAAACCTATAATATTAGGATTGGCTGTGAACAAGAGCATAGGAAAGCATTGGAGCTTAGAAACAGGACTCCAATACTCTTACTTGAAGTCATATTTTACTTTGGGTACCGGCAATTATCGTGTTGACAAGGAACAAAAATTGCATTACATCGGTATCCCTGTCAAGCTCTCGTACCAATTCATGGCTTACAAGAGACTGTCTGCTTACGGTTCTGCGGGAGCAAGCATTCAGATACCATTGTCTGGGAAGACATATGCAGACTATGTAGTAGGAGGAAAGTCTGGCTATACAACGGATTGGAAGACAACACCTTCTATACAGTGGACTGTAAACACTAACATCGGAATACAATATCAATTTGCACCAAAGCTGACATTGTTTGTTGAGCCAACGCTGAATTGGTACATTCCGAATGGAAGCGAAGTCAAGAATACTTGGACAGAACGTCCATTTACATTGACTGTGCCTTTCGGTATTAGGCTCTCTTGGTAAGAAAGTCTCAAATTGCATGCAGTCTTTATGACTGATCTGTATCTATATATACAGAAAAGTCAAAAAATAAGATACATGCAAAAAAGACATACAGACAGGAAGATGTATTTCCGTGACTTGGAGATAACATCTAAGGAGTTTTACATCAGCTACTTGTCAGATTTTACGGAACTGACACCAAAGAGTAGAATCTTGGAGGTAGGCTGTGGTGAAGGAGGAAACTTAGTTCCCTTTGCACAGTTGGGCTGCAAAGTGACAGGTATAGATATTGCCGAGTGCAGAATTAAAGATGCCAAAGCATACTTTTCCGAAATCAGCAATCATGCTACATTTGTATGCTGTGATTTCATGCAATATCCTGTTCCATGTAATGAAGAGGATAAATATGACGTAATACTATTACATGATGTGATAGAACACGTTCCTACAAAAGAGCCATTTCTTGCACACCTAAGAAAGTTTATAAAAACAAAAGGCGTGCTGTTTGTCGGATTCCCCGCATGGCAAATGCCTTTTGGAGGACATCAACAGATTTGCAGAAGCAAACTTTGCTCACATCTGCCATTCATTCACTTGTTGCCAAACCCTTTATACAAGTTGTTGCTAAAAACATGCAATGAAGAGAAAGAAACTATGAATGAACTTATGAGCATAAAAGAATGCCGAACAAGTATAGAGTTGTTTGAAAGACTCATACACCAATGCGGCTTCTCGGTAACAGACCAAAAACTTTGGTTCATCAATCCTCATTACAAGCAGAAGTTCCACCTTACCCCACGACTCTTGCCACATTGGGTATGGAAGATGAAGTATATCAGAAATTTCTTCACCACTTCATGCTGGTATATATTGACCATAAGCCATAAATAGAACTTACGTTCTTTAGGCAACCATTAAATCTATGAAACATTAAATAAGATATACTTAACCATTTCGGAAAAGCAGACTCCAAAAATCAGTATTGGAATCTGCTTTTCTACTTGTATAAAAATGTAGGAAAACAGTATGATAGGCTACATTTCTATTGGTTCTTATAGAATAAAAGGGGATGATTGGCAATTACATCCTTTAAGGGAAGTTGTTTCAACCCTACACATCTAAAATATTATTGAATAACTTTGGTTGTCACATTTTGAGTTCGGTTGAAACGTTCCCATCCAAACACTATTTGGTAGTTTTTAATGTAAGCGAAAGTTAAATACGTTAAATTACTACCCTTTCGTATCTAAACAGAATCCACACAGTCACTTTTCTACCGTTTAAAGCGTATAATACTGATAATCAACTAATAATAGATACATATTATAAACCACTTAGGCAAGGGGTGTTGGTGATTCTACCGCAAAGGTAATTAATTCTGAGCAAATCACAACTGATTTAGTGAGTTTTTAAACGTGATATGACATTAGACTCATACCATACTGCAGCCTGCGCCATTACGTCCTTCAAGTCCTCGATGAACTGCATGTAGTTATTCTGAGTTATAGGGATATATCGCTCCGGGTGTTGTCCGTCGTGGTCGCCGCTTGTCAAATGGATGATGCAGAATGTGCGGTCCGTATCGTGATGGGCTACCATGCCTCGCTTCTTGAGAACTGTCACTGTGCGGTCGAAGTCTGCCGGAGTGGTGGGTATCACCTGCAGCACGCTCCAGGGGTATTCCTGAGCCGTGAGGAGCGTCTGCCCCTCCTGCTGACTGAGCAGGAAGGAATGAATTGTTCTTGATGTTTTCATGCTACAAAGTTTAACGAGTTGGTGATTCTACCGCAAAGGTAGTTAATTCTGAGCAAATCTCATAAATATAATCTTGCAGATATAAAATATGAGTACGTGAAAAAATCTGCCATATCTTCCAGAAATGGCGTAATGGGTTGGTGGTGAATATGATAAGGGCTGGAAGATAACTTGAATGAGAGGGCTATCTTCCAGCCATCTTCCAGTTTTTGATAGCCATCTTCCAGCTTTTGATAGTCATCTTCCAATTTTTGACAGCCATCTACCAACTGTGTCTTAGCCTTTTATATAACCACCGCTGTGCCACTGCATGTCACCATGAGCATCGATCCGCCCTGTCCTACGGTTTCGTAGTCGAGGTCGATGCCGACGATGGCGTTACAACCGAGGCTTTCGGCACGTTCAGCCATTTCGCGCATGGCTGAGTCCTTAGCTTCGCGCAGCACACGTTCGTATGCACCGCTGCGACCGCCGAAGAAGTCGCGCAAGCCTGCCATGAAGTCTTTGAAAACATTGGCGCCGATGATGGTTTCGCCGGTTACTACGCCGCGATATTCGCGGATGGGGTGGCCTTCGAGGGTGGGTGTTGTTGAGAAAATCATAGTATTGTTCCTTTCTTTTTAATACGTTAAATAAACGCAATTATGAGCGGTTTATTTTGTGGGTTAACAATAAATAATATAACTTTGATTTTGCTATTAATTTAAGCGAACATTGAGATAAACGACAGAGCAGTTAAACCTTATAACAAGCAAGACAGATATGAAAAGATTCAGATACTTTCGTTTTACACTCGCAGCTGCGGGCATGGCGCTGATGGCGCTTGGCAGCTGTACGTCGCGTGCGACGAAATCGGGCTCTGCGGCGGAGCAGGACAGCGTGCTGCAGCAGACAGCGTTCGCAACGGACAGCATTGCGTTCTGCGAGCAGAAGGATTCGACGTTGAAGTGCAGCGTAGTTGTAGACTATCCTTCGGGCGACGACTCGCTCTCGGTCAGCGTGCGCAGATACGTAGCCGGCGAACTCGTGCGTATGTATCTGCCCGCAATGCAGGAGGAGAACGGCGAGGCGCCCGTGTACAAGGGTTCGATGGCGGACGGCAAGGCGCTTGTCGACTTCTACGGCAATATGAATAATGTGTATCTGAAGGCGCAGTATGCCGAGCTGAAGGTGTTGGGCATTGCGGGTCTCTCGTACGACCTGAGCATACGCAAGACGTATGAGACCGACCGCTATCTAACGTACGAGACCTCCTGCTATGTGTTCCTCGGCGGAGCGCACGGCTCGGCTGTGTGCTACCAGGTGAACATCGTTAAGGCTACGGGCAAGGTGCTCGCCGCTACTGTAGACACGCTGAAGCAGAAGGCGCTGCAGCCCATCCTGCGCCGTGGCGTGAAGGAGTATATCTCGAAGGCAGAGAACCGCAAGATAAAGGATAGCGACCTGCAGAATATGCTCTTCGTGGAGCACGGCATCATACCGCTGCCTGCGACCGTGCCGGTGCTCACGCCTGAGGGCTTACGCTTCGTTTATCAGCAGTACGAGATAGGTCCGTATGCGCTGGGCATGGTGGAGTTCACTGTGCCTTACACGGACGTGAAGTCGTGCCTCACGCAGGAGGCGGCTGAGCTGGCTTTAGAATAGACAGGTTATAAAAATAACGATATGACAAAGAAAGCGATAGTAATAGGTGCTACTTCTGGCATAGGGCTTGAAGTGGCTCGTCTTTTAGCCGTGCGTGGCTACAGCGTAGGCATAGCCGGCAGACGTGTGGAGCGACTGCAGGAGATTGTGGAGACCACAGACGGCATAGTGGCGTGGCAGCAGATAGATGTGGACAGCGACGATGCCCCCGATGGCTTGCACAAGCTTATCGGCAAGATGGGCGGCATGGACTTGTACTTCCACAGCTCGGGAATAGGGTGGGAGAACTGCTCGCTCGATGCGGAGAAGGAGATGCGGACGGTGCAGACCAACGCCGTTGGTTTCACGCGAATGGTGCTGGCAGCTTACCAGTGGTTTGCTGACAACGCTCGCTGTGGGCGCATAGCTTGCATCACGTCGATAGCCCGCACACGCGGACTGGGTGCTGCGCCAGCCTATTCGGCTACGAAGCGCTACCAGTCGCACTACCTCGAGTGTCTGGCGCAGCTCGCCAGTATGTGCCGCCTGCCCATCGCCATCACCGACATACGGCCGGGCTTCGTGGCTACCGACCTGATTGCTGGCAGTCATTTCCCACTGCAACTCTCAGCGGAGCATGTGGCTGCGGACATCGTGAATGCGGTGGAGCGTGGCAAGAAGGTAGTGACCATCGACTGGCGCTATCGGTTGCTCGTGGCTGCGTGGCGCATGATACCGCGCTGGGCGTGGATCAGGCTGCGGTTCGTGAAATGATATCTGTAGGCTTTGTTGGTGCTGTTCTTGCTCTGTTTGCTTTGTTGGTGCAGCTGAGACAGCTGCACCCCCTACCGTTTGCGTTCGCCACTTGATCAGATTTCGTTCGCCGTCCGATCGGATTCCGTCCGCCGTCTGATTGGATTGCGTTCGGTGTCTGATCGGATTGCGTTCGGTGTCTGATTGGTTTGCGTTCGGTGTCTGATTGGTTTGCGTTCGGTGCACGATGACATAAGCGGAGAGTCTATGCATTTATTCTTTACATATTTTTAAGTAAAAACCCTCAACAATCCAATAATTATTGCTAACTTTGCAAACTGAAAATTGCAATTCGAATACTTAGCGGTATTCTACGTAGAAAAAGAAACAAATTGTTTTAAAAATTTTTATGGATTCTATTTTATTAATCACAGTCATCTTGACGGCTGTTGTATTGGTAGTAGGTGCGTACGTAGTTGCGAAACTCGTAGGTCCTCGTTCGTACAACCCGGTTAAGGGTCAGCCCTTTGAGTGTGGTATTCCTACACGCGGATCTTCTTGGATTCCGGTGCATGTAGGTTACTATCTCTTTGCTATCCTTTTCCTTATGTTCGACATTGAGACCCTCTTCCTCTACCCGTGGGCAGTAGTTGTCAAGCAGTTTGGAGTAATGGCGCTTGCGAGCGTTGGTTTCTTCATGCTGGTATTGGTATTTGGCCTTGCATACGCTTGGCGGAAAGGAGCGTTGGAATGGAAGTAAGAAAACCTGTCATCAAGAGTATTCCTTACGATGAGTTCAAGGACAACAAGGGCCTTGAGACAATCGTAGACGAGCTCCATGAGGGCGGCGTCAACGTAGTGGTTGGCTCACTCGACCAGGCTATCAACTGGGGTCGTTCCAACTCTTTGTGGTCATTAACATTCGGTACATCGTGCTGCGGTATTGAGTTCATGGCAGTAGGTTGTGCCCGTTACGACTTCTCTCGCTTCGGCTTCGAGGTGACACGTAACTCTCCTCGTCAGGCAGACCTTATCATGTGCGCCGGTACCATCACCAACAAGATGGCGCCCGTGTTCAAGCGTCTCTACGACGAGATGGCTGAGCCGAAGTACGTAGTGGCAGTGGGCGGTTGCGCCATCTCGGGCGGTCCGTTCAAGAACTCGTACAACGTAGTGCGCGGCATCTCAGAGATTGTGCCAGTAGACGTGTACGTGCCCGGCTGTCCTCCGCGTCCGGAGGCTATCCTCTACGGCATGATGCAGCTGCAGCGCAAGGTGAAGGTCGAGAAGTTCTTCGGCGGAGCAAACCACAAGATGACATATGAGGAGAAAGAACTCTCTATGTCGAAGGGTGGTCTGCACGGCTTGAGCAACGAGGCTCTCGCCAGCGAAGCAAAGCGCGAGACAATCGTAGTGAACGAGGTGCCGGAAGGCTTCGATGCAAAGAAAGGTCTAACTGATTAATATAATAAGGTATAAGATATGAAACTTGAAAACATAGAACTCTCATTCGACAATTTCGCGAGTGAGATGTCGAAACTGAAGAACCAGAAACATTTCGACTACCTTGTTACCATCATCGGCGAGGACTTCGGCGAGGAAGGCTTGGGATGTATCTACATTCTTGAGAACACCGACAACAACGAGCGCTGCTCCGTACGCACCATCGCAAAGAAGGTGGACGGCAGCGATGTGATTCCTACCGTCGTTGAGCTCTGGAAGGCAGCCGAGCTGCTCGAGCGCGAGGTGTACGACTTCGTAGGCATCAAGTTCCTGGGGCACCCCGACATGCGCCGTCTGTTCCTGCGTACCGACTTCAACGGCTACCCGTTGCGCAAGGACTTCGACATGAGCCCCGAGGCTAACCAGTTCCCACTTACCGACGAGCCCGAGTCTGACTATACCGTTGTGTACAGCCTCGACGCCGACGGCCGCCTCGTAGCTACAAAGAAGCGCCTCTTCGAGGACACCGACTTCGTAGTGAACATCGGTCCGAACCACCCGTCTACACACGGTGTGCTCCGCTTGCAGACCGTACTCGACGGCGAGAAGGTGAAGCGCATCTATCCGCACCTGGGCTATATCCACCGCGGTATCGAGAAGATGTGGGAGGGCATGACCTATCCGCAGACACTCGCTCTTACCGACCGTCTCAACTACCTCTCTGCCATGATGCACCGCCACGCTCTCGTTGGCGTAATAGAGGAGGGTATGGGCATTGAGCTTACCGACCGCATCCACTACATCCGCACCATCATGGACGAGCTGCAGCGTATCGACTCCCACTTGCTCTACCTCGGCTGTACAGCACAGGACTTGGGCGCCCTCACAGCGTTCCTCTACTGTATGCGCGACCGCGAGCACGTGCTCAACGTGATGGAGGAGACCACCGGCGGACGACTCATCCAGAACTACTACCGCATCGGCGGATGCCAGGCAGACATCGACCCGAAGTTCGTGGAGAACACGAAGAAGCTCTGCAAGTATCTGCGTCCGATGATTCAGGAGTATCTCGACGTGTTCGGCGACAACGTAATCACACACAACCGCTTGGTTGGCGTTGGCCCGATGGGACGCGAAGACTGTATCAACTACGCCGTGACAGGTCCGGCAGGACGTGCCGCAGGCTGGAAGAACGATACACGTAAGCGCCACCCGTACGACCTCTACGACAAGGTAGAGTGGGAGGAGATTACAATGACCGGTTGCGACTCTATGGACCGCTACTACTGTCACATCAAGGAGCTCTATCAGAGCCTTAACATCATCGAGCAGCTCATCGACAACATTCCGGAGGGCGACTTCTACGTTAAGCAGAAGCCAATCATCAAGGTGCCCGAGGGACAGTGGTACTTCTCTGTAGAAGGTGCCAGCGGCGAGTTCGGCGTATATCTCGACTCTAAGGGCGATAAGAGTCCTTACCGTATGAAGATGCGCCCGATGGGTCTGACACTGACCGGCGCTCTCGACCCGATGCTTCGCGGACAGAAGATTGCCGACCTCATCACAACCGGTGCAGCTATCGACTTCGTAATTCCTGACATCGACCGTTAAAAGGAATGTTGAATTTTGAATGTTGAATTTTGAATTGTCGGCTTCGCCGATTAGGAGTTAAGAATTTTGAATTGATATGGTAAATCGCAATTCAATAATTCAAAACTCACAACTCATAATTCAAAATTGTGGCTTGCCACAATAATTCAAAACTCAAAACTCAAAAATCAAAATTTAAACAAAATGTTTGACTTTAGTAACATAACAAGCTGGCTCCACAATCTCCTCTCAGTGACCTGCGGTCTTGGAGATTTCTGGACAATACTGATCGAGTGCATCCTGGTTGGTGTCTGCATCCTCGCAGGCTACGCCATCCTCGCCATCATCTTGATCTTCATGGAGCGCAAGGTGTGCGCATGGTTCCAGTGCCGTCTTGGCCCGATGCGCGTAGGCCCTTGGGGCATATTCCAGGTGTTCGCCGACGTGCTGAAGATGCTCATCAAGGAGATCTTCTCAGTTGACGGTGCCGACAAGGTGCTCTACTACATCGCTCCGTTCCTCGTGATTATAGCTTCCGTAGGCACATTCTCGTTCCTCCCGTGGAATAATGGAGCTCAGGTGCTCGACTTCAATGTAGGTCTGTTCCTCATGTCGGCAATCTCAAGCATCGGCATCGTGGGCATCTTCATGGCAGGTTGGGGCTCTAACAACAAGTATTCGGTAGTTTCGGCTATGCGTGGCGCCGTGCAGCTCATCTCATACGAGATGTCGCTCGCCCTCTGCCTTATCACCGCTGTTGTGCTCACCGGCACAATGCAGGTATCGGAAATCGTAGATGCACAGACCGGTGCTTTCGGTTGGCTCATCTTCAAGGGACACATCCCGGCTATCATCGCCTTCCTCGTGTTCCTCGTAGCAGGCAACGCCGAGGCAAACCGTGGTCCGTTCGACTTGGCTGAGGCTGAGTCGGAGCTTACAGCCGGCTATCACACCGAGTATTCGGGTATGGGCTTCGGCTTCTACTACCTCGCCGAGTACCTCAACCTTTTTGTAGTTTCAGGTATCGCTGCCACAGTATTCCTTGGCGGTTGGGCTCCGTTCAACATCGGTGTTGCCGGCGTTGACAGCGTGCTCGACATGATTCCGGGCATCGTATGGTTCCTCGGCAAGACATTCGGCATAGTGTTCCTGCTTATGTGGGTGCGCTGGACATTCCCACGTCTGCGTGTCGATCAAATTCTGAAGCTCGAGTGGAAGTACTTGATGCCTTTGTGTCTTATCAACTTGATTCTCATGACTGTAGTTGTGGCATTCGGTTGGCACTTTTAATTAGAAGTTAAGGAGTAAAGAAGTTAAGGAGTTAAGCCAAATGTACTGATTGATATGGAAAAAAGGTTATGGCTTAACTACAAGTGACCAAAGGGAACGATAACTTCTCACTTCTGAATTCTTAATAATAATAAACAATGGAAGAAAACAAAAAATCATATTTCGGAGAAATCGGGTCGGCTATGAAAACCCTCGCCATTGGTATGAAGACCACATGGAAGGAGCTCCTCACAAAGAAGAGCACAGAGCAGTATCCCGAGAACCGCAAGACCACACTGCACGTAGCAGCACGCCACCGCGGCCGTCTGGTGATGAACCGCGACGAGAACGGCGTCGTGAAGTGTACTGCTTGTACACTTTGCGAGAAGGCTTGCCCGAACGGCACCATCAAGATTGTGTCGCAGATGGTTGAGAACCCGGAGACAGGCAAGAAGAAAAAGCAGCTCGTCGACTACCAGTACGACCTCGGCGACTGCATGTTCTGCGAGCTTTGCGTGAACGCCTGCAACTTCGACGCAATCAAGTTTGTAAACGATTTCGAGAACTCGGTATTCGACCGCGAAGCACTCGTGCTTCACCTCGACAAGGAAGTGTACGAGGGCGGCTCGCTGCCCAACATCATCGACGGCGGCGCAGACTTCGAAATCGGAACGTTTAACACCAAAACAAAATAAGGAGTAAGAAAATATGGCAAGTATAGTAATGTTTTGCATCTTGGCAGCAGTAATCCTCGGATCGGCTGTCATGTGCGTGACCACAAAGCACATCATGCGTTCGGTCACATTCCTACTTTTCGTACTCCTCGGAGTGGCAGGCCTCTACTTCCTGCTCGACTACACCTATCTCGGTGCAGCACAGATCAGCGTCTACGCTGGCGGTATGGTGATGATGTACATCTTCGCCGTGCAGCTCGTCAGCAAGCGCACACTCCAGGGATTGGTAGAGCGCGTTAAGGGCTGCCGTGCCCTCTCTTACGCACTCATCTGCCTCGTAGGTTTGGCTACCGTAGCCGGCGTACAGCTCAAGAACGGTTTCATCTCTGTAGCTGTAGAAGGCAAAGAGGTGCCCATGCAGACCATCGGCGAGGCTCTTCTCGGTTCGGAAAAGTATCAGTATGTATTGCCCTTCGAGTTCATCTCAGTGTTCCTGCTGGCATGTATCATTGGCGCAATCGTTGTAGCACGTAAAGAAAAGGAGGACAAGTAAATTATGGTACCAGTAGAATGTTATTTCGTGCTTAGCGCACTTCTGTTCTTCATCGGCGTTTACGGCTTCGTGACACGCCGCAACCTGATAGCCATGCTCGTCTCTATAGAGCTCGTGCTCAACGCAGTAGACCTGAACTTCGCGGCTTTCAACCGCCTGCTCTTCCCCGGCGAGTTCGAGGGCTTCTTCATGACCCTCTTCTCAATCGGCGTGAGCGCAGCAGAGAGCGCCGTAGCTATCGCGATTATTATTAACGTTTACCGCAATTTCCACAGCGATCAGGTGAACAGTATTGAAAACATGAAATATTAATTAGATTATGGATTTTACATATTCAATATGGATTCTTCTGTTGCCGCTGATCAGCTTCCTGGTTATCGGTCTGCCAGAATTCGTGAATAAGAAGTATTCCTGGTCGCACAAGACAGCCGGACTGATTGGCACCTGCTCTCTGGGCTTGGTGGCAGCACTCAGCTACTACACTGCGTTCCAGTATTTCACAGCCGACCGTCTTGCCGACGGCACCTTCGCAACCTTCGTTCCCTACAACGTTACATGGTTGCCGCTGGGCCATCTGCACTTCGACCTCGGTGTGCTGCTCGACCCGATTTCGGTGATGATGCTCATCGTCATCTCAACGGTCAGCCTTATGGTGCACATCTACTCGTTCGGCTACATGCACGGCGAGAAGGGCTTCCAGCGCTACTACGCTTTCCTTTCTCTCTTCACGATGTCAATGCTCGGACTCGTGCTTGCTACCAACATCTTCCAGATGTACATGTTCTGGGAGCTCGTGGGTGTAAGCTCTTACCTCCTCATTGGCTTCTACTACACTCTGCACGCAGCCGTTCACGCTTCTAAGAAGGCGTTCATCGTGACACGCTTCGCCGATATGTTCTTCCTCATCGGTATCCTCATCTTCGGCTACTACACAGGAAGCTACAACTTCTCGTTCACCGGAACTGAGATTGCTTACGGCGCAGGTGCTTCTGCCTTCACCGTTGCTGACAGCGCACGCGCTCTTGCTGCAGGCGGCATGATTCTGCCTACAGCCCTTGTGCTTATGTTCATCGGTGGTGCAGGTAAGTCGGCAATGTTCCCGTTGCACATCTGGTTGCCGGACGCTATGGAAGGCCCGACACCTGTTTCTGCACTTATCCACGCAGCTACCATGGTTGTTGCAGGTGTGTTCCAGATTGCACGTCTCTTCCCGGTATGGATTGAGTACGCTCCGCAGGCTCTTGAGGTAGTCGTTATCGTAGGCGCTTTCACAGCCTTCTACGCAGCAGCCGTTGCTTGCGCACAGAGCGACATCAAGCGTGTGCTTGCCTTCTCTACAATCTCTCAGATTGCGTTCATGATGGTAGCGCTCGGCGTATGTCTGCCGGGTCACCACGGTGCGGCTCTCGACAACCACGCACAGCTTGGCTACATGGCTTCTATGTTCCACCTGTTCACACACGCCATGTTCAAGGCTTGTCTGTTCCTCGGAGCCGGTTGCATCATCCACGCTGTTCACTCTAACGAGATGTCTGCAATGGGCGGTCTGCGCAAGTACATGCCTATCACACACATCACATTCCTCATCTCTTGCCTCGCTATCGCAGGTATTCCGTTCTTCTCGGGCTTCAGCTCTAAGGACGAAATCATCACTGCTTGCTTCGAGTACTCACCGCTCTGCGGCTGGTGGATGACAGGCGTAGCCGCTATGACAGCGTTCTACATGTTCCGCCTCTACTACGGCATCTTCTGGGGTACAGAGAACAAGGAGCTGCACGCTCACCACACACCGCACGAGGCTCCGGTTACAATGACGTTCCCGCTCGTGTTCCTGAGCATCGTCACCGTAGGCGTTGGTGTTGTCACCACACTCGGCGGCTTCTGCGACTGGAGCTGGGCAAGCTTCGGCTCTATCGTGAGCGCAGCAGGCACAGCCTACACCGTTCACTTCGACCCGCAGGTGGCTGCTACATCTACAGTGATCGCTATCCTCTCTATCGCCCTTGCCACATATATCTACAAGGGTGAGAAGCAGCCTATCGCCGACAAGCTATACGCAACATTCCCGCGTCTGCATCGTTGGGCTTACAAGCGCTTCTACATGGACGAGGTTTACCAGTTCGTTACTCACAAGATTCTGTTCCGCTACGTCAGCCGTCCGGTACAGTGGATCGATGAGAAGATCATCAACGGTCTTATCGACTTCACTGCTTGGGGTGCTAACGAGGCAGGTGAGACCATCCGCCCATGGCAGAGCGGCGACGTTCGCCAGTATGCCGTTTGGTTCATCACAGGTACGGTAGCTTTAACATTATTATTACTTTGCTTATAATTAGAATATGAATATATTAAGTTTATTCGTAGTAATCCCTGCGTTGATGCTGCTCGGTCTGTGGATCGCACGCAACGTCAATCAGGTGCGTGGTGTGATGGTTGCCGGTTCATCTTGCCTCTTGGCAATGAGCGTATGGCTCACGCTCCACTTCATCAGCGAGCGCGCTGGCGGCAACACCGAGGAGATGATTCTCCATGCCTCTACTGCGTGGTTCCCGGCTTTGCACATCAACTATGAGGTTGGTGTAGACGGTATCTCTGTTGTGATGTTGCTGCTTTCGAGCATCATCGTCTTCACCGGTACATTCGCTTCATGGAAGCTCAAGCCCCTCACAAAGGAGTTCTTCATGTGGTTCACTCTGCTTTCGACAGGTGTTTACGGTTTCTTCATCTCGATCGACCTCTTCACCATGTTCATGTTCTACGAGGTGGCACTCATCCCGATGTACCTTCTCATTGGTTTCTGGGGTTCGGGTCGCAAGGAGTATGCAGCCATGAAGCTTACGCTGATGCTTATGGGCGGTTCTGCGCTCATCATCCTTGGCTTGGTAGGCATCTACTTCTTCAACGGTGCTTCTACGATGAGCATCCTTGAGATTGCGCACAACAACCACATCCCGGCAGCCGTTCAGAACGTGCTGTTCCCGTTCGTGTTCATCGGTTTCGGCGTGCTTGGTGCGTTGTTCCCGTTCCACACATGGTCTCCGATCGGTCACGGTTGCGCCCCGACATCAGTGTCTATGCTCCACGCAGGTGTGCTCATGAAGCTCGGCGGCTACGGCTGCTTCCGCATCGCAATGTTCCTCCTGCCTCAGGCAGCTAACGACTTGGCTTGGATATTCCTTATCCTCACAACCATCTCTGTCGTTTACGGTGCGTTCTCGGCTTGCGTACAGACCGACTTGAAGTTCATCAACGCCTACTCTTCAGTGTCTCACTGCGGCTTGGTGCTCTTCGCACTCTTGATGATGACCAAGGTGAGCTGCACAGGTGCTATCCTCCAGATGCTCTCTCACGGTTTGATGACAGCCCTCTTCTTCGCCCTCATTGGTATGATCTACGGTCGTACACACACACGTGACATCCGTGAGCTTGGCGGTTTGATGAAGATTATGCCGTTCCTCTCTGTAGGCTACGTGATTGCAGGTTTGGCTAACCTCGGTTTGCCGGGCTTCTCAGGCTTCATCGCAGAGATGACAATCTTCAACGGTTCGTTCGAGAATGCCGACACATTCCACCGTTGCTGCACCGTCATCGCTATCACCTCAATCGTTGTGACCGCCGTGTACATCCTCCGTACCGTGGGCTTCATCCTCTTCGAGAAGGTGAAGAACCCGCACTTCGAGGAGCTCACCGACGCTACATGGGACGAGCGCTTCGCTGTATGCTGCCTCATCTTCTGCGTTGCAGGTCTGGGTTCGTTCCCGATCTGGGCAAGCCATGTTATCAGCGATGCCGTAGTACCAATCCTCAGCGTAATTCCAACACTTTAATAACACTTCAGCAGTAAAAAATGGATTATAGTCAGTTTTTTAATATGATACCCGAGGCTGGCCTCATGGCAGCCCTCGTGATAATATTCCTCGCCGACCTCATCCTGAAGGGCGAGAAGAAACATACTACCTTGAGCCTGCTGACAGGTCTGCTGTTGGTAGCTCAGATTGCAGTCTGCTTCACCGCAGAGCCTGCAGAGGCTTTCGCCGGACTCTACACCGCCACCGCAGCAGCGCAGGTGATGAAGGTTATCCTTACAGCCGGTGCGTTCATCGTGGTAGTGATGGCACAGTCGTGGCTCGAGCAGAAGGACGTGCAGAACAAGGAGGGCGAGTTCTATGAGCTCATCATCTCTACCTTGCTCGGTATGTACATGATGATTTCGTCAGGCCACTTCCTCATGTTCTTCCTCGGCTTGGAGATGGCATCAGTGCCTATGGCATGTCTCGTTGCCTTCGACAAGTTCAAGAAGGAGTCGGCAGAGGGCGCAGCTAAGTTCGTGCTCACCGCTACATTCTCGAGCGGCGTGATGCTCTACGGCATCTCGTTCATCTACGGAGCTTGCGGCACACTCTACTTCGACGACGTAATGGCGCAGATCACAGCAACACCGCTCACCATCATGGGTCTCGTGTTCTTCTTCAGCGGTCTCGGTTTCAAGATTTCGCTCGTGCCGTTCCACTTCTGGACAGCCGACACATACCAGGGTGCTCCTACAGCCGTAACAGGCTATCTGAGCGTAGTGTCTAAGGGCGCAGCAGCGTTCGCTTTGATGACAATCCTCACCAAGGTGTTCGCTCCGATGGTAGAGTACTGGGAGATGCTGATGTACATCGTCATCGTCCTCACTATCACCATCGCCAACCTCTTCGCACTCCGCCAGACAGAGCTCAAGCGATTCATGGCGTTCAGCTCTATCTCGCAGGCAGGCTACATCATGCTTGCAGCAGTAGGCAACGGCGCAATGGGTCTGCCGGCGCTCATGTACTACGTGCTCATCTACGTAGCAGCCAACATGGCAGTGTTCACCATCATCAACGTTGTTGAGACACGCGGCAAGGGCAACACCGAGATGTCTGTGTTCGACGGCTTCTACACAACCAACCCGAAGCTCTCGTTCCTCATGACCCTCGCTCTGTTCTCGCTCGCAGGCATCCCGCCGTTCGCAGGTATGTTCTGTAAGTTCTTCGTGTTCATGGCAGCAGCCGAGCAGGGCACAAACGTTGCTTACGCAGTAGTGTTCCTCGCATTGATCAACACCGTACCGTCACTCTACTACTACTTGAAGATTGTAAAGTGCATGTACATCAACAAGACCGATGCTCCGCTCGCTCCGTTCAAGAGCGACTGCGCTACACGCACAGCCCTCGCCCTCTGCACCGCAGGCGTACTCCTCTTCGGCGTATGCAGCTGCGTCTACGGATGGCTCGTAGCGGCTACATCTGCGATGTAGAATATAGGAGTTAGGAGTTTTGCAATTCAATAACTCGACAAAAAGGATAATGGTCTGCAATTCGTTCAGCACGAGTTGCAGACCATTTTTCTTTATCCTGTAACGCATATTGAGACACTTAATGCGTAACTTTGCATTTGAATCAATAATACTACGAATATGGAAGAAACAAAGAAACTCTTTTGTGAACTTATGCCGAGAGTATTAAACGAGGATATCTTGTCTTTTCTCTGTATCAAGCATAAGAATGAAATTGCTATTGGGGCTAACTTTGATAAACGTAGTCCGCGCATACGCTATGTTATTGACAAGAACAGATTCGGTTATGCCGACTTTGGTGACTTCTTCTTTTGGGAAGATGGCGGTCTGTATGTTTGGCAACAGAGTGAAGAATTTGAAGAAGACCATAATCCTGACATTGTAGAAGACTACTTCGGACATTCTTGTGAAGGACGTGGCTATACGTTGCGTTCTATCTTTGCAGGAATAGATGTTAAATGGCTTATGGGAGAAGATGAACCTGAAACGAAAAGACATAAAGCTTTTGTGAATCCGTTGAAAGGTGTTTCATATGAGGATTGTTGGGAGAATATTTGGAAGGATTAAGCCTATGTCACTCATTCAAAAATACATCTGGGTTATCAAGACCATTCATCGTTCTGGCCGCATTACATTGAAGGAACTCAATGAAAAGTGGCGTCAGAATATAGACCTTAGCCGTGGTGAGAACTTGCCACGGCAAACATTTGATCGTTGGAAAGGCGGTATCCTTGACATGTTCGGCATTGTGATTGATTGTGAACAACATGGCAGATACCATTATTATATAGCCAATCCCGAAGTTTTAAGCGAAGGAGAGTTGCGTACATGGCTTCTTGAAACCTACGGCACGGCTGAAACATTGTCAAGTAGCATATCTATCCATGATAGAATACTGACAGAGAATATTCCTTCGAGCCAAGACTTTCTTGCAACAATACTTGAAGCGATGAAGTCAAATATTGTGCTACAGATAACGTTCCATTCTTTTACGATGAAAGAAGCGAAGACGTTTCTTGTAGAACCATATTGTGTGAAAATGTCCGCACAGCGTTGGTATATGTTAGCAAGAAATGTAGACTATAACTACTTGCGTTTGTATTCTCTTGATAGAATAGAAGGTGTTAACTTAACAGATGCTCATTTTGTTTTGCCAAAAGATTTTTGTGCAAAAGAATATTTTGCAGAATACTTCGGTATTGTATTGGATGAATCTGTACCGCTTCAGAGAATAGTGTTGAGGGCAGACAAATGCCATCAGCACTATATGCGCACATTGCCGTTGCATCACTCGCAAAGAGAAATCTATGCATGTGATGATTATGCCGATTTTGAATTGGCACTGCGTCCTACCTATGACTTCTATATGAAGTTGATGAGTTTTGGCAATATGATAAAAGTGTTAGAGCCCAAAAGTCTTCAGGAGAAGATATATAAATGGTTGGAGAAAACAATAGAAGTTTACAAATAAAAATAATTCAATAAGTATGGAATCAAGATTATTTCAAGCCTTAAAAGCTTTCAAAGGCGCTGATGGTTGCGAAGCAAACCTGTTTAAAGAGTTTAAGAAAATTGCTGAAGAAGCATTCTTCTCTGGCTATTTTCTTATTAATGGCGGTTGTAAGGATGCGTATAAACTAAAGTTGACCTGCATCGAATTCTATTACCACGAGGATGATGGCAATCTTAAAGATGAAAAAAAATATCTGAAAGGGAAAGATGAATTTGGCTATGCTTTAGGTGCTGTATGTCCAAATCCATCGGGCGTTGATGTTTTGTTTGATGATCCACAAAAGAAATATCATGCGTCTTTCTTGATTAGAGGCTATAAAGCTATTGTGCCTGGGGAAAAAGAATGGGAGAATAATGAAAAAAGAAAAAATTGGGCTCCTCATGATTTTTGGTATGATTTATATGGTGGAGCAAATATGCTAAGCAATGGCAAGTTTAGTATAGAATGGATAGATGAGTCTGATGAAACGCTGGGCTATGCAGAACCTATGCAACGAATCAATATAAACGACAACAGATTATGGGGATTTAAAAGAGTTGAAAAGCTATGATAACAGAACAATATAAAGACAAAGTGTTTTTTTCACAGTTGCTACGTACAGATTATCCCAATATCTATAAGGATGTTTGTGAAATTCTGGATGCTAATAACGTAGCGCATGAAACGCTTCCTTTAACTAAGGATTATTGGTGTCGTGATTATATGCCGATACAATTTGCATGTGGTTATTTCTCCCAATTTGTCTACAATCCCGACTATCTAAGAGGAAAGGAAAAATATATTACTGACGTAGATAAAGTAATGAAGAAGATTGATAGAACTAATTTAATCGTTAATCATTCTTCTTTGGTTATAGATGGTGGAAATATTGTTGTTGGCGAAATAGAACAACCAAATACTTACACCACTAAATCCTTTATTGTAATGACAGACAAGGTGATGATAGAAAACGAAGGATTATCTAAAAAGGAGATAGAATCTAAAATTCGGGATTCTTTCAAACCTAAAGAATGTAATTCAACTATTGATGAAATAACTATAGTATGGTTGCCATGGGATAAAAAGGATGTTTGTGGGCATACGGATGGAATCTTAAGATTTGTCGGCGCACAAAAAAATGGCAAACCTGTAGTGTTGACTAATCTTTCAGTATATGATGATGGTATTGCTGCTCAAATGCGTAATATCTTGATGGAACATTTTTATGTTATAGAGTTGAATCTTTCTGAATATAACGAATTAAGTTGGGCATATATCAACGCTCTTCAGACACGTGATGTTATTATTGTTCCAGGAATTGGCAATACAAAACTTGATAATGAAGCAATGGGTCAGTTTATTGCTTTATATCCTGATTATAGAGGAAGGATTTATCAAGTTCAGATGAAAGAATTTATCGAGAAATGGGGTGGAGCTTTGAATTGTTGTTCATGGACAATTAGTGAAGATATGTCCAAATTGCATCACGATATAGAGAATGATAAAAGATTCATTTCTATCATAGAGAAGTATCAGAAAGACTCTAATAGTGTATGCTTTGATGAAATTCGATTCCTTGGTGATTATTATCCTAGAAAACTAGAGAATTATAGTAGGGAATTGGATCGTTTGTATTTTGGGTTTTAGAACATAAGTGAGCCGTGAAATATCATCCTCTCTAAGATTGTAAAAGTAGTACCGCTTACTTGGGAGTTGTAAGCAGTACTTCTTTTTTAATGTCAATTATTGGCTTAATTTTTTAATTCTAGATTTAATGGCACCTTTATTACGAGCAAAGATTTTGCACAATTCTTCTATTGTTTCTCCTTTGGAATACAGTTCAATTAATTTTTGGTCCTCCTCTTTCGTCCATTGAACATAAGCCTTTGAATGCTTCAACCTTTGTTGCTCTATATACGACATATTTTTTATTTCTTGTTCTTTCTTCTTTTCCCATAACACAAGCGTCTTTGGCAGATCGGCATATGAGGACATTAGTTCTTCATATGCTTTATATTGAGTATGGGTCAAAGGTCTTATATCAAGATTTATTTCTTGTTGCCATCTACGAAGAGAGCATTCATATTCACCAGATGTAGCAAATGGGAGATGCCCATTCTGCTCAACAAACTGTTTAAATTTATCAAAAGCCTCCTCGAAAGATACACCTTCTAAAGAATGTACGGGTTTTCCGTTCTCGTCATATTCCGTTCTAACTGGAATTATTGCCGTTTGATTAGTCAGTCAAACATTTTGCCGTTTGTATTTATTGTTGTAGATTTGCAGTGAGATAATCACATATATAGCAAATAATTAGATTGTTATGGATTTGACACATAATATAATAGAAAATGTCAGCGAAGATATCAATGTTTTTTAAAAACCATTAAATTATGAAATCCAAAGTTTATGGAGGAATACTCCTTGTGCTATTCCTTTTAACGACAGCACTTGCTGCCTGCACCGATGACGAGCCGAAAGACAGCGTCAAGGAAATCAGAATGACCGTTTTGCCCGAAACCGGCATCATGTACTCTCCGTTTGACGACAAGCAGGAGAATCCGATAGAATGCCTGCTCGTCAAGACCGATGATAATCCAAACCAGATAGAACGTTTAGGCATGAACCGCATCGAAGGCTTCACCTACGAGCGAGGTCACGAATACTATCTCTCCGTAAAGCGAACGATACTTGCCAACCCGCCCGCCGACGGTTACAATCGCACCTACAAGCTGATACGCATACTTCAAGACCGACTCGTAGCCGAACCCAGTACGAAGGTCGATAACGACATCAAGTCGGAGGCAGACATCGAATACAACGACTTGTGCCCTTTCACGAAGTATTCCATCAGCACCAAGTTTCTCGTCAACGCCGACGGCACCATCTTCTACGCCGACGGACGCAAGCTGCCCTCCTACAAGTCGGCACGTATTTGGCTCGACAACATCCTTGACAAAGCCGATGCCAATTGGAATAAGTTCCAGTCGATACCCTATCAGGCGTACTATTCGTTCGTAGTCACTCCCTTCGCCGACCAGTTGCGTTTGGTATACAACAATTCCGACGGTCCGATGTTCAAGGACGTAGTGCCTGAAGAAGAATTCAGCAAGATCAAGTCGATGCAGCCCGGTGAGTCGGTGCGTTACTCGCTCGTCCTCGCTAACATTCACAAGAAAGGACTCCAGAAACTCGAGTTTGCAGTCGAAAAGCAATAAGATGGCTGGCAGATATTAATGTTTTATGTCAAAATAATGAGGGCGATATGTATGCAGTAATTATATCATATTGCCCAAAGAAATCATAAGTGAAGATGTTCAATTCATATCAGGATGGACTTGAGCTTGAGCCTCTGCGTCGTTACTGCATGGAACAAGGAGAAGTACGCTTATTGAAGCGTGGTGAGATATTTGAGGATGCAGGCAAGCCGTCAAAATATGTGGCTTATGTGGAGCGTGGATGCTTCAAGTATATGGTGAATAACGAAGAGGAAGGTAAAGACTACTGTACCGGTTTTGCCTTCGAAGGAGAGTTTGTGGCTGACTATCCGAATTGTCTTACTGGCAGAAAGTCAGAGTTGACTATTGTGGCTGGAACAACGTGTAAGATATTCCAAATATTAGGGAAAGAACTGGATAACTTATTGGATTCCTTACATACGAAAGGACTCAAACAGGCCATATCCGATAGCCTTTTTGCTCAAGTTTATGCACAATATCTTGATACCTATCGTATGACAACCAGAGAACGATATAAGCGTTTGCTAATTCGTTGTCCGGAATTAGTTCAAAGCATCAACTTGAAGGATATAGCCTCTTATCTGAAAGTTACACCAACAACTATAAGCAATATACGTAGGGAATTTACTTTTGGAGAGTAAACTCTCAAAACACTTTGAGAGTTTGCCCTTATAATGTTTTATAGTCTTAGAACACGTGCTGTTTTTAATGGGCAAGCATTAACTTTGCACAAAAAAATACAGTATGAATATTCTTATAATCGGAGCTACCTCTGGTATTGGTAAAGCTCTTTTTTTGAAGTATGCCAATGCAGATAATCGAATTGGCATTGTAGGTCGGCGAACAAACCTGCTTAATGAATTAAGTCAGCAGTATCCTTCCAAAACCATTGTTTCAAAAGCAGATGTCACAAACTTAAATGAGACAGAACAAGCGATAAATACTCTTCTAAAAGAGTTCGGTCACTTAGACCTTGCTATTATGTGTGCAGGCGTTGGTGACATTAATGCCACGCTTGACTATGCGATTGAGCGTCCCGCCATTGATACAAATGTTGTTGGTTGGACATATGTTATTGATAAATTGTATTGCATTTTTGAACAACAAGGTTATGGTCATCTTGTAGCTATAACTTCTGCTGGTGGATTGCGAGGCGAACCGGCTGCACCAGCCTATAGCGCAACAAAAGCCTACCAAATTAATTATATGGAAGCAATACGCAAGAAGGCTTTCAGAAATGGTGGTTGCATAACCGTAACAGATATCAGACCAGGTCTTGTTGACACAGCTATGGCAAAGGGAGAAGGCTTGTTTTGGGTGATGTCGGTAGAGAAAGTTGCTACTCAAATCATTTCAGCTATTAGCAGGAAGAAGTCAAAAGTATATGTCACCAAACGATGGCACATACTTGCTATAATATATCGAAGTCTGCCCTTTTATATCTTCAAACGATTGTAGCTTCTAACATTTTATAAAAAGATTTTGCTGTTTGGATTTAATGTCGTAGATTTGTAAATATGAAAACCCTCCTCACTCACCGTCTCTCTCAATCTGAAATCAAGCAATTGTGCGCCTCTACCCACGGGGCGCATAACAATCATCTTAAGGAAGAACTATATCAATTCCCAAGTTGCCCTATGCAATAAGGGCGCAGTGCATCAAGCTTGCTTACGAGCAGATGAAACACTGGCCCGAACTGCTTAATGAACTGCGCCAAACACTTGATATGATAAGAAGCGAACCTCTGTCGCCGGGACTAAGCTCGGCTTGGAGGCATGTGATGAAGAGATTGTAGTTGTAATGAACAGCCGCTAAAGATGCCCTTTAGCAACTACATTATAACTCCATCATGTATAGTAACATGCTGGCACAGGCATAGTCAAGCTCAGGCATAGAATCGACTTTCTTCAGTTTGATTTTGCATTTATTGCAGAAATCACTGATGAGAGCAAAGGTCAGCTTGTCGCTTACTATGATTTGTTCTGGATGTATTCCGAGCATGCAGAAATGGTTGGCGAGTTGTGTAAGCAACTTTTGTGTGTTGTCAGGATAGTCGACGGTTGTGTAAGGTGGTAGCATCTCGCCGTCTGACTGGTTTATCATTATGAACATTCCTGGTAACTGTGGCAGTCCATCGTCCTCCGGCATTATCGGACTTTGTATATGTTCCAAGCGGCAAAAAAATGGTTCCGGTCTTGTGCATGTTTGCAACATTATGTGCCAGAATGTCGTTGTTGAATATTGGCGACACATATTCCATCTCTTTAAGGGCAGGTGTCAGGGTCGACAGAATTGAGTAGCCATTGTCATCATGAACAATCAGTGGTATTTTTTCGCCGCCTTTGTTTGACGGATAGTCACCGTTGGGGTCAAGTCCCACCTCTTCATATCCTTTATCTTTTAATTCATTGGTTAAGAAAGTGGCTGCATGCAATGTTTCTTCTGCTATCATAGCGTCCTCGCTGTCGGTTATAAACCATTGTGCTTTATACGGTTTGACTCTTGCGAAGTCCACCCATCCATGTTTTCTTGGAATGCTAATTCCGTGGCTCTCGGCATATTGTCGTATGATTTTCTTCACCTTGTTGTCAATTTCCTTAGCTTGCATGAAGTCGCAGTTGATACAGTCTGCCTTGGTCACGTAACGCAGATTGTTTATCATTGAGCCGTCGCTGTTAAGTATGCGCAGATAAGACGAAAAACCATCTTCGCCAATGTATATACCGAGCGAATAGTGCTCCCCTCCGTTGCCCATTATGGTGCAGTAGACGTTTTGTCCGTTAGATAGTCTGACTGCAAAAATATTTGAGTCATCAAGCATTTTCCATGCTTCTGTTTCTCTGAAGCGGAATGCAGCGTCGAGCATTGAATCTGTTAGTATCATAAATATCTGTTTTTGTTTACAAAGATAAATTTTTATTTATTAAAAGCAAAGAATATACATCTCGAAAAAGAAATAGATAAACGAAAAAAATCAACATTACTATAGTACTTTCCAAATGAAAGGTAATCCGCTCTTTTTGTTACAAATCCATACTCCATTTAGCAAGCACTTCTCTTGGACGAAGACGGGTTATGCTATACGACTCAATGGTGTTGCCGAGAGTTCTTCGTTCAAACTCTGAAGTGCCTATAAGGTTGTTTGCTGTGACAGAGAACTCCCAACGCTTAGCCTTGTATGCAATGGTAAGGTCAAGAAAGTGGTTTATGCTGATGCTCTTGTCGTTGGTATGGAAGAGTTCGTTCTTCACGCTCAGCATCCATCCTTTGGCAGGGAATACATACAGTTTAAGAAAATGTTCCCAGTCGGTTGTGGGGTCGGAAGAGAGTTCGGGAGCCGTGAGGTTCTTCTGCTTGTAAATGTTCACATTCGACTTACCCTCAACAGAAAGAAATCTCGCTGGACGCAATGAGTAGTTGAACGAAACGGCGGTTGTGTTCATACGTGCGTCATTCACAATGCCCGACACAAGCATATTATAATCTGTGATGTTGTGTGAGGCGCCAATACCGACAAGTGTCTTTGCCCATCCAAAAGACTTGCTTACACGACCAGAAACGCCTATTGTCTGCATGATATATTCCTTGTCTGTAGCAGTCATGGTATAGACGTTGCCGTTCATTGCACTCTCATAAAGGATGTTTCCCGACATTCTATTATATGAAGGACGAATATTAAAGAACAGTCCCGACACAGGATTGGTGTATTTATATGCTGCCGTTGCATGAAGAGAGTGAGTAGCATCCGTCTTGCCTCTATTCACTTTCTGCGTGCGATAGCTTGTGAAGATAGGAGTGTCATAGATAGACCTTCCCATCAATGGCGCATTAGCATAACCAACATTAGCCGAAAATTCAGAAACAACCGTTGCCTTCCAATTCCAACCCACCGAAGGGTCTATCCACAGATGATTGCTTCTTGACTCACGGTAAGACTGACGGGCATAACTTATCTTCGACTTTATTCCAATCCTGTGCTTTCCGAAAAGGAACGACATTGAAGGAGACCAATATGTGCGAAGCAACTGATACATATTCGTTTTCTCCGCTTCCTCGTCCATTGCCACACCAATGCTCTGATAGTCGTAGTTCACTCCCAATTCATTGTTGAGATAGTGTCTGCCGACTTTCAGTTTATATTGTATTTCATTCTGTGTGGAGAAGAAACCAAGATTCAGCCGTTCTGTCATTCCACCAATGGTGAGCAACTGTCCTGGCAGATAGCTGTAGGTCCAATAACTGTCAATGTTGTATATGTTGCCCTTTGCCGTTGTGTGCGACATCTGAAAATCCTCAGTAATACTGCGCTTGTGCGGCTTCACCATCATGTCGGCGCGCTGTCCATTGTACATCATCGTGCCGACACTCTTATTGAAGTCAATATAACCTTTAAGGTTGTTCTTGATGAAACTCTTGCTGCCGTTGTACTGATAGTTAGCCTCACCCTTCCATTCGCTTCGGGTGTTGCTGACATTCTGTTCCTCAACGATGACAGGCATGTCGGCAAGGGTGAGATAAGTGGATGACCTATAGTCCTGCATATCGGTCTTGTCTATAAATCCATTGCCTTGCACACGCAGTTCCGAATCCTTGCCAGTCTTCCAAAGCCAGTTGCCGGCAACAAGATGACTATTGTTGAAAGTATAGCGGTTGTCTGCAAGGTCGGGAGCTGCGACCGACATCATTGAGAGAAAGCCCGATTCAGAGCCTGTTCTTCCCTTCAACAATGCAGCAAGGTCGAGCACCTCATTGTCAAGTTGCTTGCCTATGTTGTTGTTCTTGTACATCATCAGCGTCTGATATTTCTTGTTGAAACGCATACCCATCAGTCGGCAGTCGTATAGAAAATCATCACCATAACCCAAACCAATGTCAGCCGTCCCCGTCCAAACAGCTTTGGCATCATCCTTCAATACAAGGTTGAGAGCAGCTTGCTCGCTAAATGCTACGCCACGCAACGACTTCACCGACTGATGATTCTCCAACACCTGCACACTCTTTATCTTATCAGCTGAGATGTTTTGGTTGGCTACACCATATTGCGACCCCATCAAATCAAGTCCCTCAATATAGAACTTATTGATAGGTGTTCCTTGGTATTCCACCTTGCCGTCAGTTTTTACTTCAAGACCTGGCATCTTGGCTATTACATCGGCAATGCTTCGGTCTTGCCCCTGGCGGAAACCAGCAACTGAATATGTGAGCGTGTCTCCCGTACTTTTTATACGCTCCGCTTTTATCTTTACTTCCTTTAGCTTGAAGCCACCTTCTACCAACGTGATAGTCATGCCATCCTTCAAATCAGCAAACGGAATTGTCTTCTTCTGATAACCAATATAACTTACCGTTATGCTTGCAGGATTTTTCCCTTTAGGAATAGTCAGCTTATATTCACCCTTATCGCTTGTGAGACAATACGCCACGGTTGACTTGCTCTCAGTCGATGCCACAACAGAGGCACCTACCAAGAGTTCTGCTTTCTTACCCTTCACCTTTCCTGTGAAGGTTTGTGCATAGAGCGAAAGATTTGTTAGCAGAAGTAAAGTAAAAACGGCAATTCTCATTCTTTATCCAAATGGTTATATTTAGGCACTTCAACCTCGTTATCGACTTTTGCATCAGTGCCAGAAACAGTATAAACAATCACTTTTTCACCCGATGCCCTTTGACTAAGAGTTTTTCTATGTTATTCAATAGTACGAGAAACAATCCACAAACGAGAATGTTCTGCTATACGTATAGTAGTGTATTACCCTTTGTTGTGTATTACCCTTTGTTGATTCTTTCCACCAATTCGTCTGGTGTAAGTATCTCCATCTTGGAGAAACCAAACCACTTCTTGCCCAAGTCCTTTATGGATGCACCTATGTGATACACATCATCGTCTATACAAAGGAAGCGGTCATGTGATAAACGGAATGTTTCAACGTCAATCGGTGCATATTGAGCATTATGACGGTCTATGTCGAGTTGGAACTGACGGCTTATCTGCTGAGTGTAGATGATTGCAGACACGCTATTTCCTCTTTTATCAAGCAATGTCAATACTGTCTCATCAACATAGTTGTCGATAAGGATAATACGTTTCTTTGCACTCTTAATCAAGTCGGACACGAAAGTATAGGCATCATAAACTTGTCCATTGTAGAACACACCTTGCTTCGGTTTTGCGTTGCCTTCGTCCAATCTGCGGAATACCTCGTCAATGCGTTTGTCTGTTTCTTGCTGATGTTGCTGCATTTCCAGTTGATGGTACTCCATTGTTTCCAAGCGGCTGAACACAGAAGCGTTGTTTACCATAAAATGGCGCATGGAAACAAAGGCTCGCATTATTCGAATATTCACCTCAATCGCAGTGTCAGAACGTAAAACACTACTAAGCATAGCGACTCCGTTTTCAGTAAATACGTAAGGCATGTATTTCAAATGTTGTCCGCGTCCTTCGTTTAAGGTCGCAATTTGCGACCTTAAACATTCGTCCTTGGTCAATTGAAACATGAAATCTTCTGGAAATCGTTTAGTATTACGTTTTACTTGCTCATTAAGACGCTTTGTTTCAACGCCATAAAGTGTGGCAAGGTCACGGTCAAGCATAACTTGTTGTCCTCTAATTACTTTTATTAGAGACTCTATATTATCTACAACAACCAACTGGTCACGATTTGTGACCAGTTCGCCATTCTCTGTCTTTACTATTATATCTGTCATATTTATATCAATTATCAAAATCACAATTTGTGACTTTAAACGTTTTGTTATATTGCGTACAAAAGTAGTGCTTTTAGTCTTTAAACTACTATCACACGAAACCTTTCTTTGAAAAGGACGTAAAATCAATAGTATTATTGCGATGATCGCATTTTTAGTAATCGCTTCACTCGTTGTACGGTACTAACCCCTTTACCACTCAACTTCGCCACATCCCTAATGGATATCATTATTCGTATTTATCCATTAAGCAGGCATTGAAAGTCCTTTGTGCCTTAGGCGGTTCGCTATATTCACTGCCTTGCAAGCGGTTTGTAGTATTCCATTGGTCTTTCCAGTAATCTTCAAGCAGACGTTGCAACTTGGCAGGAGTTGAACGCAAGTAACGCTTGGGGTGAAAGCTGATGGTTGCTGTTTGCCGCATCTGCTCTATGCCTGTAGCAACAAACGAGAATTCATGTCGGCTTTCAGAAGCCGCCAATATGAGTCCGGGCAAACCACCTAACTTCCATGGACCATTATCAAAAGGCAGGTCCAACGAATACCACGCTGTCCAAGTGCGCCCACGGAACTGACAAACGGCTTTATGGCAGGGATAACCTATAATAATAGTGTCACCATCGGCAAGTTCCCAAGAAAACGTCGGAATGGATTCCTCATAACAGAAGAAAAAGTCATTGTGCAGGACATCCGTATAAGTGAGAGTGCCCTTCTGTGGAATGTGCTTATAAACTTCATACTCGCGTCCTTTCTTAGAGCCAAACGTATTTGCCAGGAACTGCAAATAGTTCATAGGGTCGGCATTCACACTCTTCACAGAATCACGCTGATGCAGAAACTGCTCAAACCGTTGGCTATAAAACCGAGACGAATGTCTTCCTATATCCAACAGATTTATATCATCATACGCTTCCTTTTGCTCCTGCGTATGTTTATACAATGCACGATACTGTACACGCACACTTACCGTGTCCACCACCTCTTGGGAATGGACGCATGCTGCAAAAAAAAAAGCCAATAAACTGAAAAGTATTTTCATAAGCTATATTTTATTATTCACTCCAACTCAAAGGTTGTCATAAGCAGCACCTTATTGCCATCTATGTTTTCTTCGTAAAAGAAGCGATAGATGCCAGGCTTGTTTGGCAGAATATCGGGAAAAAGATGAGCAGTTATGGTGGCGCTTTGACCATCGCTTAATATATGCCCAATAGCATTGAATAGGCAGTCAGTTGGTAAAATAAACCAATTACCATCCCTACCTTGGGCTGTGATGCTATATGCTTCGCCATACATGAATTCTTTGCCACTATGGTTGGTAATAGTGATTTTGATTTCTGTACTACCCAAAGGATAGGAGGGACTCTCTGCCTTGATGGAAATACCATTATAAGAGCTTACTCCTGTTTTATTATCTATGACAGGGTCGAGTTTGTCTCCAAACTTAATGACAGACGAGTTGTATATCTGATTGCGAAACTCCTGTTGCTTCTCCTTGGTGTTCCAGCGGAGTGAAACATCTATGGAGTTGTTTCCTATTCCAAATCCAACGATATTTCGCCAGGCTGAAGAATTGTCTGCCGACAAAAACTTCCTTTCAAGTGTTCGCATAATTTGATTTAGTTCCTTTTGGGAATATTTCCGCATCGAAGCCTTGCGATAAATTTTCTTCTTACCACCAGCGACCTTTTTCTTACCACCAGCGACTTTCTTTGTGCTAATGGTCGCTACCTTCTTTTGTTGAGCGGCAAATGACAGTTTGCAAGCTGCAAAAGCTGTTTGCATTGAAAGGATCATTGTAAATCCTAATATTATTGCATTGAGTTTTGTCTTCAATTTCATAGTTGTCAGCAATAATAATTTAACATGTAGAGAAATATGAACTCTTATAGCATATTTCTTTTCACTCCGGAAAAGTTTAATTTCTTTTGCAAATATACTGTATTTTAGTTTATCATACAAATGATACAGCCAGAAATAATCCATCATTTTCTTTGCCCATCCCATTTTTTTTATACCTTTGCCCCCGAAACATCAAGAGCAGTATAAGAATCTGCACCAACCGAGCATGACAGCCACGGTGGTAAAGATACGATGTGGGAATAAGTTTAATTTCAAAAATAAGTCATTATGAACAATCACTTGCTCTAATATACAGAATTCTGCCCTTTTATATTTTCAAACGATTGTAGCTTCTAACATTTTATGAATATCCCCCGAAGTGAAAGCGTTTTCATTTCCTGTGAGTCATGATCTCCTGACCTCCGCTATTTATAGGTTCATGATTGAGGAGTTGCGTTTCCATAAGCCATAGTGGTTTATACTATGAAGGGGCTGTATATGTGTTCTCGTATTTAGAAAACGAGATAGAAACTGGTGTTGTCTGTTGAACCATCAAACACTCTCTTGTAGTGGATTATTTTCATGTGGTAAGACTCATGAATGAGAGGATAGGCCAGTTGTGCCGCCAGTTGTGGTATGCAGAGAAAGACGTGGACAAGCGTAATGTAATCAAGGGCACGCGCTGGATATTGCTGAGAAACGGCAACGACATCTTTGAGGCCAAATACAAGACAAGGCTTGACAATGTGCTGAACTTGAATGAACCGTTGATGATTGCATAATACTTGCATGGTATGACTACCCAATATCAAATGGCCCTACTGAAGGTATAAACAACAAGATAAAAGTGCTGAAAAGACAAATGTATGGATTCAGAAATGATGAGTTCTTCACGTTAAAGCTATACGCTCTACACGACAAGCGTCTACGCATTTAACGGAAGAACCTTTTATTCTAAGATCTTGATGCTAACTGCCTTGAGCTGTTGCCAACCAGACTTGTCGGTTACACGTACCATAAAGTGATAATCACCAGGATCTATGTCTTTAGGACAGGTAATGTCCACCTTTGCATCATACGATTTCAAACCCGAAGGAATAGGGTAGTCTTGGTTATATACCCAAGGACTTACTGGGTTCTTTTTAGGGTTGAGCGTACAGTCGCCAGCCGAAGTAGAATGGGTATGGTGGTCGAAGTTGTTGTGTATCTCTATGTTGAAATTGCCTAATTCTGCATTGTCTGTAAAAGTATAACGGAAAGCGATAACATCGCCTCTATGATACTGCTGACAGTCGATGGGGTTGGGCAAGTCTCCATCCACAATATTAGGCTTTTCCTGATCGTTGACCGTTGTGTCATCGGTGTCGTCACTTGAACAAGAGGTAAAGCTACCAGCTATCCCCATCACCGCTGCAGCAAAATATATATATAACAAATAAATTGTACTTCTTTTCATCGTTCTTACGTATTAAAGCTTTCGTTTCTTGGCTTGGCACCAAAGTGCCAAAGCCAAGAAACTGTCATTTTATTTTTTATCTCATACCTGAAGCTTTATTCCTTGGTAATCTGAATGCCCTCGGCCTCTTCGGTCGTTGAATTGCCTGCAGCATCGGTTACGGTGAAGTGAATGTGGTATTCGCCGGCAGGAGCGTCTGTAGGAATCTGAGGATGCTCGTGAAAGAGAGCTGAGGTCTCGCCTACATATTTCTCGTCTGTATAGGTGAATACATGTTCGTAACCAGCTGCTGTGTTGTGGAATTCCACTTCTATCTTGGCTATTTTGTGAGGAGCCTCGATTTGTGCCTCCAAGTGCATCTTCTGGCCAATTACAGCCTTGTGGCTATCATCCTCGCCCACTTCCTTGAAAGTAATGGTTGGGGCTGTCTTGTCGAGTGCCTTGACTGTAAGGTCGGAAGTGAAGGTAGTGCTCTGACCCAACTTGTCGGTTACGACAAATGTTACAGTATAAGCACCAGGAGCAGCATCGGCAGGGATGTCAAGATGCTCGTGGAAGGTAGTGTTTCTCACACCGATATATTTGCCCTCGGTATAAGATTGCTTGACGATGGTCTTGTTGCCGTCTTTTGCGGCGATAGTCACGTCAATGCGGGCAATCAAACCATCTGCCACCAAGTCGCCCTCCAAGTGGAGATCCTTGCCGGCGATGGCTTCCTTGGAGTTCTCCTTGCCTACCTCGGCAAGGGCTACAACTGGTTTTGCTACACTCTGCTTTGCATCATCATCATCGCTGCAAGATGACAACACTAAACTAAATACACAAAACAGCACTGAGGCTGCAATAAATATAATCTTTTTCATTGTTTCTAATCTTTTTTATTTACTTTTATATACTTACAGAAACGCTTTGTTGTACACCAGAAGCGCACTGTTCGTCCATATTTGTCAAACTGACAGGAGGGCTTCCTTGCCGCTTGGCTATCATTCTTCCAAGAGAACTCCTTATTATTCGAGTCATGATTCGAGGAAGGAATCAGAAGTTCCAGGAAACCATAGCCGAGAAGTTTCTTCCAGGTTCAGGCACTCCCATCAGTCTGTAATAACTGGTGTGGTCGTAGTATCGCTTGCTCAACAAGTTTTCTCCACGAAGGGTTATTTCCAACTGGTTTTCACCAAGTTTGAACTTCTTTCCGATGCTGGCATTCAGGAGCTGGTGCCCCTTGGTCTTCTCCTCGGGAGGAACGATTATATCTTGCGTTCCCACCACTTGCCATTCCAAAGCCACGAATCCCGACTTGGCAGGATTTTGTGCGGGCAATAGATAGCGTAACTCTGCGCGAGCCGACCATGGGGTGGAGAACGGAAGGCCATAACCTTTCTTCTCTCCACTGAGCTGGCGTGCGTAAAGGTACTCGCCGTCGGCATCCAATTTCAAGTATGGAAGAATCTTCCACGAAACGCTTGCCTCGAAGCCCCATCTCAGTACCTTGGCCTGTGTGTAATAGTAGAGCTGCAAACCCTCCTTGTACTGAGGCGTAGGATTGAGATAGATATAGTTGGGGAAATAGTTGAGATAAGGAGTCAACTGCATCGAAAGCACACCCTTTTCGCATACGATGCCCGCATCCACCTGATAACTTTCCTCAGGCTTCAGACTGGTGTTGCCTTTCTCATAACGGAAGATATTGTAGTTCACGCCGTCCATTCCCAACTCCTTGGCTATCGGCATACGGAAGCTCTTGCCCACATTGAGTTTGAGCACCCAGTCGCCCAGCATCCGATTCACGCCCACCGACCAAGTGAAGCTGTTGTAGCTACGTCTCAGATTGGCGGAACGCTCCATGTAAGTGGAATCTCCTTGCTGTACTGTACCTTGCAGCACAGTTCCATCCATGGGAGAATCGGAAGTTGATGCCTTCAACGGTGTCTTGTACCAATCGTGATAGCTGTGAATCCTCACGCTTCCACGGTCGAATCTCGCCCCGGCGGTCAAGCTGAGCTTGTCGCTCAAATTCCACTTGTCCATGGCGAAGACACCAAAGGTCAACTGCTCGAAGTCTGGTAAGATGAATCCCCATCCTCCCTGGCGGTTGCGTTGGTACTCTACGTTGCCCCCTGCCTGCAGGTCGTGTTTGCCCATCTGCTGCATCGCCTTCACGTTGGCGGAGAAGGTTTGCTTCGTAAAACTTCTCTCCAGGGTGTTCGTCGGTATCGGCATATAGCCATGCGACACTGGTTCGGCAAGTTCGCGTTGTCGGTTGTTTTGGTAGGCGAAATTACTTTCCAGCATGCCATCCGCCCAATTCCAGTCGGTATGATTTGATACCCAGAAGTGGTTGACGGTATGGTAAGGCAAGTCGATGTCGCGACGCGAACTGTCATAATCGATGTCCGACAATCTAACCTCCAAACCGTGAGCGTTGGCAAAGAAACCAGCCTTTGCATTCACATCGGCAATGCGAAAAGAGGTGTTCCACCTGTCCCCAGCATATCCGAGCATCAGATTCTCATCCATTTCGCGTCCTGCCGTATTGCGAAGACGCTGGTCCTTGAGCTTAATCCAATAGGAGTAATACTCGATGCTGTCGGCAGGAACCTTGTAGTCGGCGTAATCCATCCATGTGGCATTCGCTTTATACCAGAACTTGCCATTTCTACCTGTCAGTCGAACCGATGAGCCTATCGACTCATTGTTGGTTCTGCCAAAGAGATTCACCTGTCCTGCAAACTTCTTCAGCGGCATCGTGTTACTCTTCAGATTGATGACACCACCGATGGCATCGGAGCCATAGGTGAGCGAGGCAGGCCCCTTGATGACTTCAGCTTGGTCGATGGCATACTGGTCTATCTCCAGACCATGGTCATCGCCCCATTGCTGTCCCTCATGCTTGATGCCATTTTCTGCCACCAACACACGGTTGAAGCCCAAGCCTCGAATTACAGGCTTCGACTCTCCCGAACCTACATTCATTGCCTGCACACCAGGCAATCGGCTCAGCGTCTGCATCAGCGAACCGCTGAAATTTTCCTCTATGAAATTTTGGTTTGCCCTCACCACATTGAGGGCTGACTTCATCTGTATTTCTTTATTGGAGCTTCCGCTTACTACAACTTCTTTTAGGGATACACCATCCCTCATCATCCGCTTGACACTGTCTGCCTGAGCCGAAATCCTCACCGAATCTTTAGGTAAGGACATAGTCTTGGCACTTGCCGTAAGCGCATGAAACAAGTTGATGAAAAGAGGAAGCACAATATATACCAGCTTCTTATTTTTCATCATAAATCTTTGAAAATCAATCGGCTAAACCGACCATAAGGAAGCTAAATTGCCCGTCAGGATATAGCTATAGCCGATTTTGGTTTTGATTAATCATCAAAAAAACTACAAAGATAGGAATACAGGTGGAGCACGAGTAGAATGTACATCGCCTTGGCGGGTCTTGACAAATGGGCAAGACATGACAACGGCGATATGAACCATAGCAATAAACACTGCTATGTGAACGATGTTTGGTACCACATATGGCAAACTGTGCAATTGGCAGAGTACGCACTCGTGCATGAAGTTCTGCTCGGCTGTGAGATGTCCATCGTGGTGGATGTGATGCGCACATTCATAACAATAAGATGTAACGGCACTACCCTCCGCCTCCGAGTGGTGGTGGAAGGTGAAGGCGAGCATCATTGGCAGATACACCAACATCAGCAGCCAGGCAAACCGCATTCTTCTATTGTTAATAATACGCATTATCCCAAACTTTTTATCTCGTTATTAGCATGAGTTTCTTAAGGCGAATGCTCATGTTTCCTAACGTGTGCAAAGATAACACTTGTTTTTCAAAACGCCATCAAACAACTCATGGAATTATCACTTTTTAGCAATTTTTCCGTAGTATCAATAGTCCGTTAAATTTTTCTTCAAAGCAAGGGTTTCCTATTGCTCACAGAAGGAGACGCTTACACATGGCATGGGAGATAGGCTGATGCACAGCGAGATATACCGATACTGGAAGATATGGCAGATGTTTTCACCAACTCGATTTTTGTATAACAATCTGTCGAGAATCCAAACAGCAATAAATCTCCGAAAAGATTTTGCTGTTTGGATTTAATATTGTAGATTTGCGGTGTTAAAATGTATGGAGGATTATTTATGAATACAATAACTATAGACAATAACACATATAATAGTATTGTCAGATATGCTCAACAGAACAATATCAGTGTGTCTGAAGCTGTTGTAACAGGATTGAATTCTTTTCTGGAGAAATTCAAGGAAAAGGTTTCTACGAAAGAAAAATACTATATATCCCCCGAAGTGAAAGCTTTGGAGGTTGGATTAGAATGTCCTCAAGATTTGTCAGATGACTACAGAAAAGAGCATGTGATTTAATATAGTTTTGTTGTATGAAAACCCTCCTCACTCATCGTCTCTCTCAATCTGAAATCATGCAATTGTGCGCCTCTACCCACGGCGTGCGTAACAATCATCTCCGAGCGCCATATGCAATAAGGGCATTGTGCATCAAGCTTGCCTACGAACAGATGAAGTATTGGTCCGAACTGCTTAACGAGCTGCGGCAAATGCTCGATTTGATTTCCAACGAGCCATTATCTCCTGGACTTCGCTCGGCTTGGAGACAAGTGATAAAGAAAATAAAAGCATAAAACCTATAAGTATGCGAAAAAATGTGTCAGAAATATCAGCAGACGCATAGTCCATTATAAATCAGAGAGTTGAGGGCTGATAGATAGCTGTTCGGTCAGGGGTATCTGCCAGCTATCTATCAGCCTTCATCGTCCATCTACCAGTTTACTTCCTAAAACATAGGCAAAACCGAAGTAAAACTTTCCTAAACCATAGGCAAAACCAGACATAAACTTCCCTAAAACATAGGCAAAACCAGATATAAACTTCCCTAAAACATAGGCAACAAACTGCGAAACTCCCACACAACTGGAGTGTAGTTCCAGTGCTGCTTTTTGTTGTTCCGGTGGCACCGAAGTGTTGTTCCGGTGCTGCCGGAGTGTTGTTCCGGTGCTACCGGAATTTTATTCCGGCACTGCCGGAGTTTTATTACAGCAGTGCGGAAATTAGTATTATTAGAAGTTTCCAAACATCATATCATTCACCACGTAGGTGCATATATCGTCAAAATCGGGCAGAGAGTCGGCCTTTGTCAATTTGATGTCGCATTTCTTGCAGAAATCACTGGAATGCTGCGTCGAGCATTGAGTCTGTTAGTATCATAAATTTCAGTTTTTGCTTACAAGTTTAGATAAAATTTCCGAATTATAAGCCAGTTGGGATAAAAACAGAAATGGATATCTCCGAGTGCTCGCTGATAGGCTGGGAGATAGGCTGGGAGATAAGTCGTTTCGGCGCTTATCTGCCAGCCTTTATTCTGTTGATACACAGTGAGATGCGTCGATGCTGGAAGATATGGCAGATATTTTCACCAACTCGATTTTTATATAACAATCTGTTGAGAATCTAAACAGCAATAATTCTCCGAAAAGATTTTGCTGTTTGAATTTAATGTTGTAGATTTGCAAATATAAAAACCCTCATCTCTCACCGTCTTTCTCAATCTGAAACCAAACAATTGCCTTGTGCGTCTCACCGATGCCCGAGCGCCGTATACAACCACATAAAATACAATTATGACAGACAAACACCAGCTATTTAAAGAGTTTGTGCAAGAGTGCAACAAAAACAATTTCTATATAGGACAGGGAAATCCTGATTCTAAGATTTTGTTTATTGGTTGTGAATCATCAAACGAACTGAAAAAGATTAATGACGAGCATACATTTGAGTGCTTGAATGAGTTAAATGGCAAGAACTTCGATGATCTTTGGGATATCCGTCCGAAAGAGGGAGAGGGTTGTACATGGAGCAACTATCAAAAGATAATCGATACTGTTTATACAAACAGAAAACATATTGCCGGAAAATTGGATTTTGAAGAAATGGCATTCTGTACGGAACTCAATAATGTTTGTGCTCGCCATTCTGCCGATGCCCCAAAGGACACTATAGAATCAAAACTTAAACTGTTCAAAGAATCAAAGTTCATACAATCTTTCCCCGTTGTTATTCTTGCTTGCGGCAGTTATATTGTCAACCAAGGAAACAACAGACAAATTGATGATACTTTTGGAGTGACTTTCCGTAAGACAGGTCTGCCTGATGCAGACCAAAAATATTGGATTCATTACGATGGACAAGTTTCCGAGAGTCCCCGAAAGTTAGTTATTCATACAAGACAATTGAGCGGTCCGATAACGAACGAACTTTTGTATTCCATAGGAAACTCTATAAAGAATTTTCTTGGCTCAAATTGTGACTTATAAAAATAGCCTATTCCATTTGTTTTTTCAAATGGAATAGGCTTTTAAAATGTTAAGTGCAGCTGCATACAATTATAGCGCCATTATCCCTCCCGTTTCTTTGTCAATCACATTTTTCTTTATACCTTTGCACCCGAAACATCAAGAGCAGTTTAAAATCTGCACCAACCGAGCACGACAGCCACGGTGGTCAAGATACGATGTGGAAATACGTTTAATTTCAAAAACAAGTCATTATGAACAATTCATTTTACAACGATTTCGCTGCGTGTTTCGCAGCTTGTACACTCACTTCACTTGTCGAATCATTTAACAGTCAGGTAGGAAATCGTGGCTTCAACTCCATGCGAGCAGCCCATGACAAGGCTCTTATCGACGAGCTTGTGCGTCGTGGCGTAGACGTATCGGCAGTATTCGACGGAACAACCCTTTCTTTTGCCCATCATGTTGTGTTGGACAACAATAGCTTGATAATCAAGAAATAGAATTACGTAGCAACACATAACCAGCCGATGATGCCGTCTGCTCTTGGTATCATCGTCTGGACAACAACCTTGCGGAACGACTCAACAGACACATATCATTATCTCTGAGGAACTCGCTTGTGATGACTTATTCAGTAAACATTAAGTAATGCTTAATTTGTTCGTATCCAATTAGATTGCATTAACCGTTTTAGAACATCACTAAAGTTATGCAATAATTTTTTGGCATCAGGACTACTAGTCTGATGCTCTTTGAATAAATTTATAAAATATTTAATATCAGCAATACATGCCTCTCCCCAAGTATAAGAAGGTGTAAGGAAGTATTTATAGGGCTTTTGTTGATACAATTCTACAGCCTTATCAATATTACCTTTCAATACTTGATAATCTGCTAAATTAACCTGAGTTATAGGAGATTCTAATTCCTTCTTTGGCATGATTTCTAGGATTTTATCTGCATTTTCAAAAAAGGCATTCCTATTATTGTTTTCATATATAGACATTATCAGTCTTGCAAAACTTCTTTCATATACCTCAGGACATAAATATACATGATCACAGTTCAGTACTATTAACTCTTCGAGTCGGTAATCAGTAGCAAACATTCTGAATTCCTGTCTATTCGAACAATACGCAAAAAAATGGGATAATGAGCTCAAGTCATACTTAGCACCATGGCCTAACCCGATATGAGGAGATTGTACATTAGGCTCCCTCCAACAATACACCAAATTACTTAAAAAACGTTTGCTATATCCAGAGTTATTAGAACGATAAGCGCACCATATCGGTTTACCATTTGCTATAGCATCAAAAAGAATTTCTCTCATTTTATGAAAGTCTTTTAAACACATACCATCATGTTTCTTCCATTTAATCTCAGAGAACAGTGTCTCCAATGGCACTAAATCAGCAATTTTGTCAATCGAAATCTCAAGATCGTAATTAAATGGACTCTTTCCTGTTATAAACTCATTACCATTTTTAGAAATAATTGTAATGTGTTTATCATAGATCCATTGATATCCATCCGTTTGAATTACTTTACAATAATCACATTTTGATTTGGCTATATCATTGATGATAGATACCCATTTAGATTCTTTTTTGGGGAGTAATATATCTTCATCAGGTTTTAAGAAAACATTTTTTCCTGTATTTGTAATTTTAGAAATATTGTTCGTTTGTATGTGTTTAGTAGAAACATCATCTAGCAAATCAAGATACTCTTCCCTTGTATTATCAGATGCCATTTGTTCTGCTTGATCATAAGACCATCTTTCTACAGAATTTAATGAATCCTCATCGAATTTTATACGTTCATCATTAGTCAACCATCTTAACAAACGTTTAATATAGTTGGTTACACCTTCTATATTATCGTGTACTTGTTGCTCAGTAAAACGAATCACACACCATCCATTTCTAATAAAATATCTATCACGCAAATTATCACCACTCTCTTTATAATGTATAGGTTTGCGACTTACAATATCATAAGGTTCATCTACTTCAATATCTATATATAGATTTTTTTCTTCCCAACAAAGACATATATCTGGCCTATACGAATAATTTCTATTCAATATTGGTAACTTTACGTTGTCTAAAATTTTAATGCAGCTAAGTTCTTCGCACATCTTGTGTAAACGACTAAACAACACAGGTTCCATAACACCTATGGTCGCTCCTGTTTTATCTGGTTGAGGAATAAGAATAGAAGTATTTTGTTGTGGAATCATTATAGAAGGGAAATTTGTATGGTCAAGTTCTCCTTGGAATTTGTCATAAGGGAAATTTCCGTTAAATACAAGTATATTCTCAGACAAATCTTGCTTATGAATAGTTCGTTCCCCTATATTCTGTTGCCCATAGTTATTAGAATCAATTTTCCCGTGGTCGGGCAGTGATCTTTTGTATACGCTATCTTCTAATGTGATTTTATTCTCAAGTGAACCATCATTTACAGAATGAATATCAACAACATTTAAACATAACTGCTTCTTGAAGTTCTTGTATGGTACAAATTTTACAGAATTTTTGGATAGTGATTTTTTGATTTTTCTTTCTCGAAAATCAAAATAAGTCTTTCCATGTCTTTTAACAACACTAAATGCGCCAAAATCTTTTAAAGAAATTCTATTTCCTTGTTTCAATTCTGAAATTATTGTATGCATACAGCATTTTATAACAATTGAAGAAAGACGAAGGGAAAAACCAGTTCTTTTTGCAACTTCTCTTATTATTTGTTTTTTATTCATATGCTAATCAGTGTCCACTGGATTAATAAATTGCCATGGAAGCAAAGCCGTGGACTCTATACTTTGCAATGGCATCTGTCCATAAATTGAGCCAAAATTCGAAAAGAGCAAGACAAAGTTCTCTGATGAACTTCATCACGTTCTTAACAAAGTAGCATATTCTTGTCCTGCATACTGCAGTTTGGGGATACTTGGCTCTTATGTAGGCTCGATAATTTTTTTTGTCTGTGCCGAAAGAGCATTTGGCTTCATTTCGTTCTCCGATGGCCTTAGTCATCTTTTCGAGATGTTCAAGACTTCTGGGTTCCTTGGGTAGTCGGCCTAATGGTTTACAACAGGTCTTTATCTTATATTCCTTGAGAATTTTCCGGCTTGCCTTGCTCATGTAGATTTTGTCTGCGAGAAAGCCCCATACGAAACTCGCAGTACGAACCACTGTTTGTTTTCGTTAGGCACATTCTCTACCGACACCCCACCTCTGTTCTTTGAGATGGAGGGCGTACAAGAGGTAAGTCTTGCACTTGAACACAACGAACCAGTGTCAGTAGGTTGCCCATTATACAATGAAGCGTTAGCCGTTAAAGGCTGTTTGGTGTTATCTTCCAATGTTATTGTTCAGAGGTTAGATTAAAATCAATAGACTTATTCTTTATAGAATTGTCATAATTTGACTGCAAAGATATGAAAACTAAACAAGACTAAAAAAGAAAATAAGAAAAATATTTGTGCTGTGAAGTTTTAAATTTATTAGGGCTATTTGTTGTCAATAGAAACGGCAAACAGTCATAATACAAGTAGTGTTTTGATGATATAAACAACTACTGTCGAAGCCGAACTTTTGTCATGTTGGATTAATTCAAATCGGGTACGACTATGTCACATTGCTTTTCAATCTACGCTGCACCCACAGAAATGCCGGAACGAGGAACAGATCTGCCATAATCCAGGCTATGGGGTCGCCGAAGCAGACGCCGGTCCAGGCGATAGCTGGCACGAGCCAAAGGCTGACACCGCAGCGGGCTATCATCTCCATCACGCCGCTGAGCATGGAGAGGTTGCTGAAGCCGAGTCCCTGGATGGAGTAGCGCAGAATGGTGAGTAGTCCAAGGGTGGGGTAGAAGTAGTTGTTGATGCGCATGTACTGCGCAGCGTTGCTCACCACGGCTGCCTCGCCGCTGTCTACGAAGAACTGCATCATATAGTCGGCGAAGGGATATATCACGAAGAAGGTGAAGACGAAGTAGACGAGCATGAGGCAGATGGCGTCCTTCACGCCACGCGTCACGCGGTCCATACGCTGTGCTCCGAGGTTCTGTCCGCAGTAGGTAGCCATTGCTACGCCGATGTTCTCGAAGACGCAGGTGAAGAGATACTTTATGCGGAGCGAGGCGGTGAAGGCTGCTACGCAGGTGGTGCCGAGAGCGTTGTTGGCACTCTGTAGCATGATGATGCCAATGCCGGTGATGGAGAACTGCAAGCCCATCGGCACACCGTTGTTGAGCAGTATGCTCGTGCGGCGGTTGTCGTAGCGACGTTCGTCGCCTTGCGGGATAAGCAGTTGCATGTGCTTGCGTATATACCATATACACAATGCTACGGATACAGCTTGCGAGAGCCATGTGGCTATGCCGGCTCCTGCTACGCCCATGCCACAGAAGAGTATGAGCACAACGTCAAGCAGGATGTTCACGAGGGCGGAAGTGATGAGGAAGTAGAACGGCTGGCGCGAGTTGCCGAGTGCGCGTATCTGACCGGAGAGGAGGTTGAAGCCGAACGTGAGCGGTATGGCTGCGAACTGCAGCATGAGGAACGTATAGGCATCGTGGAAGATGTCGGTCGGGGTGTTCACCATCTGCAGGATGCGGTGGCAGGACATCAGCGAGAGCACCATTATCACCGTGGCTATGACAGCCGACACTCTAACAGCGTTGGCTACGTAGATGCGCATCTTGCGGTAGTCCTTCGCCCCGAACGCTTGCGCTACGGGTATGGCGAAGCCTGCGCAGGCTCCGTTGCAGAAGCCCATAACGAGGAAGGTGATGGAGGTGGATGCGCCCACGGCTGCCAATGCTTCTACACCAATCCATCTGCCTACGATGACGGCATCGATGACGAGGTACATCTGCTGAAGGATGTAGCCAAGTATCAAGGGCAGTGCGAATTTCGTGATTTGGCGCAGTGGCGATCCGACGGTCATATCGCTCACCGATGCAGCCTTTGCTGTGGCGGAAGGTTCGTGTTCTTTGGTTGGTTGTGTTTTCATATGTTATCCTGTTTGTTCCCTTTTTTTTATAAGCCTCTTTAAGCCTTACTATGCCTCTTTAAGCCTTACTATGCCCTCCCCGACGGGGAGGGTTGGGAGGGGCTCTTTTATCTTTTTACTTTTAAATGTTTTGTGGCTGCGTGGTATGGGCAAGATGCCCATACCTCCTACTTTTTTACTTTTTTACTCTTTTACTCTTTTACTTTTATCTGTTGCGGTAGGCGAGTGGTGTCATGCCGGAGCGCTGCTTGAAGAAGTTGGTCATGGCACTCTGGTCGCTGAAGTTGAGGTGGTCGGCTATCTCGCCCATCGTCATATCGGTCTGTGTGAGCAGGTTGCAGATCTCCTTGTAGACGAGCGATGTGGCGTGTTCATTTATGGTCGACCCGCTTATCTCCTTTACGAGTCGCGAGAGATAAGCCGTTGACACGTTCATCAGGTCAGCGTAGAAGCGTATCTGACGTTCTTTGCGATAGTTACGGTAGAGATGGTGAAGGAAAACCTCGTACACCTCCTTTTTGTGTCCGAGGTCGTGCGATACGGAGCACTGCTCGTAGGGCAGCTCGTCGATGATGAGCTTCAGCACGTTGAACATACTGCGTATCATCTCTACTTTGTTGATATGCTGGTGGCGCACGATGTCGCGCACGAAGTGGAAGATGTCGGCTATGCTCTTGTATTTTGTGTCGTCGAGCTGGTAGCGTTGCACCTGTTTGGCGAAGTTCTCGTCGACGAGTATCGCTTCCGCCTTGAAGTCGGTAGACAGCTGTTCGATGTGTGCCACTTCGTGTGGCGTGGTTATCAGCAGATTGTGAGCTGAGAGCTGTATGCTCTGCTCTGCGTTGTCTTCCAATAGGCGCATACGGCAGCAACCCTCATGCACCAAGAGTAGTTTGGTGAACAGGGTGCGCTCTTCCGCCATACAATGAAATATGTTGTATTCGGATGTGTCAAAGCCGGAAAAGCTGTCGCTCTCTTCTCCGTTCACGGAGAAGTGGGCGGCGTATGCTCCATATATATCCTTCAGCTTATATTTGGTGGCAAACTCTTCCAAGTTGTATACTTTCATCGAATATGTCTTCTTTTGATTGATGTAGTGCAAAATTATAAAAAAAAAACTGTAAGCAGAAACCATTTGTTTGAAATATGGTTTCGCTTACAGGTTTACTTGTCTATTTATTATTAGCTCTCTGCTTTTGAATGTTTGGTGGGTCTCGATGTTATACCCTCCTATGAGAGTTGCGTAGAAGGGTGCGTGGGAGGTGTGTCAAAACTCCCTTATTCTAAAAAAATCACAAAGCCCT
>OGFK01000294.1_pt1 | contig 47116 bp, 62 predicted proteins | sample 1570931 | NCBI WGS metagenome assembly OGFK01 (sample SAMEA2581935, study PRJEB24529) | metagenome | biome: Human gut stool | place: China | collected 2011
TAAGTTGTGTTCAACACTAGATATTACACTGGGAGAATTATTTGAATATAGAAGGGAGTGATTACCATGAAAGGAATAATGCTAGAAATTATAGAAATAGGATATGCATTAGTAATAGATGAAGATGAAAAAACATTGCTCCTTAGAAAATGTATAAGTGAAAATGGGAAATTTACACCAACACAAGAAGCAATGTTTGTAAGTAAAGACCTTGTTAAAAATGCCTATTGGATAAAACAGATTAAAGAATATGAATTATCTGAACCCTTGCACGTTATTTACACAAGTCAATTGATTAGCAAATTCTTTAACGTGTAAGTTGACACTATCATAGTTAATAGTATATTCAACGCACAAAACAAGGTAATGCTTATCTTTAGGATTAATGTTAGCAACAACATCTCCTTTTGATGGAACTTGTGGAAGAGAAACATCAGTTAGGATTGTTCTACCGTTAAGAACTAAATTGCATGAAACCATAGTAACACCTCCTTTCATTAGGAGATAAATAAATTATATCAGAAAGGAGTGATCCACAATGCCAGAAACATTAAGCGGTAGAGAGAAGATTATCAAATATCTAACTGATAATGATATCTCTATTAGTTCTCTATCCGTCATGTACGGAGTAAACAAACAAGATATGTCTGATTATTTATCTGGACGTAAAAAGAATCCAAAAGCAAATCAAATTATTTTGAAAATTATTTCTGACTTAAAAATAAGGTAGGTGAGCGATATGGAAGCAATGATTCCAGTTGAATTTGATGCAGAGAAAATATCTAAACAAATATCAGTTCAAGTGCTACAAACGATTAAAAAACGTATGGAACTGGCAAATAAGACTTATAATTTGCCACCATATCCTACACAAGAGCAACTTAAACAAGCCCTAGGCATAGGGCAAAGGCGTTTAAATTCTTGGGTTGCTATGGGACTTAAAAAGCAAATATGGTCAACTGGTTCAATCAGATATGACCGTGAAGAAGTTAGAAAGTTTTTGAAAGAGAACTTTGAAATTTAGGATTGGAAGTGACCTAATGGAACCAGTTTTAGCAGTATTAATTGGATGTCTGATTTATGTAGCGGTATTCATTTTAGTCAGTTGGATCAAGGATATTTTTACTGGGGGTAAATGATATGTGGTGTATATACGGTATTCTGCTATGCATAGCGTACGCAGGAAGTGTTGATTTGTATAGGTGGAATAAAAGGAGAAAGGAAGAAAAATAATGATTACATTAACAACAGCTGCTTATTTTACGTTGATTGGACTATCAGTTCTTGCAGGCTATGCACTGCACGGAATTGTTATAGCGATCAAAAAAGGTGAGTTTTTTGATTAGGAGGAAACAAGATGGAAGTAATAAAAAAAGGTACATCCGTTAAAGATGTACCACACAAATCAAATCTATGTACTAATTATAGCACATCAGATGTCGAATTGTTAAGTCGCAGAATTAGATTTAGACGTGGTGTTAATAGAATTATTGAAAATACTGAAAACAAGCAAAACTTATTAGTATTTCTAGAAACCACAGCAGAAATTGAGAGTTCATATGATGAAAAAAATGCTAAGTGGCTACTTGATAAGTATAAGGAATTAGGAGGTAAACGTAATGGCAATGAAGATTAATAAATTAGAGATCGAGAACGTCAAACGTGTTAAAGCAGTAAAAGCTGAATTCACACCAAATGGCTTAACAGTTATTGGTGGGAACAATAACCAAGGTAAGACATCAATCCTAGATGCAATTGCTTGGGTTTTAGGTGGCAACAAATACAAGCCATCACAAGCTCAAAGGCAAGGATCAGTAACACCACCACATCTACATGTAGTGATGAATAATGGCTTGATTGTAGAGCGTAGTGGTAAGAATTCAACTTTAAAAGTTATTGATCCTAATGGTAAAAAGGGTGGCCAACAGTTATTAAATGACTTTGTTGAAGAGTTAGCCATTAACTTACCTAAGTTTATGGAATCTACATCAAAAGAGAAGGCTAATACTTTGTTACAAATCATTGGTGTAGGTCCTAAGTTACACGAGTTAGAGATGAGAGAAGGTGAGTTGTACAACCAAAGACGGACGATTGGTCAGATTGCAGATCAAAAGAAAAAGTATGCTGAAGAACAAAAATTCTATCCAGATGCTCCTCATGAATTGATTTCTATAAAAGAGTTAGTCAATGAACAGCAAGATATCTTAGCTCGAAATGGAGAGAATCAACGTAAGAGAGATAACTTGAGTAACTTAGAGAAACAGCATGCTTTCCAATCACAAAAAGTATCTCAGTTGATGGAAGACCTAAAGAAGGAACAAGCTAAATTAGCTGAATTAACAGAAGATGTAAATGTGGCCAAGAAGTCAGTCTTGGAACTTAAAGACGAATCAACAGAAGAGTTAGAGAGAAATCTAGCAGAAATTGATGAGACAAATCGTAAAGTTAGAGCCAACTTAGATAAAGATAAGGCAGAAGAAGATGCTAATCAATATAGAGATAAGTATCAAGAACTAACTAGAAATATTGAAGCTGTTAGAAAAGAGAAATCTGATTTATTAAATAGTGCTGATTTACCATTACCAGGATTGTCTGTTGATAATGGTGAGTTAATTTACAAAGGTCAAAAGTGGGACAACATGTCTGGCTCAGATCAATTAAAAGTATCAACTGCTATTGTACGTAAGTTAAAACCAAATTGTGGATTTATCCTGCTAGACAAGTTAGAACAGATGGATATGCAAACACTAGAAGAATTTAATCATTGGCTTGAACAGGAACAGTTGCAAGGTATTGCAACTAGAGTTTCAACTGGTGATGAATGCTCAATCATCATTGAAGATGGCTATGCTACTAAAAATAATACAGTAGTTAAAGAGCCAGAAATTAAAAATACTTGGACTGGGAAAGGAGCGTTTTAAAGATGAGCAAATACGAAGTGCAAGAAACACTACAAATTGAACCAATGAAAGTACTAATTTACGGAGTTGAAGGAATCGGCAAAACAACTTTTGCTAGTAAGTTTCCAGATCCGATCTTTATTGATACAGAAGGTTCAACAGGTTTCATCAATGCTAGAAAATTACCAAATCCAACATCTTGGACAATGCTTTTAGACGAGTTAGAAGACATTAAGTCTGAACCTCGTGGAAAGACATTGATTATTGACACATTAGACTGGGCAGAACGCTTGGCCAAAAAGTATCTAATGGACAAAAACAAGTGGGCTGCTATCGACTCAACAAATTATGGATCTAGATATGTGGCTTTGTCTGATGAAATCGGAAAGTTACTCAATAAATTAACTGAGATTAAAGACGTAGGAATCAATGTTGTTATAACTGCTCATGCTGAAACTAAAAAACATGAGTTACCTGATGAAATGGGACAATACGATAAGTACACTTTAAAACTTGAAAAAAGAGATGCTAGTTTGGCCAAAGAATGGGCTGACATGATTCTGTTCTTTAACTACAAAACAACAATCATTACTGATAGTAAATCTGACAGTAAGAAAGCTACAGGTGGACAACGTGTCATGTATACAACACATAAGCCGGCTTGGGATGCTAAGAACCGCTTAGGCTTACCTGATGAATTACCAATAGACTTTGAAGCAATTAGAGAACCTTTTGAGAGAAAAACAAGGATGGGTACCACACAAATCAAATCTGAATCTAATACACAAACACAACAACAAGTACCATTGCCTGAAGAACCACCAGTTATAGAAGATGAGTCAGAACCAGAAGAAGCTAAACCAGCTCCTGAATATGATGAAGTCATTCCGGATAATATTCCACAAAGTTTAGCAGATTTAATGACAGTAAATCATGTTACAACTGATGAAATCATGCAAGTGATTTATGTTGGTGGATTCATGCCACAAGGCACACCTTTAGAAAATGTTCCAGCAGAGTTGTGGGGACATTTAGCAAGTAATTGGGATAAAGTCCTAAATATGTTGGAAACACAAATTAGAAAATAATGGAGGAATTATCAATGAATAACAACGAAAACGAATTTTTAAACTGGGGCGATAGCTTTGTCGCACAAGAAAATGAATTTGTAGTATTGCCAGAAGGTCAATACAAGTTTACAGTAACAGGTTTTGAACGTAAGAATTATGACGGAAATAGTGACAAGATTCCAAATGGAACACCTTACGCAGAATTAAGTCTTGAATTTACTGGCAATGAAGGCAAAACAACAGTTACTGAACGCTTATATCTCTTGAAAAGATTAAGTTGGAAGTTAACAGAATTCTTTGGGTCAATTGGTCAAAATCCAGTCAATGGACAAGCTTTTAATCCGAACTGGAACACAGTTTTAGGTAGTTCTGGTAAAGCAGAATTAGTTGTCAATAGTTACAAAAATAAAGATGGCCAAGATCGTCAAAATAATCGTGTGAAGAAATTCTTGAAATCAGAAAATGTACAGCAAACACAATCAGCACCAGTTCAAAATCAACAACCAACACAACAAACAGGATTCCAACCAGGTGCATTTTAGGAGGCAAAGTTAATGAAGAACATTGATATTAATATCTTGCAACTAGCTCAAGGAGCAGTGCAAGAAAAACTAGATAGAGAATTTGAAAAGGTTTTTGAGAACATTCAAGATCCTAATGTTAATGCAACAGCTAAACGAACAATCACTTTAAAGATTGACTTAGTGCCTGATGATGTTAGACAAGTAGTTAAAACTAATGTTACTGCTACATCTAAACTAGCACCAACAGACCCAGTAACCACAACAATTCTAACTGGTAAAGATTTAACTACTAACAAAATTGAAGCTCGTGAATTACAATCTGGTGTCCCTGGCCAAACATACATTGACGAAAAGGGAGACCTCAGAACAGATACTGGAGAGCCAGTTGATGTTATCGAAAAAGAAACTAGAAAAAAGAGTAAAGTAATTGATTTACAAGAAAAGAGAGGTTAATGACATGGACTTAACAAAAGAAGCATTGCAATATTTGGCAGAACAAGTAATTAAACCTGAAGAACGAGTAATAAGTATCAATAATCAATCTTATGTGATTGATGAAAATGGTTATCCCAAATATGTAGCACCTAAATTACATCTAGCTCAAAATGTGTTGAAAATTAACACTTTATCAGGGTTAGTGGACTACATTAAATCTAATTTGGATAGAGCAGATGAAAAGTTATATCTGCACATAGCTAATCACAAATCTGTACGCTTAGTTAGCACATTAAAACCTGATGGAAGTCGTGAAGAACTAGCAATTGCTGAAGCTATTCTACCAAACTTTTGGTTTGATAGATTCTATGATATGGAAGAGTTTAACGTCGCATTGCAATCAATCTTTGTTAAAAATCCTGATCGTGAAATCTTGTTGAAAGTCGTGGGTAATCTAAAAGAAGATAATGTGAAAACTACTGGTGATGATGGAGTAAGTCAAGCTGTAACAATCAAGACAGGAGTTGCATCAGCAGCAGATGTTAAAGTTCCTAATCCAGTAACTCTAATACCTTATCGTACTTTTGTTGAAGTGGAACAGCCAGAAAGTAAGTTTATTTTCAGAATGCAAGACGGGCCCAAAGGAGCAATCTTTGAGGCTGATGGTGGAGCTTGGAGGAATCAAGCAATCCTAAATATCAAGAAATACTTGGGAAACCAACTATCAGATGAAATCAGAAAAGGAAAAATCACAATTCTAGCATAGGGGTGATTTGATGGAATTAAGACCATATCAAGAAACTGCTAGACAAAAAGTTCAAGAAGAATGGGAAGAAGGCAAGAAACGAACCTTGCTAGTTTTGCCAACAGGAACTGGTAAAACTATTGTGTTTAGCAAAATTATTGAAGATCGAGTTAAAAAAGGTGAACGTGTTTTAGTAATAGCTCATAGAGGAGAATTACTAGAACAAGCATCAGATAAACTCTATAAATCAACAGGACTAAAAACAGCGACTGAAAAAGCTGAACAGACTAGCTTAGGTAGTTTCTATCGAGTAGTTGTTGGGTCAGTTCAAACATTGCAACGTGAGAAACGACTGAACCAATTCCCACCAGAATATTTTGACACTATTGTCATTGATGAAGCACATCATGCAATTTCAGATGGCTATCAACGTGTGCTACAACATTTTGAAAGTGCAAATGTTTTAGGTGTAACAGCTACACCGGATCGTGGAGATATGAGAAACCTAGGATCATATTTTGAAAGTCTAGCTTATGAGTATAGTTTGCCAGAAGCTATCAAATCTGGATATCTCAGTCCAATTAAAGCTTTGACTATACCACTGAAATTAGATCTATCAAATGTTAAACAACAAGCAGGAGATTTTTCTACTAAGGATTTAGGGACAGCGTTGGATCCTTATTTAGAACAGATTGCTGAAGAGATGAAGAAACAATGCTTTAACAGAAAAACAGTTGTATTTCTACCACTGGTTAAAACGTCACAAAAGTTCAGAGATATTTTGAACAAACATGGATTTAAAGCTGCTGAAGTTAATGGAGAATCTACAGATAGAGAACAAGTTCTCAAAGATTACGAAGAAGGCAAATACAACGTTCTATGCAATTCAATGTTGTTAACTGAAGGCTGGGATTGTCCTAGTGTTGATTGTGTAATTGTTCTTAGACCAACTAAAGTGAGAGCCTTATATTCTCAAATGGTAGGTCGTGGAACAAGGTTAGCACCTGGCAAGAAAGAATTGTTGTTACTAGATTTTTTGTGGCATACAGAACGTCATGAATTATGTCATCCGGCTAATTTGATTGCTACTGATGAGAAAGTGGCCAAAAAGATGACAGAAAATATTGAAGAGTTAGGAACTCCAATTGATTTAGAACAAGCAGAACAACAAGCCAAAGAAGATGTTGCTTTAGAGCGAGAAGAATCTTTAGCCAAACAGTTATCTGAAATGAAGAGACGTAAGCGTAAGTTAGTTGACCCACTGCAATTTGAGATGTCTATCCAAGCATCTGACTTAACGGATTATGTTCCAAGCTTTGGCTGGCAAATGTCACCGCCGACTGACAAGCAAGTTAAAGCACTAGAGAAATGGGGAATATTCCCAGATGAAATTGAAAATGCTGGTAAGGCTGAAATGTTAATTAACAGATTAGTAAAACGTCGAGATGCAGGCTTATCAACACCTAAACAGATTAGATTTCTAGAAAATCGTGGTTTTCAGCATGTAGGGACTTGGCAATTTGAAGCAGCAACTAAATTAATTAATCGAATTGCAGCTAACGGTTGGAGAATACCTCATGGAATTAAACCGGCAGAATATAAACCGGCTTAGCAGATAAAACTGCTGTACTGCAAGGCTAAAGGGTAGCAATTCCAGTTCGATTCTGGCTTGCAGTGTTATCTCTAGGAAAGGAGAAATTAATAAATTGGAAGAACACAAATTAAATCTATTAGAATTACTAGATTACATTGATCCAGCAATGCTCAACTATCAAGAATGGGTCAATGTAGGTATGGCACTAAAATACGAAGGATACAGTGTCAACGACTGGGATAGTTGGTCACAAAGAGATAGTGCTAGATATCACGACGGAGAAACTGAAAAGAAATGGAATACCTTTGATGGATCCACTAAACCAGTTACAGGAGCAACTATCACACAGTTGGCCAAGGATAACGGTTGGAAACCATACTCAGCTGATAGTAATGATAGCTTTGATTGGGGAGATAGTTTTGTTGCCTCAATTGATAAGGGGTATCAGTTAATAAACAAGGATTATATTGATGGTGAGAAAGTCTTACCACCAACAACATGGAATCCAGTTAAGCAAATCACTGATTATATTGAGACCTTATTTAGTGCAGATGACATCATATCATATGTGAATGATGGATATAAACACGAGCAAGGAGATCATGAGAAATGGCTACCTAACAGGGGTGTCTACACAAAAACTGCAGGTCAAATTATAGATGAACTGAGAAAAAGTAACGGTGATGTTGGAATGGTGTTGGGAGATCCTAACGTTGAAATGGGAGCTTGGATTAGATTCAATCCATTAGACGGTAAAGGGATAACTAATGAGAATGTTGTTGATTATCGTTATTCGTTAGTCGAAAGTGACAGTATGTCGATTGAACAACAGTATGAAGTTCTAAAAAAGCTAGAATTGCCAATCGCAGTGTTGGTTCATTCTGGTGGTAAAAGTCTACATGCGATCGTTAAAGTAGATGCACAAAACTATCCACAATATCAAGAACGTGTGGATTATCTCTACAAGATTGTTGAGAAAAATGGACTAAAAATTGACAGACAAAATAAGAATCCATCTAGACTAACACGCTTACCAGGATTTGAAAGAAATGGAAAGAAACAATATATCGTTGATAAAAATATTGGCCAAGCTAATTGGGACGAATGGAAAGAATACATTGAAGACTTAAACGACAATTTGCCAGAAATGGAAAATATGGCTGGTTTGTTTGATAAACCAATCGAACTAGCTCCAGAGCTAATAGGTGGGGTTTTAAGACAAGGTCATAAGATGTTAATTGCTGGTCCATCTAAAGCTGGTAAATCATTTGCCTTAATTGAATTAGCTATCAGTATTGCAGAAGGCTGGTCATGGTTTGGTTTTCCAATAAATCATCCGGGGAGAGTGCTATATGTAAACTTGGAGCTTGATGATAGGTCAGCAAGCAAAAGGTTTGTAGATATCTATAATCAATTAGGACGTGGCCACGAAAATGTTAAGAACATAGATGTTTGGAATTTACGTGGTAAAACAAGTCCAATGGATAAGCTAACACCTAAGTTAATTCGTAGAGCTGCCAAGCAAAATTATACTGCTGTTATCATTGATCCAATTTATAAAGTTTTAACCGGTGATGAAAATAACGCTCATGATATGTCGATCTTTGTTAATCAGTTTGACAGAATTGCAACTGAATTAAATTGTTCAGTTATCTATGCTCATCATCATTCTAAAGGTGCTCAAGGTGGTAAGAACTCAATGGACCGTTCATCTGGTTCAGGGGTATTTGCCAGAGATCCGGATGCAATCTTGGACTTAATCGAGTTGCCAGTTACAGGAGATAGGTACATCTTCAAAGAAAATGAAGTTGTCTGTGAATTGTACAACCAAGCAATTAAACATTATGTTCCTAGCTATGACAGAGTTGGACTAGATGATAAATTTAGCAAAAAGCAAATGGAACATCATCTAATGAGTGCGATTAACACATTAGATAATTCGCAGGAAATATTGAAGTACGTTGACGAGCAGAAACAAAAAGCTATTCAATCAGTTAGACAAGCTACTGCATGGAGATTAGAAGGAACATTACGTGAATTTCCTAAATTCAAGCCAGTTAATGCTTGGTTTAGATATCCGATTCATGTTTTGGATGAAACCTTGCAAGACATAAAGCTTGAAGATGATAGCCAAAAAGAAAAATGGAAAAAAGGCGTTCAGAAGTCTAATCAAAATCGTAGTGAAAAAACTCAGCAAGAGTTAGAAGAAGCCTTTAATGTTTTGAGTGTGGATGATGGACCAGTTGAAATCAGTGCTTTAGCCGATTATTTAGAAATAAGTAAGAGAGCTGTATATAACAGAATTAAAAGAAGCGGGAAATTTAAATCAGATAGTGGTGTTTTATATAAAACTAATAATAACAATAAGTAGAATTTTTATTTTGAGAAGTCACAGCTATTTAGGTGTGACACTTCACTTCTTCGTGAATATCTAAATAGAAATGACAGTGAATGACAACTCAAAAACCCTTGTCATTTCTGGTGTCACTGTGTGTTGTCACTGCTCCCTTTGGGGAGTAGCAGTGACAAAGCACAGCCAGTGACCGGAAAATAGCTGTGACAGAAAGAATATAAGTAAAATATTTGAGGTGTAATAATGTACAGATTTTTTGTTCCAATGAAAAAAATACCTAGAACGACACATCAACAAAAACAGGTTCACGTTGTTCATGGTAAACCAATTTTTTATGAGCCAAATGATCTAAAGTTAGCTAGACAGAAATTTATGGCTAACCTTGCTAGATATATTCCAGATGAAAAAATCACTGGAAAAATCAGATTGATGATTAAATGGTGCTTTGATTCTAATGGAAAGTATCCAGATGGAACTTTCAAAGATACAAAACCAGATTTAGATAATAGTGTGAAATTACTACAGGATTGTATGACCAGTTTAGGATTTTGGGAAGATGACAGATTCATTGTGAGTTTAATCGTTGAAAAATTTTGGTCAGATATTCCAGGAATTTTTATTCAAATCGAGGTGGTGAATGATGAACTGGGATGATTTTTTTAAGGATTTACAGAAGTGGATGGAAGCATCAAATATGATGATGCAGAAGTTAGGATTGGGTAGTTCGCAGTATTGGAAATGGTGCATTGAGACACTAGGTGTACTTGAGAACAGGTATCCACATCCGTTAGTTGTTAAATTTTTAGTAGACATCTTGTCATACCAAGATGAAGCTGTTAGTCAAATTCAAGGGAGGAAGCAAAATGAAAATAGAATCAGCTAGAGAAAAGCGATATATGGTTGGAGATGTTGTAGAATGTGGTGGATATATGATGATTGTTAAAAATTATCCTATATTTGAAGATTTAAATGATTATGCAGTAGTTAACTTAGCAACTGGTGAGGTTTCCAAAGGATATCTAAGTATAAGAGAACTAAATGATAACTTTTTACATGATGCTCCAGTTGTGAATGCAAAATTGGTGATTGAATAGAATTATCGCAGTGTAAGAATAGTCTTTAGATAGCTGGATAAAGGAGCATGTAAAAATGAATGGAAATATTGATGATTTATTTAGAGAATTAACAAAAGAGCAAAAGCAAGCTAAGTTAGCAGAATGGTCATGCAAAGTGGATGTACTAACAGTAATGCTAAATGCAGTCGAAGATGATTTAGAAAATAGATTGTCGAATCAATTTAAGTTCAGAGAGTTTAATGAATTTAAAGATGAATTTAGCAATTTAGTATTTGGATTTAACCAGTTAGATCTCAAACTTAAATTAACTCAGGTACGTTAAAAAAAGCATGCGAATTGGCAAAATTTAACGCTTTGAATGGAGAAAACAAAATGAGCAGAAAAAAAGATAGAAAAAGAAAAAACTTTACAATATTTTTAGCAAATGGAAAGACATTACATTTTACCAACGTTTCAAAAAAAGAAGATCTTAAAGATGAAAATGGTTATCCATATTGCGTGATTCATTATTTTGATAAAAGGATCAATAAACAAAGGATCGCTTATTTTCAATTAACAAATGATAGTGTTATTGGATATGCAGAAGATAAATAATAATTTACGAAAGGAGTGATATTAATGTACAAATCAAGACCTATAACACAAGTGATCCATGAGAACATTAATTATATTTTAAGCAGAGAAAAATTGACTAAAGAATCTTTATACAAAAAAGTAGGACATCAAAAAATTATTTATAATTCGGATGCAAACACATCTATCCAGAAGTTGGAAGAAATAGCTAAGTTTCTAGGTACTAACATTCCAGACCTAGTGACTGACTGGAAAGATGGATCTTATCCTGATGAACACGAAGAGTATGACTGTGGATATAAAGATGGTAGAAAAGACATGTTAAAAGAAATCATTGAAAAGGAGGCTAAATAGTGAAGTTATATTTAGTTGAATATTTTATTAACAATAAACTGCATAACATGATTGTGCGAGCAAAAAATCACATAGAAGCAGAAACACAAGTTAAAGTGTCTGTAATAGCTAACATTCATGATGATAATTTTTAGGAGATGTAAGTATGAATTTTGATATGAAAGGCGAAATATTATTTGAAGATGGTTTGAGAGTTCATTTTAAATGTTACAGAGGACAACGAACAAATACCATTAAATATTTTGATGAAAATAATGAAGAAGTACCATATAACAAAATATGGGGTAGACGATATGAATACTGCAAATTAACAAACATTGACGGTACTCTGTTTTATCAAAATAATGTTATTGCACGTTCGGAGTAAGTTTAATGGAATTAATAAAAAACACGCTCCCTGAAATAAGAGACGTGCCAATCTAACATGAATATATTATATCATAGGGAGCGTGTAGAGCTGTGGAGAATATAGAATTATTACCAGACTTTAACATTGATGAAGTGAAAACGGCAAATAGAGTTGAGAAATTTTTATTAAAGGCAATACCACTTTTTGAGGCTCAATCACAGCTTGAACAACTTCAAAGCCCTAGCCTTAGTGGAATGCCTGGTGGTGGAAGTATGGAAAATGGTACTGAAGAAAAGATACTACAAAAAATGGTAGCTAGTGATAAACTCTTTCTTATAAATCGTGCAATTAGTTATTGTCCATATAACAAGAACTACATTTTACAAGAGCTGTATTTGGAAGGAAAGCCTGAGTATATTTTACGTAAAGAACTACATTACAGCAGAAGTAGATTTTGGAAGTTAAAACAAGAAGCATTAATATGGTTTGCTGAGATATTTGCTCCATATTATGATTTACGAGTGAAAAAGTAAACATTTGCAAGACATTCATAAAACAATGACAAGACACCATGTCAAAAAATAGATGCTATAATTATATTGTGAGTAAAACCGATTAATACCTATTATTGAAAATATTTTAAGTCAGTCTAAGCAGGCTGGCTTTTTATTTTGGAGAAAATTATGAAGGATAGTATAGATTTCGGAAAGGTACAAACTTATGAAGAACTGAAAATGTTACGAGAGTTAGAAAAACATTACAAGAAACATCCGGTAAAACATAAGCGTAAGTATAGTAAGGATACAAGTAAGATTAAATTAAAAGGTGGTGGGTGATATGGTGTGAAGAAAAGTGAAGAAAAAGGCCCTTTTTTTGAATTAACTAAAAGGCAAAGAAAAGCCGTTGTTATGCTATATGAAGGTACTTATACCAACAAAGAAATTGCAGAAATACTTCACTGCTCAGAGAGCTTAATTTATAAGTGGAAACGTGAAAATAAATTATTCCAACAAGCTAGAAGACAATATGAAACTATGATTATTGAAGATAAGTATGTTTCAGAAGCAATGCAATCTATTTATGCTTTAGTTAAAACAGCTAAATCTGAAATGGTTAGATTACAAGCTGCTATTTCTATTTTGAAGTTGGCTGGTAGGTTAACTGATAGCAGTACGCCAGAGTTAGATAAAGCTAAGGTACGTAAGGCAAACGCAGAAGCAGATATTGCACGTTGGAGAGCTGATGAACTCACTGGTAAAAACAAGTCAGATGATTCTACTGTTTTAGTTGATGATATAGGAGATGCAGAAGATGAGTAAGGTTATTAGAATGACTGAGATGGTTAATCCACACTTCTACAAATTATGGACTACTAAAAAATCATATATCATTGCTAAAGGTGGACGTGGTTCATTTAAATCATCTGTTATTAGTTTTAAGTTGGTTACATTAGTTAAGAAGTGGACGCAGTTGCACAAGAAAGTAAATGTTGTATGTATTCTGGCAAACAAGTCAGATTTACATGATACAGTTTACAGTCAAATTATGTGGGCTTTAGATATGCTTAATTTAAGTGATGAGTACAATTACTACAAGTCACCATTGAGAATTACACATAAGCTAACTGGCAGTACGTTCTATTTCTATGGTGCTGATAATCCACATAAGCTTAAATCTAACAAGGTAGATAATATCATTGCTGTTTGGTTTGAAGAAGCAGCAAACATGAAAGGTGTAGATGTGTTTGACCAATCTATACCTTCTTTTATTAGACAAAAGCCGGACTATGTTGATGATGTAAAAGTTTATTTTTCATACAATCCACCACGCAATCCTTATGAGTGGATAAATTATTGGGTAACTGCTAGAGAAGAAGACCCAGAATACTTTGTTGACACAAGCACTTACTTAGATGATGAATTAGGATTCACAACTGATCAACAATTAAAGTTGATCGAGAGTTATAAGCAGAATGATTATGACTATTACCGTTGGTTGTATCTGGGTGAAGTTATTGGACTTGGTACTAACATTTACAATATGGATAATTTTAAAGCATTAAAAGAGTTGCCAAGTGATGATTACATTACAAATTGGTTCTGTGCTATTGACTCTGGCCATGAAGTTTCTGCTACTACATTTGGTGCTTATGGATTGACTAGAAAAGGCAATGTAATTTTATTGGATACCTATTATTACAGCCCACAAGGTAAGGCACATAAAAAGCCACCTAGTGAGTTATCTAAGGACTTGTATTCATTCATTAACAAGTTGGCCAAACAATTCAAAAAGCCGGCAACTAAATTAACGATAGATTCTGCTGAAGGTGCTTTAGATAATCAGTTCTACAGTGATTATGGAGTACATCTTCATAAGGTAGCAAAATTGAAAAAAGTAGACATGATAGACCGTGTGCAAAATATAGTTGCTCAGGGTCGTTTTTATTATCTAGATATTGAGTCAAATAAAATCTTTATCGAAGAACACAGGAATTACAGATGGGATGAAAAAACTTTAAACAGTGACGATCCTAAAGTTATCAAAGAAGAAGACCATACATGCGACCAATTCCAGTACTTTGTGCGAGATAATGAACGCTTGCTAGGTTTGAAATATTAAGGTGGTGGAGTGATGTCATTAATTCAACAAATAAAAGATTGGTTTAGGAAAGGAGGTGCCAAGTTAGGAATGGTAAAGAGTTTAACTAACATTACTGATGATGATAGAGTTTCAATTGATCCAATGGAATATGAACGGATAAAGTTGGCCAAGTTGTATTACAAAGATGATTTACCAAAAGTTAAGTATCGTAATTCATACGGTGAATACAGACAACGTCCGTTGAGTTCACTAAACGTTACTAAGTTAGCATCTAAGAAATTAGCGTCAATTATCTTTAATGAACAATGTTCTTTATCGTTAGAAGATGAAACGACAAACGAGTTCATCAATGAAGTAATTCAAAATAATAAGTTCAATATGAGATTTGAGCAACGCTTAGAAACTGCTATTTCATTAGGTGGTTTAGCTGCTAGACCTTATGTTGATGATAATGATGTTATTAGGATAGCTTGGGCTAATGCAGACCAATTCTATCCATTACGTAACAACACTGATGATATTTCTGAATGTGCTTTTGCTAGTCGTACAGTTAGAACTGAGAATGATAGAAATGTTTATTATACGTTGCTTGAGTTCCATGAGTGGGATGACGCTAAAACTTATCACATAACAAATGAGTTATATCGTTCTTATCAATCAGACGTAATTGGAGAACAAGTAGCACTTGAAACTTTATATCCTAATTTAGCACCAGAATTAACCTTTACTGATGTTATTACTAAACCATTATTTGCATATTTCAGAACACCAGGGGCTAATAATAAAAATTTAGATAGTCCGCTTGGTGTTGGTATTGTAGATAATTCTAGGAATGTAATAGATGCTATCAATCGAACTCATGATATGTTTGTACATGAAGTTAGAATGGGAAAACGTAGAATTGCAGTTCCTGCTGAAATGTTGAAACCTACTGGCAATCTGTATGGAAATGAAGTAGACGACGCTCATCCGGTCTTGTTTGATAAGGACGAAGATGTTTATCAAGGTATGTATGGAGATACAGATAAGCTGAGTGTAACTGACTTAACTTCTGATATTCGTTCAACTCAATTTAAAGAGTCAATTGATTACTTCTTACGTGAGTTTGAGCAACAGATTGGTTTTAGTTCTGGTACATTCTCTTATGATGGTCAAGGAGTTAAAACAGCTACTGAAGTTGTCAGTGAAAATTCTGCAACCTACCAAACACGTTCTAGTTACTTAACTCAAGTAGAGTTGTTTTTAAATCAGTTAGTTAATGCAATTCTTGAAGTAGCTAGTGTGGGACAATTCTTTTCTGATGGTAAACCTAGATGGACTGGCAGTGTATCAGATGTTGAGTTGTCTGTACATTTTGATGATGGTGTGTTCATTGATAAAGACAAGCAACGAGCTGATGAGATGCAGTTAGTTGCTGCTGGAATTATGCCAAAGCTTGAATACTTAAAACGTAATTTTGGTTTGAGTGAAGAAGATGCTCAAAAATGGTTAGCTCAAGTTACTAATGAACAACCAGACTTTTCTCAAGGTTCATTTCAAGAGCCAATAGATGGAGATAGTAACGAGGTGTAGTCTATGGATTCAAGACAGAAACTAGACCAAGACACTAATAACATTGCTAATCTATATTCTAATTTAGAAGATAAGATATTTTCTGAGATTATCAAAGTGTTACAACGTGGGCACTATGAAGATGTAACACAAGATAATGTTGTTCAGTGGCAAGCACAGCAATTGTCACAAATGGGAGCATTAACCAAAAGAGTAATTGATTTAATGGCAGACTTTGACGGTATCTCACCTAGTGAAATTGAGACTATCTTAAAACAAGATGGATATGAGATATTAGATGAAGTCAGTCAAGAATTGAAGTACAGTGGCCAAGTTAGTCAGCCAATCAGTGATGAGAGCTTTAACACGCTTGATTCAATGGTTAGACAAACTACAGATACCTTAAACAATACGATTAATCAAACTCTGCTTAGTCGCAATTATGGTGTTAATCCTGTTATGCGAACGTATCAGGAAATTTTAAAACGTTCAACAATTGAAACTGTAACTGGACTTAAAACTCATGATAGAGCAGTCAAGGACGCTATTTACCAACAATTAGATAAAGGTATCGAAGTTATGAGAGATAAGTCTGGACGTGCATGGTCCCTTGAAGGTTATACACGTATGGTACTTACGACAACATCTAATAGGACTTACAATGATTTACGAACTAAACGAATGCAAGAGTTTGGCCAAGTTTTATGTTTGATGTCTAGTCATCCTAACAGTCGTGAAGCATGTGCTTATATTCAAGGTGAAGTAGTCAATATTGTTCCAACTGATGATCCTAATTACAATGACAAGTATGATTCTATCTATAATCATGGTTATGGTGAACCTGCTGGAACATTAGGAATTAACTGCAGACACAAATTATTTCCATTTACTCCAGGCGTCAACGTGAATAACATGACCCAGTATAATCCTAAAGAAGCAATTAGGAATGGTAATTTACGTCAAAAGCAACGCTACTATGAACGTTCAATCAGAGACGCTAAAAAACGTTTAAAAATTGCCGAAGAATTAGAAGACGAACAAATGATAACTCGTACCAAAACACTAATTTCAGCACGTCAAAAGAAGTTAAGAGCGTACATCAAGGAAACTAATAAGATGTATGGTAACAAGCGTAATGTTTTGACTAGAGATTATGATAGAGAGCAAATAACTTATAGAAAGAAAAAGCTTGATCAAAGTGATAAAACAGAATCTCAAAAACATGTAGAAGCTAAAATAAAGAGTGGTCAATGGGGAACTAAGATTAATCCAGAAAAACAAGCACCACATATGGAATCTACAAAATTAGAAGGTAAGAGTTATTTATATGATAACGAAGATCCACAAGAATTATTAGATAAGTATGCTGGTAAAGGAAAACTTGAAAAAACTAGAAAAGGTGAATGGACTACAAAAGAAGTTGTAAAAGTTGATCACAAAATAGGCGTAGATTATAATACAGGTAAAGAAGCAGAATGGATTAAAATTCATCATTCAAAAAAACGTACGCATATTGTTCCTCATATTCCTAAAGGAGATGATACTCATGTATAAAAAATTTTGGGGGAAAAATGTTGAAATAATAGATATTGATGGTAGAAAATGGATAGGCTATGTAGTAGGAATTGAGTCTCCTGCTGATTCAGATGATGATCAATGGTGGTTAGATGTAGAAGTGCCTGATCCGGGTTTTGAAACAGGTTTAGCAATATCAGAAAGTGAAATAAAACATATAAAAATTATTTAACATTCCGACCTGAGTAAGTCGTTAAACTGCTTTTTTTGTATGCAATCAATCAGCGTGGAGCGTTCCACGTAAAATAAAAACGATAGGAGAGATTGACATGAAACGTGAAGATTTGAAAAATTTAGGTTTGACTGATGAACAGATTGAAAAAGTAATGGCTGAACACGGTAAAGATATAACCAGTTTACAAGAAAAAGTAAATAGTTTAACTAATGAACGTGACGGTTTGAAATCACAACTTGATGAACGAGATCAACAGTTAGTTGATTTACAAAAGAATTCTAAAAACGTTGATGATTTAAACGAACAAATCAAACAATTACAATCTGACAATAAGAAAGCTAATGAAGAATGGCAAAATAAATTAGCTACTCAAACTAAAAATTTTAAAATCGAAACAGCATTACGTGAAGCAAAAGCTAAGAACGTAAAGGCAGTTTTACCATTTATTGACACAGAAAAAGTAACCGTTGATGGAGATAGTTTGAAAGGACTAGATGACCAAATTAAAGCTATCCAACAAAGTGATAGTTACTTATTTGAAGAAGGCAAACCAGAACCAAAGATTAACATTGGCGGTAAGTTTAATAATGGTGAAAACGGTGCTGATGGTAAAGTTGATCCAGTAGTTTCTAGCATTGCAGCACGCATGAAATCAATTTAGAAAGGATATGATATCACATGACAGTAGTATTAGATCAAAAAGATTTATTAAAGATTGATGAAGAGTTTGGAGCAGATTCTCAACTCTGGCAACCATTACAAGGCGGTGCTAAGTCTATCACAGCTGCAGACTTTACAGGAGTTAAGACAGTTCGTATTAACAAGATGGACGGTTTTGCAGATGCAGCAAAATATAAACGTAACCAAGACAATGCACGTAACAATGTTAATGTTACAAAAGAAACTCTTGAATTAACACAAGAAGATTGGATTGGGTATGACCTAGATCAATTGGATATGTCCGAAAACGGAGCTTACACAGTAGCTAATGTTGTTCGTAAACATAACCAACGCATTACAATTCCACACCGTGATAAATTCCTAGCTCAAAAAATTTATGACACAGCTAAGTCTGGTGGTAAGTTAGTAACAGATACAATTGATTCTAAGAATGCTTTAGCAGCATATGATGAAGTAGAATCCTACATGATTGATAATCAAATTCCTGGTGGCTGGTTAATGTTTGTTTCTACTAAGTACTACAAAGCATTAAAGAACGCTGATGGTGTATCTAAGACATTCTCTGTTAACCAACAACAAATTAACGGAATTAATCGTCGTGTTGCTCAATTAGACGGTGGAACACCAATCTTAACAGTTGCTAAAGATCGTATTCAAGGTTTAACAATTCCTGATACTGTGAACTTCTTAGCTGTTCCAACGTTTGCGATTGCTCCAATTGTTAAATACGATAGAGTGGATGTAATCTCTCCAGATAATGACCGTGCTGGTTATCGTTGGACAATTAAAGGATTATCCTACTATGACGCATTAGTATTTGAAAATGCTAAGAAATCTATTTATGTTGCAGCTGAAACAGCTACAACAGGTAGGGGTCAGTAAGGTGATGTAAATGGCTTATCTAACTTATGATGAATATGTTGAGCTTGGTTATAGGCTAGATGAAGATGTATTTAATAACCTTATAAAAGGTGCAGAACGTATCATAGATTTAGCCACAAATGATTTTTATAAGGTTCATGATATATTAGTCGATAAGTCAAAAAGACGCGTAGAAACGTTTAAAATGGCTATTTGTGAGCAAGTAGATTTTATGCATGCAACTGGTATTAATAAGAGTTATGATTTAGCTCAAAATGAATTTACCAGTATCACAGTAGGTAGATTATCTTTAAGTCCTGCTGGCAATGTAGGAGCAACTATGAAGAATGGTTTATGTACAGAAGCATATAATCTATTAGGAAGATATGGTTTGTTATATCGAGGTGTACACAGATGATACCTAGAATTGATAGAAGATTATGTAATCAAAGTGTTACTTTAAAGATTCCAGTAGGTGAATTGGATAAATATGGTAAGCAAAAAACAGAAGAAGTTGAGGTAAAAAATGTACTTGTACAACCACAAACAATCTATTCAGGCGATAGCAATAATCGTAAAATTACGGCTAATGCTATTGTCTTTTTGTTTGCCAAAATTTCTAATCCGTTACCTAGATTAGATAGGGATAGCGTTGGAAATAAGTTAATCTTTGAAGGTAAGGAATACACAATTACTAATATTGTAGATAATCGTGAGCCTTACAGTAATGATGTTTATTCTTATGAATTGGAGGTGTTGTAATGGCAATAGTGGTATCAGTTCATGGTAAAGGTTTTGATCGTTTTTCTGAGAAAGCTTTAAATCGTGGACTTTATAATTTCACTAATCAAATGGCAATGGATATGGATAAGTTCGTGCCATTTAAGCAAGGTAATTTATCAAGGTCAGTCCATGTGCAAGATAACCATGTTACCTATACAACACCTTATGCCAAAGCTCAATTTTATGGATTTATTAACGATCATCCAATTACTCACTGGACAACAAGTGAACATCCGCAAGCAACATCTAGATGGGATTTAAAAGCAAAGAGCTTATATTCTAATAATTGGGTTAGGGTATTTAAAAAAGGTTTACTTGATGGAAAGGTAGTTGAATATCATGGACCTAAAGGATAGATTGACAGACTGCATTAACGATAATGTAGATTTGCCAGTTAAATTGTATCAGTCGTATATGACTAATAAAACAAGTCCAGAATTACGTATATATGACTTGCCATCAACAGTAATTGATGAAGATTATGCAGGCAATCGAACAGAAGAATTTATCTTTGAAATTGCAATGCATAGTAATGATGAAGAACTGATTAATCAAACGTTGTGGAATATATCGAAGTATATTTCAGAATATGATTTTAATTTGGTTAGTCAGAATGATAGTTTTAGTTTTAATAAATTAGAAGTAACAACATTCCCACATATCGTGTCAGCAGATACTGAGGGTAATGTTGTTTATTTATTTGATTTTAAAATCACAGTTGATACTTATAAGGAGAGTGATTAATCATGGCAGAAGCACCAGAAAAAATTGGTTCTTTTATTCTTAACCATAAAGTAAAAATGGAAATTGATACTGCAGGCAATAAGGATATGTCTGCTTTAGCGAGTGCTAAATGGGCTCGATTAGCTGCAGGTATTAACAACGTAACACCAGCAGAAAACGATACAACAACAAATGATGAATATTATGATGGAGAAGGTTTTGGTACATCTGATGTAACATCCAAGCGTTATCAATTCACTATTGCTGGCCACCGTTTAAATGGAGATCCTGCTCAAGATTATATTGCAAGTAAACAGCTAGAAATTGGAGATTCTTTAAAGACCTTATTTAAGTTCACTTATCCAGATGGATCTTACATTGTTGGTGTAGTTACATTAACAAACATTCAAGCAACCGGTGGTGCTCCAGGTGCTAAGCAAACATTTAGTGTAGTTCCTGTATTTAACGGAAAGCCTAAATATGTTAGTGCAGAAGACGCTAAAAAAGAACAAAGCGGATCAACATTATAAATAAAATAAACAGAGACGAGTAATGTGAAACGATTGGAGGAAATAAAATGCCAAGTATTAATTTAGATGAACGATTAAATCTAGATACTAAAGTAGATGTTACAGTAGCCGAGAAGAAATATTCTTTAGTTTTGAATGATGAATTATCAGTTAAAATCTCAGATGTTCAACTTGAATTAAGCAAACGAATTGAAGATTTAACTGACATGCCAGAAGAAAAGTTTAAAGAAATGTCGTTAGATGAACGTAAAAAATTAGTGGTTGATACTATGCATGATGGACGTGAAGATATCTTTAAGACTATGGATAGAATCTTTGGTACTGGTGAAGGTAAACGAATTTACGATTACTATAATCAATCTACTAGAGCAATCAGTAAAATTATTGCTGCAATTGATGATGTTTTAAATGACAAATTAAAAACTAATAAAAATCGTAAAGAAAGACGTGCAGAAAAATATACTAAGAAAAGCCGTGGTTAGTCATGTTATCTTTGACTGAACCATTAAAAAGTTCATATACGTATCAAGACAAAGAATATCAAATAGATTTGAGTTTTGATAACGTGATTAGGATGTATAACTTACTTGAAGATGATACTTTTCAAGATGTGGAAAAAATTGTAATTGCATTTGAAATGTTTTTTGGTTTTGAACCTAAAGACGCTGAATTTGCTATGAAAGCAATTGATGAAATTACAGGTTATATATCTAAGTCTGCTTATGGTAATGATCCTGTTGAAAGTGATGTAGTTTCAAGTGAAGTAAATACTCACAAATTATTCTCTTATACACAAGACGCAGGTGCAATCTATGCAAGCTTTAAGCAACAATACAATATTGATTTAATTGCAGAGCAAGGGAAAATGCACTGGGACGTATTTAAAGCTTTATTTGATGGCTTAGATGAGAATACTTATTTTAGAAAAATCTTAGATATACGCAGAAAAGATGTCAGTGATTTACAAGGTAAAGAATTGACAAGTGCAATAGAAGCACAAAATTATTATGAACTTGATGAAAATAAAACAGTTGAAGCACAAGAGGCAAAAGTAGCCAGCTTTGCAGATTCATTGAAAGCTTTAGCTCAGTCTTAGAAAGGAGGTTAATCAATGGCAGCAGATAGTACAGTTAATATTGATGTTGTTTTAGGTGGTAAAGATAAATTTATTTCTGATACTAAAGAAATTGATGATATTGCAAAAAATATCGGTAAAGATTCAGGAAATGAATTGGAAAAAGATTTATCTGATAATTTAGATAAATCTAAGACTAAAGCTAAACAAACTCATGACGATATTGAGAAAGAATTTAAAGATTCTATTAAGCCAAAATTTGATGCTGATGATAAACCTTTAAAACGTAAGACTGAGGAAGTCGAAACTAAGTTACGTAAAGTACCTAAAGAAGTTATTACCAAGATAACAGCAGACGCAAAGAAACAAGGAATTGATAATTTTGATAAATTACTAAAAAAACTACCTAAGCAAGTCAGAACAGAATTATTGACTAAAGCACAAAAAGGTGAAGTTATTGATTACGAAGAATTATTAAAAAAAGTTCCTTTGAAAATTCTTACTAAGGCTGAATTAAATGACAATGCTAGTCCTAAGTTGAAAGAATTACAGAATAATACAGAAAATACTGAGCATAAATTCAAACGATTAAAAGAAACTATGTTAGGTGTTTTTGCAGGTAATCTATTAACTGCAGGTGTTGGAATGGTAGCAGGCAAGTTAAAAGACTTAACTGGTGAAGCTATCAAAGCATCTGATGCTATGGATAAATTTAGGTCAACAATGAAATTAGGTGGCTTTGGTTCTGAAGAAATTAATAAAACAGCTAAAGAAGTTCAAAAGTACGCTAATGATACAGTTTACGAGCTTAATGATGTCTCAAATACCACAGCTCAATTAGCAGCAAATGGTATCAAAGACTATATGGGATTAACTGAGGCAGCCGGTAACTTGAACGCTCAAGCTGGTGGAACTAAAGAAACATTTAAATCTGTAGCAATGGTAATGACCCAAACTGCTGGAGTTGGTAAATTAACCACTGAAAACTGGAACCAGTTAACGGATGCTATTCCTGGTGCATCTGGCAAATTGCAAGAAGCCATGAAGAAGAATGGTGCTTATACTGGTAATTTCCGTGATGCAATGGAAAAAGGACAAATAAGTGCTAAAGAGTTCAATAAGGCTATTAGTCAATTAGGTATGACTAAAGCTGCTAGAGAAGCTGCAGCAAGTACTGCTACATTTGAAGGTGCTATTGGAAATTTAGAAGCGGCTGTTGTTACAAGCATTAGTAATATTATCACAGAGCTAGGTAAAGCTAATTTTACTGGAATCATTAATACAACAACTAAGTGGGTAGAAAATCTAGGTACAACAGTTGGTAAATTCTTACATGATAATAAAGATGAAATAGCTGAATTACTGAAAAATCTTGGTAGCATAGCCTCGATTATTGGTTCTGCTGTGTGGGATACTTTTAAAGGTATTCTTAATATGATTGCTGATGCTTTAGGTGTTACACACGATAAAGGTGATAGTGCTAGTGATGTTTTAGACGAAATAAATGATATTTTAGAAACCATCATTGACCATAAGGAAGACTTAAAAACATTTATTAAAGTCATGTTAGGACTATTTGTTGCCAAAAAAGCATGGGATATGGTTGCTGCTTTAACCAGTTACTATAAAATTCTAAAAGATATTATAGGATTAGGTGGATTAAGTGGACTGGCTAAGGGTATAGGAGTAGGCGCTAAAGGTGGTAAATTAGCTACTACTGCTGAAGAAGTTGCAGAAGGTGGAGTAAAAGCCACTAGTGCAAGTAAAGTAGGTAGATTAATTGGTGTAGGTGCTGATAAATTATTTGGTATTCAGCGTGGTGGCCAAGAAGTAGCTGAGGCAGTTGCTAAGTCTACTGTTGAGAAAGTTGGACCAAGAACAATAGCTAATGGTGCTAGAACTGCTGCACAAGTGGGTCAACGAACAGCAGTAAGAGCAGCAGAGAAAGGTATCATTGCAAGAACAGCATCTAGAGTCCCTGTAGTTGGTTCTTTAATTGCTGGTGGTACTGAATTAATCGGTATCAACAAAGACAATAAGAATGAAAAAATTGGTAGAGCTGTTGGAGCTACTGGTGGGACTGCTGCCGGTGGTGTTGCTGGAGCTTGGATTGGTGGAGCGATTGGTTCTATTGTTCCTGGTGCTGGGACTGCTGTAGGCGCTGGTGTTGGTAGTTTTGTTGGTTCTACTGTTGGTGGAATGCTTGGCGCTAAAGGCGGTGGCTCAATTGGTAAGAATTTTGCCAAAATCAAGAAAGATACAGGTAAGGTATTTGATGAACTAAAAACAAGTGTAGGCAAGAAAGTAGCTGATATTGGCAAAGGGATAGCTAGTGGTTTTGAAAAAGCTATTGGTGGAATAAGTAAAGTTTTCAATAAAATTAAGAAACCTATTGTGAAAGTGTTTGATTCTTTGGGAAAAGAAATTAAACGAGAAGCCAAAATCATAGGTACTGTAGCACTTGCTCCATTTGTTTTATTAACCGCTGCAATTATAAAAGTCTGGCAAAAAATAGAAAAGCCAGTCATGAAAGTAGTTAACAGTCTCAAAAAAAATATTGAAAAAGCTTGGAAACCTATTGCTAAAACTACAAGTAAGGTATGGAATGGGATAGCTAAAACAGTCTCTAAAGTCTGGAATAGTTTGAGCAAAGTTGTATCTAAAGGAATAAAGAGCATTACAAAAGTTGTAAGTAAAGCTTGGAATGGATTGACACAAATAACCAGTAAGGCTTGGAATAGCGTTAAAAGTATCATAATTAGTATTGTTGAAGCTATTTGGAAACCACTAAGCAAAATTTTTGGCAAGATTTTTGATATTGTTAAGGATACTTTTGATGATATTTTTAAGATAACTAAGCATATTTGGGATAGCATTTTAGACAAGATTTCAGATATTTTAAGTGGAATTTGGAAAGCTATTAAGAGTAAGTTTGATGATATTAAAGATACTATTTCAGGAGCTTTAGATACAATTAAGTCTAAGTGGGATAGTATTTGGGACGGAATCAAACAGAAAGTATCTGATATTTGGGATAGTGTTAAAAGTATAGTTCATGATGGTGTAAAAGCTATCGGTGATTTCTGGAATACAGGTGCTAATGGATTAGAAAAAGTAGCAGGTTTCTTTGGTGCTAAGATTTCAATTCCTAAGTTCAAACAAGGTAGTTCTGGTCCAGTAGCTAGACCAATGTTAGCAATGGTAAATGACCAAGAAGGACCACTACATAGAGAAGCAATCTTTAGACAAAATGGCAAAGTTGAAATACCAGAAGGACGTAATGTATTAACTATGTTACATCCTGGTGACGCAGTTATGCCAGCTAAAGAAACAGCTGAAATGTTTGGTATACCTAGATTTGAAGGTGGCTTTGGTAATTGGTTCGGTAAAGCCTGGAATTATGCATCTTCAAAAATCAGTAAATTAGAAGATATGATTGACGATAAGATAGATGCTATTGCAAATGCACTAAGCGATCCACTGGGAACTTTATTAAAGATATATTCAGCTGGAACTAATACCGCTAAATCATTTTGGCACGATTTTGGAGATTCAGGAGCTAAGAAAATTCCACATTGGGGAGAAACTTGGTTTAAGAACTTACTTACAAAATTAAAAGATAAGCTAGATGAAATTGGTGGAGATGGTCCTGTTAGTGAATCTTTAATTAAAAGAGCTGCATCTAAAATGCATGTAAGTGTTAGTGCTGGAGACATTGCTCATATCTTAAATGTTATCCAACATGAATCTGGCGGAAATGCCAGAGCTATTAATCTCTGGGATAGCAATGCTCAAGCAGGTCATCCTTCAAAAGGTATTCTTCAATTTATAGATGGCACTTTCTTACATTATGCAATGCCAGGACATCATGATATTTGGAAACCATTTGACCAACTTCTAGCAATGTTCAATGATACGACTTGGAGAAGAGATCTTACTCTAGGTGGTTGGGGTCCATCAGGTGGCAGAAGATACGCTAATGGTGGTTGGGCTGATAAACCATCTATCTTTGGTGAAATTGACGGAGAACCAGAGATTGCTATTAATCCTGCTAGAAGTACTGCTGATAATCATATTGTAGAAGCTATTAAAGCCAGAGCTGCTAAAAATCCTAACGGTATGAGTGCTAAGTTAAATCGTATTATTCAAGCCGGTAGATATGATGGTTCAATGATTGCTCCATCTACCAATATTAGTAATGTTTCAAATAACCACATCAGTAAAGAAAGTAAGCTGGATTTAAGCGGAGATTTAAAGATAGATGTTGTAATGGATTCAAATACAATTGCTAACGCTACTTACTCTAAGTTAGAAGCAATTAGAGCTAGAAGAATTATTGTTAATGGATATGGAGGTGCTATTTAATGACAAGTACAGTTGTGATAACTAAACTTGATGGGATAACCTATGATTTAAATGAGTTGGGATTTCATGTTAAGAAATTTGATGTTCCATATCCTAATTTTCAATACACATTCCAGTCAATGAGTACTTACCATAATTTATTAGTAGATAAGGTAGTTCAACAAACTACAATCTCATTAGTTTTAGATATCATTGCTAATGATACAAATGATTTTGAGTTGCAGAAATTAAAATTAAGAAGAATTTTAAGCTCAAATGAAGAGTTTTATGTTCAAACAATGAGAATGCCATTTCTAAGATGGAAAGTTGTTGCTGATACTTTTACTCCTGCACAAAACAATTCATTTTGGAGAGCGTCAGATGTACAGATTAATTTAGAATGTACTGAATCATATGCTGAGACTGTAGCAACTACACTAACTCCTATGAATGCTACAAGTGGATTGTGGGGCTTTGGATTAGAGATACCTAGCAAGAAAAAGTTAGAGTATGAATTTAATAATCAAACTGAATTTGATTTTATGAATTTAGGTATCATTCCTTTAAATGCTGATGAAAGACCAGTAAGGATTATCTTTAAAGGAAATGCAAATAATTTGAAAATAACCAATACCACGACCAATCAAAGTTACTCTATCAGTGGAAGTTTGAGTAAGAATGATACTTTAGAGATTGTAGGACTTGTTCCTATTATTAATGGCTCACAAGCTTATGGCAGATGTAATCATGCTTATCTAGATTTTGTAGTTGGTAAAAATCATTTGAGAATTGAAGGAAGTTCAGATTTTAACATAAAATTTGATACTAGATTTTATTATTAAGGAGTGTAGAAAATGCTATTCGTTCAAAATGTCAATGAAGATCAGACGGCTTTCAAAGCTGATAATGTACAAATTACAGATACATTAGGACAATATCCAACATTATCTTTTACATTTGTCGAAACTCCAGAAAATGAAGTTGCAGCTCAAATGATGATACCTTTTACAATTATTGAAGTACCAGAAAATAAGCAGAGATATAGAATAGTTACTAATAATCCAGTATCTCTAGGAAAGGTTAAACAGTATTCAGTAACAGCAATTCATATTGCTAAAGACTTACACAACAAATATGTAGATGAGAGATTAGAGAATACTCAATCTTTAAAAACATGTTTAGATTTGTTAATCAAAGATACGCAAATAAAATATGTGCTACACGATAATTTTGATAATTACGCTTTTTCTGAAGGCTTTGGTGGTGGCTATGCTGATGATTTGCTGATGCAGAATTTAGCAAGTGATTTTGGATTTGAATTCTATTTTGATAATTATACTATTCATATTCAAAAGAAATTAGGAACAAAAGAGTCTTTTCTATTTATAGACAATGCCAACGTTTCAAAAATAAGTTATAACGAAGACTATTCAACAATAACAACGTACATCAAAGGTCAAGCTAAGCCAATAGTTCAAGAAACATCAGATGAAACAAGTAGTGGTTCTAGTTCAGGTGGTTCTTGGGGTTGGCCCTTTCCTAGTGTAGGTGAAGGATCTTTTATGCAAGCTCAAAGATTTGGCTATGATGGTGGTTTTAGGCCTAATTCATTTCATGACGGTTTAGATTTTGGTTCAGTAGATCATCCAGGAAGTGAAGTCCATGCAGTGCATGGTGGGAAAGTTATTATTAAATCCTATATGGGTGGGTTAGGGAATTATGTTGTTATACATTCTGATGATGGATATAACATAGTTTATCAGGAAGCTTTTTCTAGCATGTCAAATATAAGAGTAAACGTTGGGGATGTGGTAAATACAGGAGACATAATAGGGTATCGTAATACAGACCATCTCCACATAGGGATTACTAAAGTCGATTTTAATACTGCTGTAGGAAAATCATTTACCAATGATGGAACGTGGCTTAATCCACAAGAAATTATTAGAAATGGTATAGCAAATAATAACTCTGAAAGTAGTGTTGACCAACCAACTGAAACAATTGAAGAAGATAAACCTACTGAGTATGAGATACATTCTGAATATGTGTCTCCACTTGTTGAAAAAGCACATTGGCCAAAAGTAGAAGCTGAACCAATTACTGATGATAATATCACTGATGAGAATACTTTAATTAACAAACTAAAAGCAAACATCCATGATTACCCAGATATTGAATACACTTTAGATTATGCTAACTTCAAACATAATTCAGTTAAATTCAATAATGATATTAAGATAGGAAATTATGGTTGGTTAAGAGATAGATTTGGAATTGATGTTGAAGTAAGAATTAACTCATATACTTGGTACCCACAAAGCGAACAAGCAGATACTGTTACGTTTGGTAATAAAAGATTTGATCCAGTTGAGTGGCAAGTTAGAAATCAAAAAGCATTCGAGAGAAATAAGAAGTTAGGTGAAACATTGAGAAATCAAATTGTTAAAGTGCAAAAAGGAGTAGTATTACCTAGCGTTCAAAATGAATTAGAAGATAAATTAAAAGAATACATTGACAATAAACTCAACAACAATACTCCAACAACTCCAGATACACCTAAACCACAACACATTGGTAAGATTATTGATGTATCAGAATGGCAAGGTGTAATTGATTGGAATAAGGTAATTGCTGATGATGTTACTTTAAGTATTATCAGAGTTCAACATGGCTCAGCTCATCAAGATTTGAAGTACATGGAGAATTTGCAGCAATGTATTTCAGCTGGTGGAAAGTATGCAGTGTACGCATATTTTGCTGCTACATCTACATCAGACGCTCAACAAGAAGCTAGAGATTTTTATAATCGAACTCAAAAGGTTGTCGCAGGTAAGCAACAGCCTATTTTTTATGCGATTGATGTTGAGAGCATCGAGATGAGTGGGGATATTACCCAAATGAGAGCTGGGGTAGAGGCTTATATGTCGCAACTCAATACTTTAGGTGTTCCAGATAATAAGATAGTTCTGTATATTGCTAATCACTTATACGATAAATTCAATCTGAATGTAGCCCGTCCTGGAGCAATCTGGATACCAAGTTACGGACAAAATGATGGAACATTGGCTAATAGTTTGAAACCTACACATCCATATGACTTACATCAATATACAAGCAAGGGTAGCGTAAATGGTATTACTGGAAATGTAGATATGAGTGCAGAACCAAGTGAGAGATTTAAGGAGTTGATATTTAGTGCTTAGTTGGAACGGTGATATACATGAATTCTATTTTGATAACTATACGATCCACATTCAAAAGAAACTAGGAACAAAGAAATTTTAAAGCAATTTAAAGATATAAATACAAGATTGGATAGCATTGAAAAAACTGGAAAAGAAGAAGGTGGTAGTGATGGAACATCTGAACCTTGATGATATTGGTTTGACTGATAGAGTTCAGTATAACGCAGCAGTTGCTAATTTTAATCAAATTCAGCGTACTGTTAATAGCAATACTGATGAGATTAAGAGTGAATTAGATAGCAAAGCTAATTTGCATGATATTAATGATAAAATAGACGCTTTAAATGAAGATTGGAAGGCAAGGCTAAAGCGTGTAACTTTAGGTACTGATGAAGAAACGATTGAGAATATAGTGACGAAAATTTTAATTGAGAAAGGAGTAATCTAATGGCTCAAATATTGAAATATGTGATTGGTAAAGATTACAGACCTTTGACTGTTTTAGAGGCTAAGGGTGGTAATACTTTTACGCCTGACTATGATAAATCTAACTGGGTGCAAGCACGTCAGTATGAGGACAGTTTGAGACAAGTTTTTGTTGAGATTACCAACGAAGACGGTTCTGCCTATGATTTAACAGGAGCTAATGTCCTATTTGAAGGTATTTTGCCAGACAACGAACACAAGATTTTGGATAACTCTCATGCTGTATTTTATGAAGATCCAACAACTGGTAAGTTCCGTTTTGATATGCCAGCACAATCTTTTAGCGTAGCCGGGCAGTATAAACAAGCATTTTTCCGGGTGATGAAAGATTATCGTAATATTGCCACACTTGAATTTAAGTTTGAAGTACTGGCTGATATGGTTGTTACTGGCTTAGTTCCTAGAGATTATATCAGCCCGTTAGATGACTTGTTTAACACAATCAAGGAAACTGAAACTAAAAATGTAGCTGAATTGAAGAAGATTGTTGATGATAAGGTTGCGGAAATTACTAACTTGATGACTACCTTAAATCAAACTAATACAGCTACTTTGAGTGAGTTGAATAGTGCTAAAACAGCATTAGGGACTTTAGAAGATAAGATTAAACAAGATGGGATTTTCACTCAAGGTGAGGCAGAAGAATTTAAGAAATCAATTTTGATAAAAATGGTAACAGCTGACAGCCTGGAGGAATTACTTTACGGATACAAAATCACAATCGTACACAATCAAAAAGACTATCCTAAACCAACAGTTTTCTACTATGAAAATGCGATTGGTACTGAAATCGGCGGTTTAGGTGCTGGGTCATTTGGTGAAACGTTAACCAAGTTAGTTCCTTGTGAAGCTGAGTATACGGATAATAATTCAATCGTTGTCCGTATACCACGTAATTTCTACATGGATGCTAAACCATATTACAAGTATGGAGATTGGTATTTAGGGAGTGGCAATAAAACAATTAAGATTAGTCTGGGTAATGTTGATGATGGTGCTGCTAAAGCTGGAGACGGTAAAGGCAGTAGTTATTTATCACATAGCACAGGCTATTTTAATTACCCAACAGCTCCAAGTGATTTAAGAGCAGTTTACGTAAATGATACAGCAGAGAGATTAGAGCGGAAATAAACGCAATATCCAAGCTAAAGTCATTAGTGCAGCTAGTGGTAAGAGTACAGTTGAATTATTAGATAGCAGTAACGAATTTTCAGACAACATACAAATGAATAATTTACAAGATGGTAGCTTTGCAGCCTTTAATGGCTACAGGGCTATTTATTTTAGAAAATAAAGAAAGAAGGAACAAACATGGCAATAAATTTTGAACCTATTTTTTCTGAAATGGCAAACGGACCAGAGAAAATTAAAGAGAATTTTGATAAAATCAACGAAGGAAAGCAATGGGGACCTACACAAAATGCAACTCCCGGTCCTGGCACTGAGGGTGCATTTACTTATAAACTCAGAAATGATGGCCAATTCTTAGCGATCACGTTCTGGCCTACAGGCATTAAAACACACCCCGAACGAGTTGCTTATTTGCCTATATCGATTACCACCCGTATGATAACTTTTGATTTCATCGGCAGAGCAGATAACGGTGGATATGGAACAATGCGAGTTGATGGAAACACGGGTAAATGTACATTTACGGCAAACGATGATGGCGGGATTTATATCCAACAAACAGTGGCACTTAAATAGGAGGTAGCAAGTAAATGAAGCAAGTATATTTTTATGATGAAAACAAGAAATTCATTAGTTATGATGTAATTGATGATGCTGCAGAAATTCCGGCTAACGCTACAGCAGTAAAACCGGTAGATAGTAATGGTGTTGGTTTGTATGATCCAACTTGGAATGAAAGTACACATTCTTGGGATAGTTTAACGGGAGAAGAGTGGAAGAAGAAATACACCATTCCAGAAGTTAAACCAGTTCCGACTCAAGAAGAACAAGCTGCAGCACAACAAATGTTAGCAGTAGCTGACTTACAAGGAAAAGTTGTTACTCTAACTTCAACAGTGGATAAATTAAGTAAGTCTAATAACGAACTAAATGCAACTTTGGCACAAATTATGTTACAAAACGCAACTAATGCAAAAAATGGAGGTAAATAAAATGAGATATAGCTATGATATTGTAAAACGTTTCTATGATTTAGGATTATTCACAAAGGAAAATGTACAACTTTTTGTAAGAGTAAATTATTTTACACAAGAAGATTACTATAAGATGTTTCCAGAAGATAAGCCTGCTGAAACAACTACATCAACACAACCACCAGTAGCTCCAACAGCTTAAGATAATGACAGGGTGGGTGGGTAGGAGTAAAAATAAAAGTAGGTGAGTATATGTGCATTCATTACTAGGATATTCATGGGCGGAGATAGCGTCAATTCTGGCGGTTATTTCCGTCCTTTTTAGTGGGACATATTGGTTAATTAGGCATGGTGCCAAAGTATTAAATAATGCAATCACTGCTGGTACATATCCGTTGCGGCAGCAATCTCAAGAATTAACCAATACAATCAAACGACTTAATAAAAATTTTGAAGAAGAACATGAAAAATTACAAAGACTAGAGCAGGAAGTAGAGCAACATGATAAAGCTATCATACTTCATGAAGAAAAAATCAAACGGTTGGAGGAGAGAAAATGAAAAAAGTATTATTCGATAAAGACGGTAAGCTAAATCGTAAGACAGTAACATCATTAGTAGTATTGTTACTAGTATTGCTTCAGCAATTATGTGCAATCTTTGGACTGAAGTTTACTGGAGATGTAGGTCAAATTATGAACTTGGTTAATACGGTATTAACTATTGGCGGTATTCTTGGCTTAGTAGATGGAACAACGGTTGATTTTGATACAGTCAATACAATCGAAGAAACAGCTAATAAGGCTTTAAAAATAGCTAAAACAAATAATGATACTCCTAAATCTTTAGCTGAAACTATTGATAAGGACGGCAATGTAAAATAGGAGGTGCTTAGATTGAAGAAAAATAAAATATTAATTACTTTAGCAACGTGTACAGCGTTGCTTTTTTCTTTGAATTCGGGTAGTGTTTATGCTGCTAAAGGCGATCATGGTGTCGATTGGTCTGTTTATCAAGGAGCAAATGGTAAATGGGGATATGCTAGAGATAAGTTTTCTGTATCTCAAATTGGTGGTACTACTACTGGTTGGAACTTGTATACTCAATGGACTTATCCAACACAAGTAAGCTCAACAATCGCACAAGGCAAAAGAGCACATACATATATCTGGTGGCAAAATGTAACTTCAAACAGTCAAGCGGATTATGTATTAAATTATTTCTTGCCAAAAATCCAAACTCCAAAAGGTTCAATTGTGGCTTTAGACGTTGAATCTGGTTATCAGAATACACAAGCGATTGCTCATGCTATCCAACGAATCAAAGACGCTGGGTATACACCAATGTTGTATGGATACAAGAATTACTTAGTTAATAACACTGATTTAAGTTATCTATCTACCTTGTGTCAACTATGGTTAGCTGAGTATCCGAACTACGCTGTAACTCCTGAGCCAAACTACAATTATTTCCCAAGTTTTAACAACATTGGCATTTTTCAATTCACTTCAACTTATGTAGCTGGTGGATTAGATGGGGATATTGATTTGACTGGTATTACTGATAACGGTTATAAGAATGGTAATCCAGAGAAGCCTAAGACACATACTCCAGCAGTAGATGCAGGTATCAAGGCTGATAATACACCTAAACGTGATATTACAGTAGGATATACTGTTAAGGTAAATTATTCTGCTAGTCGTTGGGCTACAGGAGAAGGTATACCAAGTTTTATCAAGGGTAACTCTTATAAGGTTATTCAAGTATCTGGTAATAGAGTGTTGCTAGACGGTGTTATGTCATGGATTAACAAGTCTGATGTTGAAATTTTACAAACAACAACTCCAATTCAATCTAACAATACTAGTTACTATACTGTAAGATACGGAGATACTTTAAGCGGAATTGCCTATAAATATGGAGTAAATGTATATACTCTAGCCCGTAATAATGGTTTGAGTAATCCTAATTGGATTTATCCAGGACAACGTTTGAAAGTAACAGGTAATGTATCTAGTCAACGAACATATACAGTACGTTATGGCGATACTCTATCTGGTATTGCTTATCGTTATGGTGTAAATGTGTACACACTAGCACGTAATAATGGGATTAGTAATATCAATTGGATTTATCCTGGACAAAAATTGAATATATAAATTAAGAGCTCACCTTAATTGGTGGGCTTATTTTTTTTGCTCAAAAATATGTTTCTGAAAAATGGATAAAATGATAATATATCAATAAGTGGTTTTTTAGGTGTTAGTTTCAGAAGATTGTTAAATTAGGCAAGATCTACATAATAAACCACTATATTAACACTAAGAGATACTACGTTTTTTTGTAGTGTCTCTTTTTTATTTTTTTGTGCTTTTTAAAAAAACTATTTACAAAGTGTACTACACATAGTACAATTATAAATGTAAAGAAGATATAAAAACTAAAGGAGCGATTGAAATGAGTAAAAAGAATTTAATGAAACAAGCACACAAACTTGCTAAAGAGTTGGTTAAAAAGGTTGGCGATTATATGATCGCTTTAAAATTAGCACTTAAAAAAGTTTGGTCTATGGCTAAAGCTGGACGCAAAAAGATGAGTGATAGTGCCTTTAAAGGGGCTTTATATGAATTGACACACAAGCAATACAATGGACCAGAATTCTTTTGGTCCGGTCGTCAAGGTGTTCCGGTTTGGTTAATGGAAAAGAACCTTGACCAAGCAGAATTACAAGGCGCTCAATTAGCTTATAACATTGGAGTAGAACGTGAAACAGAAAAAGCATTGTTATTATGCTTTGAAACTGATTTCGGAAATATCACAATGTGGGCTCCAAAGTCAGTTGTTAAAGGTTTCTAAAATTTAGGAGGTTATTTTTTATGAAAATAGAACAGATAAGAAAGAATATCTTAAGTAAAGATTTAAATATTTCTCATTTAAGCAAAGAAACAGGTATTAGTCGCAGTAATATCTATGATATAAGGAACGGAGTGCGTGATCTTGACAAATTATCACTGAAAACAATCAAATTATTAGAACATTATTTTGAAATGAGAAAACCGGTTTTCAAATTTGAATTAAAAGATGAAGTTACAGCTTTAGTTGTCGAGAACAACGCAATAAACGAACCAATGGAAACATTAACCAAGTATGACGATTATGTTTTTTTGGAAGAAGTCGCATATAACGGAAACTTACTTATAATTTCCGTTACAAATAAAAGCGAACGAGTAAGACGTTATGCAATCAAGACACTTGAGTTGTTGAAACATGCTAAAGTTTTGACACGTAAGACAAGCAAAGAAGAATGGCACGAGGCAAGTGTTAAAGAAATGCAAGATGCCGGATTATATATACCAACAATTTAAGGAGGATTTAAAATGAAATATGAATGTTTTGAATGTAAAGAAAAATTTACATTGGATAACGATAAGGAAGTTGGCTACTGTCCATTTTGTGGAAGTGATGTAATCATTATCCATGAATTGTCATAAACAAAAACTCCACTCAAAAGGTGGAGTTTTTATTTTGAATACGACTTGAATACGTTTGTCGGCAAACCACAGAAAATTACAGAAAACTAAAAAATGTATTTTGTGTTAAAATGCTAGTTACAGAAAGCCTTGGAAAAGCTCAAAAAATAGCACATTTAAAATTGAAAGTTAGTATCCTTGTATTTGACAGTACTGATGCTGTTGATGCAAGGATTTTTAAATTGAATAATTTTGTAATTATAGTAAATAATCGGTATACTTAGTAAGGTAGAATAGTGAAATACGAGGAGTCTTAAAATGACAGTAGAAAAAGAAATAATCAAAAAAATAGAAGAGTATGATACGATTATTATTCATCGTCACCAACATCCGGATCCAGATGCTTATGGATCACAAGGTGGATTGGCAACAGCTATTATGCAAAGCTTTCCAGCAAAGAAAGTATATCAAGTAGGGAAAAACATTCCTGGATTAAATTGGATTACAGTTGAAAATGAAGATTTACCAGATGCAACTTACAAGAATGCTTTAGTAATTGTTACTGATACAGCTAATACACCAAGAGTGGATGATGATAGATATAATAAAGGTGATTTTTTGATTAAGATTGACCATCATCCTAATGATGACCAATATGGTGACTTGAGCTTAGTTAATACCAATGCTTCAAGTTGCTCAGAAATTATCCATGATTTAATTCTAGCTTCAGAAGGAAAATTAGAATTGACTGCTGAGGTTGCTGAAAAACTATATGCTGGTATTTCCAGTGATACTGGAAGGTTTATGTATGACGCAACAACTGCACATACAATGGAAGTAGTAGCTTCTCTAATGAGAACTGGTATTGATACTAGCAAGATAAATCGTCGTTTAGATAGTATAACTTTACCCGTAGCTCGTTTATCTGCGTATGTATATGAAAATATGAAAATTACTAAGAATAATGCAGCTTACATCATATTAAATCATGATAAGATTGAAGAATTTGATTTGGGCGATGCAGGAACATCTGCGGTAGTACCACTTCTAGGTAAAATTAATACTACAATTTGTTGGACAGTATTTGTACAACAAAAAGATGGTACATATCGTTTACGAGTACGCTCAAAGGGCCCTGTGATCAACGAATTAGCTAAAGAATATCAAGGTGGCGGTCATCCATTAGCAAGTGGTGCAAGAATAGATGATGCTAACGAAATTCCAGCTTATATTGAAAAATTAGACGGATTAGCAAAGAAATTTGCTGAAGAACATGACATGACAGACTGGTAATCAATCGAGGTGAAGAAATTTAATGGCAAATTTTAGAGAATTTAATTTTAAAGAGTATATTTATCAAGCATTAGACGAAATTAATTTTAAAGAACCTACTGAAGTTCAAGCTCGTTTAATTCCGACTATTTTAAAGGGCAAGAGCGTGGTAGGACAATCGCAAACTGGTAGTGGGAAAACTCATACGTTCTTATTACCTATCTTTCAAAATCTTAATGCACAAAAAGATGAAGTTCAGGCAGTGATTACAACACCAAGTAGGGAATTAGCATACCAAATTTATGAAGCAGCAAAGCAGCTAGCAAAGTTTTCTCCTGAAAATATTTGGATTCAAAACTATGTTGGTGGAACAGATAAGCAAAGACAAATTGAGAAGCTGAAATCCCATCAACCACAATTAGTAATTGGGACACCAGGACGTATATTGGACTTGGTAAGAGAAAATGCACTTGATATCCATAATGCTCACTATTTAGTAGTCGATGAAGCAGATATGACATTGGATTTAGGATTTCTAAAAGAAACAGATGCAATAGCATCAACTTTACCTAAAGACTTACAAATGCTGGTCTTTTCAGCTACGATTCCAGAAAAATTACGTCCATTTCTAAGAAAATATATGTACAATCCAGTTATTGAAGTTGTTGCTAACAAGCATGTAATTAGTCCAACAATTGATAATTGGTTAATTTCAACTAAAGGTAGAGACAGAAATAAGCTTATTTATGACTTACTAACAATGGGTGAACCTTATTTAGCATTAGTGTTTGCAAATACTAAAGAACGAGCTGATGAGTTAACAAATTATCTTCGTTCTCAAGGGTTGAAAGTAGCTAAAGTTCATGGTGGTATTCAACCTCGTCAACGTAAGCGAATTATGCGTGAAATTCAAAATCTTGATTATCAATTTGTGGTAGCCACAGATTTAGCGGCTCGTGGAATTGATATTGAAGGTGTTTCACATGTTATCAATGACGACATTCCTGAAGATTTAGAATTCTTTGTGCATCGTGTAGGTAGAACTGGACGTAATGGAATGAAAGGTACAGCGATCACACTTTATGAACCAAGTGAAGAAAAATTAATTGATGAGCTTGAAAGTATGGGAGTTCATTTTGTACCGAAAGCAGTTAAAAATGGTGAAATAGTTGATTCATATGATCGCAATCGTCGTGAAAAGCGCCAAACACGTAAAGAATCAATGGATCCTAAATTACGTGGATTTGTGAAGAAAGAAAAGAAAAAACGTAAACCTGGTTATAAAAAGAAAATTAAGCGAGCAATAAAACGTGATGAACAACAAAAGCGTCGAATTGCACGTCGTCAAGCAAGAAAAATGAAGTAAAAAGTATATGTTTATATAGTATGAAAAAATACTTTTCTATTGACATCTAGCGGTTTATCGCATATACTTTGACTTGAATTAGGACATACTGCTAAGTACCTCTATTACAGAGAGAGTTCGGTGCTGGAAGGACTTATAGGTTGGCTTAGACAGTGCTACCTAAATGTTTATAACAAAAGAATATTATTTAATGAAGTGGTTAACGATGACATCGTTGCAAGTAAGGTGGTACCGCGTAGTAATTGCGTCCTTACTAGCAACGATGTTTTATTGTTTTTGGACTTTAAAACAGAAAGGAATTTGAAAATGAAAGAATTATCAAGTGCTCAAATACGTCAAATGTATTTAGACTTTTTCAAGAGTAAGGGACACGATGTAATGAAGAGTGCACCACTTATTCCACACGATGATCCAACTTTATTGTGGATTAACTCCGGTGTCGCTACAATGAAAAAATATTTTGACGGTTCAGTTGTTCCAAAGAACCATCGTATCACTAGTTCACAAAAATCTATTAGAACTAACGATATTGAAAATGTAGGTCATACAGCTCGTCACCATACTTTATTTGAAATGTTAGGAAACTTTTCTGTTGGTGATTACTTCAAGAAAGAAGCTATTACATGGGCATGGGAATTACTAACAAGTCCTGAATGGTTCGATATGGATAAGGAAAAATTGTACATCACAGTTTATCCTGAAGATAAAGATGCTAAGAAGTATTGGGAAGAAGTAGGGGTAGATCCTAGCCATATTTATGAAGCTGAAGATAACTTCTGGGATATTGGTGAAGGTCCATCTGGTCCGGACTCAGAAATATTCTTTGATCGTGGTCAAGAAATGAATAATTTACCAGAAGATGATCCTGAAAGTTATCCTGGTGGAGAAAATGAACGTTATTTAGAAATCTGGAATATTGTATTTTCTGAATTCAATCATAAGCCAGACGGAACATATGAACCATTGCCACATAAAAACATTGATACGGGTATGGGATTAGAACGTGTAGTATCTGTATTCCAACATGCACGAACAAACTTTGAAACAGACTTATTCTTACCAATTATTGAAAAAACTGCTGAATTAAGTGCAGGTAAGAAGTATGGTGAAAATGCAGAAGCAGATGTTTCCTTTAAAGTTATTGCAGATCATGCACGTGCAGTTACATTCGCTATTGGTGACGGTGCTTTGCCTTCAAATGAAGGTCGAGGATATGTTATTCGTCGTCTTATCAGACGTGCAGTTATGCATGGTCAAAAGCTTGGAATTGATGAAGCATTCCTTTATAAGTTGGTTCCAGTTGTTGGAAAAATCATGGAATCTGCATATCCAGAGGTGTTAGAACAAGCTGAATTTATCGAAAAAGTTATTAAGATGGAAGAAGATAGATTCAACGATACTTTGAAAGATGGTATGCAATTATTAGATAGCTTAATTGCTGAAACTAAAGAAAATGGTGGTAAAGAATTACCAGGAAAACCTGTATTTAAGTTATATGACACATATGGATTCCCATTAGAATTGACAAAAGAATATGCTAATGATGAAGGCCTTGATGTTGATGAAGAAGGTTTCAATGAAGAAATGGAACAACAAAAGGCACGTGCAAGAGCAGCTCGTTCAGATGCTAAGTCTATGGGTGTTCAAAATGGCTTATTAACTGATATTACAACTTCAAGTGAATATGTAGGTTATCATGAATTGAAAGCTAATGGTGTATTAAAAGATATCATCATTGACAATGAATTAGTTGATACAGTTCCAGCTGATTCTAGAGCACAAGTTATCTTTGATAAAACACCATTCTATGCTGAAATGGGTGGACAAGTAGCTGATAAGGGTGTTATCAAGAACCAAGCTGGCGAAGTTGTTGCTGAAGTTGAAGATGTACAACATGCTCCAAATGGACAAAACATGCATACAATCCACGCACTTAAGGAAATGACTAGAGAAAATACATATTCTCTAGAAGTAGATGTTGCTTTCCATAATAAAGTGAAGAAGAACCATACTGCAACTCACTTATTAGACCAAGCATTGAGAGATGTTTTAGGTTCACATACTCATCAAGCAGGATCATTAGTTGAACCAACATATTTACGTTTTGACTTCACAAATCTAGGATCTGTAACAGCAGAAGATTTGAAGAAGATTGAAGATATCGTGAATGCTAAGATTTGGGAAAATATTCAAGTTGAAACAGTTGTTACAGATAAGGAATCAGCTGAAAAAATGGGTGCTATTGCCTTGTTTGGCGATAAGTATGGTGATACAGTTCGTGTTGTTAAAGTTGGCGATTACTCCATGGAATTCTGTGGTGGTACTCATGTTGCTAATACTAATGAAATTGGTTTATTCAAGATTGTTTCTGAATCAGGTGTTGGTGCTGGAGTAAGACGTATTGAAGCTGTTACTTCAGAAGAAGCATTTGAATTCTTAGAAGAAAGAAATCAATTATTACGTCAAAGTGCTGATGAATTGAAGATAGTACAAATTAAAGAAGTTCCACGTAAGATTGAACAATTACAAGAACAAGTCAAATTGCTTGAACAACAAAAACAAGCTTTAGAAGATAAGTTTGCAAGTCAACAAGCAGGAGATATCTTTAAGAATATTAAAGATATCAACGGCAAGACTTTAATTGCTGGTCAGGTTAACGTTTCAGGCATGAGTCAATTAAGACAACTTGCAGATCAATGGAAAGAAAAGCAACTTTCAGATGTACTTGTACTTGCTACTGCAACAGCAGATGGTAAGGTTAACTTAATTACAGCTATTAGTAGCGATGCAGTTAAGGAAGGTTATAAAGCCGGAGATTTAATTAAAGCAATCGCACCTAAAGTAGGCGGTGGCGGTGGTGGCCGTCCTGACTTGGCACAAGCTGGTGGTAAGAAACTAGAAGGCATTCAAGAAGCATTGAAAGCTGCTGAAGATTGGTTGAATAAATAAGATTAAAGAGTGATATTGATAGGGATGACAGTTCTTAGCAATATCATTTTTTATTATTGTATTAATTTTAAGTAATATTTTTTCTAATACAATTTTTTTAATTGTTTGTTGTGATCCATTTTAGTACAATAGATATTAGAGTAATGTAGTGTATGGAGGTGTTCTCGATGAGTGCATTAGATAAAACAATGTATTTTGACTTTGGACAGAATGAAAAAAAGGATGTTCATCAGACTTTAGAAACGGTTTATAATTCTTTGGAAGAAAAGGGTTATAATCCTATTAATCAAATAGTTGGTTATTTATTGTCAGGAGACCCTGCATATATTCCTCGTTTGAATGATGCTCGTAATTTAATCAGAAAACATGAACGTGATGAAATCATCGAAGAGTTAGTACGAGCTTACTTAGATAAGGGGGAAAAATAGTGGGCAGATTAATGGGGTTAGATGTAGGATCTAGAACTGTTGGTGTAGCTGTTAGTGATATGCTAGGTTGGACTGCACAAGGTGTAGAAATTGTTCAGATTAATGAAGATGAACAAGAATTTGGGCTAGATAGGATAGCTGAATTAGTTAAAGAAAATGAAGTTGTAGGTTTTGTATTAGGATTGCCTAAGAATATGAATAATACTTCTGGTCCAAGAGTAGAAGCAGCTAAAGCATATGGTGAACTGCTAGAAGAAAAATTCAATTTACCAATAGATTTTATTGATGAACGTCTAACAACCGTTGAAGCAGAAAGAATGTTGGTTGAACAAGCTGATGCTTCAAGAAAAAAGCGTAAAAAAGTTATTGATAAATTAGCTGCTAGTTTAATTCTACAAAATTATCTAGACGCTAAAGGAAAATTATTAAAAGAACTTAACTAAGGAGTATGACAATGGCAAAACAGAATCAAGATGAAAACTTAATTACATTAGTTGACGAACAAGGAAATGAAACTTTATACCAAGAATTGTTCAATTTCCATTCAGATGACTATGACAAATCATATATTTTATTGATTCCGGCAGGTTCAGAACCTGAAGAACAAGTAGATGTGTTGGCATTCGCATTCAATCCAGATGAAAACGATGATAGCCAGGATTATGAATTGTTTGATATTGAAAGTGATGAAGAATGGGAAATGGTAGAAGGTGTCCTAGATACTTTCTTGAACGATGAAAATATGAGATAATGCTGGTGCAAAGTCGGTTACACAAATGGATAGCTAACAAGCTGATATGTGTACGTCGGCTTTGTTTTTATTTAAAATTAATTTAGAGAGCTGAGTGTAATTTTGGGAAAAAAGAGATTTAAAATAGAAATTGGTGGTAAGGAATATATTATCATCGGTGAGGGTAGTCAGGAAAGAATGAATGCAGTTGTTCAACTTGCTAATGAAAAATTGGAGAAAATTAAGGAACAAATCCCAGATATAAGTGATGAAAAAGCGATGACTTTATTAGCAATTAATGCATTTTCTGAACAATTAGAGCTGCAAGAAGAACTAGACAAATATACGGAAAAATAATACGGTGCAAAGATGATACTATCATTAATAATTATAATTTTGTTGATATGTGCATTTAGATATGGCATAAGAAGAGGCCTTTTGGGATCACTTGTTAGTTTGCTAGGTTACATCATTGTATTTATCTTATCTTTATTTTTAGCATCGCCACTTGGTAATATAATTGCAGGTTTATTCAGTAATATTAATGATGGATCTGGATTATTAGCAATGACCTTTTATAAAATCCTTTCATTTTGGATTATTGGAATTATAGGTGGAATTATTGTTAGAATTTTAGCGAATGTTTCTAAGGGTTTTACAAAATTACCTGTAGTTTCACAATTTAATGCGTTATTGGGTGGAATTTTAACCACTATAATGATGTATGTTGTAATCTTTTTTGGATTAATATTACTATCTAATTGGCCTAGTCAGGAAGTTAAGCAAACTGTAGAAGAATCAAGAGTAGCAGTCTATATTTTAGACAATACTCCTAATGTTATGAATCAAATAGTAAGTATGTAGTTAAAAGAGGTGTATTATGAATAAGAAGGTATTAAAAACTTTAGAATATGATAAAGTTAAGCAAAATTTATATGCTTTTACTACAACTTCAATGGGAAAGAGATTGATTGACAAGTTAGAACCATCATCTGACTATGATGAAATTTCCAATTTACTAGCACAGACTAAAGATGGAGCTGACATTTTACGAATTAAGGGTGGTATACCTGTTCCAAATCTTATTTCCATTAAAAGTTTTTTGAAAAGATTAGATATAGGTGGAACTCTCAATAGTAAAGAATTAGCTGCTATTGGACGAGTTTTGAGAGCTACAAATGAAGTTAATCGCTTTTTTAAAGATTTAGCAGATAATAAAATTAAGTTAGAAGTGTTATTTGATGATGTAGCTAAATTGGAAAGTCTACCAGAAATTAGTAAAAAATTATTAGTTTCAATTGAAAATGATGGACATGTAACTGATGATGCATCTACATTGTTAAAGAGTATTAGACAACAAATTTCAGTAACTGAGGAAACTATACGTGAACGTTTAAATGCATATACTAGAGGAACTAATTCTAAGTATTTGAGTAATGCAGTGGTCACAATTCGTAATGAAAGATATGTTTTACCAGTTAAACAAGAATATCGTAGCAAGTTTGGCGGTATTGTACACGATCAAAGTTCTTCAGGGCAAACATTATTTGTTGAACCTGCAGTGATTGTTGAATTGAATAATCGTTTAAGGCAGCAACAGGTTGCAGAACGTGAAGAGATAAATAGAATCTTGGAAGAATTGTCTAAGGAGTTAGCACCTTATACACATGAACTAAACAATAATGCCAAAATTTTGGGAATGTTGGACTTTATTAATGCTAAAGCTAAGTATGCACATAGTATTAAGGCAACAGAACCAATCTTGTCGAAGGAAAATGATGTTTATTTAAGACAGGTTTGGCATCCATTGCTAGATATGAAAAAAGCTGTAAAAAATGACATTATGATTGGTAAGGACTATCAGGCAATTGTAATAACAGGACCTAATACAGGTGGTAAGACAATCACCTTAAAAACGTTAGGGTTGGTACAGTTGATGGGGCAATCTGGGCTATATATACCTGCTTTTGAAGAAAGTAGAATTGGAATATTTGACGATATATTTGCTGATATTGGTGATGAACAGTCAATAGAACAAAGCTTGAGTACATTTTCTTCACATATGACTAATATTGTAGAAATATTGAAAGGTATAGATGAAAAATCATTAGTGTTATTTGATGAATTAGGTGCAGGAACAGACCCTCAAGAAGGTGCAGCTTTGGCTATCAGTATTTTAGATGCTGTGGGTGCTAAAGGAAGTTATGTAGTTGCGACAACTCACTATCCAGAGCTTAAGGCTTATGGTTTTGAAAGACCTAATACTATTAATGCAAGTATGGAATTTGATGCTAATACATTACAGCCAACATATCGCTTATTAATTGGAATTCCAGGTCGTAGTAATGCTTTTGACATTTCTCAAAGACTGGGACTAGATAAAATGATTGTTATAGCTGCTAGACAACTTACTTCACAAGATAGTCAAGATCTAAATGAGATGATTTCAGATTTAGTTGCTAAAAGACATGATGCCGAAGAAAAAGAGATTATGTATCGAAAATATTTGCGTGAGGCTGAAGAATTGCACCATGATTTAGAAACTAACTTCCATCAATTTGAACGTCAAAAAGAAAATATGTTAGAACAAGCTAAGGAAAGAGCTAATCAAATTGTTGAAGAAACTAAGAAAAAATCTGACGAATTGATTTCTGAACTTAGAAAGATGAAAATGTCAGCTGCTTCTAACATAGAAGAAGGCAGTCTAATAGATGCTCAAGGGCGAGTTAATGCTTTACATCAAGAAACTAATTTGAAGAAGAATAAAGTGTTACGTAAGGCTAAGCAACAACAAGAATTACATCCTAACGATGATGTTATGGTTAATTCATATGGTCAAAGAGGTGTTCTGTTGCGTAAAGCAGGAAACCATGCTTGGGAAGTACAATTGGGTATTTTGAAGATGAAAATCGATGAAAGCGACCTTGAAAAAATTAAGGTTAAAGATACTCAACCTAAACGAGCAGGGGCAGTATTGAAATCATCTAGTTCTAGTCATGTTTCACCAACTTTAGATTTACGTGGTGAACGTTATGAAAATGCGATGGTAAAAGTTGATAGGTACATTGATGCTGCCGTTTTAGCAGGTTATAACTCTGTTACTATTATTCATGGTAAAGGGACAGGTGCGTTGAGAACAGGTATCATTAACTATCTCAAACAAAATAAAGCAGTTAAGAATTTTGAGTTTGCAAGTCCTAATAATGGTGGCAATGGGGCAACTGTGGTATATTTCAAGTAAGGCAAAAAACTTGATTTTTATGTTGTATATGATATTATTTACTTACGAAAAGAAAGTAGAAGGTGATTTGAATGGTTACAGAATTAACAGATCAAACATTTGATGAAAAAACAAATAATGGAGTAACATTTACAGACTTTTGGGCAACATGGTGTGGTCCTTGTCGTATGCAATCTCCTGTTATCGAACAATTAGCTGAAGAAATGGGAGATAAAGTATTCTTCTCTAAAGTAGATGTTGATGCAAATCAAGAAACAGCAGCTAAATTTGGAATTATGAGTATTCCAACAATGCTTATTAAGAAAGATGGACAAGTTGTAGATACAATTGTTGGTTATCACACAAAAGAACAATTACAAAAGAAACTTGAAGCATATATCTAATTAGATAAAAAGAGAACCTAAAGTCGCTAAACTTTAGGTTCTCTTTTTATAGTTCCTCTCTAGATGGATTGAGTAAATCCTTGTCAGGAATAGTATTTAAGTCAACAGGATCACGTTGATCAACTTGAACAGTTATAAAAACGGAATTTCCACGAGATGTTTCAGTATCGATAACAGCTTCTGAAGTAAATCCGCTTTGATTTTGGATAGTTTCTGCGATGAATCCTGCTTCTAAAAGAAATTCACATTTAGAATTAATTTTTTTTCTAATTTCGACTATTGGACCTGAAAGTTCGAAAACTTGACGATTCATCTTAGATTTTACTCTTTTTAAGTACCCCCAATTAGCTTTCTCGAAAAATACAGGTAAATCTTCATCTTTAGCTAGTGGAAAATTTCGAGCTAAACGTTTGCCTGCCCAGTAAAGAATAGTGTTATCTGTTCCAACTAGATCAGGTAGAAGAGCATCCCTCAAGATAGAACTACCAAGAGTGGTCCCTAAATTATTATGCTCCACAGCTGTTGAATAAAATTTGACATCCACTTTCTTCCTAGCTCCTTTAATAATTGATAATTTTATTATACACACTTTTTATTTGAATAGCTTAAATTATACTTAACTTTTTA
>OGFK01000295.1_pt1 | contig 47088 bp, 45 predicted proteins | sample 1570931 | NCBI WGS metagenome assembly OGFK01 (sample SAMEA2581935, study PRJEB24529) | metagenome | biome: Human gut stool | place: China | collected 2011
TGGTTCTCTTTTGACATCAAAAGAGAACAATTAGCCTTAATGAAAAAGCGCTCTGCCCCGCGCACAGGCGCGTGAACCATTTCTGGTTCTCTTTTGGTGCGCAAAAGAGAACTTAGCCCCAATGCAAAAGCAATCTGACCCCGCGCCACCGGCGCGAGAAGCCGTTTATAAATCCACTACGCTTCCGACTTCCGCCGGCGTCGCCGGCACCGGTCCGAGGTGGACTGCGTCGGCATCCCGGCGCACCACGAACTCCACCGGCTGTCCGGCGGCAAAGGCGGGGCGATAGCTCAGCTCCAGCGCCTCCCAATCCTCCGGGACGGCGCAGAAGCAGTGGAGCATCGCGCCCCGCCCGGCGGCGAGGTTGAGCGTAAAGACCGAGGCATCGGCAGCGTTCTCCGCGTAGAGCGGTGCCGCAAAGCTTCCGCAGGGGACGCTCTGACCCCCGCAGCGGGCGGTCACGCCGCTGTCCAGACTGTAAAGCTCCTTCAGGGTCGAGACATCCCGGCTGTGGAGGTAGCTTGCGCCCACCGGCAGGGTGCGGGCCGAGAGGTTCTCCACCGAGAGGTAGACCAACACGCCGCCCAGCCCGGGCGCGGGCGCATAGCCCAGCAGCTCCACCGCCGCCTTGCCGTCCAGCAGGGCAGGCTGGCCCATCACACGGGGCTGTGCCGCAGCCGCCGAAACGCCTGTGAGCAGGGCAGCGGCCAGACTGACCGCGCCCGAACCGGCGCATTTCAGGAACGACCGGCGGGAAAGAGACTGAGACATCGGGGACTCCTCCTTGCAGCGAGAAAAATCATTCACTTTATAGAGTATCGGTTTCTTTGCCCCCTGTCAAGGGTTTGAAAGCGTTCTGCCGCAGGTTTTGCGTTTTCTTTGCCGATTTTGTACCAAAAGAGTACAAAAATGCCGCCCGGCGGCAAAATCGCAGGGCGGCAGAGCGTTCTTTCTTATTCGAACGCCTCATTCTCCTCGGCTTCGGCCTGACCCCGCAGGGTATCGGCATAGCCGAAGGGTACGATGTCAATGGCCTCCACCAGACGGTCGCGCATCCAGAGCTGGACGTCGGTCTGGACGGTGTAGCCGCAGCCGGGGTCGGCCATCCACTGCTCGGGGTGGCGGGAGGGGAGGGCGCGCTGGCTCAGCATACTCATGATGACGCCGCCGTGGGTCACGCAGGCGGCCTCGGTGACGTCCATCCGGATCATATACTCGAACAGCTTGAGCAGCGTCTCCGAGCAGCGGGCGTGGAACTGCTCCGTGGGCTCTGCCCCCTCCGGCACAAAGCCGGAGCCGGGGGTGATCCACTTCTTGAAGTCCTCGTTCTTCACCAGCTCCTTGACGGGGTGGTTCTCAAAGACGCCGAAGCCGGCCTCCCGCAGGTCATGCACCGAGAACTGGTGGGTCGCATTGGGGAACAGGATGTTGGCCGTCTCCACGGCGCGCATGAGCGGGGAAGAGAAGACGGTATCCACCTGGGGATACTCGAACCGCTCTTTCAGCTCGGCCAGCTGGGCGCGGCCCTCGTCACACAGGGGGATGTCCGTGCCGCTGCCGATGTAAAGGCCCTGTAAGTTGCCGGAAGTCAGGCCGTGGCGGATGAGATGGAGCTTAAAGGTTTTCATGCAAAAACACCTCTTATGAGCTATCTATTCCTGTGCTGATTCGCACAAATCTTGCTTTTCTGCTGATTTTTCCGGCACCATCAGACACTAAATATATGCCGGTAAGGTTTATTTTAACATAGATATGGTAGAAAGAGCAACCCCTTTGACAAAAACACCGAAATTCCGGCGGAAAAACCGTCACTTTTTCGCTTTACAAGTCGTTTTCCATTGTGTATAATCAACGTGCTGTAAACCAAAAATCAAGGAAGTCCTATTTTTATCTGAGGAGCCAAACATCATGGAGTTCAATCGTATCATCAAACTGCTGCGCAAGGAGCGCGGCATCACCCAGAAACAGGCGGCAGAGGATCTGGGCGTTTCGCAGGCCCTGCTTTCCCACTACGAAAAAGGCATCCGGGAGTGCGGCCTGGATTTTGTGGTACGGGTGGCAGACTATTACAATGTCTCCTGCGACTATCTGCTGGGCCGCTCGGCAGAGCGCAACGGCATGATGCTCTCGGCAGAGGACATCCCCAACCCCGACAAGATGAAGGACAACATCTACCACGGCAGCGTCCTGCCCACGATGAACAAAAAGCTCATCTCCAACAGCCTGAACGTGCTCTACGCCAAGATCGGCGAGTGCCACAGCAAGGCCCTGACCACCGAGGTGAGCGCCTATCTGATGACCGCCGTGGCCAAGATGTTCCGTCTGCTCTATTCCGCCGAGTCCCACAATGCCCCCAGCATGTTCAGCGTGGACGCCCGGCGCTGGCCCGGCTACTCCGACGCTGTGATGCACTCGGCTCAGGCCAATGTGGAGGCCCTGCTGGCCGGCGAAGCGCTGCCCGGCGGCGAGGGCGTGGCCGACCCGTCCTGCCTCGCCATGACCACCGAGAGCCTGACCCGGGAATACCCGCTGTATACTCCCAGCCTGCTCAATCTGGTCAAGACCAGCGAGACCCGCGCCCGGGAGCTGACCGGAGAGGACCGCACTTAAGTCTCTGTGAAACTAGTGTAAATTATGCCGTTTTTTGCTTGCATCTGCGTGCAAAAGATGTTATAAACAAAGCAGAACATTTTCATCGCACTTCATAATAAAGCGAATTCAAGGAGGGACACATCCATGTCCAATAAAATTTCCCGCCGCACCTTCCTCAAGTGTACCGGTGCCTCCGCAGCAGCTCTGGGCGCTGCTGCCATGCTGGGCGGCTGCGGCTCCAGCACCAGCAACGCCATCGAAGTCAAGGTCGGCGACAAGGTCAGCAACTGGAACAATCTGGGCGTCCAGCTCACCAGCGTCTTTACCATGGCCAACACCCCCGACCTGCCCGACCACGAGTATGTCGCTGTGCTCGTCACCGCTGTGAACCGCTCCGGCGCGACTACCTTCAACATCGGCGCACAGAACCTCGCCGAACTGGATGCCGCCTATCCGCTGAATGATGAGGCTACCAAACTCGATGTCGCCCGTCAGTACTTCCACGCTCTGGCTGCCTCCACCACCGATTTCACCGCTGTCTGCGACGGCGCTGAGGCCGAGGTGGGCGCTTACATCCAGCTCTATGATGCCGCCGCTCAGAGCTTCTCCGAGTCCACCAATCTGCCCCCGCAGGGCGCAGGCTACATCCAGCTGATCTGCTGCGTCCCCACCGGCTGGCAGAAGCTGAGCGTCACCTTCACCCCCACCTTCGTGGCAAACAAGAGCCTCACCTTCTCTCTGAACTCTTCTGACCTGACGCAGGCCTGAGGCATTTTTCCGAGACGAAATTCCGTCATAAAGGGCAGAGCTTCCCCACAAAATTTTTGTGAAAAGCATTGACATCTGCTCATTTTTCGCCTATTGTATAGGCAAGACGCCCTTCGGGGGCAGTACAATGAATTTATCTGTTTCTGCATAAAGGAGGAACGATCATGTCCTTAGAATTCAACCGCCGCTCTTTCCTGAAGTACAGCGCCGCCGCTGCCGTGGCTGTGGCTGGTTCCAGCCTGCTGACCGGCTGTGGTGAGGATGAGTATCAGAAGACCGGTAAAATCGGCAGCACCCTGAAGCTGATGGGTACCTTCAAGCTGTATGATGGTTCCGGCAGCGGCCCCGCTGCTCCTGCGTACACCGCTCCTTCCGGCAGTGGCGCCACCTCCGCCACTTACGGCAGCGCTGTGTTCAACCTGAGCATCAAGTGCACCACCAAAAAGGTTCCTCTGTATGTGACCAATGAGTGCTTTGAGCTTACTGTGACCCACGATAAGACCGAGAAGAACTATGCCAAGCAGTATATCACGATTACCGACCCGGAATTTGATCTGAAAGAGAGCGAGGATGCAAAGGATTTCACCATTACCGTCAATGGTACTGCAACCAAACCTCTTGATATCGCTGCCGGCGACACGGTCGAGTTCAAGTACTGGCCCCGCATTCAGGCCAGCAGCGGCAACAGCGGCTACACCCGTGCTTTCTGCACCTGGAAGATGACCGCGAAGAAGGATAACAATACCGGTAACATCACTCTCGTGTGATCTCTTTTCTGCACTCTGCGCCCAAGGCTCACGCCTTGGGCGTTTTTGTTTGCCCCTCTCCGTCATTCTGCCAAAACGCGGACTAGGATTTTTAGTGGTTTTGTGTCTTGTGCATAAGGTGCTTTTCCTGCTACAATAAGAGCATACCAACCGGGGAGCGCAGCGGCCGGACAGATGTGCCGCCGCGCTGTTTCCTTTTGAGGGATGGGCGTCCTGCCTGATTTCACAAGAACAGGAGTGTGCAGTTATGATCAATATGGTAAAGCTTCCCACCAATAAGAGCAGTCTGTTCCTGCGCGTGGCAAAGGGCCACTTCGCCACCAGCCACAGCCACATCAACTACTACATCGACGTCACCACCCAGAAAGCCCGCCTCTCGGAGGCGAAGGCTGTCGCCAAGGAGCTGGTGGCCGCCTATCAGCACAGCACCATCGTGGACACCGTGCTCTGTCTGGACGGCACGCAGGTCATCGGCACCTGTCTGGCCAACGAGCTGACCAAAGACGGCTTTGCCAACATGAACGCCCACCAGACCATCTACGTCATCACCCCCGAGTACACCAGCGGCAGCCAGATCATCCTCCGCGACAATCTCGCCCCGATGGTCAAGGGCAAGCACGTCCTCATCCTGTCGGCCTCCATCACCACCGGCTACACCGTGCAGGCGGCCATCGAGGCGGTCAACTACTACGGCGGCACCGTGGCGGGCCTGTCGGCCATCTTCGCCACTACCCACGAGTGTCTGGGCATCCCGGTCACCTCCATCTTCGACCCCTCCAGCCTGCCCGACTACGCCAGCTTCGACAGCCGCGACTGCCCCATGTGCAAGGCCGGCCAGCACATCGACGCGCTGGTGAACAGCTTCGGCTATTCGGCCCTCTGAATCTGAAATTTTCCTCCCTCTTTCTCCCCGCCGTGCAGCTGCATGGCGGGGAGTTCTGTTATAAAAAAGAGCCGTCAAAGGCATTTTATTGCCCTTGACAGCCATTTGAAAAATGATTATACTACAAATAAGAAAGGCGCTGGCCTGCAAACGGCTTGCTCCTTACCTTAGTGGATCAAGAAAAAATGACCGCACAGATGTAGAGAGTCAGGCGGTCATTTTTTCTTGTCTTTATCATTACTGTGAGAAACAGTCCATGTGATTTGAGCGGCAGTTTCATGATAACATATTTTCTGACAAAAAACAACAAGACCTTGCGAACGCAAGGCCTCGTTGTTTTTATTTTTTCATCTTCGGAAACACGAAGGAATTATGCCGGTATGCTATCAGCAGTTCTATGGTCATGAAGCACCAGATGACCGGCTCGCAGAGGATGACCGCGTTATACTCAAAGCGGGGGATGAAGAGCAGGACAAAGACGATCTTGCCCAGAAACTCGATGACGCTGGACAGCAGGGGCAGCACCTTCTCGCCCATGCTCTGCAGAGCGTAGCGGGTGGAGAGCAGCATTCCCAGCACGGCGTAGAAGGGTGCGTTCCAGACCAGATACCGCGCGCCGTTTTCCAGCACCACCGGCTCCGAAGAGCCGGACACCAGCTTTACCATCCACTCCGCACCTGCCGCCATGAGCAGGACAGCAGCCGCAGCCACCACGACACTGTAGAGATAGATGTCCCGCATTCCGCGGCGGACGCGGTCGGGATGGTTCGCGCCGTAGTTCTGGGAGACGTAGGTCGAGCAGGCAGAGGCCATCGCCGACAGGGGCATATCCGTGAACGCGAAGAGCTTTCGGGCTGCGGTGTGGCCCGCGATGACCAGCGTACCGAGGCCGTTGATGCCGTACTGCAAAACGACGGAGCCCGCCGAGACGATGCTGCTCATGAGGCCCATGGAGATGCTCTGGCTGAACAGCTCCCAATAGAGGCGGCTCTCCACATGGAAGTGCTTTTTCCCGGGCAGGAGCAGCCGGGCGCTGCGGAAGACATACAGGATGCAGAGCGCCACCGACACGCCCTGAGAGATGACCGTCGCCACACCGGCACCGGCCACGCCCATGTCCAGCACAGCGATGAACCAGAGGTCGAGGATGACGTTGAGCACCGACGAGAGGATGAGGAAGACCAGCGGCATAAAGCTGTTGCCGATGGCCCGCAGCAGGCCGGCGCAGAGGTTATAGGCAAACATGACGATGACGCCGAGGTCGATGATGATGATATAGCCGTAGGCGTCCTCTAAAATTTCCGCCGGGGTGTCCAGCAGCTCCAGCAGCGGATGCAGGCCCGCCGCGCCCGCCAGCGTGATGACCGCCGACGCGATGATGCCGATGACGATGGAACCCGCCACGGTCTGTTTGAGCTGGTCCTCGTCTCCGGCCCCGTAGGCGCGCGCTGCGACGATGGCGAGGCCATTGCCGATACCGATACCAAATCCGACCAAAAGCTCGTAGATGGCCCCGCAGGCGCCAATGGCGGCAAGGGCGGTATCGCCCAGCACATTGCCTACGATCATGGTGTCCACGGTATTATAGAGCTGCTGGAAGAGGCACGACACCAGAATGGGCAGCATAAAGACGAACAGGCTCCTGAAGATGGGGCCGTTCATCAAATCGACGTTCCGGTTGAAGAATGATTTTTTCGCGGGGGACTGGGTCATAGGCTTCTCCTTTTTGCCCACAAAAGGGAGCTGTTGCACACAACAGCTCCCTTTAAGCATTTTATCTGATTTTACAGCTCCTGCGTCTCGAAGCCGTTGACGGTCAGCACTTCCACGCTCTTGAAGCCTGCGGCCTTGACGGCGGCAGCAGCCTCGTCGAAGCCGAAGGTCAGGCTGCCCACATCGTGGGCGTCGGAGGTGATGATGACCTTGCCGCCCATCTTCTGCCACTCGCCCAGCAGCCATGCGCCGGGGTAGAAGTCTTTGCGGTAGCCGCGGTAGACGCCGCCGGTGTTCACTTCCAGCAGGCAGCCGTGCTCTTTGGCAGCATTCAGCGCCTTGAGGGCTGCGGCCTTATAGCGGGGCGACTCCTCGTCGAAGAACTCACCGGCAGCGTTCAGCTTCTTGATGAGGTCGATGTGGGCCAGAATGTCGGGACCCATGGCAGCCACCTTCTCCACCTCGGCGAAGTATGCCTCCACAGCGGCCAGCGGGTCGCCGTCGAAGTCGTCGTAGATGCAGTCGTGGAGGTCCTGGGGACGGAAATCGATCTCGTAGTATTTGCCGGTGTTCTTGCCGTAGAGGTGGTGCGCAGAGCCGATCCAGTAGTCGTAGCCGGTGCGCTTGTCCTCGCTCAGCAGGTCCCATTCGATGCCGCAGAGGATGTCCACCTTGCCCTTGTACTCGGTCTTGAGCTTGGCGATGGTGGCCTTGTACTGGGCCGTGCGGCTGGGGCTCATGCAGTATTCACGGTCGCGCTGGGTATAGCTATGGCCCGTGAAGCCCAGTGTGGTCAGTCCCTTCGCACACGCAGCGGAGGCCATCTCCTGCAAGGTGTTTTTGCCGTCGCACATCGTCGAGTGACAATGGACACTGGACTTCTTATAATCTGCCATAGTGAATCACTGCATCCTTTCCTGTTTGACCTTGTGGTCGATCACGTGTCGTTTTTCCAGTTCGCGGGTGATGTCCTCCACCGTGATGCCGGCCTGCACCATCAGCACCAGCACATGGTATGCCAGATCGCTGATCTCGTAGACCGTCTCGGCCTTGTCTTCCTTTTCGCCCGCGATGATGACCTCAGTACACTCCTCGCCCACCTTCTTGAGGATCTTTTCTTTGCCCTTCTCGAAGAGATAGGTGGTGTAGCTGCCCTCTTTGGGGCTGGTCTTGCGGCCCTTGATGAGGTCATACAGCCCCTGCCAGCTGAACTGCTTCAGCTCCGGGGAAACATATACTTCGTTGAAAAAGCAGCTCTCGGCGCCGGTGTGGCAGGCGGGGCCGCTCTTGACGACCTCCACCACCAGCGCGTCGGCGTCGCAGTCGGCGGTGATGGACACCACACGCTGGACGTTGCCGCTGGTCTCGCCCTTGCGCCAGATCTCCTGACGGCTGCGGCTCCAGAACACCGTCCGGCCCTCTGCGATGGTCAGCGCCAGCGTCTCGGCGTTCATGTAGGCGAGGGTCAGCACCTCTTTGGTGTAGTGGTCCTGCACGATGGCAGGGATGAGGCCCTTTTCGTCAAATTTCAGGTCCATAATGTTTCTCCTTCCCCGCAGGGGGGACAGCTATAGTTTAGCGTATTCGGCGGGCAAACGCAAGGGCTCAGAGCCGCATTTCCACGCCATTTTCGTTTAAGTATTCCTTTAGCTCCCGGATGGTGAGCAGCTTCTGGTGGAAGATGCCCGCCCCGGCCCCTGCGCCCCGCCGTTTCCCGGGCGCTTTTGTCTTATGATAAGGTTATTTTACTTTATCAAGATAAAGTTGTAAAGTGCGAAAGTGACCGTGTTTTCATTTTTATGATACGATTTTTCTGTGCGTTTGTACAGAAGGGCGAAATGATTTCACGAAAGCCCGCTTTGAGATGATGGAAGCGCAAAAAAGGAGCCGCCGCACAGCGTTTTCCGTGCAGCGGCTCCTCGCCGTTTTATTCTCAGCCCAGCAGTTCCAGCACGCCGCTCTTGGGACGTGCGCCGACGGCCTGACGAACCAGCTTACCGTTCTCGAACAGCAGCAGGGTGGGGATGCTCATGACGCCGAACTCGGCGGCCAGATCGGGCTGCTCGTCCACATTGACCTTGCCCACCTTGACGTCGGTGCGCTCCTCGGCCACCTCGTCCACGATGGGGCTCAGCATCCGGCAGGGGCCGCACCAGGCGGCCCAGAAATCGAGCAGGACAGGCTGAGCGCTCTTCAGCACCTCGGCCTCAAAGTTTTCTTTCGTGATGGTGATGACTGCCATATCGTTTCCCTCCATAAAGAGTGTTTTTTCATCTGACAGGGACAGTATACCCCAAACTCCGGCGTTTTTCCGTGAGCAAGTCACATAAAAAGCCCGGGGCAGGCATTTTCTGCTCCGGGCTCTGGAAATTATTTTGCGATTTCAGGCTCAGATGTCCTTCAGGGCGTTCTTGCCGGCGACGTAGCCGTAGTACATGGCCATGGAGTGGCTGACGCCCTTCAGGCCGATGGGGTACTCGGTGGCAAAGCGGTTGCCCTGGATGTTGCCGGCGACGTACAGGCCGGGGATGACATTGCGGTCGGCGTCGAAGGTGTGGCAGTCCTCGTCGCTCTCGAGGCCTCCGATGCAGACCAGCAGCAGAGCAGTGGTGAACTTGTCGGCGTAGAAGGGGCCGTTCTCGACTGCCCACATACGGGAAGCGGGCTTGTGGAAGTCCTCATCGTAACCGGCCTTGGCCAGCTCGTTGTAGCGCTGGATGGAGTCCAGAGCGGTCTGCTGGGCGGCAGTATCGTCCGGGTAGATCTTTGCCACCAGCTCTTCCAGCGTGTCGGCCTTCACAGCGCGGCCATCGGCCACAGCAGCTTCCAGCTGATAGGGGCTCTTGTAGTTGCGGTAGGTGGTGTTGTTCTTGGGGCCTTCGTCCTCGCTGGCGTAGTCCTCATAGTAGCAGGCACCGCCGTGGGCTGCGGGCATATAGGGCAGCTGCTCAGGCCAGTTGGAGTCGAAGATCTGCCAGCTCTCGCGGTTCTTCTGCAGCTCGATCTGGTTTTCCAGCTGCTGGCCGGGCAGGTCCTCGTTCATGAAGCGCTTGCCGTTGAGGTCGAGGTTCAGGAAGCCTGCATTGCCCATGACGCCCACGCCGGCGAGGTCGGCGCCGCCGCCCATGTGGTGGATCATCGGGGCGTGGCTCTGCTGCACCTGAGCGCCGGCCCACATACCCAGCTGGATGCCGTCGCCCTGATTGGTGAAGTTGCCCTCCACATCCACATTGGTGAACAGGCACTGGATGTTGTTCTCAATGACCTCGGGGCAGAAGTGCTTGAGCATCCTGGTGTTCTGGGAGTAGTCGCCAGTGGAGAGGATGACGCCCTTGGAGGCGTTGCACTTGATGTACTCGCCGGTGGCGGCATCGCGGGCGTAGAGGCCCACGCAGCGGCCATTCTCCATGATGAGCTTCTCGACGAAGCAGCCGTAGAAGGTCTGGACATTGCCGGTGTCGATGGCTTTCTGCATATTGGCCTCGACGGTGACGTGCTGGTCGGGCTTGAACTCGACGGAAGTGGGGTAGCAGGGGAAGCGCTCCTGCTTCCAGTCGTAGTGCTCGGGCAGCGGGTAGAAGATGGGGATGATGAAGTTGTCAGCGCTCTCGTCGGGGATAGCGCTGCGGGTGGTCTCGGCGTAGTACAGGTCGGGGTTTGCCTCCACCCACCAGTCGAAGGCGTCGCCGATGTTGTGGGCCCACTTGCTCATGATGCTGCGCTTGCAGCGGTAGGTGCTCTCCACCATGTGGGAGTCGATGATGTCGTCGATCTGCTCACGGGTCCAGGTGTCGCGGCCCCACTTGGCCTGCACCTTGCCGTTGATGACGGCGTACTCGCCGCTGCGGCACTGGGGGCCGTCGGCCTTCTCGAAAGCAGCCACCAGACCGCCGTCCTCGGCGACGCTGCGGCAGGCCGCAACGCCTGCGATGCCGCAGCCCACCACGGCCACATCCACGTCAACGGTCTTGGCGACCTTGCTCTCGTCGATCTCCGGCTCGGTACCCAGCCAGTCCTCATCGGAGGAAGATGCAGCAGTGTCGCCGCCTGCGGTGTGGACCCCCATTGCCTGCTCGATGCAGCTTGCGGCGGCCTTCTTGACGGCGTTGGTGGTGATGGTAGCGCCGGAGATGTTGTCGATCTCGGTGCTCTGAGCAGCCATCAGGGCGTCCTTCAGGGTGGGGGCTGCCACGCCGCCGATGCTCTCGGTCTCGTTGGAGGCGTCAATGACCACGTCGGTGATGGCGGTCTCGCTGAAGGTCATGGTAACCTTCACCTCACCGATGCCGGTGGCGGTGCCGGTATAAGTGCCGGGGGTGTAGATGGCCTCACCGGTGGAGGCGGCGGTGCTGCTGGAAGAGCCTGCGTTGCAGGCGGCCAGTGCGCTGGCGGTAACGCCGCTCATAGCGGCAGCGGCGGCAACCTTCAGGAAGCCTTTACGAGAGATCTTTTTCATCTGGAATGCTCCTTACTCTTTCTTCTTTCGACGTTTTCAGGCAGAAAATCGTTCTTCCGAGAGATAGTATAAAATATAACGAAGTAAAAGGGAATTAAAAAATCTTAAGCATCCTGATAAAAAAGCTTTATAAGTGTCCTATTTCCTGCTATACTGAGGCTGTACGGATGTCCCGCCGCCGGAAAGGAGTTTTTTGTCATGAACGAGCACCAGCTTCTCTGCTTTCTCACCGTGAGCCGGACGCTGAATTTCTCCGCCGCCGCGCGGGAACTCTACTGCACCCAGCCCGCCCTGAGCTACCAGATACGCAGCCTCGAAAAGGAGCTGGACGCCGCACTGTTCCGCCGCACGACGACGCAGGTGGCCCTCACCGAGGCAGGCCGCGCCCTGCTGCCCCATGCGGAAGACATCTACCGCGGCATCCTCAACGCCCGCACGGCGCTGAAAGGCTTCGGCACCCACCACACCCTGACCCTCCGCCTGCCGCCGGTGCTTTTGCAGCGGGACCCCATCTACCCCATCCTGATGGCGAGGCTCCACGCCGCGCTGCCGGGCTATGAGTTCAAAGTGGACACCACGCCTGTCCCCTCCAGCTACCACCACATGCTCTGCACCGAGGCAGACGCGGCGCTCTACCTGCCCTTCGGCCCGCTGCCGCCAGAGATCCGCTGTGAGACCATCATCGGCAACCGGTTTTACCTCATCGCCGCGCCGGAGCACCCATTCTCCGGCCAAAGCAGCGTCGAGCTTTCTGCCCTCGCCGGGCAGCAGATATTTTACGAGCCCCTTTATCAGGACATGGTGGATTTCGCCCGGAAGCAGCCGGAGATGCCCTATTCCACACCGGTCTGGCGGATGGTGGAAAACTACGAGTCGGTCTACGCCGAGCTTCTGGCCGGGCGGGGGATGTTCCTCTGCCCGATGATCTACCCGGCTTTCCCTGCCGGGTGGCACATCCCGCTGCATCTGTCCATCCCGGACACCTGCCTGCTGACCCTGCGGGATGACCCCCGCCCCGAGATATGCACCCTGCGCAAAGTCTTCGCCGAGGTGTACGCCGAGAGGGAAAAGCTGATAAAAGCTCTGTGAGATGCAAAAACGCCCCGGGCGATGCGGAACGCCCGGGGTGGAGAGGGGATGGCTTATTTTATCATTTCTGTCGTATAGGTACTTCCGCTTATCATAGCCCGATATTCTTCGGACAAATCGGTCACATCGTCGACCGCCGTGAATTCTTTTACGTTCAGGACCATCTCAGAGATTCCATCACCGGTGATCCGAATATAAGTGGGCTGCGGCGCGTCCTCCGACTCGTAATAAAGAACGAACTGATACGCCGTCTGTCTACTATAAGTCTTGGGGAGCCGGAATGCCTCCGTGTAGTACATCTTGCCATTGTACTCGTTGTCGCCGGCCAGCACCCAACTGATGCCATACTTCTTATCTCCCGGCTCCGTCGACAGCAGATCATACGCTGCCCATTCGTCTGCGAGGTCAGGATGATTGTAGTCAATTTTCTTATACGTCTTCTCCGTGAAATTCACTCTGCAACTATTACGGCCATGGTTATCACCATACTGGTAAGCAGCGGTTTTTGTGCCGACAAAAGCTCCTCCCTGGTACTGCCCGAACGACACGATTGCGTATTTTTCCTCTGAACCCGCCGTCGTGTAACGCAGGATGCGCACATCGTTTGCCTCGCCATTCCACGGATACGACTCTCTTTCTCGGAGGACTTTTCCTGTGTTGCTCAGGCTCCAGTTTTTGGCCGTGCCAGTGATCTTATCGCTCCCGCTGCACGCCGTCAGCATGCTCAGACTCAAAGCAGCCGCCAGAAGTCCGATGATCAATCGTTTTGCTATTCTCATGCTTTTCTACCTGCCTTTCTGCCTCAGCCTGCAAGGTGATACTCACCCATAGTAGTGTATGCCTCGTGATTCAGCGTTCCCAAGGTGAAATGTGCCTGAACGCCGCTCTTGCCCGGAAGGTAAACATCCACATACAAGGCGCTGTTGGAGACATCGTCCTCCGAGCTTGCGGTTGGGTAATAGATGATTGCCGTGCCGCTCTCGAATTCTGCGCTCTCCACATAGTACAACGTGTTCTTTTTGACATAGGAGCCCGCTCTCATCTTCAGCGGAATCCGCACAGGGTCAGAAGGCCTACCTCTGCCCCAGCAGAGGTTCAAGTCTGTCAGCACCCGCTCGACACCTTTTACCTCCTGTATGCTCTTATAGGTCTTACCCTCCCGGTCGACCTCATAAAAGCCGACCTGCAATGTATTCTTGTCTGCGTCCTCTCCGCCATAGAAGTAGTAGTCTGTATTGTTCACTCGCAGGATACCGTTCTGCTCGGTGCCCACATAGCATCGGCCAAAATCTGCCTGCGAGACAATCAGTTTCTTTCCGCTGAGCTCGTCGGTGTATACTCTCGTGTAATTCGAGCCGCTATTGACCTGTTCCCAGCGGTCATGCCGGAACCACATGCTATTGCCCGGCTCGATCTCTTTCGCGTTCGCCAGCACGCCGTCGCTCCCGCTGCACCCGCACAGCAGCGCAAGAGACATTGCTGCTGCCAGAAATCCGGCGGCAAATCTTTTGACCCACTTCATTTTGTTTCCTCCTGTCTCATCATCCAGCCCCCGCAGGGTGCGGGAGTCTTGTCGGCAAACATTATACCCCCCCCCCCTGTCTGTTTTGCAATAGATTTTCGCAAATTCGCGAAATTTTGTCGGATAGCACAGCTTTTTACCCGGATTCCCGGCATTATGACGAAACAGGGTCGCATACAACAACCCCCCGGCACCCTCCAAAGCCATACTGGCTCGGAAGGGTGCCGGGGGGTTGTGTTATTTGGCGGATACGGGGTTTACTTGCCCAGCATTTCCTTTGCGGTCTTGCAGATGGTGGCAGCATCCAGGCCGTACTCCTTCAGCAGGTCCCATGCGGGGCCGGAGCAGCCGAACTTGTCCTGCACGCCGACGCGGCGGACAGGGGTGGGCAGCTTCTCGCTGAGCAGGGAGCAGACAGCCTCGCCCAGACCGCCGATGACGTTGTGCTCCTCGGCGGTGACGATCTTGCCGCACTCCCTGGCAGCCTTGAGGATGATGTCCTCATCCAGAGGCTTGATGGTGTGGATGTTGATGACGCGGGCGTGGATGCCCTCGGCGGCCAGGGTCTCGGCGGCCTTGCGGGCCTCGTTGACCATCAGGCCGGTGGCCACGATGGCAATATCACTGCCCTCGGTGAGCTGCTCGCCCTTGCCGATCTCGAAGTGATAGTTGGCCTCATCGTGGAACACGGGAACCGCCAGACGGCCAAAGCGGAGGTAGACAGGACCCTGCATCTCGTAGGCGGCACGGACAGCAGCGCGTGCTTCCACGTCGTCGGCGGGGCAGATGATGGTCATGTCGGGCAGGCTGCGCATGAGGGCAAAGTCCTCGCAACACTGGTGAGAAGCGCCGTCCTCACCGACGGAGATGCCGCCGTGGGTAGCGCCGATCTTCACGTTCAGGTGGGGGTAGGCCACGGAGTTGCGGATCTGCTCAAAGGCACGGCCCGCAGCGAACATTGCAAAGCTGGACACGAAGGGGACATAGCCCATGGTGGACAGGCCGGCGGCGACGCCCATCATGTTGGCCTCGGCGATGCCGCAGTCAAAGTGGCGGTCCGGGTGAGCCTTGCGGAACATACCGGTCTTGGTAGCGGCAGCGAGGTCGGCGTCCAGGACCACCAGGTCGTCGTGGCCCTCAGCGGCCAGTGCTTTCAGAGTATTGCCGTAGCTCTCGCGGGTAGCGATCATTTTTACATCTGCCATCTTACTTGTCCTCCTGTTCCAGCGCGGCGTAGGCTGCGTTCAGCTCCTGCATGGCCACAGCGTACTCCTCGTCGTTGGGGCCTTTGCCGTGCCAATCCACAGAGTTGGTCATAAAGGAGACGCCGGTACCCTTGACGGTGTCCAGAATGATGCAGGTGGGCTTGTCGTTCTCGGCGTGGAACGCCTTGATGGCGGACTCGATCTGGTCGTAGTCGTGGCCGTCGATGGTCAGGACGTTGAAGTTGAACGCCTTGAGCTTTTCTTCCAGCGGGGCGCTGTTCATGACCGTCTCGGTGGTGCCGTCGATCTGGAGGTGGTTGCGGTCCAGCATGACGCAGAGGTTGGAGAGCTTATAGTGGGCGGCAAACATGAAAGCCTCCCAGCACTCGCCCTCTTCCACCTCACCGTCACCGAGGATGGTGTAGACATTGATGGGCTTGCCGCTGTGCTTTGCGCCCAGAGCCATGCCGCAGGCGGCAGACACGCCCTGACCCAGACTGCCGGTGGACATATCCACGCCCGGAGTCTCATTCATGTTGGGGTGGCCCTGCAGGTAGCTGCCGATCTTGCGCAGGGTCTTGAGGTCTTCCACCGGGAAGAACCCGCGCTCGGCCAGCGTGGCGTAAAGTGCCGGAGCCGCATGGCCCTTGGACAGCACGAAGCGGTCGCGGTCCGGTTTTTTCGGCTCCTTGGGGTCGATGTTCATATCCACGAAGTAGAGGTAAGACAGCACCTCGGCGATGTCCAGACTGCCGCCCGGATGGCCGCACTTGGCGCTGTGAGTTCCCTCGATCACGCCCATGCGGATGTGACAGGCGTGCTTGGCAAGGGTAAGCTTTTCTGCATTTGTCATGATGGTCCTCCCGTATGAACCTCAGAAGTTGCAAGTATACAGCCGCGCAAGGCACAGCTCCCGCCGCCCCATTGCGCTATAATTCAAGTTTATATTATCTATTCTGTGCAAAAAGGTCAAGCTTCTTTCAGCAAAATGTACACAGGCGGTCAAAAACTGCTCCAAACGCTTTCTTTTTTGGTCAATTTGCAGCCTGTCCGGGGACGGTCTTGACAAATCCTGCGGCACTCTGCTATAATTTTCACGATTTCCGGCAGGAAGCCGGGCCTGCGGGCCGAAGCCCGCCTTACACTATTTTCAGCCGCCGCATTTTTGAAACAGACGCCATGAAGGGGTCTGCCGTTGGCTTGCAAGCCGACTGGCAGGCCCCTTTTTTCTGTTTTTCTGCGGCGCAGTCACAGGAGGAAACAGATGAAAACCAAAAACGCTTCTCCGGCCCGCAATGTCGTGCTGGCCGCACTCTTTCTGGCGCTGGCCTTCGTGCTGCCCATGGTGACGGGCCATCTGCCGCAGGTAGGCAATATGCTCTGCCCGATGCATTTCCCCATCCTGCTCTGCGGCTTCGTGCTGGGCGGACCCTGGGGTCTGGCTGTGGGCTTTGCGGCCCCGCTGCTCCGCTCGGTGCTCTTCGGGATGCCCCCGATGTTCCCCATCGCCATTTCGATGGCTTTTGAGCTGGCAGCTTACGGCGCTGTCTCCGGCTGGCTCTACCGCCGGGTGAAGCACACCCTGCCCATGACCTACGCCACCCTCGCGGCAGCCATGGTGGCTGGCCGCCTCGTCTGGGGCGCGGTCCGCTTCGTGCTGGCGGGTCTGTCCGGCTCGAGCTTCCCGTTCTCGGCCTTCCTGTCCGGTGCGCTCTTCACCGCTGTGCCGGGCATCATCGCACAGCTGGTGCTCATCCCCCTCATCATCACCGCTCTGCAGAAGGCAAGGCTCATGGGCTAAATCCTTATAAAACAGCCAGACCGTGCCGCCGGGAGCTTAGCTCTCGGCGGCACGGTCTGTTTTTGGCTGAGCTGCTTTTGGTTGGAGAAAATGAGCGTGGAAAAAGGCTTAGGAGAGTGCTGTTTTTATCACAGCCACAGGCTGCAGATAAAGGTGGCAAGCAAGCCGCCCAGCGACATAGACAGATTGCTGATGGACAGGGTCTTGAGGCCCGTCTTCATATCAAAGCCCATGCAGTTGGTGTAGACCCAGAAATAGCTGTCGTTGACGTGGCAGCACAGACGGGCACCCGCACCGGAAGCCAGGAAGATAAGGATGGGGTCGAGGCCGAGGCTGGCTGCAATGGGAGCGCAGAGCGTTGCCGCCGTCGTCACTGCGACCGTGCCGGAGCCCTGCACGACTTTCAGCAGGCCGGAGATGACAAAGGGAATGAGGATGAAGGGCAGACCGGTGTTCAGCACCATCTGTGCCAGACTGTCGCCTGCGCCGGAAACTTTAAGTACCTGGCCCAGTGCGCCGCCCGCTGCGGTGATGAACACGATGGGGCCGGCGTCCTTCAGAGTCTTGTCCATGATGTCGATGATGGCCTTGCCGCCCAGACGCTTGCCCAGGGTGATGATGGACAGGACTGCGCCGATGGCCAGAGCGATGTTGGAATCACCAATGAAGGAGACGATGGACAGGATGGGGGAATCCTCAGGCAGGATCATGCCGCAGGTGGTGTTGAGCAGGATGAGCACGATAGGCACGACAAGGGGCATCAGGCTGGCAAAGGTGCCGGGCAGGTCCTTGTCATCGTCGATGGACGGGGTAGCCTCGTCCTCTTTCTGCGCTTCTTCGTCACGGAATGTATAGTAGCTTTCGGGCTTATTGCGGAAGTAGAGCTCCGCGAAGATCCAGCCTGCGGCCGTCATGAACACTGCGCCGAATGCGCCGTAGAGGATGGCACGGCCAATGTCGATGCCCAGAAGGCCCGCTGCGGCCAGAGGGCCGGGCGTGGGAGGCACGAAGACGTGGGTGGACAGCAGACCGGCAGAGAGGCTGACGGCCAGAATGGCAAGAGGGATCTTCGTTTTCTTGTGGATAGCCTTGACCAGCGGGGTCAGGATGACGAACGCCGCGTCCGAAAAGACGGGGATGGAAACGATATAGCCGGTGATGGCCATTGCCAGGCCTGCACGCTTCTGGCCGACCAGTTTCACCGCATCATAGGCCATCCGGTTCGTGCCTTTGGCCGCGTCCAGATAGTTGCCCAGCATGATGCCAAAAATAATGACGATGCCGATGCTTTTGACCGTGCCGGAAAAGCCACTGGTGATGGCGCTGACGGTGTCCGCGCCGCTCATGCCGCTGAGCATACCCATGACCAGCGCCGTCGCCAGCAGAGAGATGAATGCATTTGCCTTGACTTTGATACACAGGATCAGAAGGACCGCCATTCCGATCACAAAAACAAGTTCCATTGGCATAATTTTTCCTCCCGGGAGCCGTTCCTCACGAACTGCCCCCGTATCTTTCTCTTCAATTTACATTTCTTATAACTCTTCTAACTCTTTTCTCCAGATTTTTCCACGCGTCACATTACTCTGCTTTTTGTTCCGCTTTTTCTTTTGCGAAGCGGGCGCGCATCAGAGGCTTGATGCCGCCTGCGGCAAGGATCTTCATGGCCTGTTCGCCCAGTGCCTCGCAGGGGTAGCTCTCGCCGGTCTCCTGCACGGTGACGACGCCCTTGACGAAGTCGAGGGTCAGGGTCTGACCTTCTTTTACCTTTTGGCTGATGCCCTTGCAGATGACCGGAACAAGGCCCAGATTGACCGCATTGCGGAAGAAGATGCGGGCGAAGGAATCTGCAATGACCGCCTTTGCGCCCATGTTCAGCAGGGCGATGGGGGCGTGCTCACGGGACGAGCCGCAGCCGAAGTTGCGGCCTGCCACCACGATGCCGCCCTGCGGGAAGTTGGCGGCGATGTTCACGTCCACGCCGCTCAGGCAGTGGCTGCCGATCTCCTTCGGGTCGGTCAGGGCCAGATAGCAGCCGGGGTAGATCTGGTCGGTGTCGATGTTGTCGCCCACGACGATGATCTTTCCAGTGATCTCACTGTTCATAAGAATGTTCCTCCTTTTTCAAATCTCACAGAAAATCTCTGGGGTCGGTGATGCAGCCGTTCACCATGCTGGCGGCAACGGTGGCCGGGCTGGCGAGGTACATCAGAGCCTCGGTGGAGCCCATGCGGCCCGGGAAGTTTCGGTTGGTGCTGGTGATGCAGACCTCACCCGGAGCGAGGATGCCCTCATGTGCGCCGAGGCAGGCACCGCAGCCGGGGGTGGTGATGGTAGCACCGGCATTCATCAGATCCTGAATGTAGCCGGCCTTCATGCACTCCTGCATGACCTCGTTGGAAGCGGGAACGACGATCAGACGGGTATACTCGGGGATGTGTCTGCCCTTCAGGATCTTGGCAGCGATGGCGATGTCTTCCACGCGGCCGCCGGTGCAGCTGCCGATGTAGCCCTGATTCAGCTTGATGGGGCCGTTGGCCACCACCTCGGACAGGGGATGGACATTCTCGACGCTGCTGGGGCAGGCAAGGTTCGGCTCGATCTTGGAGACATCGAACACATAGCTCTCTTCGTACTGGAAATCGGGGTCGGTGAACTGCACCTCGTAGGGGCGGACAGCACGCTTATCCACGTAGTTCAGCACGTCGGCGTTGGGCTGCATATAGGCGGTCTTGGCGCCCATCTCGACCGCCATATTGCAGATGGTCATGCGGCCTGCAACGTTCAGCTTCTCGACGTAGCTGCCGGTGAAGTCGATGGCCTTATACACAGCACCGTCAGCACGGATGCGGCCCAGAACTTCGAGGATGACGTCCTTGGGGTAGACGCCCTTCTGCGCCTCGCCGTCCAGACGGACTTCGATGATCTCCGGCACACGGAACCACAGCTCGCCGGTCATCAGGATGGTGGCCATATCGGTGGCGCCGCAGCCGGTACCCATCGCGCCGAAAGCACCGTGGGTGGTGGTGTGGCTGTCGGTGGCGACCACGATCATGCCCGGGTAGATGACGCCGGCTTCCGGCATGACCTGATGGCAGACGCCACAGTTGGTGTCAAAGTGGAAGCGCAGGTCGTTCTTCTTGGCGAACTCGCGCATCTCCTTGTGGTTTGCTGCGCTCTTGATGTCGGGGCAGGGGGCGTAGTGGTCAAAGACGAAAGCCGCCCGCTCCCGGTTCCAGACCTTCTCGCCGCCCATCTCGTAGAAGGAATAGACCGTCTGGAGATAGAGGTCGTTGATCTCGGCAAAATCGACCTTGGCGGTCACGATCTCGCCGGTGTGGACCTCGGCTCTGCCGCTGTTCTTGGCCAAGATTTTTTCGATGGCGTGCATGGTGGAATCCTCCCGTTCTCTTTTTTGAATTTTGAATATCGTATACAATTTCTTTTCGGTGGCTCTACAGTACCACGTTTCAACGCTGTTTTCAAGAGGGAAGGACCGCTTTCTCCGCTATCTCTAAATTTCAGACATCTTTTTTGTAGAGAACGACGAATATCGTATACGATATTCTATTTCTAAAATGTTTGACACGATATTTCGGAAATGATATTCTTAAATAGAAAAATAATAATATCCCGGTCTTTCCGTCCGGAAAAGCCGGGATTTCAGATCCTTTGGAGGCACACCACACTATGGACAGCTTAAAAAAAGCCATGCCTGTTCGGGTACAGATCACCGCCATCCTGCGAAAAGCGCTCTTTTCCGGCGAGTACAAGAGCGGCGATGAACTGAGCCTGACCGAGACTGCCGAGCGGCTGGGCGTCAGCCGCACGCCGGTGCGGGAAGCATTCCAGACTCTGGAGGCCGAGGGCCTCATCGAGCTGCGGATGAACCGGGGCGCCATCGTCAAGACCATCGACGAGAAATACATCACCGACCATTACGAAATGCGCATCCTGCTGGAATCGGAGGCCGCAAAGCGCGCCGCCCAGCGAGGGATGCCGGACGCCGCCGACTACATCAAAAAGCTGGAAGCTCTGCAAAGCCATATGGACAGCGTTTCAACGGAGGAATACGAAGAGCTGAACCTTGCCGTCCACTCCGCCATCTGGACAGCGGCAGACAACGAGCGGCTCTACAAATTCCTGTCCAGTCTCTGGAACGGCCCCAGCGTGGGCATCGCCTCCCCGAAGCTGGACCATTATATCAAGTCCACTCAGGAACATATCGACATCCTCAAGGCCATCCAGAAACAGGATGCCAAGGCCGCCCAGAAGGAAATGGCAAAGCACATCGAGCGCAGCCTGAACAATATCCTCAAGAACTTCAAATTCCGCACATGAAAAATGGCTGAGGCCTCGCGGCCCCAGCCATTTTATTTTGCCTATTACTTGCGGAGGAAGTCCGGCAGGGGCTTACCCTGCTTGAGCCACTGATGATACTCGGCGGTCGCGGCGAACTCCACATCGCCGGCGGAGTTCAGCGCAGTCTCCACAGAGTCCTGGATCACGCCGATGATGAAGCCGACACCGACCATCTGCATGGCCACATCGTTGGAGATGCCAAACAGGGAGCAGGCCATGGGGATGAGCAGCAGAGAGCCGCCGGCCACGCCGGAAGCGCCGCAGGCACCCAGAGCGGACATGGCGCTCAGGACGATGGCGGCAGGCAGGGTCACGGGGATGCCCAGCGTGTTGGCCGCAGCCAGCGTCATGATGGTGATGGTGATAGCCGCACCATCCATATTGATGGTAGCGCCCAGAGGGATGGAGACGGAATACATATCCTTATCGAGGCCCAGCTTCTCGCACAGGGCCATATTGACGGGGATGTTGGCCGCAGAGCTGCGGGTGAAGAAAGCGGTCAGGCCGGACTCCTTCAGGCAGCGGAACACCAGCGGATACGGGTTGCAGCGCAGATAGAGGAACATGATGAAGGGCGAAACGATGAACGCCATGAAGAGCATGGTACCCACCAGAAGGGCCAGCAGCTTGCCGTACTGGGTAAAGATGGCCAGACCGTTACCGGCCACATTGGTGTACACCAGACCCATGATGCCGAAGGGAGCCAGATTGATGATCCAGCGCACCACCTGCGACACAGCGTCGGCAGTATCGGCAAGGAACTTCTTGGTGGTGTCAGAGCCGATGTTCTTCATGGCAAGGCCGAACATGCAGGCCCAGAACAGGATGCCGATGTAGTTGCCGCTCATCAGAGAGCTGACAGGGTTGGCGACGAAGTTGGTGAGCAGGGTGCCCAGCACCTCGCCCAGACCCTGCGGCACCACATCCGACTGAGCAGCGTCTGCCAGAACGACCGACACAGGGAACATGAAGCTGGTGATCGAAGCGATCGCAGCCGCAAGGAAGGTGGTGAGCATGTACAGCCAGATGACCGTACCGAAGCGGCGGTCCAGCTTGGAGCTGCCCTGTGCCAGTGCGCTCGCCACGATGACGAACACCAGCACCGGAGCGATGCCCTTCAGTGCGCCGACGAACAGGCTGCCCAGCTCGCCGACCCAGCCTGCACCCGGCACCGCAAGCGCCAGCACCGCGCCGATGACCAGACCGACGACGATGCGAAGGATGAGGCTGACCTCATTGTACTTCTTCACAATGGCTTTTGCACCATTCATCATATAAAACACTCCTCTGTATTTGTGCGTCCTCGGCGCACACTTTTCCTGTCTCTTACCCAAAGACAGTTGTTATTATAGCACACACGGCAGAAAAGTCAAAGGTTTTCAGTGAATTTTTCGGGCTGCTTCGGCAGATTTTTCGTTTTCGGCCTTCCTCCGCGCCGCCTTATGTGTGCGTCACAAAAATACACAATTAAAATATTTCACCGCTCAGGGCAGAAAAATCCCCCGGCAGAGTTTGTCTGCCGGGGGATAGTCATTCTTATTTATTCTTTCTGATTTTTCAGTCGTCCAGATAGGCCACTTTGCCGGGGACGAAACCCTGGATGCCCATGCCGGGTGCATCCGAAACGGTGATATTCTTCTCGTCGAAGACCGCGCCGCCGAGGATGTGGTCCTCGCTGCAGAGCACCGGGCCGTCCAGGTCCACTTTGGTGATGATCTTCTTGGCGCAGGCCAGCTCCACGGCTGCGTTGACCGAGATCTTGGCTTCCAGCATACAGCCGATCATGCACTCCACGCCGTAGACCTCCGCCGCCGAGGCGATGCGGAGGGCGTTGGTGATGCCGCCGCACTTCATCAGCTTGATGTTCACAAAGTCGGCTGCGCCGGTCTGCATGATGCGCAGGGCATCCGCCGGGCTGAACACGCTCTCATCGGCCAGTACCGGCACGCTGGCGTGGCGGGTGACGTACCGCATCCCCTCGAGGTCAGCCGCAGGCACAGGCTGCTCGACGAACTCGATGTCCAGGCCCTTCTCCTGCATCTGGTCGAGGATGCGGACAGCCTGCTTTGCATTCCACGCCTGATTGGCGTCGATGCGGAGCTTGACGTCCTTGCCCACGGCCTCGCGGACGGCGGCCAGACGGGCCACGTCCAGCTCCGGGTCGATGCCCACCTTGACCTTCAGGCAGTCATAACCGCGCTGGATGGCGGTGCGGGCGTCCCGGGCCATCTCCTCGGGCGGGTTGACGCTGATGGTGATGTCCGTCACGATATTGCTGCGCGCGCCGCCCAGCATCCGGTAGACCGGGGCGCTGTACTTCTGGCCCAGCAGGTCCCACAGGGCCATATCCACGGCAGCCTTGGCGCTGGTGTTGTGGACGAGGGCCTTCTGCACGGCGGCGGTCAGATCCTCGAACTCGTCGAGGCCGCGGCCCAAGATGGCCGGGGCGATGTGGTCGCGGATGGCGCCGATGATGGCACCGGTGGTGTCGCCGGTGATGACGCCGGTGGGAGGCGCCTCACCGTAGCCCACCGCGCCGGTGTCGGTGTGCAGCTCAACGATGACGTCCTCCACGCTGCTCACGGTGCGCAGCGCTGTCTTGAAGGGGACGCGGAGCGGGGTCGAGATGCGGCCCAGCTTTACCTGTGTGATCTTCATGCCAGTCCCTCCTTATTCTTCCTGCATGTGTACGGTGGCCGACAGCTTCTGGTAGGCGACGCGGGGCGTGCCGTCTTCCACATGGATGATGCCGCAGCGGGCAAAACCGTTCTTCTCGAGAAGATGCTGCATGATCTTGTTGTCGGCGTGGGTGTCGGCCCGCAGGCTCTCACAGTGCTCGAGGCACCATGCGATGACCTCAGACGCCACGCCCCTGCGGTCACCCGTCGAGGCCAGCCGGTGGATGGTGCCGTAAGGCACCTCATCGTTGAGCCACTGGCCGTCTTCGATTTTCGCGTAGGTGGGGTCCGGCCCGAGGATGAAGGCAAACACCGCCTCGAGACGGCCGTTCACCATATAGACGAACAGCCGGTTGGAGTCGATGTCTTCTTCCAGCATCTCCTGCGGCGGATAGCTGTCGCCCCACTGGGTCGGGTTGCCCGAATCCGCCATTGCTTTCCGGGCATGGGCATAGATCTCTAAAATTTGCTCCAGATCAGAGCGCCGTGCTCCACGAAACATTCCGTTTCCACCTTCTCTTTCCGTGCGCCGCAGCGCACTCCCGCATTTTTGCAGGTCTGGCTTTTATTGTAACACACTCTGCATCGTTTTTCCATCTTAAGACATCAAAAGACGTCCCGCAGACACGGGACGTCTTTTTTCGCAGTGTGCTCAAAGGTCAGGCCGGTGTGCGGGTGCGGGCCGCGCGGCTCTGACGGTACTCACGGGGGCTCTGGCCGTACCGCTCGTGGAACAGGCGGTAGAAATAGCTGGTGTTCTCGTAGCCGACGTAGGTGATGATCTGCTGGATGTTCCAGTCGCTGCGGCGCAGCAGGCGGGCGGCAGTCTCCATCCGGTGCTTCTGGAGCAATTCCTTATAAGTACGGCCTGTCTGCGCCCGGACGCACTCGCTGACATAGGCCAGGGAGACGCCGTAGCTGCGGGCCACATTGGAGAGGCTGGCCTCACGGTAATTCTTGGTGATCTCATCCAAAGCCGCCTGCACCAGCTCTTCGCGGCTGACGGCCGCGCCGTAGGCTTCCAGCGGGAATTTCTTGATGCTCATAGGTATCCTCCGTTACGGCGCAGCCGGAGACATGGGGGATGTCGGAGCCGGGCCGCGCTCAGGTCTCATAAGCGTCCCTCTGTTGGGAGGCTTCTGCCTATAATACGGCGCGGCCGGGCCGGAAATTGCATAAGATAAGAAAAAACTCCAAAATTTTTCAGACGGGGTCTCGACAAAGCAAAAGCTGCCGCCCGCCTCGGGCAGCAGCTTTTCAGGAAAAGAAAAAGAGGAAAACAGAACTCAGAACATCTTCTCGTGGTGATACCGGCCCGTGCGCAGGAACTCCACCCACTCGGCGATGTTCACGGCGTGGTCGCCGATGCGCTCGAGGTACTTGATGACCATCAGCACGTCGAGAGCGGCGTCCACCTTGCCGGGGTCGGCGGCGATCTCCGCCGCCAGCATCCGCTTGATGGTATTGAAGTCGTAGTCCACGGCGTCGTCGGCGTCGATGACGGCTTTTGCCGCCGCCTCATCTTCTGCCGCAAAGGCGCTCATGGCGTCCTGCAGCATCTTGTGGGCTTTACGGCCCATCTCAATGCTCCTGCTCACGGCGGGGTCGCCCGCCTTACGGACACCGGCCAGATGGGGGACGATCTCCGCGATGTCGGCGGCGTGGTCACCGATGCGCTCCACGTCTGTCACCACCTTCATGGCAGCAGAGATAAAGCGCAGATCACTTGCCACCGGCTGCTGACGCAGCAGCAGGGTCATGCAGCGGTGCTCGATGTCCCGCTCCATCCGGTTGACCTCGGTGTCGCCCTTGATGATGCCCTTTGCTTCCTCGGTGTCCGCCGTGCAGAGAGCTTCCAGCGCATCTTCCACCGCGTCGGCAGAGAGCTGGCTCATCCTGGCCAGCGATCCCTTCAGGGCCGCGAGGTCGGCTTCGTACTGTGTGCGTGTGCTCATATCGCAAACCCTCCTTTTTAACCGAAGCGGCCCGAGATGTAGTCCTCGGTGCGCTTATCCTTCGGGGTGCTGAAAATCTCGCCCGTGGGGCCGCACTCCACCAGCTCACCCAGCAGGAAGAAGGCCGTGCGGTCGCTGATACGGGCCGCCTGCTGCATGTTATGGGTGACGATGACCACGGTGTAGTTCTTTTTCAGCTCGCTCATCAGCTCTTCCACCTTCATGGTGGAGCCGGGGTCGAGGGCGCTGGTGGGCTCGTCCATCAGCAGGACTTCGGGCTTGACAGCCAGAGCCCGGGCGATGCACAGGCGCTGCTGCTGGCCGCCGGAGAGGCCCAGCGCGCTCTTTTTCAGGCGGTCTTTCACCTCGTCCCAGAGGGCAGCGCCCCGCAGGGAGCTTTCCACCAGCTCATCCAGCTCCGCCTTATTGCGGACACCGTGGAGCCTGGGGCCGTAAGTAATATTGTCGTAGATGCTCATGGGGAAGGGGTTCGCCTTCTGGAAGACCATGCCCACGCGGCGGCGCAGGTCGGTCAGCTGCATCTCCTTCGAGAAAATATCCTCGCCCCGGAGCCGGACGTCGCCCTCGATGCGGACGTTCGGCACAAGGTCGTTCATCCGGTTCAGGGTCTTGAGGAAGGTGGATTTGCCGCAGCCCGAGGGGCCGATGAGGGCAGTGATCTCCCGTTCGCCCACGTCCAGCGAGATGCCCTTGAGGGCCTTGAAGTCGCCGTACCAGAGGTTCAGATCTTTTGCCGAGATGACCGGCATATTGTTATCCATAAAATACCCCTTACTGTTTCTGTTTGAGCTTTGTTTTTGCCAGACGGGCTGCGAGGTCGATGAGAAGCACCAGGACCAGCAGCACTGCGCCGATGCCCCAGGCGGAGGCGAAGTCGCCATCCTCGAAGGCCCGCAGATAGAGCAGGACGGAGAGGGTCGCGCCGTTGGATGTGTAAGCCCTGGCGATGCTGCCTGCAATAACTTCCGCCGCACCGGCGGTGAAGAGCAGGGCCGCGCTCTCGCCCACGATACGGCCCACGGCCAGGATGCAGCCGGTGACGATGCCGTCGATGCTGCAGGGCAGCACGATGGTGCGGATGATGTGCCACTTGCCCGCGCCGAGGCCCAGAGCGCCCTCCCGGTAGCCCTGCGGCACCGTTTTGAGGGACTCCTGCGTGGTACGGATGATGGTGGGCAGGTTCATGACCACCAGCGTCAGGCTACCGGAGAGCAGGCAGGTCTTGAAGCCCATGGTCTGGGCAAAGACCAGCATGCCCACGAGGCCGTAGATGATGCTGGGGATGCCCGCCAGCGTCTCATTCGTGAACTCGATGACCTCAATGAGCTTCCGGTTGGAGGCGTACTCCGTGAGGTAAACTGCCGCGCCCACGCCCAGCGGAAGGACGATGAGCAGGGTGAGCAGGATGACATAGAACGTGTTGAGGATGGCGGGCAGGATGCCGTCGGTGCCTTTGAGGACGCTGGCGGTGGTGGAAAGGAATTCCCAGCTGATGTGGGGGATGCCCCGCACCAGCACCAGCCCGATGACGCCCACCGTGAGGGCGATGACCAGCACTGCCGCCGCCCAGACCACAGCGGTCATGATGACGTTCCATGCGCGGCGGGAGGGGGAGAAGTCACTTTTCATCCCTGTTTCCTCCCTTCAGCACGGCGTTGAGCAGCACATTGATGACCATGATGAAGACGAACAGCACCAGCGCGATGCTGAACAGCGCCTGCTTCTGCAGACCGCTGGCGTAGCTCATCTCCTTGGCGATGGCCGTGGTCAGGAAGGTGACGCTGCGGAAGAGGCTGTCCGGCATATTGGGGCTGTTGCCGGCCACCATCATGACGGCCATTGCCTCGCCGATGGCGCGGCCGATGCCCAGAACGATACCGGCTGCAATGCCGCTCCTGGCCGCCGGGATGCTGATCTTGAACCAGGTTTCCGTATCGGTCGCACCCAGTGCCAGACTGCCCTGCTCATACTCGGGCGGCACGGCGTTGAGGGCCGTCACCGACACCGACACGATGCTGGGCAGTATCATGATGGACAGCACCACGATGGCCGACAGCAGGCAGGCGCCCGACGCCTTTCCAAACACCTTCGCCACCGCAGGCACCAGCACCTGCATACCCAGCAGGCCGAACACCACGCTGGGGATGCCGCTCAGCAGCTCCACCGCCGTGACGACCATATTGCGCACGCCGGGAGCTGCCGCTTTCGAGAGGAACACTGCCGTCAGCAGGCCCACCGGCACGCCGATGAGGGACGCGCCCAGGGTGCCGTAAATACTCGAAAGCAGGAAGGGCAGGATGCCGTACTTCGGCTCGGACGCCGTGGAGGCCCACTCGGTGCCGAAGAGGAAGTTCAGCGGGCCGATCTTTCCGATGGCGGGCAGGCCCGACAGGAACATATAGATGGTAATGACAGCCACGCAGCCCACGGCAAGGATGCCGCAGAGGAAGAAGATGGCGTTCATGACAGCTTCCAGCCATTGGGCCGGGGTGCGGGGAAGCTCGAATTTTTTCATAAAAACACCTGAGGGATCCCTCACAAAGTTACTCGTTCACCGGCACAGCGCCTGCGGTGCGGATGAGGTCGGCAGCGTCGGTGCTGGCAGCAAAGTCGAAGAACGCCTGAGCCTGAACGGAGAGGGCGACGGAGTCGTTGGTGACGAACACGAAGGGACGCTGCACCTCATAGCTGCCGTCCTTGACGGTCTCCTCACTGCACTCCACGCCGCCGACGGTCACAGCCTTGACGGTGTCGCCGACGGCAGACAGGGAAGCGTAGCCGATGGCCAGAGGATTGGCCTCCACAGCGCTGATGACAGCGCCGGTAGCCGTCAGCTCCTGAGCGTACTTGCAGGAATCCTTGACGTCCACGATGCTCTCGAAGCCATCGCGGGTGCCGGAGCCAGCCTCGCGGCCCACCAGAACGATCTCGCCGTCGTCGCCGCCGACTTCGGACCAGTTGGTGATCTCGCCGGTGAACATCTGCCTGAGCTGGTCAACGGTCAGGTCCTCGACCTTGCTGTCCTTGTTGACGATGATGGCGATGCCGTCCAGAGCTACGATGGTGCCGGTGACGCCGGTCTCGTCAGCCTTCAGGGCGCGGGAAGAAAGGCCGATGTCCAGAGTCTTATCGGCAGCGCCGGTGATACCTGCGCCGGAACCGGTGGGGTCATAGCTGATGGTGACATCCGGCTCGAGCTCAGCGAAGCCCTCGGTCAGGGCGGCGATGACGTTCTTCATAGAGGTGGAACCGCCGGTGGCGACATTGCCGGACAGCGCAGCCGTAGAAGAAGCGGAAGCAGCGGTGCTGGATGCGGCGGCAGAAGAGGCAGCAGTGGAAGAAGCTGCGCCGCCGCAGGCGGTCAGGGCAGCAGCAGCGGCAGCAGCGCCGCAGACGGACAGGAACGAACGACGAGTGATCTTTTTCATCATAATATCTCCTTCAACTGGGCCGGCCCTTTTGTTCTGGCCGGGCTGTTTTCCTTTTCCTTGTTGTGTCTCTCTTGGGACGCCTTTATTGTAGCGCACCGCCCATCCGGCTGCGACCATGGCGGCGCAAAATGCAGGTAAAGCTTTGTGCGGTGTTTTTGCGCTGCTGTCATTCTCTGGTAAAGTCGGTGTGGAAAACAGGACACTCGATTTTACATTCCCGGTCAAACTGTCAAAGATCCGCACCTTCGTTTGTGCATCCCGCCCGCTGAGGGGTGCAAAAAAGGCTGCTTCACAGAACGTAAAGCAGCCTTTCAGACCCTATGATCGAATCAGAATTTCTCTTCCGTGCCGTCCGGGCGGTAGAGCCGGACATATCTGCGCCACTTGTCCGCGCCCATCACCCGGCTGTAGCAGTCGGCCAGCTCTTTGTTGGCCGTCTCTGCATCCAGTGTCTCCCCCTTAGCGGGCAGGACCAGCACCCGGAACCATGCGTCGAAAAGATGCTCCGTCCAGCCGGTGTCAACGGCCCCGCAGCGGGCATAAAAGCCCAGACGCCGGACGGCCATGGCCTCGTCGTCGGCCTTCTCGGGACACTCGGCCTCGATGAGGATGGCCTTTGCGCCCTCCTCGTGGGCGGGCAGAGCGGCCAGCAGCTTTGCGCCAATGCCGGTGCTGCGGTAGGCGGGCAGGACGGAGAAATAGTCCAGCTGGCTCACTTCACAGCCCATAGGCTGCACCATCAGCAGATAGGACACCAGCGTCTCCCCCTCGAACACGCCCCAGGTGTGGGCCATGCCGACAGCTTCACTGTTCAGTATCATGCTCAGGGGTTTCAGCTCGCTGGGCGGGAAGTCGCGGCGCATCTCGTCCAGATACACCCGCGTCAGCTCGTCGGCGGTGAGTTTCTTCCACGTAAAGTTCTGGGGCTTCATATCAAAATTCCTTTCCGATAAAAATACCGCCGGGGCCGGGCGCAGCGGCCCGTTCCCGGCGGTGTTCGAGAAGCTGTTTGCGTAAGAAAACAGCTTCTTCGTTACAGCTGCTTGCGCAGGGCATCGTACACAGCCTGCACATCGCCCTTGATAACCACCTGGCAGGCGTTCTTGGCCGGGCGGATGACGCCCTCTGCGCCTGCGGCCTTGGCAGCGGCCTCGTCCACGGAGGCGTAGCTGTGCACCTCAAAGCGGAGGCGGGTGGCGCAGTAGTCCACCTTGGCGATATTATCCTTGCCGCCGAGGGCTTTCAGGATGCCGGAGGCCAGTGCCTCGCTCTCGGCAGAGCTCATGCTGGGCGTCTTTGCCCCGCCGTTCTTATGGTTGTGATAATACTTGCGTCCAAAATAGAAGCAGGCCATGGCCACCATGGCGAGAACGATCTTGAACGGCAGCGTGATCGGAAGGAATGTGACGATGAGCGCGATGACGATAGCGGCGATCCAGCTGTAAATATCCATTCCCAAAAACATACGATAATTCCTCCTTTGGGGAACGATGCGGCGGGCGCTTCCGGCAGGAAGCCGCCCGGACCCAGTCCGGGTACAACACCATATTAACATACTGCCGGGAAAAAAGAAAGCCTTTTCGGGCATCTTTCGGCCCGAGAGCTTGCATCCCGGGCCGGAATCGGGTACTATAAAGACAGTATATCCCCAATACACGGAAGGAGCATCCTTATGGAATGGACTGATATTCGCCTGACCGTATCCAAAGCCGACGCCGAGGCCGCTGAGGCCGTGGCCACCATGATCGCGGAGGGCGGCATTTATATCGAAGACTACAGCGACATCGAGGAACAGGTGGAGCAGATCGCCCACGTGGACCTCATCGAGCAGGAGCTGCTGGACAAACCCCGGGACACCGTCATCATCCACATGTACCTCGAGCCGGGCGCTTCGCCGGTGGAGACGCTGGCCCTCATCGCGGCCCGGATGGAGGCCGCAGGCATCCCCTACACCTCTGAGACCGAGGGGGTGGAGCAGGAGGACTGGCAGAACGGCTGGCGCAAATACTACCACCCGATGGACGTGGGCCAGCGCCTCGCCATCGTGCCGTCCTGGCAGGACTATGAAACCGACCGCGTCAAGCTCATCCTCGACCCGGGCCTTGCTTTCGGCACCGGCGGCCATGAGACCACCAACCTCTGCCTCGAAGTGCTGGACGAGCGGGTCAGGGGCGGCGAGCGGGTGCTGGACATCGGCACCGGCAGCGGCATCCTCGCCATCGCGGCCCTCAAGCTGGGTGCAGCCGTGGCTGAGGGCGTGGACATCGACCCCGTGGCCGTCCGCACCGCCGGCGAGAACGCCGCCCTCAACGGCGTGGCCGACAAGCTGACCGTCCTCGTGGGCGATCTGTCCGACAAGGCCAGCGGCAAGTACGACATCATCACAGCCAACATCGTGGCCAACGCCATCATGTCCCTGGCCCCTGCCGTCCCCGGCCTGATGGCCGACGACGCCGTCTTCATCGCCAGCGGCATCATCGACAGCCGGAAGGATGAGGTCATCGCTGCGCTGGAAGCCGCCGGCCTCGCTGTGCTGGAAGTGAAGGAAAAGCGCGGCTGGGAGTGCATCGTCTGCAAAAAAGCGTAAAATTTTTAACGGGCTTGCCCTCTCAGGCCGCTTCGCGTCCAGCTCTCCCAAAGGGAGAGCCAAAGACGTAACGGGCAGGCAAAAGCCTCTCCCTTTGGGAGAGGTGGCATTGCGTGAGCAATGACGGAGAGGGCAAGGACGCTCAAGGAGGAACCATGCCGCACCGTTATTTTACCACTGAAATTTCCGACGGCACCGCCGTGCTGCGGGGGGCCGATGCCCACCATCTCTCCCGCGTGATGCGGGGCAAACTGGGGGACACCGTCATCCTCTGCGACGGCAGCGCCGTCGAGTATACTGCCACCATTACCGGTTTCGGCGACGAGACGGTGGAGTTCAGCGTGGGGCCGGGCTATCCCAGTGCCGCAGAACCCACCGTAGACGTCACCCTGCTGGTGGGTTATCCCAAGCAGGACAAGCTGGAGCAGGTCATCCGCCACGGCGTCGAGCTGGGCTGTGACCACTTCATCCCATTTTTCAGCCGCTACTGCGTGGCCGCGCCCAAGAAGGAAGAGCAGAAAAACGAGCGCTACAACCGCATCGCCTTTGAAGCCGCCAAGCAGTGCGGCCGGGGCGTACTGCCGGATGTGGCCCTTCCGCTGCCCAACTTCGGGGCCGTCTGCCGCAGCCTCGACCAGTATGACCTCGTGCTCTTCTGCTACGAGTGCGGCGGCGCACCCCTGCGCCAGCTGCTGGCTGAGGTCAGACCCGCCGATGGCGAAAAGCTGAAGATCGCCATCATCACCGGCGCAGAGGGCGGTTTCGCCGCCGAGGAAGCTGAGATGGCCGCAAAAGCCGGCGCAAAGACCGTCGGCCTCGGCCCCCGCATCCTCCGCTGTGAGACGGCCCCGCTGGCCGTTGTCTCTGCCGTCATGACCCTGACGGGGAACCTCGAATAAGTTCTGACATGAGAAACGGCGTCCCACCGAGGTGGGACGCCGTTTTGCTGTATTCAGTTCTGATACACTTCACGCCGATGGCCTACTGTCAGAGCCAGGATCACCAGCTCTTCATCCTCAATGAGGCAGAGCAGACGGTAATCTCCAATGCGATACCTCCACTGTCCGCTCCGGTTGGCCGTCAGGCCCTTGCCGTGGGCGCGTGGGTCAGCGCAGTCCACGAGGTTTTTGTCTATCCACGCTTTCAGCATCCGCTGGGTATAGCGGTCTAATTTTCGAAATTCCTTTTCAAATCGCGGCGTCGTTTCCACCCGGTATTTCATAAGTCGAGTTCCTTCCAGAACTCACCCACCGGGCGGCTCTTCTTTCCGCTGCGCTGATACTCGCCGTAGGCTTCCTCTGCAGCGGTAATGTCATAATCCTCTTCGATTTTGTCGAACAGCGCCCGCTTGAACGCTTCGCCCATTGACATGGAATGGAGCTTTGCATAGCTGTCGGCCAGCTGCCGTTCTTCTTCCGATAACCGAATCGAGAATGCCATACCATCATCTCCTTTTCATAGTACATTGTACTACATCAACTTCAAACTGTCAATGGCACGGTTTATTTCGCATCTGCATCCCGCAGAGCCTTTTTGATGGTCAGCAGATTCTGCGGGCTCATGGAGAAGCTGCGCAGTCCGAGGCGGAGATACTGGGTCGCGTTGACGGCATTGCCGACGGCGAGGCCGCAGATGGTGACGGGGATGTCCGCTTTCCTGGCGGCGTCCACCACCATGGCGATGAGCTTTTTCATGGCCGGGCTGGCGGGACGGTAGTAGTGCTCGGCAATGGCCAGTTCCCGGCTCACCGCGTGGGTGTACTGGGTCAAGTCGTTGGTGCCGATAACGAAGAATCGGCAGCCGTGGGCAGTGAAGTCCTCTGCCGTCAGGCAGGCGGCAGGTACGCTGAGCATGACGCCGAAGGGGACGTCAGGCTCGAACTCCACGCCCCGCTCGGCGAGCTTGCGGCGGCAGTAGTCTACCACCTGCATGGCGGAATCCCAGTCCTCGATGTTCGTCACCATGGGGAACATGACCCGCAGCGGGCCTTTTGCGGCGGCACGCATGAGGGCGCAGATCTGTACTGCCATCTGGGGCAGATTGCGCAGACTGCTGCGGATGCCCCGCAGGCCCAGCTTGGAGGACTGGACGCCCTGATAGGCGTCGGCCATGGTGCGGTCGGCACCGAAGTCGAAGGTGCGCACCGTCACCATCTTTCCCTTGGCGGCGGCGAGGCAGGAGGTGTAGAACAGATACTGCTCCTGCTCGTCCATGGCATGGCCGGGCATCATCATGTAGCTGCTGCGCAGCAGGCCCACGCCGGACGCGCCGGACTCCATCGCGGTCCCCACGTCCTCGGGGCCGAAGCAGTTGGCCAGAAGCTCGAACTCCTCGCCGTCCCGGGTGCGGTTGGGCAGCTCAAGCTGGGCGTTCAGCTCCTTGTTCTGGCGCTGCATCTCGCAGATGCAGGTGATGGCGCTCTGCCGGGCGGCGGCATCCGGGTCAAGGATGCACTCGCCCTCGGTGGCGTTCAGGATGACCTCGCGGCCGTCGCAGTCTTTCAGGAAATCTTCGCCCACCTGGGTGATGCCCGGGATATTCAGCGAGCGGGCGATGATGGCCGCATGGCTCTGGCCGCTGCCCTCGGCGGTGATGAGGCCGAGGATGCGGCCCGCCGGGACGCTGAACAGATCGGTGGGCATGAGCAGGTCAGACGCAAGGATAACCGGGTGGTCGAGGGCCAGCCAGCTGCGGATCCGGTGGCAGAGGATGTTGGTGATGCGCTGGGTCACGTCGAGGATGTCCACGCTCCGCAGCTGCATGTAGGCGTTGTCCTTCATGGCGGCCAGCTGGGCGGCATAGCGGCGGCCCACACGGTCCATCGCCTCGGCGGCACCGACGCCTGCTTTTATCTGGAAAGCCACTTCATTCATGAAGCCCTCGTCTTCCAGCATCATGCTCTGGAACAGGAAGATGGCCTGCTCCGAGGGCGCGGCGCGGCCGGCCATCTCGTCCAGCTCCTGCTGAGCCACCTTGATGGCGTCTTCCAGCGCCTGCTTTTCCTGTTCGGGGTGGAAAGGCCCCTCGCCGAACACCAGCGGCGGGCGGTCCAGCCGGCTGACCTGGCCCAGCACGAGGCCGGGCGATGCGGTAAAGCCCTTATATACCTTCATGTTTCCATCTCCTCCGGCGGCACTCTGCCGGTCAGCGCCCGGCAGACCAGTGCCTGCAAAAAGGTGTTGGGCAGCAGAGCGGCCCGTGCGGCCTGCGCCGGGCCTGCTTCACCCTCGAACAGCGGCTCGAAGCTCCTGAGGCGCTCGAAGTCGCATTTTGCAAGGAAAGCTTCTCCCAAAGTACGGGTGGTGTAGTAGAGGGCGGGGTCTACGCCCACGTCCTCAGCCACGGCTTCCAGCGGGGCAAGCTCTGCATCTGAGAGTTTTGCCAGCAGGAGAGCAGCGTCTGCCGTCAGAGTGGAGGGGTGCTTTTCCCGCACGTCCTTCTGGACGGCCTCGAAGGCCGCATGAAATGCGGCGGCATCCGCGCTGCTCTCAGCCCCGCTGTCCACAGCGTAGGCGCAGCCCCGCAGCCGCCCGAAGGCCCGCAATGTATCGTGGTAGCCCAGCTCGATGTTCCGCCGGGCGGTGGCGGGCTCGAAGCGGAGGATGTCGCCCAGCTCCCAGTAGCTTCGGATGAGGGTGGTGGGCAGGCCGGTGCGGTTGGGGCGGGTGATGCCCACACCCTCCAGGTCTACACAGACCAGCTCTTCTGCACCCATCTTCTGGGCCAGCGCGGTGGGCATATTGTCCCGGTAGCCGCCGTCGAGGTAAGACACCCCGTCGATGGTGTGGGCCCGCAGGGCGGGGAAACAGGCTGCAGAGGCCAGCAGGTAGTCTTTCACCTTGCCCTCGGGGATCTCTTCCAGCGGAAGCTCCCGGGCCTTGAGGGTCTTCTGCTCCACGGTCACAAGGCCCAGCCGGATGGGGCTTTTGCGGAGTTTATCTTCGTCCAGCACCCGCTCGACGATCTCTTCCAGCGGCGTGACGTCCATGCCGCCCTGAGTCACAGCGTCTTTGAGGAATGCGTGCAGCTCGGAAAGCGGCGCATCCTCGGCGGGCAGCTCCATCACATCCTGGCTGCGGATGGTCAGCCACATGTCCCGGGCCGTCTCGTAGAGGTCGAGGGCGAACATAGCGCCGTTCAGGCTGCCGACGCTGGTACCCGTAATGATCTGGGGCCGCCAGCCCAGCTCGGTCAGCGCCCGCCAGACGCCCACCTGATAGCTGCCGCGGGCGCCCCCGCCCGCCAGCACCAGCGCTTTTACGGGGGTGTTGTTCTGCGCCATGTTTTCTGCCTCCTTTGATGTGTTCCGGTTTTGCCTAGATTATAGCATATTTCCCGGGAGATTTCTCTCTGTTTTTGTAACAAAAAATGTGCTATAATAAATTCACCTTGCCAGAACGATTCAGGAGGACGACAGATGCACCGCAAGCAATGGATTTTCGACATGGACGGCACCCTCACCGACAGCATGACCGTGGTGTGGCAGGGCGCACCGCTGGAGCTGCTGCGCCGCTATGGCCGCACCGCAAGACCCGGCATCCACGATGTTCTTCTGAGCATGGGGATGGCGGAGGGCGCGGAGTATCTCATCCGCACCTACGATCTGCCCCTGACCCTCCGGGACTACGAGCCTGCCATGCGGCAGGTCATCCGGGACCTGTACAAAAAAGTTGAGCTGAAGCCCGGCGTCCGGGAGATGCTGGCCCGGCTGAAGGCCGAGGGCGTGCGGATGTGCATCTGCTCCAACACCTGGGCAGAGCAGTGCGAAGAAGTGCTCACCCGGCTGGGCGTCGCAGACTATTTCGAGTTCTTCTACACCGCGCAGGGCGCGAAGAGCAAGGCTCACCCCGAGGTGTTCCACGAAGTCCTCGAGCGGCTGGGCGGCAGCAAACCCGCCGACGCCGTTGTCTGCGAGGACGCTGTCTACGCCACCCGTACGGCCAGGCAGTGCGGCTTCTACCTCATCGACATCGAGGATGAGACCAGCGCCGCCGATCAGCCCGAATTGCAGCGCCTTGCCGACCAGTACATAACGGATTGGACGCAGCTGGACTGGACAAAATTATAAAGAAACGGGGAGGCCCTTCCGGGCCTCCCCATTGCTTTATCGGAACTGCTTTTCCAGATAATCTTTCAGCGCCGTGCGGGCTGCAGGCTCCCGCCCGCGGGGGACCGGGACCCGTGCGCCGCTCTGCATCCAGAACTCGCCCGCCGCCAGCTGGGACACCGCCGCCAGATTGACCACATAGGAGCGGTGGAGCTGGACGAAGCGCTCATCCGCCAAAAGCGGCTGTGCCACCTGCGCGAACGGCACCCGGACGGACAGGGACGGCACATCCTCGCCGCTGGCAAGATGGAAATGCACCACATGGTGGGTACACTCGAGGTATTCGATGTCCGCGAAGGGCAGCACCCGCAGACCCGACGCCGTGGCTACCGGGATGGCCGGGCCGTACTCCGGCTCGGCGGCCCGGGCCAGCAGAGCGATGAGCTGTTCCGGCGGGACAGGCAGCAATAAATACTGCATGGCGTCCACCCGGTAGGCACTGTAGGCGTGGGCCGGCGTGTGGGCCAGAAAAGCCAGCGGGCTGCGCCGCCCCCGGCTGCGGAGTGCAGCCGCCGCCTGCAGCGACGCGGCGGCTGCCGTGGACGGCAGCTCAATAAGATACAGCTCGTACCGCTCCCCGGCGTCGTCCCGGGCCAGCAGGGCCTCCGGGCTGTCCAGCTGCTCGATGATGCAGGCGTCGTCCCGCCGGGCATAATAGTCGAGACACTGCCGCTCCACCCGGCTGCGGAGGACGCTGTCCGGGCTGCACACCGCGATATGAAATATCATTCCGAAGCCCCCTTTCGGGCCTGCCGCCGGCGCTTGCTTTTTCGGCCCGGCGGGAGTATCATTGCTATAAAAAAGGAGAAACTGCTATGGAAATGCCTCTCGTCAGCATCATCGTCCCTGTGTACAATGCCCAGAGCCACCTGAGCCGCTGCCTCGAAAGCATCTGCGGGCAGGAGTACAAGAACCTCGAGCTCATCGTCATCAACGACGGCTCCAAAGATAAGAGCCTGCCCGTCTGCGAGGAGTTCCGCAAAAAGGACAGCCGCATCCTGCTGGTGGACAAGGCAAACTCCGGCGTGTCCGACACCCGGAACCTCGGCCTGAAGCTTGCCGGCGGCAAGTACGTCCAGTTCGTGGACAGCGATGACTACATCGCCCCGGACTACACGGCCCGGCTGGTGGAGGCGGCAGAGAAGACCGGTGCCGACCTCGTCATCTCGCCCTACACCATGGTCATCCCCGCCGGGGCGTCAAAGCCGGAACAGGTGCTGGAAAAGATCCAGGACGACCTCGGCGTCATGCATGTTGCACGCCCGCCGGAGAACCGGGAATACGGTTTCCTGCCCGAGGGCGTCTACGACAAGGACACCTTCGCCCGCCGCCTGATGGATAAGCCCGCCTCTTACTTTTACAGCGTGCTCTGGAACAAGCTCTACCGCCGCGACATCCTCACCCGGCACGACATCCGCTTTACCAGCGAGATGCGCTGGGCCGAAGACCTCGTGTTCAACATGCAGTATATCCAGTACGCCGAAGTCTTTGCGTCCATCCCGCAGCCCGGCTACTACTACGTCCAGAACCCTCAGAGCATCTGCCACACCCAGATAAAGCCTGCCACTCTGGTGCAGAACAAGATCCAGGTGTTCCGCTACTACAAGGACCTCTACACCCGGCTTGGGATGTATGAGCAGGTGCGGCCCCAGCTCTACAAATTCCTCATCGACATCGCCGAGAGCACGTACCCCTCCGGCCCCTTCAAGAAGGTCATCGACGAGGCGAAAGCCTACTGGAAAGAGCACCGGGCAGAGCTGGAACAGAAATTATAACGAGAAACAAAAACGGGCTGTTGCACATCCCAACCTCTCAGTCTCGCTGTCGCTCGACAGCTCCCCTACCGAGGGGAGCCTCTGGCGAAGAGATAAAGCTTTACGAAATGCCAAAGCCTCTCCTCGATAGGAGAGGTGGCATTGCGAAGCAATGACGGAGAGGTTGTCGATATGCCGCAGCCCTTGTTTTATTTGTTACGCTCCGATGGCGGCACACTTCTTAGCCAGCCAGTCGCGCTCGTCCTCGGTCAGGCGGGGAGCCAGCTTCTCGAAGACCTCGCGGTGGTAGGCGTTCAGCCAATCCAGCTCGTCGCGGCTCAGAACGCCCGGGACGATGGGGGAGGTGGCGATCGGCACGAACGTGATGGGGCGGAATGCCAGGAACTCGCCGTACTGGTTGGATGCTTTGTGATAGCACTCCAGCTCATTCTCGATGCGGATGCCCACGACGCCGCCCTCATAGACGCCCGGCTCGTCGGTGACGATCATGCCCGGCTTGAAAACGGTGGTGTTGCGGCCGTTCAGGGCGTGGGGGCCTTCGTGGACGTTGCCCACGTGGCTGACGCTGTGGCCGGTGCCGCAGCGGTAGTTGATGAGGTGGCGCCACAGCGGCTCACGGGCGATGGTGTCCAGCATATGGCCGTCGCAGTAGTCCAACCAGACAGCCCGGGCGATGTCGATGTGGCACTGTAAAGTCCAGGTGTAGAACAGGCGCTCGTCCTCGGTCAGCTCACCCAGCGGGTAGGTGCGGGTGATGTCGGTGGTGCCGTCCATATAGGTCGCGCCGCTGTCCACCAGCAAGAAGCCCTTCTTCTCGAGCTTTGCGTGGTCTTCCTCGGTGGCGTGGTAGTGCATCATGGCGGCGTTGGGGCCGTAAGCTGCAATGGTGCCGAAGCTCTCGGTCAGGAACTTGTCCTGTGCGCTGCGGTACTTGTGGAGAATCTCGTCGATGGTCAGCTCAGTCAGCTCTTCGCCGGCGGCCAGACGGTTCTCCAGCTCGATCTGGAAGCGCACCATAGCCACGCCGTCCCGGATGTGAGTTTCGCGGGTGTGAGCCAGCTCGACTTCGTTCTTGACGCCCTTCATGGGCAGCAGGGGGTCGGCCTCGTCCTTGACAGTCAGAGCCGGGTTGGCCTGCAGGGTCTGGTAAACGGCGTAGTTGACGGAAGCGGGGTCGGCCAGAACGGTCTGCTCTTCGGTCTGGGCGGCGAGGACGGTAAGCACATCGTCGTACTCGGCCAGCTCCACGCCGTTTGCCTTCAGCTCCGCAGCAGCCTCGGCGCTGACGCGGGCGGTGTCGATGAACAGCGTCGCCTTATCGGGGGTCACATAGCAGTAAGCCATTGCATAAGGGGTACACTGGATGTCCATCGCACGCAGATTGAGCAGCCATGCCAGATTGTCCAGCTTGCCCACCAGCTGCGCGGTGCAGCCCAGCTCAGAGAGCTTCGCACGCAGCTGGCCCAGCTTCTCGGCAGGGGAGAAGCCTGCGTACTCTTTCGGCAGGAGCCATGCCGGGGTAGCGGGCAGGGCGGGACGGCCCTCCGTCCACAGCTCGTCCTCGAGGTTCAGCAGCTTGATGGTGCCTTTCTTGGCGTCCAGTTCTTTCTGCAGGCTGCGCACCAGACCGCAGGAGGCGGTCAGGCCGCAGAGGCCCAGCGTGCCGCCCTCGGGCAGGACTTTGCCGCAGTACTGCTCGGCGGTCGGCACGCCCGGCTCGCCCATCCGCATCAGCTGGATCTCGGTGCCTGCGATCTCCTTCTCGGCCTGCACGAAGTAACGGCCATCGGCCCAGACAGCGCTCTCGGTCATGGTGACGACGAAGTTGGAGTTCTCGCCGTGGAAGCCGGAGAAGTAGGTCAGGGCAGTGTAGTGGTCGGGCATATACTCGCTGGCGTGCGGGTCTCCCACCGGGATGAGGTAGACATCCACGCCGTTTGCCTTCATGGCCTCGCGCAGGGCGGCCAGACGCTCGGGAACAGTATTCATGCTCATGTCAAAAAGCCTTCTTTCTTTATTCTGCCGGAAAAACGTCCGGCGGCGATGGTTTGCTGTACCTTATTGTATCATTCCGGGGCGCAGAATGCAATTCGCAGGGTTCATTTTGGTCCTGCCGCCCGAAAACGCAAGCAAATTGCAAAAAATGTTACAAATTTCTCATCAAAAAGGCCGGTTTGCCATTGACAGCCTTGTTATAATAGGAGTGTAGGAATTTTACGGGTCAGCACTCAGCGGCCCGGACTGCTTGTAAGGCCCGACGGGCCTGCTGGGCAGCGCCTTTGCGGCGTCTGCATAAAAGAAAGAGGCATTTCGAATATGACCAAGATCGATATTTTCTCCGGCTTCCTTGGCGCCGGTAAGACCACCCTTATCAAGAAGCTCATCAAAGAGTCCTTTGCAGGCCAGAAGGTCGTGCTCATCGAGAACGAGTTCGGCGAGATCGGCATCGACGGCGGCTTTTTGAAGGAGTCCGGCATCCAGATCAACGAGCTGAACGCCGGCTGCATCTGCTGCTCGCTGGTGGGCGATTTCCGCGCCGCCTTGCAGCAGGTGGTGGAGCAGTATCACCCCGACCGCATCGTCATCGAGCCGTCGGGCGTGGGCAAGCTGTCCGATGTGACCCGCGCCGTCGAGGGCGTGGCCGAGCACCTGGACGTGCAGCTGAACAGCTTTGTCACCGTGGCTGACGTGAACAAGGTCAAGATGTATATGAAGAACTTCGGCGAGTTCTACGATGACCAGATCAGCCATGCAAGCTGCATCATCCTGAGCCGCACCCAGACCGCCAGCGAAGAGAAGATCGCTGCAGCGGTGGCTATGCTGCGCGAGAAGAACCCCACCGCCACCATCGTCACCACCGCGTGGGATGCCCTGACCGGTGAGCAGATTTTGAACGCTATGTCCACGAAGGACGACTTCAAGGCAGAGCTGATCGCCATGGCAGCCAAGGCCAATGAGGAGCATGCCCACGAGGACGAGGAAGAAGAGCACGAGCATCACCATCATCATTACGATGAGAACGGCGTGTGCAGCTGCGGCCATCACCATCACGACGACGATGACGATGAGGACGAACACGAGCATCATCACGACCACGATGACGAGGATCACGACCATGACCACTGCTGCCATCATCACCACGATGACGAGGAGGATGACCACGATCACGATCATTGCTGCCACCACCATCACGACCATGATGATGAGGAGGAGCACGAACATCATCACGATGAGGACGGCCACTGCTGCTGCGGTCATCACCACCACCATCATCACGATGGCCACGATGCCGATGAGGTCTTCACCAGCTGGGGCGTCGAGACCGCCAAGAAGATCGCAAAGGCTGACATCGAGCATGCGCTGACCGAGCTGGATACCGGCAAGTACGGCATGATCCTGCGCTCCAAGGGCATCGTGGACGGCGGCGCAGACGGCTGGCTGGAGTTTGACTATGTGCCCGGCGAGTGGGAAGTCCGTTCCCGCGGCGCAGACGTCGGCGGCAAGCTGGTCGTCATCGGCTCCAAGCTGGACGAGAAGGCCATTGCCGGCCTGTTCGGCTGCTGAGCCCGGACAACACAGAGGAGGAAAACCGTTTATGGCAAATGAGATCCCGGTCTACCTGTTTGTGGGCTTCCTCGAAAGCGGAAAGACCAAATTCATCCAGGAGACCTTTGAAGACCCCAACTTCGACTCCGGCGACAAGACCCTGCTGCTGGTCTGCGAAGAGGGCGAAGAGGAATACAACCAGAAGAAATTCGCCTTCCCCGGCGTGACTCTCTACAATCTGGAGGACAAGGCAGAGCTGAACCCCCAGAACCTGGCCAAACTGGCCAAGGAAGCAGATGCAGGCCGCGTGGTCATCGAGTACAACGGCATGTGGCTGCTGCAGGACCTGGCCAACAATCTGCCCGAAAACTGGATCGTCTACCAGTGCATCGCCACGGCCGACGGCACCACGGCCCTCACCTATGCCCGCGACAACTCCATGCGTGCTCTGCTGCTGGACAAGATCGCCCGCAGTGAGCTGATCGTCTTCAACCGCGCGGAGGCCGTCAACAACGACGCCGCCCGTCAGGAGCTGCACAAGCTGGTGCGGCAGGCATCCCGCAAGTGCGACATCGCCTATGAGTTCGCCGACGGCAGCGTGGCCTACGATGATATCCCCGACCCCCTCCCCTTCGACCTGAACAAGCCGGTGGTGGAGATCGGCGACGACGATTTCGGCATCTGGTATATGGACTGCCAGGACGAGCCCCAGAAGTACACGGGCAAGACCGTGAAGTTCCTGGCGCAGGTCTGCCAGACCAACCGCGCAGGAAAGAACAGCTTCGTGCCCGGCCGCTTTGCCATGACCTGCTGTGTGCAGGACATCCAGTTCGTCGGCTTCCCCTGCTCCTACGATGGCTACAAGGCGCTGGAGCAGCGCGCCTGGGTCACTGTGACCGCAAAGGTCAATTACAAGTTCCACAACATCTACCGCGGCAAAGGCCCGGTGCTGACCGCCATCTCGGTCGAACCCGCCGAAAAGCCGCTGAACGATGTCGTCACATTCTCTTAACCCGCACACTGAAATCACATCAAGGAGGATCTCACCATGAAAACGTTGTTTCGCGTTCTGGGCGCGGCTGCTGCCGTCGCCGCCACCGGTGCCGCCATCGTGGTGCTGGACAAAGTTCTGAACGACAAGGGCCCGCTCCACGTCGAAGAGGTGGAGTTCCCCGAAGAGGCTGAAAAGGACCCCGCAGAGGCCGCCAAGGCAGCCGAAGCCTACGCCGAAGGCGAGGCCAAGACCGCTGAGCCGGGCGACGCATGGCCCCCGGCCTTCGAGAAGGCATCCGAGGAAAAGGCATCCGAAGAGCCGGAGGCTCCCGCTGCACAGCCGGAGACGGCCGAGGAAAAGCCTGTGGCCGAGGAAGCACCCGTGAACCCGGTGGAGGCCGGCCCCGCCGTCGCCCCCAAGGATGAGACGGGCAAGTTCGACGTCACCAAGATCGCTGAGGCCAGCGATTTCACCGGCGTGGAAGAGGAATCCGGCTGCAAGAGCTGAGATTTTGCAAGATAAAAAAGGACGTCTCATCGCAGGATGAGACGTCCTTTTTTGATGCGTTTTATGTGCCGTTGGCGATCTGCTTCAGCCGTTCTTTGTCCAGTACGGTGACGCCGCCGCGGTAAAGGCGGACAAGGCCCTCCCCGGCAAAGTATTTCAGCAGGCGGCTGACGACCTCGCGGGCGGAGCCCATGTAGCGGGCGATCTGGTCGTGGGTCATGCGGACATCCGTGCCGCCGGTCTTGGCCAGCTCATCGGTGAGGAAGATGGCCAGCCGCCGGTCGGCGCTCATGAACAGGATCTGCTGCATGGTCCACATGGTGTCGGAGAAGCGCTCGGCGGTCATCTGGTAGGCATAGCAGCGGACATGGACGTTCTGCTGCATCAGCTGGCGGAACACGCCTGCGCCGATGCAGTAGGCCTCGGTGTCCTCCTCGGCGTCGATGTACAGGTCAAAGTTGACGGAATCCATCACGCAGGATGCCGACAGGATGCAGACTTCGCCGGGAAACAGCCGGTAGAGCGTGATGTCCCGCCCATCCTCCGAGAGCAGATAGGCCCGCAGCTGGCCCGACCGCAGCAACAGGATGCCCACGCAGTTCTCGACCGGACTGTGGACCCGCTCTCCTTTCCGGTAGCGCACTGGCCGGGTGAAGCGGCAGAGCTGCGCCTGTTCCTCCGGCGTGAGCTGGTCCCAGAATGGGAAAGCGCAGGCCAGACAGTTCCGGTTGACCGGAGTATTTTGCACATCGGACATGGTGTTATCCTTTCCGCACCGCTTTGGCAGCTTCGGTGCCTGCAAGTGCTCCCTCATAAACAGCCTTGGCGACCTGCAGCAGCCCGCCGGTGCAGTCTCCGGCGGCGTAGAGGCCGGGCAGGGTGGTCTGCATCTTCTCATCCACGACGATGCGGTTTCCCTCTACTTCGGCCCCCAGCTTGCGGGCCAGCGCCGTGCTGCCCGCCACGCCCAGCGCCACGAACACGCCGGACAGGGGCACCTGTCGGCCGCCGTTCAGCTGCACACCGGTGACGGTCTGTTCGCCGAGGATGGCGTCCACTGTTTCGGGGCAGACAGTCACCTCCGGCGGGAACTGTGCCGTCAGCGGGGCCCCGTTGGTCAGGAGGGTGACGCTCTTTACCAACGGCAGAAGGGCCTGTACCTCATGCAGGGCATATTCGCCGCTGCCCAGCACCGCCACATCCTTTCCCCGGTAGAAAAAGGCGTCGCAGGTGGCGCAGCAGCTCACACCATGGCCTTCCAGCTCTGCCAGACCGGGGATCTTCGGCGCGGCGCGGGAAGCGCCGGTGGCCAGGATGACGGCATCGGCGGGGAACTCGCCCGCCAGCGTCTCGACGGTGAGCTTGTCGGTGTAAGTCAGGCCCACGGCCTCGGTGGAAACGAACTGCACCCCCAGCGCTCTGGCCCCTTCGATGCCCCGGCGTTCCAGTTCGGCACCGGAGATGGGTTCGGCAAAGCCGTAGTAGTTCTGGATGTGCGCGGCGCGGTCCAGTGCGCCGGGGCCTTTGGTGAGAACGGTCGTTTCGACCCCTGCGCGGGCCGTGTACAGAGCGGCCGACACGCCGGCCGGGCCGGAACCGATGATGACGATGTTGGGCATAAGTTACTCCTTATCTGGTTCACCTTCCTGCAACCTCTCCGTCATTGCTGCGCAATGCCACCTCTCCTAGTAGGAGAGGCCTTGGCAGTCCTTGCAAAGTCTCCGGTTTCGCCAGAGGCTCTCCTACCAGGAGAGCTGTCGAGCGGATGCGAGACGGAGAGGTTGTACAGAGGAAAACGTTTCAACGGATGGATCAGGTATAGTATACACCTTTTCCCGCAAAAATCTGTGACCAGGTCTCAAAACTGCACACTTTTCATCCGGGGCCGAGTGTGTTATACTGAATCGACTGAATTTGACCCAGGGAGGCACCGAACATGTCCAAGCAGCGTTTGCTTTTTATCACCACCGGCGGCACCATCGCCAGTGTGCGCACCGCACAGGGGCTGCGGCCCGTTCTGACCAGCGAGGAACTGCTGGCCCATCTGCCGGAACTGAACGAGCTGTGCTGCCCGGAGACGCTGGCGCTGTGCAGCATCGACAGCACAGACCTCGGCCCCGAACACTGGCTGCTGATGGCGCGGGCCGTGCAGGAGAATTATGCGCTCTACGATGGCTTCATCATCTGCCACGGCACCGATACGCTGGCCTATTCGGCGGCGGCGCTGTCCTACCTCATCCAGAATGCGGACAAGCCGATCATCCTCACCGGTGCCCAGCAGCCCATCTCCAACGAGATCACCGATGCGAAGAAAAACCTGCGCGACAGCGTCATCTGCGCGCTGGACCCCGGCAGCCGGGGCGTGATGGTGGTGTTCGGCGGGCATGTCATCGCGGGCACCCGCGCCAAGAAGAACAAGACCATCAGCTACGATGCCTTTGCGTCGGTCAATTTCCCGGCGCTGGCGCTGGTGCAGGGCGACCGGCTGGTGCGGTATATCCCCTCGCCCTGGCCCACCGGCCCGGTGGAGTTTGGCCGGGCACTGAACCCCAAGGTCTTTCTGCTCAAGCTGACGCCCGGCCTTGGCCCGGAGCTCATCCCGGCCATTTTTCAACAATACGACTGCGTCATTGTGGAAAGTTTCGGCGTGGGCGGCATCCCGCAGCGGCTCATGGACGCTTTTGCAGAGAATCTGGGCGATTACGACAAGACCCGCAAGATCCTGATCTTAACCACACAGGTCACCTACGAGGGCAGCGATGTGGGCATTTACGAGGTCGGCAAGCGGGTCCGGAACCGGTTCCGCTTCCTGGAAGCCCACGACATGACCATTGAGGCCGTCGTCACAAAGGTGATGTGGCTGCTGGCCCAGAACTGTGAGAGCTTCGACCAGCTCCAGCAGCGGTTCTATCGGCAGGTCAATTTTGATACGTTTTATCATTGAAGGCGCTGTGTCCAAAACGCAGGCGGCCGGCCCTTTTTGACGGGAAATCATAAAAATCGCCCCCAAATTTACAAAAACGTTGCAACTGTGCCGTTGCACAAGCCAAAAGGTATGGTATACTATAAGAGGATTCTGGCAGAACTTCTGCCGCAAATGCCCCGCTGAGGGGCCAAGATAAAGGAGCATTGGAACAGTATGGTTCGCATTACTATGGAAGACGGCGGCGTCATCGACATTGAGCTGAATGAGGAAGCCGCCCCTCTCACCTGTGAGAATTTCAAGAAGCTGGTCGGTCAGGGCTTTTACAACGGCCTGACCTTCCACCGCGTCATCCCCGGCTTTATGATCCAGGGCGGCTGCCCGCTGGGCAACGGCACCGGCGGCC
>OGFK01000314.1_pt1 | contig 45610 bp, 40 predicted proteins | sample 1570931 | NCBI WGS metagenome assembly OGFK01 (sample SAMEA2581935, study PRJEB24529) | metagenome | biome: Human gut stool | place: China | collected 2011
GTTCGCCGGAGTTGCCTTTGATTTTATTACTGATACGGCGTTTCTTGCTGATGTCACGGGCATACCACTCATTGAACAGAGGTTATTCGGGAAAGGGAAAGACAAACAAGCAGAAATCCAGTATTCATGCGGGTTTGTGGCGGGATGGCTCCCCAAAAGCTGAACACCAATAAGACAAGCAGCAATACAATCGCATATCGTTTCTCAGGGAGAATGTTGATTTACATCACATTCTCCCTTTTTTTATTCCAGAAACGAGGTGATTGCAAAGTGAACACACAAATTATCGCCATCGCCAACCAGAAAGGCGGCGTTGGCAAGACAACGACCTGTACCAACCTGGGGATCGGGCTGGCGCAGGCCGGACGAAAGGTGCTGCTGATCGACGGAGACCCGCAAGGCAGCCTGACCATCAGCCTGGGCCATCCCCAACCAGACAAGCTGCCCTTTACCCTGTCCGACGCGATGGGCCGTATTCTGATGGATGAGCCGCTGCGACCCAGCGAGGGTATCCTGCACCACCCGGAGGGTGTTGACCTGATGCCTGCGGACATCCAGTTGTCTGGTATGGAGGTTTCTCTGGTGAACGCCATGAGCCGCGAGACCATCTTGCGGCAGTATCTGGACACCGTAAAGGGACAGTATTCCCATATCCTCATTGATTGCCAGCCCTCTCTGGGGATGCTCACGGTCAATGCGCTGGCAGCCGCCAATAGGGTCATAATTCCCGTCCAGGCAGAGTATCTGCCCGCCAAGGGTTTGGAACAACTGCTCCAAACAGTAAATAAGGTGAAACGGCAGATCAACCCAAAACTCCAGATTGACGGCATCCTGCTGACGATGGTGGACAACCGCACCAACTTTGCCAAGGAGATCGCCGCCCTGCTGCGGGAGACCTACGGCAGCAAAATCAAGGTGTTCGCCACCGAGATTCCCCATTCTGTTAGGGCAAAGGAAATCAGCGCCGAGGGCAAGAGCATTTTTGCCCATGACCCCGGCGGCAAGGTGGCTGAGAGCTACAAAAATCTGACGCAGGAGGTGACGAAACTTGAAAAGCAGCGCGAAAAAAGTAGAGCTGGCATCGGTAGATGACCTGTTTTCTACCGAGGAAAGCCGTGCCGACGCACAGCGGGAACGGGTGTTGGAAATCCCGCTGTCTGAGCTGCACCCTTTTAAGAACCATCCGTTCAAAGTCAAGGATGATGAATCCATGATGGAAACTGCGGACAGTATCCGGCAGTATGGTGTGCTGGTTCCGGCGATTGCAAGACCTGACCCGGATGGCGGCTATGAATTAGTAGCCGGACACAGGCGGCACAGGGCCAGTGAACTGGCGGATAAAGAAACCATGCCGGTCATTGTCCGGGATTTGGACGATGATGCCGCTACCATCATCATGGTGGACAGCAATTTGCAGCGTGAAAGCCTGCTCCCCAGCGAAAGAGCCTTTGCCTATAAAATGAAGCTGGATGCCATGAAGCATCAAGGCGAACGCAGAGATTTAACTTGTGCCCAAGTTGGGCACAAGTCAGACGGAAAGAAATCCAGAGACATTTTGGCTGAACAGGTCGGGCAGAGTAAAAATCAGATTCAACGCTTTATTCGCCTGACGGAGCTGATTCCCGAACTGCTGGATATGCTGGATGAGCGAAAAATCGCTCTCAATCCGGCCTATGAGCTGTCCTTTCTTAAAAAAGAGGAACAGACCCAGCTTTTGGACGCGATGGACAGCGAACAGGCCACACCTTCTCTCTCCCAGGCTCAGCGGCTCAAGAAATTCAGCCAAGAGGGGCATTTATCCATTGATGTGATGCGAGCTATTATGGGCGAGGAAAAGAAAAGCGATCTGGACAAGGTGACATTCACCTCGGACACTTTGCGGAAGTATTTTCCCAAGAGCTACACACCCCAGCGGATGCAGGAAACCATTATCAAGCTGCTGGAACAGTGGCAGAAAAAACGCCAGAGAGATCAGGAACGATGAAAGGAGCCGCCTATGAGGGATATGTCCGCCCGTGAGCTGAAAGGACACAACATTCTTGCCGTGGAGCGTTTTCAGGATAACACCCGCCGGATGATTGAGTTTTCTGTCCTGCGTTCCTGCACCTACGGCAGTCCCGGTGATGAAATGCGGCTGTTTCTTACGGAGGACGGCTATCAGGCCGCCCTCCTGAGCCAGCAGCGCCGGGAAATCAAAATCAAGCGTTACGCCCGTATCATTGAGGGACATATCCTTGATTTTAAGCCGGACAAGCGCCGCCGCCACTCATAAACAAATCATTACTGCGAAAGGAAAGGATTGAAATGTGTACTGTAAAGGAAATCCGGGAAGCAATCCGGGAGGATTGCCATTCCCAGCATGATATGGAATCTATGGAGATTGACCGTGTTCTGCAAACTCTGCCATTCTCTCAGGGAAATGACCTGTTGGATAAACCGCCCATTCCCAAACGCCCCTACCGGCGCAGAAAAAGTGAACAAAACAGCTGACTGCCACAATTCTTTTTACAGGATTGTGGCTTTTTTCATATCCTGAGAAATTTGGAAGGAGTGAGGTCAATGGCCGTATTTCGCATTGAACGAACCAGAGATTATACCGTAATGAGCAATCACCATTTACGCAACGGGAAACTGTCCCTGAAAGCCAAGGGGCTGCTTTCCATGATGCTGTCCTTACCGGAGGACTGGAACTATACCACCAGAGGGCTTGCCGCCATCTGCAAAGAGGGCGTGGACGCTATCGGCGGCGCGCTGCGGGAGCTGGAAACTGCCGGGTACATTGTCCGTCATCAGCTACGAGATAGGCAGGGTCGGATCAGTGATACCGAGTATGTCATCTACGAACAGCCACAGCCGAAGAACCCGGATACGCCACAGCCGGATACGGCTTCACCAGATACGGGAAAACCGGATATGGACAAACCGGATACGGAAAAGCCCGCAGAATTAAATATAGAGAAATCAAATACTCAAAAATCAATTACTCATGGATCAAGTACCGATTCCATTCCCTTCCGGGAGAAAACGGCGGCAAGACCGCCGGAACGGAAAGGAAGGGATGCGATGTCTGTCTCCGAGATAGAAAGTTATCGGGATTTGATTTTAGAGAACATCGAGTATGACTACCTGTGCAGGGAGTTTGCCACCTATCGGGAGGATTTGGACGAGATCGTGGAGCTGATGGTGGAAACCGTCTGTGCCAGACGCAAAACCACCCGGATTGCAGGCAGCGACTTCCCCCATGAGGTGGTGCGCTCCCGTTTTTTGAAGCTGGACAGCGAACATATCCGGTTTGTCATGGACAGCTTGCAGAAAAACACCACCGAGGTCCGCAACATGAAGCAGTACCTGCTGACGGTGCTGTTTAACGCACCCACCACCATCAGCAACCACTACACTTCACAGGTTAATCATGATATGAACGCAGGCGGCTGGTAAGGCCGTCTTTTTTCATCCCACAACAACGACTTTTACAGGAGGTTACGCTATGAACCAGATGGAAATTTTCAAAAACCCGGAGTTTGGTTCTGTTCGGGTCATCGAAGAAAATGGCAAATACCTGTTCTGCGGTTTGGATGTTACTGCCGCACTCGGTTACAAAGATTCGGCTAAAGCACTGAAAGCGCACTGTACTTCCGATGGGTGGGCGTTTTACCCACTCATCGACAACGTGGGCAGAACCCAGCAAACCCGGTTTATTTCGGAAGGAAATCTATACCGCTTGATCGTTCACAGCAAACTGCCCTCTGCGGAACGATTTGAACGCTGGGTGTTTGATGAGGTGCTGCCCTCTATCCGCAAGCACGGGGCCTACATCACCAGAGAAAAGCTGTGGGAGGTTGCCACTTCCCCGGAAGCCATGATGAAACTCTGTTCCGACCTGCTGGCAGAACGGGAGGAAAATGCGGCGCTGCGGGAGGAAAACGCCATGCTGGAGGGCAAGGCAGCCTTTTATGACCTGTTCATTGACCTCAAGCACAGCACCAATCTCCGTACCACCGCCAAGGAACTGGTTGTGCCGGAGCGCCGGTTTGTCCGCTTCCTGCTGGAACAGCGGTTTGTGTACCGCGCCCCGTCCGGGAATGTACTGCCTTATGCAAAGCCCGCCAATGATGGCCTGTTCACCGTCAAGGACTACTGCAACCACGGGCATACCGGCTCCTATACGCTGGTAACGCCCCAGGGCAAGCTGTATTTTGCCCAGCTGCGGGACAGCATCCTGCTGATGATATGATTACCCGGTATCTTTTGCGGCGGCTGGTGGTCCCGCCTTAGTAAAATGCACCACCCCTGCAAATTTTCACAGGAAGGAGGCGTTACCCCATGCAGGAAGAAGTGGAAAACAGGACTTTGACGCTGGTAGTCAACGGCACAAAGTTCACCGGGCGGCTGTTTAAGGCCGCCATTTGTAAATACCTTGCCCACTGCAAGGAAAAGAAGCTGCAAAAGCAGAGAAGCCGGGACGCGCCTGTGAAGCCCCAAGGCAAGCAGACGGTCAAGCAGCTCATTGGTCAGAACCAAGGCGTTTCCAATATCGAAATCACCGATCCTTCCATCAAGGAATTTGAAAAGATTGCCCGGAAATACGGTGTGGATTATGCGGTAAAAAAAGACCGCAGTACCTCCCCGCCCAAGTACCTGATCTTTTTCAAGGCACGGGATGCGGATGCGCTGACCGCCGCTTTTACCGAGTACACCGGCAAAAAAGTGAAAAAAGCAGAGAAAACAGAACGTCCGTCTGTGCTGGCAAAGCTGAATCAGTTCAAAGAGCTGGTCAAAAATGCCGTGGTGGACCGCACCAGGCGAAAGGAGCTGGAACGATGAAAAAGCAGCTTGACATCAAAAAGCTCCTGATTTTGAACCTGCCCTATATCCTGATGGGCTTGTTTGCCACCAACTTCGGGGAAGCATGGCGGATGGCGCAGGGCGCGGACGCTTCTCAAAAGGCGCTCTCCCTGATTTCTGTCTTGCCGGTGGCGCTGGCAAGCTGGTGGCCCAGCCTGCACCCGTTGGACCTGTTGGTGGGAATCTGCTGCGGTGGTGGTCTGCGGCTGGCGGTATATCTGAAAAGCAAAAATGCGAAGAAATACCGCCACGGCATGGAGTATGGTTCCGCCCGCTGGGGAACACACGAGGACATCGCCCCTTATGTGGACCCGGTTTTCCAGAACAATGTGATTCTGACGAAAACCGAGAGCCTGACCATGAACAGCCGCCCCAAGGACCCCAAGACGGCGCGAAATAAAAATGTGCTGGTGATCGGCGGCTCCGGTTCCGGTAAAACACGGTTTTGGCTGAAACCCAACCTGATGCAGATGCACAGCTCCTATGTGGTGACAGACCCCAAAGGTACGATTTTGGTGGAGTGCGGCAAGATGCTCCAGCGCGGTACGCCGAAAATGCGTCCCAAGCTGGGCAAGGACCATCAGCCAATAAGGGACCGGCATGGCAATCCGGTTTATGAGACCGTAAAGGACAAAAACGGCAAAGTGGTCTATGAGCCGTATCGAATTAAGGTTCTCAATACCATCAACTTCAAGAAGTCCATGCACTATAATCCTTTTGCCTATCTGCACAGCGAAAAAGATATTTTGAAGCTGGTCACGACTTTAATAGCGAACACCAAGGGAGAAGGCAAAGCCGGGGACGATTTCTGGGTCAAGGCAGAAACGCTTTTGTACTGCGCCCTCATCGGATATATCCACTACGAGGCCCCGGTGGAAGAACAAAACTTTGCCACTCTCATCGAGTTCATCAACGCGATGGAAGTCCGGGAGGACGACGAGGAGTTCAAGAATCCGGTAGACCTGATGTTTGACGCACTGGAAGCGGAAAAGCCCAATCATTTTGCCGTCCGCCAATATAAAAAATACAAGCTGGCGGCTGGCAAAACTGCAAAATCAATCCTGATTTCCTGCGGTGCGCGCCTTGCCGTGTTCGATATTGCCGAGCTTCGGGAGGTCACTTCCTACGATGAGCTGGAGCTGGACACTCTGGGAGATCGGAAAACTGCCCTGTTCCTCATTATGAGCGATACGGACGATTCCTTTAACTTTCTGATTTCTATGTGCTACACCCAGCTGTTCAATCTGCTCTGCGAAAAAGCCGACGATGTGTACGGCGGGCGGCTGCCGGTCCATGTGCGCTGCCTTATCGACGAGTGCGCCAACATCGGCCAGATTCCCAAACTGGAAAAGCTGGTGGCCACCATCCGAAGCCGTGAGATCTCCGCCTGTCTGGTCTTGCAGGCGCAAAGCCAGCTGAAAGCCATCTACAAGGACAACGCCGATACCATCATCGGCAATATGGATACCTCCATTTTCCTGGGCGGCAAGGAGCCGACTACCCTCAAGGAGTTGGCCGCCGTGCTGGGCAAGGAAACCATTGACACCTACAACACCGGAGAGAGCCGTGGGCGGGAAACTTCCCACTCGTTCAACTATCAAAAATTGGGGAAAGAGCTGATGAGCCAGGACGAACTTGCCGTTATGGACGGCGGCAAGTGCATCCTCCAGCTGCGCGGTGTGCGTCCTTTCCTTTCGGATAAGTACGACATCACCAAGCACCCCAATTTCAAATACACAGCCGACGCAAGCGACAAGAACACTTTTGACATTGAAGCGTTCCTGTCCACCCGGCTGAAACTCAAGCCCAATGAGGTCTGCGACGTGTACGAAGTAGATACTCAGGGCGCTTAAATCTGTTCCGCTATGAAAGGAGTGGTCTTATCTATTCGCCGCAACTGCCCTTTTGGGGCCATTGGCGTACAAGGCGGACAGTCACCAAAAAACAATGAAAAAAGGAGGACAGCCGGAATCACCCCCCGGAAACCGGGCGGCGGATTGTCCGGCTTTTGTATGCCTATGAACGACTAAAACTTTATCAAAACGATTCCGGCTAACAATTATTTATGGAATTTTTCAATGAAGCGATCAATGTGTTGCAGACCCTCGTGATTGCCCTTGGTGCTGGTCTTGGCGTATGGGGCGTTATCAACCTGCTGGAAGGTTACGGAAACGACAACCCTGGTGCAAAGAGTCAGGGTATGAAGCAGCTCATGGCGGGCGCTGGTGTGGCTGTGGTCGGCCTGATCCTCGTACCGCTGCTTTCCGGTCTGTTTGCCGTCTAAACTGTCCCTGAAAAATCCTTGCCCCTCCCGTAACAGACGGGAGGGGCTGAAAGGAGGTCACACTGTATGGATTTTCTGCTGGACGCACTTACTGAGTGGCTCAAGGAAATGCTGGTAGGCGGCATTATGGGCAACCTGTCCGGGATGTTCGATTCTGTAAACCAGCAGGTCGGAGATATATCCGTGCAGGTTGGGCAAACGCCGCAGGGCTGGAACGGCGGCATTTTCAGCATGATCCAGAACCTCTCCAACTCCATCATGGTTCCCATCGCCGGTGTGATTCTGGCGATTGTAATGACGCTGGAACTGATCCAGATGATTACCGACAAAAACAACCTGCATGATGTGGACACCTGGATGATTTTCAAATGGGTGTTCAAGTCAGCCGCAGCCATACTCCTTGTCACGAATACATGGAATATCGTCATGGGCGTGTTTGATATGGCGCAGAGTGTGGTGGCACAGGCATCCGGGATCATTTCTTCGGATGCAGCCATTGATATTTCCTCTGTCCTTACGGACATGGAACCCCGGCTGATGGAAATGGATTTGGGTCCGCTGTTCGGGCTTTGGTTCCAGAGTATGTTTATCGGCGTTACCATGTGGGCGCTGTATATCTGCATCTTCATCGTGATTTATGGCCGTATGATTGAAATTTACCTTGTGACATCCGTTGCGCCCATCCCTATGGCTGCCATGATGGGCAAGGAATGGAGCGGCATGGGCCAGAACTATCTGCGCTCCCTGTTGGCGCTGGGATTCCAGGCATTTCTCATTATTGTATGTGTGGCGATTTATGCTGTACTGGTACAGGACATCGCTACGGAGGAAGATGTGATTATGGCGATTTGGAGCTGTGTGGGCTATACGGTTCTTTTGTGTTTTACGCTCTTTAAGACCGGCAGCCTTGCAAAAGCTGTATTCCAGGCTCATTAAGGAGGACGCATGAAGAAATATCAAATCATTTATGCTGATCCCCCGTGGAGTTACCGTGTTTGGAGAAAAAAAGAACACGGCAGAACCGCAGAGAGCCACTATTCCACTATGACCATAGAGGACATCCGAACACTGCCAGTTGGACAGTTGGCGGACAAAAACTGTATTTTGTTTTTGTGGGTAACATTCCCGGTTATTCGAGAAGCCTTTACTGTGATTGACGCATGGGGATTCACCTATAAAACAGTGGCGTTCTGCTGGGTCAAGCAGAATCGAAAATCTCCCTCTCTGTTTTGGGGGCTGGGGCATTGGACCAGAGCAAACGCCGAGCTGTGTCTGTTAGCAACCAAAGGCTCTCCAAAACGTCAGTCTGCAAGAGTGCATCAGATTGTGATGACACCAGTGGAAGCCCACAGCAAGAAACCGGATGTTGTCCGGGATAAAATCGTTGCACTTGCAGGAGATGTCCCGCGTATTGAGCTGTTCGCCAGACAAGCCACACCCGGTTGGGATGTATGGGGCAACGAGGTGGACAGTTCTGTTTCATTTCTATAAAGGAGGGAGTTTCTATGGCCTATGTACCTGTACCCAAAGACCTGACGAAAGTCAAAACCAAGGTTGCTTTCAACTTAACCAAGCGGCAGTTAGTCTGTTTCGGCGGAGGGGCGCTTTTGGGCGTACCGCTGTTCTTTCTGCTCCGTGGCTCTGCCGGAAACAGTACGGCAGCCCTGTGCATGATGTTCGTGATGTTGCCCTTCTTCCTGCTGGCGATGTACGAAAAGCATGGTCAGCCGTTGGAAAAGATCGTGGGCAATATCATCCGCGTCACGGTGATCCGCCCCAGACAGCGCCCCTACCGCACCAATAACTTCTATGCCGTATTGCAGCGGCAGGCAAATCTCGACGAGGAGGTGTCACACATTGTTTACGGCAATCAAAAACTGGCTGCACCGGCTGTTCGGAAAAAACGAGGAAAAAGCTGTGCAGCCGGTCAAAACAAAGAAAAAGTTGTCCCGCGCCGACAGAAAGCAGATTGAAGCTGCCATTGCCCGTGCCAACCGCACGGACAAAAAGGAAAAATCGGCACAGGACAGTATCCCTTATGAACGGATGTGGCCGGACGGTATCTGCCGGGTGTCAGACGGCCACTACACCAAAACCATTCAATTTCAGGACATCAACTATCAGCTCTCACAGAACGAGGACAAGACCGCGATTTTCGAGGGCTGGTGCGATTTCCTCAATTATTTCGACAGCTCGATTCAGTTTGAGCTGTCTTTTTTGAACCTTGCAGCATCGGAGGAAACCTTTGCCCGCGCGATCTCCATCCCTCTCCAGGGAGATGACTTTGACAGCATCCGGGTGGAGTACATGACTATGCTGCAAAACCAGCTGGCAAAGGGCAACAACGGCCTTATCAAAACCAAGTATCTCACCTTTGGCATTGATGCGGACAGCATCAAGGCGGCCAAGCCCCGTTTGGAGCGCATTGAGACCGATATTCTCAATAACTTCAAGCGGCTGGGCGTGGCGGCGGAAACGCTGGACGGAAAAGCGCGGCTTGCCCAGCTGCATGGTATCTTCCACATGGACGAGCAGCTGCTGTTCCGGTTTGAGTGGGACTGGCTCCCTACCAGCGGCCTGTCCACCAAGGACTTTATCGCCCCCAGCTCCTTTGAGTTCCGCACCGGCAAGCAGTTCCGCATGGGCAAGAAGTACGGAGCCGTCAGCTTCGTACAAATTTTGGCCCCAGAACTGAATGACCGGATGCTGGCTGATTTTCTGGATATGGAATCCAACCTGATTGTCAGCCTGCACATCCAGTCGGTGGATCAGATCAAGGCCATCAAGACGGTCAAGCGAAAAATCACCGATCTGGATAAATCCAAAATCGAGGAACAGAAAAAGGCTGTCCGTGCCGGATATGACATGGACATCATCCCTTCCGACCTTGCCACTTATGGTGTCGAGGCCAAAAAGCTCTTGCAGGATTTGCAGAGCCGCAACGAGCGAATGTTCCTTATGACCTTCCTGGTACTGAACACCGCAGATAATCCCCGCCAGCTGGACAACAATGTGTTCCAGGCCAGCTCCATCGCACAGAAGTACAACTGCCAGCTGACAAGGCTTGACTTCCAGCAGGAAGAAGGGCTGATGAGCTGCCTGCCCCTGGGCCTCAATCAGATCGAGATTCAGCGCGGACTGACCACCAGCTCCACGGCCATCTTCGTGCCGTTCACCACCCAGGAACTTTTTCAGAACGGCAAAGAGGCGCTGTACTATGGCATCAATGCCCTGTCCAACAACCTCATCATGGTAGACCGCAAGCTGCTGAAAAACCCCAACGGCCTGATTCTCGGTACGCCGGGTTCCGGCAAGTCCTTCAGCGCCAAGCGTGAGATCGCCAACTGTTTTCTGCTCACAACCGATGATGTCATCATTTGTGACCCGGAGGCAGAGTACGCACCCCTGGTGGAACGCCTGCACGGGCAGGTCATCAAGATTTCGCCCACTTCCACCAACTATATCAATCCCATGGACCTGAACCTGGACTACTCGGACGATGAAAGCCCGCTGTCTCTCAAGTCCGACTTCATTCTGTCCCTGTGCGAGCTGATCGTGGGCGGCAAAGAGGGCTTGCAGCCGGTCCAGAAAACCATCATTGACCGCTGTGTGCGGCTGGTTTATCAGACCTATCTCAATGACCCCCGCCCGGAGAATATGCCCATTCTGGAGGACCTTTACAACCTGCTGCGGGCGCAAGAGGAAAAGGAAGCACAGTACATCGCCACGGCGCTGGAAATCTATGTGACCGGCTCCCTCAATGTGTTCAACCATCAGAGCAATGTGGACATCAACAACCGCATTGTCTGTTATGACATTAAGGAATTGGGCAAGCAGCTGAAGAAAATCGGGATGCTGGTGGTGCAGGACCAGGTGTGGAACCGCGTCACCATCAACCGTGCTGCCCACAAGTCCACCCGTTACTACATTGACGAGATGCACCTGCTGCTGAAAGAGGAACAGACTGCCGCCTACACCGTTGAAATCTGGAAGCGGTTCCGCAAGTGGGGCGGCATCCCGACTGGTATCACGCAGAATGTCAAAGACCTTTTGAGCAGCCGCGAGGTGGAGAATATCTTTGAAAACTCCGACTTCGTGTATATGCTCAACCAGGCGGGCGGAGACCGACAGATTCTTGCCAAGCAGCTGGGTATTTCTCCGCATCAGCTCAGCTATGTGACCCACTCCGGCGAGGGCGAGGGCCTGCTGTTTTATGGCTCCACCATTCTGCCTTTTGTGGACCACTTCCCAAAGAATACGGAACTGTACCGTATCATGACCACCAAACCGTTGGACTTAAAAAAGGAGGATGAACAGCATGACAAAGAAAGAAATTGAAAAAGGCGCAGGTCTGCTTCTGGCCGCTGTCAGCGGCTGTGAGCAGATGGTGGAACTGCTTCGCGCCGCCGTCCATTACTGCTATGAGCAGGAAAAGACAGCAAAAAATCTCACGCCCAAGGGCTATGCCGGATTTACCCGGATTCACCATATCTGGACAGAGGGCATACCGGATGTTCCCAAGCTGTTTATTGGCAGCCCAATTCAGGATCGGGACATGGCAAGAGGAACCCTGATGGCGCTTTTCCTGTCCACAACGGTTTTTCCGGCAGAAACCATTCAGATTCCAGTATATGCGGAAACCTGTGTGCTGCTGGATGACCTGATGGCGGGTGGCTGGTATGCGTAAGGAACCGCGCCTGCACTTTACAGACGAGGAACGCGCTGACCCGGCGCTGGAGAAGCCCATCCGCAAGGCTGACCGGGCCGCCGCCAAAGCAGACAAGGCGCAGGCGAAAATCCCCAAAAAGCAGGTGCGGCAAAAAACGGTGGACCCTAAGACTGGCAAAGTGACCACCAAGCTGGTGCTGGAGGACAAAAAGAAGCCGCCCTCCAAGTTGTCCCACGCGGTCCGGGATGCTCCGGGAGATGCGGCGCTGGGGAAACTCCACAAGGAAATCCGTGAAACGGAACAGGACAATGTGGGCGTGGAGAGCGCCCACAAGTCCGAGGAAGCTGTTGAAACCGGTGTGCGGCTGTTCCGGGAAGGCTACCGCAGTCACAAGCTGAAGCCATACCGCAAGGCGGCACAGGCGGAACAAAAGCTGGAAAAGGCCAATGTAAACGCCCTGTATCAGAAGTCTTTGCGGGAAAATCCCCAGCTTACCAGCAATTCGTTTTCACGCTGGCAGCAGAAACAGGCCATTAAAAAGGAATACGCCGCCGCCAAGCGCGCCGGTCAAGCTGCCGGAAACACCGCCAACACCGCAAAAAAGACCGGCAAAGCCGCCAAGACGGTCAAGGAAAAGGCACAGCAGGCCGGAGCATTTGTTATGCGCCACAAAAAAGGCTTCTTGCTTGTGGGCGCGATTTTTCTGCTCATCTGCCTGCTGCTCAACACCATGTCCTCCTGCTCCATGATGGCGCAGAGCATTGGTTCTGCCATTTCCGGCTCTACCTATCCATCGGATGACCCGGAACTTGTGGCGGTGGAGGCCGATTACGCCGCCAGGGAAGCGGCGCTGCAAGCCGAGATCGACAACATCGAAAGCAGCCATCCGGGATATGACGAGTACCGTTATGACCTGGATATGATCGGGCATGACCCCCATGAGCTTGCGGCCTACCTGTCTGCTGTGTTGCAGGGCTATACTCGCCAGAGCGCACAGGCGGAGCTGGAGCGTGTGTTCAACGCACAGTATCAGCTGACGCTCACCGAGGAAGTCGAGGTGCGCTACCGGACGGAAACCCGGACGGACAGCGAGGGCAACAGCTATACCGTTGAGGTTCCCTATAACTACTACATTTTGAATGTAACGCTTACCAGCAAACCCATTTCCTCCGTTGCCACGGAGCTTTTGACCCCGGACCAGCTGGAAATGTATCAGGTGTACCGGACCACCCTGGGCAACAAGCCGCTGATCTTCGGCGGCGGCTCCACAAACACCAGCGATTCTGAGAGTTTGGAAGGTGTGGAGTTTATAAACGGCACACGCCCCGGCAATCAGGCTGTGGTGGATATTGCCAAAAGTCAGGTGGGCAATGTGGGCGGTCAGCCCTACTGGAGCTGGTACGGCTTCAATTCCCGTGTGGAATGGTGCGCCTGCTTCGTGTCCTGGTGCTACGGCCAGATGGGGCTGTCTGAACCGCGCTTTGCCGCCTGTCAGTCCCAGGGCATCCCGTGGTTCCAGTCCCATGGACAATGGGGCGCACGGGGCTATGACAACCTCGCCCCCGGAGATGCTATCTTTTTCGATTGGGACCTGGACGGCAGCGCCGACCATGTGGGCATCGTCATCGGCACGGACGGCAGCCGGGTCTATACCGTAGAGGGAAACAGCGGCGACGCCTGCAAAATCAGAAGTTACGATGTGAACTACGAGTGCATCAAGGGCTACGGCCTGATGAACTGGTGACAAATCTTTTGATAAGGAGTGATTGATTATGGCTACGAAAATTGAACGCATTGACCGGGAAATTGCGAAAACCCGTGAGAAGATCGCAGAGTATCAGGAAAAGCTGAAAACGCTGGAAGCGCAGAAAACCGAAGCGGAAAATCTGGAGATCGTCCAGATGGTGCGCGCCCTGCGTATGACCCCGGAGCAGTTAAGCGCCATGCTGTCAGGCGGCATGGTTCCTGATGTCTCTGCTAACCACGCCGAACAGGAGGACACCGCCCATGAAGAATAAGAGAGTTTTTAAGACCCTTTCCGCCCTCTGCGCCGCATTGGTACTGATGGGCGGTTTTTCTGTCACCGCTTTTGCCCAGGGAACGGAGCAGCCCCCGGCAGAGGATGCCACCAACGATGAAAATGTGGTGGTGGAGGAAGCCGAGGACAGTCCTGCCCTGACCCCGGAGGGCAACGCTGCCCTGGTGGATGATTTCGGCGGCAACAAGCAGCTGATTACCGTCACCACCAAGGCAGGCAACTACTTCTATATCCTCATTGACCGAGCTAGCGAGGACAAGGAAACTGCTGTCCATTTCTTAAATCAGGTGGATGAAGCTGACCTGATGGCGCTGATGGAGGATGGGCAGTCCACCGAGAAACCACCCGCTGTCTGCAACTGCACGGAAAAATGCGAAGCCGGTGAAGTCAACACCAAATGCGAGGTGTGCAGTACAGACATGACCGGCTGTACCGGCAAGGAACCGGAGCCGGAAACACCGGCGGAACCTGCGGAGCCTGAGAAAAAAGAATCCGCAGGACTAAACCCGGCTGTCCTGCTGCTGGTGCTGGCTGTGATGGGCGGCGCTGCCTTTGCCTACTTCAAATTCATTAAGGGTAAGGCCAACCACAAAAACAGCAGCAATCCAGACGATTATGACTATGAGGACGGCGAGGAACTGCTGGACGAGGAAGACATCGAACTGGAGGACGAGGAATCGGACGAGCTGGACGCTGACAGGGGCGGCGGTGAAGAAAGTGAGGATGAGACCCCATGACCCGGTTTACCGACAGCCCCTATGAACGCATGATGACACGCAGGCCGGAGGGCGGGAAGGACACTTCCCGTCCTCTCTCTTTACCCAAAAGCCACCCCTGTTATGGCTGTGGGAATTATGGGCAGCCCTGCGTGGGAGTCTGCCATCGTGAGATGGAACGATGGCTCAAGAAAAGGAGGAAAACAAACCATGAAGCTGGTAATCGCTGAAAAACCGTCTGTTGCCCAAAGTCTGGCCACCGTGATCGGCGCGACTGTCCGCAAGGACGGCTATCTGGAAGGAAACGGCTGGCGGGTCAGCTGGTGCGTGGGGCATCTGGCTGGGTTGGCCGATGCCGATGTATATAACCCGGACTATGCCAAGTGGCGCTATGACGATCTGCCCATCCTACCGGAGCATTGGCAGATGGTGGTGAGCAAAGACAAAAAGAAACAGTTTGCTGTCCTGAAACAGCTGATGAACGCCCCGGACGTGACCGAGGTGGTAAACGCCTGCGATGCCGGACGCGAGGGGGAGCTGATCTTCCGCGCCGTCTACGAGCTGGCGGGCTGCCAGAAGCCCATGAAGCGGCTCTGGATTTCCTCGATGGAGGATTCCGCCATCCGGGAGGGATTTGAAAACCTGCGCCCCGGCGCGGACTATGACGGCCTGCGGGATGCGGCTCTCTGCCGCGCCAAGGTGGACTGGCTGGTGGGGATCAATGCCACCCGGCTGTTTTCGGTGCTGTACCACCGCACTTTGAATATTGGGCGCGTCATGTCCCCGACGCTGGCCCTCATCGTTCAGCGGGAAGCCGAGATCGACACCTTCAAGCCGGTTCCGTTTTACACGATAGTCCTGGAGCTACCTGAGTTTTCCGTTTCCGGGGAACGCATGGCGGATAAGGCTGCTGCCGAGCAGCTGAAAACTGCCTGTCAGGGTGCGGATGTGACGGTCAAAAAGGTGGAGCGCAAGGACAAATCCGAGAAGCCGCCCGCCCTCTATGACCTGACTACCCTCCAGCGGGACGCCAACCGGCTACTGGGGTTCACAGCCCAGCAAACCCTGGACTATTTGCAGAACCTCTATGAAAAGAAGCTCTGCACCTATCCCCGCACAGACAGCCGCTATCTGACTTCGGATATGGCGGAGGGATTGCCGGTGCTGGTCAATCTGGTTGCCAACGCCATGCCGTTTCGCAAAGGGATCGCCATTTCCTGTGATGCCGGTGCGGTCATCAACGACAAAAAAGTGACCGACCACCATGCAGTGATCCCCACCCGCAATCTCCAAAACGCCGACCTGTCCGGTCTGCCGGTGGGTGAACGGATGATTTTGGAACTTGTAGCCTTGCGCCTGCTGTGCGCGGTGGCGGAACCGCATACTTACTCAGAAACTGCTGTCACCGTGGAGTGTGCCGGTGCGGCGTTTACCACCAAGGGCAAAACGGTGAAGCGCCCCGGCTGGCGGGCGCTGGACGCTGCCTACCGTGCTGCGCTGAAAAATGCGGAGCCGGACAAGGAAACCGAGGACAAGGCCCTGCCGGACGGAGGCCGTCTGCCAGAACTGTCCGAGGGTCAGACGCTGCCCCTTTCCGGCGCTACCGTCAAGGAGGGCAAAACCAGCCCGCCCAAACACTTCACCGAGGATACGCTGCTTTCCGCGATGGAAACTGCCGGGAAAGACGATATGCCGGAGGATGCGGAGCGTCAGGGTTTAGGAACCCCGGCCACCCGCGCCGGGATTCTGGAAAAGCTGGTGTCCACCGGCTTTTTGGAGCGAAAAAAGAGTAAGAAAGCTGTGCAGCTCATGCCATCCAAAGATGCGGTGTCCCTGATTACCGTTCTGCCGGAACAGCTGCAATCGCCCCTGCTGACCGCTGAATGGGAACACCGTTTAAGCGAGATCGAGCGCGGCGAGCTGTCCCCGGAGGACTTCATGGGCGGGATCTGTGCCATGCTCCGGGAGTTGGTGAGAACCTATCAGGTCATCAAGGGGACTGAGTACCTGTTCACGCCGCCCCGCGAAGTGGTGGGCAAATGCCCCCGCTGCGGCGGTGATGTGGCGGAACTGCAAAAAGGGTTCTTCTGCCAGACAGAATCCTGCAAATTTGCCATCTGGAAAAACAACAAATGGTGGGCAGCCAAGAAAAAGCAGCCTACCAAGGCACTGGTGACAGCACTGCTCAAGGATGGCCGTACAAGGATCACCGGCTGCTATTCCGAAAAGACCGGCAAGACCTATGACGCCACGGTGGTTCTGGAGGACGATGGGCGGTACGCCAACTTCAAGCTGGAATTTGACCGGCAGAAAGGCGGTGCAAAATGAAGCTCTCCCTTTATGAACAGGAAACCATTCTCCTCTACAACCAGGCCGAGGACACCGCCGAAGTTTATACCCATGACCGAAAACTGATGGAGAAGCTGACCCGCCTTTCCAAAAAGCACCCGGAACAGGTTTGTAAAAAGGATAAGCACAATTTTACGGTTCCCAAACGCTGTGTGTCCGTCCGGGAGCCATACAGCGCCGAGCGCCGCAAGGCTGCCAGTGAACGGGCCAAGGCTGCCGGGTACAGGCCGCCCATCCCCAAACCGAAAGCTGATTGACGATGAGCGCAAATGTATTTGAAACGGTCAAGCAGTCTATCACCATTCGGGAAGCCGCAGAACGATATGGGATTGAGGTCGGACGGAACAGCATGGCCTGCTGCCCCTTTCACGATGACAAAAATCCCAGCATGAAGCTGAACAAGGACTACTTCTATTGCTTCGGCTGCGGAGCCACCGGCGATGTGATCGGCCTGACCGCCCGGCTCTACAACCTGTCCCCCAAGGAAGCCGCCGAGAAGCTGGCGCAGGATTTTGGCCTTATTTATGACAGTCAGGCTCCCCCTCGGAGGAACTATGTTCGCCAGAAAACTGAGGCGCAGAAATTCAAGGAGAGCAGGGACCATGCCTTTCGCATTCTGGCGGACTATTTCCATCTGCTCCGCAAGTGGGAAACCAATTACACACCCAAAACGCCGGTGGAATCCATGCACCCCCGTTTTTTAGAGGCGGTGCAGCAAAAGGATTATATCGGCTATCTGCTGGATTCTTTTCTGGAGGACAGCCCGGAGGAACAAAAGCTGTGGATCGCTGAACATCAATCAACAATCGCCAATTTAGAGAGGAGAGTGAACATCATGGCTGATAAGCCCACCAACCGGGAACGGTTGCAGGAAATCACGGCGGGTATCGAACAGGGCATCAAGGAGCTGTTCGAGAGCGAAAAGTATATGCGCTATCTGTCCGTCATGTCCAAGTTCCACCGTTATTCGGTCAACAACACCATGCTCATCTATATGCAGAAGCCGGAAGCTACGCTGGTGGCCGGGTTCAACAAGTGGAAAAACCAGTTTGCGCGCCATGTGAAAAAGGGCGAACATGGCATCACCATCATCGCCCCCACGCCCTATAAAAAGAAAATCGAGGAAATGAAGCGCGACCCGGACACCCATGCCCCCATTCTGGATGCAGACGGCAAGGCGGTTATGGAGGAAAAGGAAATCGAAATCCCCATGTTTCGCCCAGTCAAGGTGTTTGATGTGAGCCAGACGGACGGTAAGCCCCTGCCGGAGCTGGCTTCCTCCCTGTCCGGGACGGTTCCGCACTATGAAGCGTTTCTGGAAGCCCTGCGGCGCTCTGCCCCGGTTCCCATCGAGTTTGAGGCGATGGCCGCCAACATGGACGGCTATTTTTCACCCGACCGCCAGCGCATCGCCATCCGGAAAGGCATGAGCGAGGTACAGACCGTTTCTGCTGCTGTCCATGAGGTTGCACACAGCAAGCTCCACGACCCCAAAAAGTACGAGGCAGAGCCGACCTGGAAGATTGTGATGGTGAGCGAGGGCGGCATCAAGCACGATTATCGCCTGGACTTTGCCACCGAAGCGGAGGCAGAACAGGCCGCTGCCGAGGATGGCTGGCGCTATGTGGACGAAAATCAGTTTGAATGGCGGCTGGAAGTGGAGGAAGATCATTCGGCGGTGAAACAGACCGCCAGGAACCGCAATACCGAGGAAGTGGAGGCCGAGAGTATTTCCTATGCGGTCTGCCAGTATTTTGGTATCCAGACCGGTGAGAACAGTTTCGGGTATATCGCTACCTGGAGCAAGGACAAGGACCTAAAAGAATTAAAAGCCAGTCTGGAGACCATCAACAAGACTTCCTGTGAGCTAATTAACGACATCGAGCGCAACTACAAGGAAATCTGTAAGGAGCGCGGCATTGAACTGAACGCCCCGAAAAAAGAAACTGTTCCGGTGGTTCTGCCGCCAGCAAGAGAACAGGCAGAGTCCTTTGCCCGCGAATATGTCTTGTATGCACAGGCAATTCGTGTCGAAACCCTTTCAGAAACAGAGATTCAGGCGCAAATTACCCAATACACGGATAAAATCCTGCACCATGACATCGCGGATATGGTCCTCTTTTTGGAGGAACAGAAACAGGCAAAATGGGAACGGGACGAAGAAATGGAGATGGCTCTGGACAATGGCGCTGCCCCGGATGCCGATAACAGCAATTTTGTGGACCCGGAACATCTTTCCGCACAGCTTGCGTCTCTCTATCACACAGAGTATCAGGAGATTTCCGCCAATGCGGAACATTCCCCGCAGGAACTGTCAGAACCCGCCGAGGCTCTGTTTCTTCTGAACGATGCCACCTATCTGCACATTCAGCCGTGCGATACCGGCTGGGACTATACCCTCTATGACAAAGAAACCATGAAAGAACTGGACGGCGGCCAGCTGGATACCCCGGAACTGTCCCGTTCCGCCGCTGTCCGGCAGATTTGTGAGGGGCTGGAACTGGAAAATCCGTCTGTTCAGGATGCCCCGCTGTCTATGATTGAGACCTTGCAGGATGCAGCCTGTCAGCAGATGCAGGAACAGGTCAGCCAGCAGACCGCAGAAACTGCCGACACCCAGCTGCCGGATGCTCAGGAACAGTCTTTGGATGAGTACCCCATGCCCGACAGCGAAGTATCTGTTTCGGATATGCAGGGATACGGCTACTTTTACGATGGGATGCTGCCTGTCACCAGAGAACGGGCGCTGGAACTGGACGCTGCCGGGTTGACCGTCTATATCCTCCATGAAGATAACACGGAAAGCATGGTGTTTGACACCGAGGAAATCATGGAGCATGGCGGACTTTTCGGCGTGGAACACGAGGAATGGGAGCAAAGTCCGGCGTTCCATGAAAAGGTGTTGGAACGGCAGGACCGGCAGCTGGAACGGGAGCAGGCGTTTCTTGCCCATGAGGGCAGCTGCTTTGCCATTTATCAGGTGAGCCGGGATGATCCGCAGAATGTGCGGTTTATGAATCTGGACTGGCTGCAATCGCACAATCTGGCCGTGGACCGAAATAATTATGACTTAATCTACACTGCCCCGCTGAACGGTTCCGGCAGCACTATGGAGCAGTTGGAAACGCTGTATAAACAGTTCAACCTGCAAAAGCCGGTGGATTTTCACAGCCCGTCCCTGAGCGTCAGCGACATTGTTGCCATCAAGCAGGACGGTAAGGTATCCTGTCATTACTGCGACAGCGTTGGTTTCACCGAGATTCCCGGATTCCTGCCGGACAATCCGCTGAAAAATGCGGAAATGATGCTGGAGGATGACTACGGTATGATCGACGGCATCATCAACAACGGCCCAAAAGAGCCGACCGTGGCGCAGCTGGAACAGCAGGCCCGCAGCGGCCAGCCTATTTCCCTCATGGATTTAGCGGAAGCTGTCCACCGGGAGGAACGGGACAAGAAAAAGTCCGTCATGGAGCAGCTGAAAAGCCAGCCCCGGACGGAACACAAAAAGACAGCGCCTAAAAAGAGCGCGGAAAGGGAGCTTTGATATGGGAAACTTTACTTTTGAAGAAATGAACCTGATGTGCATTTACAACACCGGCAGCCGCACCGGGCTGATGGAGGCTCTGACCGAGATGCACGGCGAACTTTCGCCGGAGGAAACGGAACTGCGAGAATTGACGGACAGCGCCCTGATGAAGCTCCAGGCTATGAGCGATGCCGAGTTTGCCCAGCTGGAACTGTACCCGGATTTTGATGAATAAGCATTTCATAAACACCCAACGGGGCGGCGCAAAATGCCGCCCCATTTCCATTTAACACGAAGGGAGGACAACAACCATGCCATCCAAAACAGAATTTTACCGTCAGATGGCCGACCATGTGGCGACCCAGCTCACCGGCAGCTGGCAGGAATGGGCGGGATTTCTAACCACCGCTGCCCGTCTTTACAAGTATCCGTTCCATGAGCAACTGCTGATTTATGCCCAGCGCCCCGACGCTACCGCCTGTGCGGAGTATGATTTATGGAATGAAAAAATGGGCCGCTATGTGCGCCGTGGCTCCAAGGGTATCGCCCTGGTGGACGATTCCGGTGACAGGCCCCGGCTGCGCTATGTGTTTGACGTTTCTGACACCGGGATCCGCGAACATTCCCGCACTCCCTGGCTGTGGAAGATGGAGGAAGCGTATCAGGAGCCTGTGTCGGCCATGCTGGAGCACACTTACGAGGTTGGCGGCGATAACCTTGCCCAGCAGCTGGAGGCGGTGGCTCACAAGCTGGCAGGCGAATACTGGAACGAGCATCGCCAGGACTTGCTCTATATCGTTGACGATTCCTTTTTAGAGGAATATGATGAATTTAACATCGAAGCACAGTTTAAGGCAGCCGCTACTGTCAGCATTTCCTACGCCCTGATGTCCCGCTGCGGATTGGAGCCGGAACGCTATTTTACCCATGAGGACTTTATGGCGATTTTTGACTTCAACACCCCGGCTACCATTGGCGCACTGGGAACGGCGGTCAGCCAGATCAATCAACAGGTGCTGCGGCAGATTGGCGTTACCATCCGAAATTATGAGCGCGAACAACTCGCGGAAAGGAGCAAGCATCATGAAGAATCCCATGAACTACATCCAGAACGGAGATTACCTGATTCCCGACCTGAAGCTGAGCGAGCAGCCGGAGAAGCCCCTGGGCAAGTACGGCAGGACGCGGAAATCATACCTGAAGGAACACCGTCCCATCCTCTACAACCAGCTGCTGATGAGCGAGAAGCTGTACCCACACCTGCTGGAAATCGACGAGACCGCACAGAGCCGTCTGGAGCAGCTGATGCCCCAGCTGGCGGCGGCAGCGGGCGCGACGGAGCAGCTGAAAGCCAGCGACCCCATGAAGTGGGTGGGTCTGATGAACACCTGCAAGGCCCAGGCCGAGGAAATCCTGATGGCGGAGCTTATTCACAGCTGAGTTTCTTCCTCTCCGAAAACGAACAAATCCGAATCATAGACGAAGCAGAGAATGTGAAAGCATCCTCTGCTTTTTCTTTTGCACAGGCTGACATCGACCATGTGCTGCGGCTGGGCGGCAACACGGATCGCCAGAGGGAGCGTGTGGTTGCAGCCTTTGAAAAGCAGAAAACCACCGCCGAATTCGCAGACATTCTGAAAAATCTGTATCACGGCGGCAACGGAATCGGCAGCGTCACCGCATGGTATGCCGAGGACGGCATCCATCTTTCCCACGGCAAAACAGCCCGTTACGACAAGTCCGCCCAGGTCATTTCCTGGGAGAGCGCCGCCGAGCGTATCGGCCAGCTTTTGCAGGATGGCCAGTTTGCCGCCAATGTGGAGCTGACCGAGGCGGCAGGCTATGAACGCTCCCTCCTTGCGGAAAAGTTCTGGAATCTGTACCACGATTTCAGCGAGGAAGCCAGAGAAGCCGGGTATCTGCCCAGCCTCGCAGGTAATCCGGGTCGTGGTTTCCCGGAGGAATCCGCATGGCTTGCCGAACAGCTGAACCGCCCGGAGTTTCGCCAGACCCTTGCGGAAGAATACGCCGCCTTCTGGACGGCCTACCAGCAGGACCGGGAGTTGCTGCGCTTCCACTACCACAAACCGAGAGAGATTTGGGAAAACCTGAAAGACCTGTCCCTGCCCCGCACTGCCTTTACCTCTCAGCTGATGGAAGTACCTGCGGTCAAGCAGTTCATCACAGAGGACGAGATCGACGCAGCCATGACCAGAGGCAGCGGATTTGAAAGTGGTAAAGGCCGGATTTTCACCTTTTTCCAGAACCCCCATACGGACAAAGAAAAGGTGGATTTTCTCAAGAATGAGTACGGCACTGGCGGCCACTCTCACGCCCTGTCCGGCGCTGGGGGCAGCTGGGAAGATCACGATGGAAAAGGTCTGCACTACAAAAAGGATGGCTGCCCGGATGTGCATTTCACATGGGAGAAAGTCGCCAAGCGGATTACCGATCTGATTCAAAAGGGCCGCTATCTCACCGAACAGGAACAGGCGGAGTACGACAAAATCCAGGAAGAAAAGGCCCTGGCGGAAGAAGATGCCCTGCAAGCCCAGCAGCCGACCCCGGAGATATGGGAATACAACGGGGTCAAGGAGCGTCACCCGGATGATATGGTTTTGTATCAAATGGGCGATTTCTTTGAGCTGTACGGCGAGGATGCCAAAACCGCCGCTGCGGAGCTGGGATTCAACCTTACAACCCGCGCTATCCCCGGCGGTGGCCGTGTGGAAATGTGCGGCTTTCCGGCAAACCGGCTGGAACAGGTTGTGGAACAGCTGCGGGATCGGCATGATGTGACCATTTCCGCTGTCCCGGAGGGCGGCAGAGAGCGTCAGGAATATTCCATGCCCTCCATCGACCATGAGGCGGAACAGGCCATCGACGCTCAGGAAGCGGAGTTTGGCGCAGACGGAATCAGAGTGTTCCAGGAGACCGAAGCAGCAGCCCCTACGATCCGGGAGCTGCATGAGAAATACAAGCCCATTGTACTTGCCGCCGTTATGGAGGATGTACCATACCGCAACGCCTGCGGTCACAGCGACCGCGAAAATGCTGTGATTGAGGGCAATGCCGCGATTCGTCGTGCCATCCTTGGCTCCAGTGATTTGGAGCTGATTCGGCTCTATTCCGATGTGCTGGTGTTCCGTCAGCGCCTGCACCGGGAAATTATTGACGAGACCTATCCACGGCTCCATGAAATGCTGCGTCCTCTCTCACAGGATGATATTGATGATGCCATCCGTGCATGGAATGGTGATATTCAGAGCAAACACGCTGTTGTCCGCTACATGGAAAAGCATGGACGGGAAAAAGATACCGCCGCATGGCTGGCTCAGGAATACAGCGGCAGTGACAGCAAGAGCCTGTTTGTGATCCGCGCCGGAAGTCCGGAGGGAATTGAGCTGCCCTGGCCCAAGGTGCAGCGCAGGATTGCCCAGCTCATCAAGGAGGATCGGTTCTACACCGAAGCGGAACAGGACCGGTTTGACAACATCGACCCCATCGCCATCCGGGAGGCGCTGGCCGAGCGCGGCATTGTGAATGGCGATCTGGTGGACGAAGAAAAGCTGGACAATGACCCATTCATTCAGCGCGTGATGGCGGATGTGGAGCAGATTGCCGCTGAAGAACAGGAGCAGTCGAACCAACCGCTTTCTGATGCTGAGTATGCCCGTCACAACCTAATTCCCGGCGAGACCACCTTTGCATTGGATGGGCGCACTTTCCGGGTCAGCAAGCTGGAGCCGGATGTTGGCCGGGTGGAACTTCAAGATGTGACCTTTGCAAATGCGGTGGGATTCCCCATCTTCCGGGTGGAACCGATTTCAGTAATCCGTCAGCATTTGGAGCAGGAACCAGAGCCGCCCACGCCTGCCACAGAGCCAGAAAAAACTCTGAATGAAGTGCTGGACGAACACCCCGTTTCCATTCAGGTAAACGGCGAGTGGCAGACCTTCCCCAATGTCAAAGCTGCCGAGGAAGCCTCTTATGAGGAATACAAGGCCAACCTGCGCCGCACCACTGAGAATTTCCTTATTACCGACGATCACCTGGGCGAAGGCGGTCCGAAAGCCAAGTTTCAGGCCAACATCACGGCAATCAAGCTGCTGAAATATTTGGAGGAAACCACCGGGCAGGCAACACCGGAACAGCAGAAAATCCTATCTCGGTATGTAGGCTGGGGCGGTCTTGCCGATGCCTTTGACCCGGAGAAACCCGCATGGGCTGCGGAATATGCTCAGCTGAAGGAGCTGCTGACCCGGTCGGAATACGCTGCCGCCAGAGGTTCCACTCTCAATGCCCATTACACCAGCCCTACGGTCATCAAAGCAATTTATGAAGCCGTAGGACGCATGGGATTTGAGACCGGCAACATTCTGGAGCCGTCCTGCGGTGTGGGCAATTTCTTCGGTATGCTGCCGGAGAAATTGCGAAACAGCCGTCTGTACGGCGTGGAGCTGGATTCCATCAGCGGGCGTATTGCAAAACAGCTCTATCCCAAGGCCGACATCACCGTGGCCGGGTTTGAAACCACCGACAGGCGGGATTTCTACGATCTGGCGGTGGGTAATGTTCCGTTTGGTCAGTATCAGGTTCGGGACAAAGCCTATGATAAGCTGAATTTCAGCATTCACAACTACTTTTTTGCCAAGGCGCTGGACCAGGTGCGTCCGGGCGGCGTGGTGGCCTTTGTCACCAGCCGCTACACGATGGATACCAAGGATTCCACTGTGCGCCGGTATCTTGCCCAGCGCGCCGAGCTGCTGGGAGCCATCCGTCTGCCCAATGACGCTTTCAAGAAAAACGCTGGTGCCGAGGTGGTTTCAGACATCATTTTCCTGCAAAAGCGGGACCGTCCACTGGACATCGTACCGGAATGGACGCAGACCGGACAGACGCAGGATGGATTTGCCATTAACCGCTACTTCCTGGACCACCCGGAAATGGTGCTGGGCCGACAGGAACCGGAAAGCACCGCTCATGGCATGGACTACACCGTGAATCCCATCGAGGGGCTGGAGCTTGCCGATCAGCTGCATGATGCCGTGAAGTACATTCACGGCACTTACCAGGAGGCCGAGCTGCCAGAGCTGGGCGAGGGCGAAGCCATCGACACCTCTATCCCCGCCGACCCCAATGTGAAAAACTACTCCTACACCGTGGTGGACGGCGCTGTATATTTCCGTGAAAACAGCCGCATGGTACGGCCTGACCTGAATGCCACCGCCGAAGTCCGTGTGAAAGGGTTGGTGGGTCTGCGGGAATGTGTCCAGCAGCTCATTGACCTGCAAATGGACGCTGCCACACCGGACAGCGCCATCCGGGATAAACAGGCTGAACTGAACCGGCTCTATGACAGCTTTTCCGCAAAATATGGTCTTATCAATGACCGGGCGAACCGACTGGTCTTTGCCGATGATTCCAGCTACTATCTGCTCTGCGCGCTGGAAGTCATTGACGAGGACGGAAAGCTGGAGCGCAAGGCGGATATGTTCACCAAGTGTACCATCAAGCCACACAAGGCGGTGGAAACCGTGGATACCGCCAGTGAAGCCCTTGCCGTCTCCATCGCGGAGAAAGCCTGTGTGGATATGGCGTATATGTCGGAGCTGACTGGCAAGACCAGCGACGAACTGGCCGCCGAGCTGCAAGGCGTGATCTTCCGTGTGCCGGGACAGTTGGAGAAAGACGGCACACCCCATTATGTGACTGCCGACGAATACCTGTCCGGCAATGTACGCCGTAAGCTGCGTCAGGCACAGCGGGCAGCACAGCAGGACCCGTCCTTTGCCGCCAATGTGGAAGCCCTTACCGCTGCCCAGCCCAAAGACCTGGACGCTTCGGAAATTGAGGTGCGTCTGGGCGCAACCTGGATCGACAAAGAGTACATCCAGCAGTTTATGTACGAGACCTTTGATACCCCGTTTTATATGCAGCGGAATATCCAGGTCAACTACACCCCGTTTACAGCAGAGTGGCAGATTACCGGCAAAAGCTCTGTAAGCCAGAACAATGTGGCAGCCTATACCACCTACGGAACCAGCCGCGCCAATGCCTACAAGATTTTGGAGGATTCCTTAAACCTGCGGGATGTCCGTATCTATGACACTGTGGAGGACGCGGACGGCAAAGAGCGCCGGGTGCTGAATGCCAAAGAAACCACGCTGGCAGCCCAAAAACAGCAGGCCATCCGGGACGCTTTCAAAGACTGGATTTGGAAAGACCCGGAACGCCGTCAAGCTCTGGTACGCCAGTACAACGAGGAAATGAACTCCACCCGCCCCCGTGAGTATGACGGCAGCCATATTGTTTTTGGCGGCATGAACCCGTCCATTACCCTGCGGGAACATCAGCTGAACGCTATCGCCCATGTGATGTACGGCGGCAATACGCTGCTGGCACACGAGGTAGGCGCGGGCAAAACATTTGAAATGGTGGCTGCCGCTATGGAGAGTAAGCGTCTGGGGCTGTGCCAGAAATCCCTCTTTGTTGTGCCGAATCACCTGACCGAGCAGTGGGCTTCGGAGTTTCTGCGGCTCTATCCCTCCGCCAATATCCTTGTCACCACCAAAAAGGACTTTGAGACCCACAACCGCAAGAAGTTCTGTGCCCGGATCGCCACCGGTGACTATGACGCTATCATCATGGGACATTCGCAGTTTGAGAAAATCCCCATCAGCCGGGAGCGTCAGGAACGGCTCCTCTATGAGCAGATCGACGAGATCACCGAGGGGATTGCCGAGGTACAGGCCAGCGGCGGTGAGCGTTTTACAGTTAAGCAGCTGGAACGCACCCGCAAATCTCTGGAAGCCAGGCTGGAGAAATTGCAGGCAGAAAGCCGCAAGGACGATGTGGTGACATTTGAGCAGCTGGGCGTGGACCGGCTGTTCGTGGACGAGGCACACAACTACAAAAACCTGTTTTTATACACCAAAATGCGGAATGTGGCAGGTCTCTCCACCAGCGATGCCCAAAAGTCCAGCGATATGTTTGCGAAGTGCCGTTATATGGATGAAATCACCGGAAACCGTGGCGTTATCTTTGCAACCGGAACCCCGGTCAGCAACTCCATGACCGAGCTTTACACCATGCAGCGGTATCTTCAATATGACCGCCTGCAAGAACTGAATATGACCCATTTCGACTGCTGGGCCAGCCGTTTCGGAGAAACCGTCACGGCGTTGGAACTGGCCCCGGAGGGAACAGGCTACCGGGCAAGGACACGGTTTTCCAAGTTCTTTAACCTGCCGGAACTAATGAACCTGTTCAAAGAGGTGGCGGACATCAAAACCTCCGATCAGCTGAACCTGCCCACCCCGGAGGTGGAATACCACAACATTGTGGCCCAGCCTACCGAACACCAGCAGGAAATGGTGAAGGCACTCTCCGAGCGCGCTTCCGAAGTACACAGAGGCAGTGTGGACCCATCGGTGGACAATATGCTCAAAATCACCTCGGATGGCCGCAAGCTGGGACTGGATCAGCGCATCATCAACCAGCTGCTCCCCGATGAACCGGGAACCAAGGTCAATCAGTGCGTGGACAACATCATGCAGATCTGGCGGGACGGGGACGCGGATAAGCTGACCCAGCTGGTGTTCTGCGACATTTCCACGCCCCAGGCAGCCCCCTCCAAAAAGGCAGCCAAACAGCTGGATAATCCGCTGCTTCACGGATTGGAAGAAGCAATTCCACTGGATGAGCCAGAGCCTGCTTTTACCATCTATGAGGACATCCGGCAAAAGCTCATCGCCCAGGGGATGCCTGCCGAGCAGATCGCCTTTATCCACGAAGCCAACACAGAGGTACGGAAAAAGGAACTGTTCTCCAAGGTTCGCACCGGGCAGGTGCGCGTCCTATTAGGAAGCACTGTCAAAATGGGCGCTGGAACCAATGTGCAGGACCGCCTTGTGGCGTTGCATGATTTGGACTGCCCGTGGCGGCCCGGAGACCTTGCCCAGCGCAAGGGTCGTATCGAGCGTCAGGGCAACCAGAATCCTCTTGTCCATGTGTACCGCTATGTCACCGAAGGGACTTTTGACGCGTATCTCTGGCAGACGGTGGAGAACAAACAGAAATTCATCAGCCAGATTATGACCAGCAAAAGCCCGGTTCGTTCCTGCGATGATGTGGACGAAACGGCGCTTTCCTTTGCCGAGATTAAGGCCCTGTGTGCCGGAGACCCCCGTATCAAGGAGCGCATGGATTTGGATGTGGAAGTTGCCAAGCTGAAGCTGATGAAAGCCGACCACCAGAGCAAGCAGTACCGTCTGGAGGACCAGCTGCTCAAATACTTTCCGCAGGAAATTGAAACCAACAAGGGGTATATCCAGGGCTTTGAAGCCGATTTGGAAACACTGGCTGCCCACCCACACCCAGAGGACAGCTTTGCCGGTATGGAGATCCGGGGCGATGTGCTGACCGACAAAGAAAATGCCGGTGCAGCCCTGCTGGATGCCTGCAAGGAGGTCAAAACCTCCGATCCGGTGCAGATTGGCAGTTACCGGGGATTCACTATGTCGGTGGCATTTGAAGCGTGGAAACAGGAATATACGCTCCTGCTGAAAGGACAAATGACCCATCGGGCGACCCTGGGTACAGACCCGCGCGGAAATCTCACCCGTATCGACAACGCACTGGCGCAGATGCCCCAGCGTCTGGAGGCGGTCAAAAACCAGCTGGAGAACCTTTACCAGCAGCAGGCCGCAGCCAAGGAGGAAGTAGGAAAGCCGTTCCCATTTGAGGACGATCTGCGGGTCAAGTCCGCCCGTCTGGTGGAACTGGACACCCTGCTGAACATTGGCGGCAAAGGTAACACCCAGCCGGAAACCGTGGTTGCCAAGAGCGCGCGTCCCTCGGTGCTGGACAGCCTGAAACGCCCCGTGCCGCCCCGCAGCCCTGAAAAGAAACCGAAACAACACGAGGAGGTACGATAACATGAATACCAACGATCTGAATACGGCTCTCTATGAAAAGATGGCCGCTGAACAGGACAACTACCGGGACTGGCTGAAAAGCCAGCCCCCGGAGGAAATCCTGCACCACACCTATGAGTACACGGTCCGGGAGGACATCGTGATGGCGATGGAGCAGCTGGAACTGACCGACGCACAGGCCCAGGCGCTTTTGGATTCTCCCTCGCCGCTGGCGGATGTGTACCGTTATTTTGAAAAGCTGGAGACCGGCTACATGGATGTGATCCGGGACAGCATTGAGAACCGTGCCGATGATGTGTGCAGGGCGCAGGAAGAATTACGAACTGCCCCTCTCTACCCCCATTCTGCCGCCTATGCGTCCCAGCATGGAGAGATGGCACAGTACAACCTCTCATATCAGGCGAACAGCGCCTGCAAAGAAGCCATTGAACAGGCTATCAGCGCTCACTATGCAGAGAACCGGCTGGATACGGAGGCGGCGGTCAAAGATGTGCTGGAAAAGTTCGGGACGGAACGGGTACAGTTTATTCTTGCCAACACCATCCAGCACAAGAACCATGACGGGCGTATCTCTCAGGATAACAAAGCCTGGGCAAAAACCATTCCCATGCCGGAGGACAGCGGTGCTTCCCGCCACTGTGCCTATCTGGTTGTGGATGGGGTCAATCCCGGTCTGATCGACCTGTTTACCAGACAGGCCAGAAAAGCCATGCAGGAACAGCAGAAAAGTTCTGTCCTGCAAAAGCTCAGACAGGAACCGCCTGCCCGTAAGCCTGCCGCCCCGAAGAAACGGGAGCCGGAGCGATGAGCAGCCTCAAGCGCAAGCGGGATGTGCCGGTCCTGTTTTGGGTTTCCGCTGCGGAGATGGAGGCGATCCAGCAGAAAATGGCGCAGTTTGGAACCAAAAACCTGAGCGCCTATCTACGAAAAATGGCTGTGGACGGCTATGTGGTGCAGCTGGACTTGCCGGAGCTGAAGGAACTGGTATCCCTGCTGCGCCGAAGCAGCAACAACTTAAACCAGCTGACACGCAAGGTGCATGAGACCGGGCGGATTTATGATGCCGACCTGGAGGATATATCCCAGCGGCAAGAACAGTTATGGGACGGCGTTAAGGAGATACTGACCCGGCTCTCCAAACTTTCGTAACCGGGACAAATACCCCATCTGCGGAGGGAGGAACGGCGTTCTTTTCGCCGCGCCTTCCTCCGTTTTTTCTTTTGCCCGTATCCTTGCCTTTTGGCTGTACTGGCAGGATAATATGGATAGAAAACAGATTGCCGCAAAGGAGTTGAGAATAGAGGAAAACCTTTGAAAAAGTGTTGGAGATATTTCGGGATTATCTGGACTGTGATCTGGAAGAAGAAGTCCTCCCTTGCAGGAATGGGTATCTCCGTGTAACGTGGAATGGGGATTCCCGCTATTGTGTGGACGGACTTCTCAGCCGGACACCGGACGAGCTGTTTGAAGTGCTGCTTTCCGATTACAGCGGCTACGAGATGATGAAGCTGACCAAAGGCCGCCGGGAAGTCACGGAAGAAGATGAAAGACAGGCGGAACTTCTTTGCCAGAGCTTTCGGAAACAATGGTAGGAGGAAGAAACATGAAGGTGATTTGGTTTATTCTGAAACTACTGTTGAAGATTTTAGTGGCTCCGGTGATTTTGGCGCTGACCCTGTTCGTTTGGATTTGTGTGGGGATCGTCTATGTCTCCGGTCTGGTGCTGGGGATTATCAGCATGGTGATCGCCCTGCTGGGCGTGGCGGTTCTGCTGACCTGTTCCCTGCAAAACGGCATTATCCTGCTGGTGATGGCATTTCTTATTAGTCCCTATGGTCTGCCGATGGCTGCCATCTGGCTGCTGGGTAAGGTACAGGACTTGAAGTTTGCCATTCAGGATTTGGTTTATGGATAAAATATGCCACTGATGTTATTTTACTTTCCCTAAAAAATAGGATATACTATATAAGAATATATTCTGCCGCCGAGTGCGGATAGTTTTAGGTAAAGGAGGGCGTGTATGGAAAATCAATTAACGCCAAACAACTCCATGATTTTGGAAATCCGAGAGCTGCTGGAGAATGCCAGAAAAAATGTTGCACAACAGGTTAATACGCAGCTTTTGACAACCTATTGGAACATTGGTCGGATTATCGTGGAGTATGAACAGCAAAATCAGATTCGCGCAGATTATGGAAAACAAACCTTAAGGGAACTTTCCAAGGAGCTGACACGGGAATTTGGAAAAGGTTTTTCTCGTTCTAATTTGCAAAATATGCGGGCATTTTATCTTGCTTATGAAAAATGCCAGACAGTGTCTGGCAAATTGTCCTGGTCTCATTACTGTGAACTTTTGAGTATTACGGATGAGAACAAGCGCAGCTTTTACGAGAAGGAATCCATCAATTCAGGCTGGTCCGTTCGGGAGCTGAAACGGCAGATTGACAGCTCGCTGTATGAACGGCTGCTTTTATCCGCCGGAGACGTCAACAAGGAGAAGGTCCTCTCTCTGGCGCAGAAAGGGATTGAAATCAATCAGCCAGCTGACATCATCCGTGATCCCTATGTGTTCGAGTTTTTGGGTGTGCCGGAGAACAAACCCATATTGGAAAGCGATTTGGAAAAAGCTCTTGTCGTACAGATTGAAAAGTTTCTTTTGGAACTTGGGCGAGGCTTCATGTTTGTTGGAACCCAGCAGCGCGTGACCCTGAACAATACCCACTACTATGTGGACATGGTATTTTACAACAAAATTCTCCGTGCTTATGTACTGATTGAACTGAAAACGAAAAAACTGACACCAGAGGCTGCCGGTCAGCTCAATATGTACTTAAACTACTATGCGGCAGAAGTCAACGACCCTGACGATAACCCGCCTATCGGTATTATCCTCTGTACGGAAAAAGACAGCATCGCGGCGGAATATGCCTTGGGCGGTCTGTCCAACAATATCTTCGCATCCCGGTATGTTCTCTATATGCCGGACAAGGAACAGCTGATTGCTCAGGTAGAGGCTGTCTTGAAAAACTGGCACGATAAGAAAGATAACTGCCATGACTGAAAAAGAACTGATTGGAAAAGTACATTCAGCGGTCTATCATCAATGCCAGTGCCGTGGTTATGCGACTCCGGTAGATGTACTGATGGAGGTCGGTGTCCTGCCAAAACAGAAATATGAGGACTGGCGATTTGGGCGGGTTGATTATCTGGAACGGGTATGTACTGTCAATCTGCGCAAACTCTCATTCATCATGCACCAGATGCGGGTGTACGCACAGAAAACTGGCTTAAAACCCTCCTTCTGTTACTACAAGCAGTGGGGTGTAAAAAAGAAAAATGGGCAGGGACACAAGCCAGTGATTCCGCTGCGGTTCAGCAAAAGCGGAAATCTGGAAATTGAGAAATGGTATGCAACTCATTTTGTGGATACCAAACGGATTGCAGTCTTAAAAGCACAGCAGCCAAAAATTTAGATTAGCCAAAGGACAGCTCACACAGCTGTCCTTTTCTTTTGGAAAGGAGGTTCCCTCTGTGGCAACCACACGCATCATGCCGCTGCATATCGGCAAGGGCCGCACCGAAAGTCAGGCAATCAGCGACATTATTGATTATGTGGCAAATCCGCAAAAGACCGACAACGGAAAACTAATTACCGGCTATGGCTGTGACAGCCGGACCGCCGATGCAGAGTTTCTGCTGGCAAAGCGGCAGTACATCGCCGCCACCGGGCGGGTGCGCGGTGCGGACGATGTGATCGCTTACCATGTGCGCCAATCGTTCAAACCCGGTGAGATTACCCCGGAGGAAGCCAACCGCCTGGGCGTGGAATTTGCCAAGCGGTTCACCAAGGGCAATCACGCCTTTGTGGTCTGCACTCACATAGACAAATCGCACGTTCATAATCACATCATCTGGTCGGCGGTCAATACGGATTGTGACCGAAAATTCCGCAACTTTTGGGGCAGCACCAGAGCCGTCCGACGCTTGAGCGATACCATCTGTATCGAGAACGGATTGTCCATTGTGGAGGACCCGAAACCCCACGGAAAAAGCTACAACAAGTGGCTGGGCGAACAGGCCAAGCCATCCCATCGGGAGCAGCTGCGGGTGATGATTGACCGTGCGCTGGAACAGAAACCGGCAGACTTTGATGCGCTGCTGAAGCTGCTTTCGGAAATGGGCTGTGAAGTATCCCGGCGCGGGAAAGTCATCCGGCTTAAAGCGCCCGGCTGGAAGAATGTAGCCCGCATGGATGACAAGCTGGGGGCCGGGTACAGTGAAGCGGAAATTCGTGCGGTGTTGGCCGGAGAAAAACAGCACACGCCCCGCAAAAAATCCACCGTGCAGCCGGAGCCACCCAAGGTCAATCTGCTGGTGGATATTCAGGCAAAATTACAGGCTGGGAAAGGCGCTGGGTATGCGCGCTGGGCCAAGGTTTTTAACCTGAAACAGATGGCGCAGACTGTAAATTTTCTTACCGAACATCAGCTGCTGGACTATGCGGAGCTGGCAGAAAAAGCGGCGGCAGCCACCGCCCACCACAACGAACTGTCGGCACAGATCAAGGCGGCGGAGAAACGCATGGCGGAGATCGCCGTCCTGCGAACTCATATCATCAACTATGCCAAGACCCGTGAGACCTATGTAGCCTACCGCAAGGCCGGTTATTCCCGAAAATTCCGGGAGGAACATGAGCAGGAAATCCTGCTCCATCAGGCAGCCAAAAATGCCTTTGACGAGATGGGTGTGAAGAAGTTGCCCAAGGTTAAGGACTTGCAAGCTGAGTATGCCAAACTGCTGGAGGAAAAGAAGAAAACCTACGCCGAGTACCGGCGTTCCCGTGAAGAAATGCGGGAGCTTTTGACGGCCAAAGCGAATGTGGACCGGCTGCTGAAAATGGACGAGGAACAGAAAAAGGAACAGGAAAAAGACCACGGCCAGCGGTGAGCCGGTCATGGTCCAAAGCGTTCGCAGAACGCGCAGCCACAGAATGAATTTCTGTGTTCAAAGGGGTTTGGGGGCGCTGCCCTCAACAAGCAAAGCGGAGGGGAAAATCACGGCAGGATTTTTCCCTCTGCGGGCCGAGTGTATTAACACCGGCATTGCTTGCCACTTTCTTGGGAATACAAAAACAGCCAGCGAGAGAAACTTCGAAGTTTCACTCACTGGCCTATTCTTTTTCAAGTTTCTTAGAAATTTCCTTTAGTTCTTCCGCAAATCCACGAGTATGGCTCAACAAGGTTTCCCGCATCTCTGGCGGACAGTTTAGATAGAGCAGCTTCATCTCATTTTGCCCAGCTTGATCTGGTGTCAGCTCCGGCCTGATAAGAGAGTCGAGAGAAAAGTGCAGAACTTTCGCTAATGTTTTCATAATCAGGTAGGACGGATTTCTTCTTCCCTTCTCAATATCGGCAATCTCTTTGATGGAAATATGCGATTCATCTGCCAGTTGCTGCTGCGTGAAATTTTTTTCTTTTCGTGCGGCTCGAAGCATATTCCCCAATATGGTTAAATCATCAATCGGCATTATCGTTCACCTCAATAATATTGTATCGTTCCGGCATGATTTAAGGAATAACCTTATATTACCGGTAAATAGGTATGATAATACTGATTTCAAGATGAATATAATTTTGACTAAGGCATTTGGTAGAAATGAGTAAGAAAGAACGCTGGGCGTAGAGGTCTATTGGCTCTACACCCAGCGTTCTTTCTTACTCTGTCAGATCTTCGATGAATATTTCTTCCTACGGAAAATTTGTAATTCCATCCTTGATAGTTAGCAAAATATTAAGTAGCTCATCCAACCCTATCCCCTTACTTAGATTATTCCATAGGAAGAAAAAAATTAACGGTCAGTCCATGTGGAATGGTATTTGAATATTCAATTGTTCCTTGATGTACTTCTACAATCTGCCGCACAATTTTAAGACCTAACCCATGCTCAATTTCTCCCGTTTGCTTTTGCGTACTGGAAATATCTTTGTTGTTGTTCAATGTGTTTAGCTGCATTTCGCTTATGCCACAGCCATTATCTGCCACAGAAAAGGTACACACTGTATCACAGCGTCCTACGGACACTTGTATCCTGCATCCATCTGGATTATGGATAATACAATTCCTGATTAAATTGCATAACATCCGGTTTAGTAAGGATTGATCGCCAGTAATAGTGATAGCTTTGCCTGGATTATCTTCTGACAGTTCTAACTCATACTTGTCTGATAGACCATCATTCAAAATTTCACTCACGGCTTGCCGCGCTAATTCTACTGGGTCAAGCCTTTGCTTTTGCATAGGCTGCATAGAATACTCCAGTTTTGTAGTCAAATTCAAATCCTCAACTAAATTTTTTAGCTTTTCGCTATGTCTGCGGATGATTTCAGCCTGCTTTCTGGTGGTTTCTGGTAAAGAAGAAGTTTCTTCAATTTCACTGGCATACCCTAAAATCATAGAAAGCGGTGTGCGTATATCGTGAGAAATGCCCCTGATCCATTCGGCACGAGTGTTGTCTTTTTTTAATAAGTAATCGCCTGCTTTATTTAAGCTGGCATTGATTTCTGCCAATTCTCCGGTTTCTTCCAAATGGATAGGGTTCCCATTTGAGAGATGCCGTATGCCATTTAGAACTGGCTCCATAGCTTTTTCAATCTGATGCGCATTTCGGAGAAATAGATATAACATCAATAGGATGTTAATGCAAATAGCCACTAAAAAACCAACGGCTGTCGGCGTAACATACTGAGCTTTGACTGAAATATAGTAGTTTACTATATCTCCCTGAGGAAAACCAACTACTAAAAGATTACCTTGCCGATTCCAAACATTGACCGGATAGCCATTCAGATACCAACGGCTGAACATCGCAACGTCTGTTGTGGAATAGTGACGCGGCAATTCTTCCGGCATATTCATTTGCCAAATTGTGTCTCCATGCTCATCCAAAATCATAGCCCACGCATTGGCATCATTTAAGATCCCTTCTGCCCATGTGTCTGCATGGAGCTGGCCGTTCGTTTCCGTGATATGTTTTGAAAAATCCTCAATCGGAAAATTGGAGTTTTTTACATTTCCCAAATAAGCTATTACAAAAAAAGATGCCACTAACAGAATATTGACGAATAGAAAAAGAAGGATGATCCCGACTGTTGAAAATATATAACGGCGGAAAAAACGCTCAAATTTGTTCATTTTCGTACCCCCTTTATATTAAGGCGGTAACCTATTCCTTTGACTGTCACAAGTGCAACTGGCTTTGAGGGATTCTCTTCGATTTTTTCCCTCAAATGCCGGATATGGGTTGCTAATGTACTTTCATATCCTTGCCAGTAGTCACCGCAAACAGCCTGACATAAGGAGCCAGTAGTAACAATTCGACCTGCATTTTCATATAACTTTTCAAAAAGCTGCAACTCTTTTGCTGTCAGCGGAATACTTTCACTATTTCGTTGAACGATTGCTTTTTCCAGATCAACGGTAGTTGTGTCAAAAAACACTTTCCGTTCTTGTTCCGGGTAAGCACGTTTCAATATGGCTTGCACTCGAAACAGTAATTCTTTCGGCAAGAATGGCTTTAACAGATAATCGTCTGCACCACTTTCAAAACCTGCAAATTTATCTTCGGCCTCACCACGGGCCGTCAGCATTAAGACAGGAATTTTGCTGGTCTTTCGTAGTTCTTTTAATGTAGCAAATCCATCCATACCCGGCATCATAACATCGAGTATTATCATATCTGGTTCTTGCTCTTTACACATTTTTAAGGCAGTTTCGCCAGAAGAGGCGGTCAATACCTGTGTAAAGCCTGCTCTTGTAAAAATAGATTTTACCATCTCCAACAAATCTGTTTCATCATCAACCACAAGGATTATTCTATCGTTCATAAGGCACCACCTTTTATTTGTTAATCTTATTATACCTCAAAACAGGTAAAATGCCTATTCTGGCCTTGAAATCTCAAAGTAAACTCAAGGTTGGCTCAAGGTTATCTCAAAGTTGATATGTTATGCTGATTATGCAAACAAAAAAGGAGGAATAAATAATGAACGATTACATGATTGAAACACGCAATCTGACAAAAAAATATGGAAGTCAGGTCAGTGTTTCCAATCTGAATATTCATGTAAGAAAAGGCCGAATCTATGGATTGCTGGGACGCAACGGCGCTGGCAAGACGACTACCATGCGGATGTTGTTAGGGTTGACTGCCCCGACTTCTGGCAATGTAAAGATTTTTGGAAAACCATTTCAGGAAAATGAGAAAAAAATTTTACCCCGGATCGGATGCCTGATTGAGTCTCCTGGTTTCTACCCCAATTTGACGGGAACGGAAAACCTAAAAATCTTTGCGGAACTTCGGGGGTTGAGGAACCCCAACTATGTCAAAGGAGCATTGGAACTTGTCAATCTTCCTTATCGGGACAAGAAGCTATTTTCGCAATATTCCCTCGGTATGAAACAGCGTCTTGCTATTGCGCTGGCTGTTATGCACGACCCGGAGCTGTTGATTTTGGACGAACCGATCAATGGGCTTGATCCCATCGGCATTGCCGAGGTACGCAGCTTCATCCGTGAGCTGTGCGATGCCAGAGGAAAAACAATTTTAATTTCCAGTCATATTCTTTCAGAGATTTCTTTGCTGGCAGATGATGTTGGTATTATCGATCATGGTAAACTGTTGGAGGAAGAAAGCCTCAAAGAACTGGAAGCCAAAAACGCAAAGTTTATTCATTTCTGTGTATCTGATGCCCAAAAAGCTGCGCAGATTATTGCTGCGACATTTCAGAGCCGAAACACACAGCTTGCCGATGCAAATAATCTGTATCTATATGATACAGCGTTGCCAGTAGCAAAAATTAACCGGGCATTTATTGAGGCTGGAATTGATGTTCAAGAGTCCCACCTTTGTGAAGATACTTTGGAGGACTACTTTAAGAAAATAACAGGAGGTGAGGGAATTGCTTAACCTAATCCGGTGTGAGTTTTGGAAACTGAAAAGAAAAATGTTCGTGCAGTTGGTATTAGCGGCATCTTTTTTGTTCCCAATCCCTCTGACTGCCATTATCTATTATCTGAACACAGCGCAGGATAAATATGCTACAAAAGCAGCAGCTTTTGATGCCCTATGGCAATCCGTAATCGGTTTTGGTATGCTGTTACTTCTTCCCTGCATTTTAGGGATTGTTGCCGCACTTCTCTTTTTTATGGAACGAGATAACGACACTTTTAAGAACCTGCGGACAATTCCGGTAACAAGTTCACAGATGGTCTTTGCAAAGTGCATTGTCTTGTTGTTTCTCAGCGTTGTGTTTTGTATATCTTCGACTGTTGCTTCTATCCTTTGCGGTTTTGTCTTTTTCGGAGTGACCGATATTTTGTTTAAGGTATTGTTTTCCGCTATTTACGGATTATTGATTGCGATTAGTGCATTACCGCTGATATTGCTGATTATATTTTTCAGCAGATCCTATATTTTTTCCATTATGCTTTGTGTATTTTATAGTGTATTCAACCTGCTCTCAACATTTTCTATGACAGCACTTCCAAAATGGCTTGTACTTACTCTGCCTACACCGAGCATTATGTTGTGGGGAACCCAGCAAATGTCTTCTCGTACTGCTATAAACGACACAGAGGATTTGCAGAACTTCATTCAAATGGGATTGATACCTTCTACTCCTCAACTAATTATAACTTTGGGGGTAATTGGGGTTGTTTCACTTCTTCTGGCGGTCTATCTTTATAAGAAAAGGAGTGAGTGAAATGGTAACAATTATAAAAACCGAGTTTATGAAGCTGAAAAGATATTTTATTGTCTGGATTGGCGTGTCCCTCATGCTTCTTACAGTTCTGCTAACCTTGTTTACTACAATGGCCGATGACGGAATGGTATGGGACTACCAATTTCTTTTTGAACAGGTAGTTAAGCATTTTGTAACAATGATTTTCCCAATGTGTATCACGCTGATTAGTGGGTATATGATTTCCCGTGAATATACAGACGACACATTAAAAAATATTGAAACATTACCCATTTCATTTAGGAAACTTCTGGCAGGTAAATTGATTGTTTCTGCAATTCTGTCGCTTTTCTTAGGAATTGTGTGCTTTGTTTTCACAGTCATTGCAAATTTTATCATGGGATATGATGGATTTGCTTTGATTCCTGCGCTTACAGGATTGGTGCAAATGGCATTGTTAGGATTCTTCCTTTACTTGACAATGCTGCCCATTATTGTTCTGACAAGCAGATATAAAGGGAGTTTCCTTGTAGGGGTTATCGTCGCTTTTGTATATGGGTTTATAGGAATGTTTGCAAATGGGACTTTACAATCTATATATCCTGTCTCCGCTGCGCTTGGTTTAATCAATTATCGAGCTGGGGCAGAAGGAGTTATGTGGAATAAAGGACTGTGTTTTATTAGCATTCTGATTATGTGTGCTATTGGAATTGCTTTGATGTTTGTAAAACAGAAACCAGAAAAGAGAGAAGCTAAAAAAACACAGCACACAGCACCTAAAAAGGGCTGGTAAAAGAAAGAGAGGTAACCTTTATGAGTTCTAAGAAAAAAATAGGAATTGTGATTGTCGTTGCTGTACTAGCAATTACTTTTATGACTGTAGCTTTTCTCACTACGCAAACCAATACAGACTACTATACGCAGATTGATAACCGATGGGTAACAGATATTGCACCGCATGGTGCGATGAACTATAAATACACATTGGTTGCTTATAATGAAAGTGGTAATGCGAAAGACGTTACTTTTGAAACAAGCAAAGTTCTCACAGATGGTGCGTATCTGTGCTTGAAAGTGGCTCCCATCAGAGGGGTTGTAACATGGGCTGAAATGCAGTTTGATGAATTACCTTCTTCTGTTCAAGAAAAATATAAAGAATAACCCCGCAGGACAATAAAGGTGCCTGTAATGAAATATATTTAGATCAACTGCCACACGACGGCAAAAGAAAAAAAGCCGTCGTACAGCAGCCCTTTTGACACGCCCATACGACTAGCGGCGGCTTTTTCAGAGCCGCCGTTTCTTTCGTTTATCCTAAACCAACGACGACCTAACACCGTGTAAATCCACGGCGGCATATAGGAGGATTGCCGCCATGCACTATAAAGTGTTTCAACATAAAACGACAAGACCCGTCTTGTCAAAAAAAGCCTGAGTTTCGCCCGGATACATTATGCACCTCCACCGGCATTATCATGGCAGTATTTTCGGCATTATCATAGTGTATTTTGCTGCGCTAATTTCCTTCTATGGGAAACTGGCGCTTTTGTTTACTCTTTTTTAGAAAAACATCCTGGACCTTACCATTGCCGTTCGCCGCCCTTCGAGAGTTTGAAAACCACCCACTTTTCAAACTCTTGGAGGTAACGGATATGAGCAAAAATCAGGAAGAAAGGGCGAATTATTATCTTAACATAGATGGACAGGCTGTGCCGGTAAGTGAACAGATTTACCGTGTGTATCAGCATTACGAGCGAAAAGAGGAATACTTTTCCTACGATTTGAAAACGGAGAAGTTTCAGAAAGAAACGGCATCTTTCCTGCCCAGCAGAGAGGATTCCTATGAGCGTCTGCTGGAAAAGGACAGGCAGTTTGCCGCTTCCGGTCAATCCGTGGAGGAACAGGCGGTCTCGTCTGTTTGGCTGGAGGAACTGGTGCAATGTCTGTCAGCTGATGAGAGAATCATTCTCCACAAGCTATATTTCGAGGACAAGTCAGAACGGATTGCCAGCATGGAGCTTGGAATTTCCAAAACAGCTCTGCATCAGCGCAAAGTCAAGCTGCTTCAAAAATTGAAAATTTTTTTGGAAAACATGGGAAAAGCATAGACCAAAACCACTCTCCCAACGGGGAAATAAGTGAGGGGGTCTATCTCCCTCATGCAGCTTGACAACTGAATAGACGGCATTTCCGGTACATAACCCATGTACGAGCGAATCAGGCGCGCCGCGAAGATGGACAGCCCCAGGAGGTGATGAACAGGACTGTTCCGAGCGATCAACGCCAGCCTGAACACCGAAAGCGGCATTTCGGGGCGCGATAACTGCATGGGGGCTTAAAGATACTTCCTCACGGCCTCCTAAAGACTTGGGGGGAACCCTGCGGCGCACGAGTAAAACGACGCTGCGGAGTTATGACAGCCGCGCCAGCGGAGACCGGAATGTCCCCATCGTCAGGGGTGCGTGGCAAATGTGGCGAGCAATAACCAAACTATCATACAGTAGCCGTACCGATTGTCAGGTTCGCATACACCTTCAGCTTTATCGGTGCGGCTGCTTATCTTTTATATGAATTGAGACAACCTGTTTCCTCATATCTTATGAAGAAGCAGTTTTTTTGACTGGAGGTGCGTCAATATGGATCAGCAGATTACCCCCACGACCTCCTACAAGGAGGTAAAAATCGGGAAAACCATTTACCGTGTGACCAGCTTTTTTTCGGGCGAAAAGGAGCTGGGAAAGACTTTGGAGCAGCTGGCTGTCCGGCGCGCCATGTCGGAGGTTTCCACATCTGCCAGCTGCTCCGCACACACGGCTACATAGTCACACCATCCTCCCGGCCTTGCCGCATCCTTGCGCGGCGATGGATTCTCCGTTACGATGTTCATGCAGGGAGATTCCCTGTGGAGCCATCACGCCGCACGAGGTATGGAATCTGGATGATCGGGAGGGAAAATAAAGATGACTGCAAAAACATACAACGTCGGCATTTACTGCCGTTTGAGTAACGACGATGAACGCGACGGGGAATCCGTCAGTATCGAGAACCAGAAGCTGCTGCTTCAGAACTATGTGCGGCAGCGGGGCTGGAATGAAATTGATACCTATATCGACGATGGATATTCAGGTACAAATTTTGACCGTCCTGGGGTCAAGCGGCTGATTGAGGACGCCAAGGCCAAGCGGATCAATGTGATTCTGGTCAAGGATCTGTCCCGTTTTGGCCGTAACTACATTGAATTTGGACAGTACACAGACTACCTGTTTCCGTCCCTGGGCTGTCGGTTTATCGCTCTGAACAACGGCATTGACACGGAAAGCACCAATGGCAGTACCGATGTCATGTGCTTTTTGAACTTATTTAACGAATTTTATAGCCGCGACACCAGCAAGAAGGTCAAGGCGGTCAAAAAAGCCTGTGCGGAAAGCGGCAAATTCATGGGAACCTATCCCGCCTATGGCTACAAGCGGGACCTGGCAGATAAACACCATCTGGTGATCGACGAGGACACCGCCCCGGTTGTGCGCCGTATCTTTGAGATGCGAGCAGCCGGAACAGGGTTTCACGCCATCGCCGTCACGCTAAACGAGGAAGGCATCCCGTCCCCTGGTGTGCTGTACTACCAGCGCAAGGGACAGAGCGATCCGCGCCGGGTCAACCACAAATGGGCAGATCAGACGGTGAAAAATATCGTCCGCAGCGAGGTTTATATCGGCAATATGGTCCAAGGAAAGACCGGAACCCTGTCGTATAAGTCACGCAAACTCGTGGGCAAACCGGAGGAAGAATGGATTCGTGTGGAAGGGACCCATGAGCCGATTATCTCACGGGAGCTGTGGGATACCGTAGTTAGCATTGATAAAAAGAAAGTGCGGAAATCTTCTTCCGCTGACGGCTATAAGAGTATCTTCACCGGCCTTGTGTACTGTGCGGACTGCGGCTTCAAGATGCGGAATCAGGTGGAGCGATTCACCTATAAGGACGGAACGCCGGGGCGGTACAGCTCCTTTATTTGCGGGAACTACTCCCGTAGCGGCAAGGGAGCCTGCACGATTCACACTATCTATGAAAATGTGCTGACCCAGCTGGTGTTGGAGGACATTCGGGAAAAGGCCCGTTTTGCGGAATATGACCCAGAACAGCTGGTGCAGCAGATCATCCGCTTAAAGGATAAGGAAGCAAAAAGCCGCCTTTCCTCCTGTGAGCAGGAGCTGAAAACATACACGGCGCGGCTTTCCGAGCTGGAACGGCTGATGCAGAATCTCTACGAGGATAAGTGTGCCGGAACCATTCCGCAGACCGTTTTTCAGACCTTAATGCACAAATACGAAGCGGAACGGGCAGAAAAGTCCGAAGCCATCCCGGAACTGGAACGCAAGGTCAAAAGCTACCTGGAGAACCGCACGGATGCGAACCGCTGGCTGGCTATTATCCGCCGGTACACAGAGATTACCGAGCTGGATGAATCCATTCTCTTTGAGCTGGTGGATCGTATTGAGGTCGGAGAAACTCAAAAAGTGGGCGGACAGCGGATTTGTGACCTCCGTGTTTACTACCGCTATGTGGGCAATGTGGACGCGGCACTGGTACAGGAAGAAAGGAGGCAGCCACTTGAAGAAGCAATATAAGGTCGGCATCTACTGCCGCCTGAGCGTGGACGATGCCTCCAATTCCGCAAAGGCAAAGAACTATATCCCCGGCGATAAATCCGCCAGTATAGAGAACCAGTACGAAATCCTCTCCAAATTTGTCATGCTCAACGGCTGGATGGAGGTCAAGACCTATCGGGACGATGGGTACAGCGGTGGGAATTTTCAGCGGCCCGGATTTTTGGAAATGCTGGAGGATGCCCGCCACGGCCTGATTAACCTGATCCTGGTCAAAGACCTGTCCCGCCTGGGGCGTGACTTTGTGGAGGTAGGCCGCTATACGGATGTGATTTTCCCATCCCTGGGCTGCCGGTTTGTATCTGTGCTGGATTGTCTGGACAGCGAGGGTGACAACACCGATATGCTGCACTTCCGCAGTCTGATGAACGACTATCATCTAAAGGACCTGTCGGGGAAAATCAAATCGGTGCTGTACGCCAAAAAGAAAAGCGGCCAATACCTGACCGCCTATGCTCCTTACGGATACCGCAAGAGCGACGAAGATAAACACCGGCTGGTGGTGGATGAAGAAGCCGCCGCTGTGGTGCGGGAAATCTATCAGATGCGCTGCTCCGGCATGGCTTACGGCAAGATCGCGGCGGCACTGAACGAGAAAAGCATCCTTTCTCCCCGCTGGCATTGGGAGCTGCACTACGGAAAAAAGGGCAGCTGCAAATACTCCAAACTTTGGACCTATGCCACGGTGAAAAATATTTTGAATGACACCGTTTATCTCGGCATAGTCACACAGAACCGCACCGGTTCCCGTTCCTACAAGGACAAAACCATGATCCAGAAGCCGGAAACGGAATGGATTTGCCATGAGGATGCCCACGAAGCAATCGTTGACCGGAAACTGTGGGAAACAGTTCAGGAAAAGAACCGGGCAGTCAAACAGCGAGTGGCAAGCCATGCCGCCCCTTTACCCGCCCTGTTCACCGGCAAGCTGGTCTGTGCCGACTGCGGGCATCCCCTGGCAGCTACCCGTGAGACCCAGCGCAGAAAAAACGGAACATCCAAGCGATATGTTTCCTATATCTGCTCCCACTTTGCCACTACCGGACGCAGTGCCTGCTCATGGCATCGGATTTATGAAATCTCGCTGAAAACGCTGGTGCTGAATGAAATTAGGGCGCACAGCCGGGCGGTGGCACAGGATGAAAATGCCGTACTGGACAAGCTGAAACAGCAGATACTTTCCGAAAGCGCAGCCAGGCAGGAGGATTCCAGGCTGGAAATCAGCCGGTTGCGGCGGCGTATCGGAGAGCTGGAGCACATGACCGCTAAACTATATGAAGATAAGGTCAGCGGCATAATCAATAACGACACATTTGCTGTCCTGATTCAGGAAAGCGAACAGGAACGCATCCAAAAGGCGGAGCGTTTGGAGGTTCTTCTGGCAGAGGAACGGAAAGCCCAGCAGGAGGTTGAAAATATCCGGCAGTGGGCCGGTATCATCCGCCGCTATCTGGATATGCAGGAGCTTGACCGGGAAATTGTTGAGGAACTGATTGACCACATCGAAGTCGGAGAACGCTCCGTCATAGACGGCCAGCGTCAACAGGACGTTAAAATCTTTTACCGCTTTGTTGGTGTGGTATAATAGAAAAAAGAAAAGACCCGGCTGCATCCGCAGTCCGGGCATACACCTGACAACATTCTATGAAAACGGTTTGCGATTGAACCGCATCGCTTTGTCGAAAAAGAGTGATTCAGCAGAATACCCTTCCCAAACAGCTTATGTTCTTGAACAGGTTTCGGATGGGTGCCAGTTCGTTTTCTCCCTCGGCCGTGTCGATGTTGTCCGAAACGGCAACAAGTCGGATGTCATGGTCCGGGAAAAATTCTTCTG
>OGFK01000317.1_pt1 | contig 45435 bp, 39 predicted proteins | sample 1570931 | NCBI WGS metagenome assembly OGFK01 (sample SAMEA2581935, study PRJEB24529) | metagenome | biome: Human gut stool | place: China | collected 2011
TGGTGTGCAGCTCATCAATGAAGAGGATGATCTTGCCCTCGCTCTTCTTCACCTCGTTCAGAACGCTCTTCAGGCGCTCCTCGAACTCGCCGCGGTACTTTGCACCGGCCACCAGAGCGCCCATGTCCAGGCTGAACACGGTGCGGTCTTTCAGGTTTTCGGGCACATCGCCGCGCACGATCCGTTCGGCCAGACCCTCGGCGATGGCCGTCTTGCCGACGCCCGGCTCACCGATCAGGCAGGGGTTGTTCTTCGTCTTACGGGACAGAATGCGGATGACGTTGCGGATTTCCTGATCCCGCCCGATGACGGGGTCCAGCTTCTGCTTGCGGGCCAGGTCTACCAGATCCTGACCGTATTTTTGCAGGGCATTGTAGGTGTCCTCCGGGTTGTCATTGGTCACGCGCTGGTTGCCGCGCACAGCCGTCAGCTGCTGTAAGAAGGCATCTTTCCGGATGTTGAACGCGCGGAACAGGTCTGCGGTGTTCTGGGTCTGCTCGTCCAGCAGGCCGAGGAACACATGCTCGACACTGACGTATTCGTCCTTCATCGCCTTGGCCTCGCGGGCAGCGGCGCTCAGGACCTTATCGGTGGCCTGCGAGATATAGACCTTGTCAGGGTCACGGCCGGAGCCGGACACACGGGGCAGCGCCGAGAGCTTTTCGGCCACTGCGGCGGCAAAGCTGCCGGGGTCTACGTTCAGCTTCTGGAGCAGCTGCGGGATGAGCCCCTGCTCCTGCGATGCCAGTGCGTGCAGCAGGTGTTCCGGCTCCAGTGCGTTGTGCTGGTACTCCACAGCCAGCTGCTGAGCAGCCTGCAGCGCTTCCAGCGTCTTCTGGGTATATTGATTGGTATTCATAGAATCGACCTCCATTCGTACCGGATGTTGATTTAGCAGTCGTTCATTTGATATGCTATTTTGTTTTTAGCACTCTATCTGTTCGACTGCTAAAATTATATTCCAAACCCCTTGTGATGTCAAGAGTGCAGGCCCCTGCTCCACGGAAATTCACAAAAAGTTTGCAAATATAGCAGTTTGCGTTTTTAATGCACAAGCAACATCCGCAAACTGCATATCGCAAAGATGCCGTTTTGATTGGCACTATTTTTGAAAATTGCGATAAAAAAGTGCCCTGCCGAAAAAGCAGGGCACCGTTCCCATATTCGATCGAATGTCAGCGATCAGAGCTTTTTGCCCGTCAGCATCTCATAGGCTTCGAGGTATTTCTCGATGGTCTTGTCGATGACGTCCTGGGGCAGGTCGTAGTTGCTGTCCGGGTTGGCCTTGAGCCAGTTGCGGACGAACTGCTTATCGAAGGAGGGCTGGCCGTGGCCTGCCTCATAGCCTTCCAGCGGCCAGAAGCGGGAGGAATCGGGGGTCAGCATCTCGTCGCCCAGAACGACATTGCCGTTCTCGTCCAGACCGAACTCAAACTTGGTGTCGGCGATGATGATGCCGCGGCTCAGGGCGTATTCTGCGCACTTCTTGTACAGCGCGATGGTATAGTCCCGCAGCTTGGTGGCGTACTCTTCCCCGTGGCCGGGGAACTGCTTTTCCAGCACGGTGATGCTCTGCTCGTAGGAGATGTTCTCGTCGTGGTCGCCGATCTCCGCCTTGGTGGAGGGGGTGTAGATGGGCTCCGGCAGCTTCTCAGACTCCTGCAGGCCCTCCGGCAGCTGGATACCGCAGACCTTGCCGGTCTTCTGGTAGCTGGCCCAGCCGCTGCCGGTGATGTAGCCACGCACGATGCACTCGATGGGCAGCATGGTCAGCTTGCGGCACTTCATGCACTTGCCCTCGAACTGGGGCTGCTGGAAGAACTCCGGCATATCCTTCGTGTCCACGCTCAGCATATGGTTGGGCAGTACATCGCGGGTGTAGTCGAACCAGAACTTGCTCATCTGGGTCAGCACCTTGCCCTTGTTGGTCACTTTATTTTTCAGGATCACGTCGAATGCGGAAATGCGATCCGTTGCGACCATGATCAGGCTGTCGCCGTTGTCATAGATCTCGCGGACCTTTCCTTCTTTGATAGGCTGGAACTCCTTCATCGCAAAACACTCCATTTTCCTTATTTCGATGTTCTACTATTTCCTTCCTACAACCTCTCAGTCAATGCTACGCATTGCCAGCTCCCCTTGTAGGGGAGCCCTTGGCAGTCCTTGCAGAGTTTCTGGTTTCGCCGGAGTCTCCCCTACCAGGAAAGACTCCCCCGGCCGGGGGAGGTGGCACGATAGTGCCAGAAGGGGCGCGGATGTCGCGTAAGCGACAGAGAGGTTGTACAGAGGAGCCATTCCCCTGTGCGAACAGGCCGAACGGCTTTTTCTTACGTATCCAGTCTATCATATTTTCTGTCCGTTGGGAAGAAACAGAATGGAAGGAAAATCGGCCGGTTTTTCAGATTTTCTCGTGAAAACTGCAAAAAATCACGCTCGATTTTCGTCAAAATGACGGAAATAGTCATACTTTCGTCCTTGAATGCCCTCCCGGAACATGATAAAATGAAGGCAGCAGAATTTTTGTTCAGGAGGTATTTTTCATGGGCAGATTTCCGAAAGACTTTTTATGGGGCGGCGCCACCGCCGCCAACCAGTGCGAGGGTGCCTACAACGAAGGCGGGCGCGGGCTGGCCAATGTGGATGTCGTTCCCTTTGGCGAGGACCGCTTCCCGGTGATGTTCGGCAAGCTGAAGATGCTGGCATGCGATGACCAGCACTACTACCCCTCGCACGAAGCCATCGACATGTACCACCACTTCAAGGAGGACATCGCCCTCTTCGCCGAGATGGGCTTCCGGTGCTACCGCCTGTCCATCGCGTGGACCCGCATCCTGCCCCACGGCGACGATGCAGAGCCCAACGAAGAGGGGCTGGCCTTCTACGATGCGCTGTTCGATGAATGCCGCAAGTACGGCATCGAACCGCTGGTCACCATCTGCCACTTCGATGCGCCCATCGCGCTCATTCAGAAGTATGGCGGCTGGAAAGACCGCCGGATGGTGGATGCCTACGTCCACTACTGCGACATCATCTTCCGCCGCTATAAAGATAAGGTAAAATACTGGCTGACCTTCAACGAGATCAACATGCTGCTGCACATGCCCTTCATGGGGGCAGGCCTGCTGTTTGAGCCCGGCGAGAACGTCGAACAGGCCAAGTATCAGGCCGCTCATCACGAGCTGGTGGCCAGCGCCAAAGCCGTCCAGCTGGCGCACGAGATCATGCCCGGCTGCATGGTGGGCTGTATGCTGGCCGCAGGCGAGTTCTACCCCCGCACCTGCGCCCCGGCGGATGTGCAGGCCGCTGCCGAAGCCGACCGCAACAATTACTTCTTCATCGACGTCCAGTCCCGCGGTGCCTACCCGGTCTGGGCCAAAAAGCGGATGGAGCGGGCCAGCATCCAGCTGCGCACCGAGCCGGACGATGACCAGACCCTGCGCGAGGGCACCGTGGACTTCATCTCCTTCAGCTACTATTCCAGCCGCTGCATCACGGTGGACCCGGAGCTGTTGGAGCAGGCTGACGGCAACGCCCTCGGCGCGGCGACCAGAAACCCCTACCTCAAGGCCAGTGCGTGGGGCTGGCCCATCGACCCGGTGGGCCTGCGCATCACCATGAACACCCTCTACGACCGCTACCAGAAGCCGCTGTTCATCGTGGAGAACGGTCTGGGCGCGGTGGACACGATGGAACCGGACGGTTCCATCCACGACAGCTACCGCATCGACTATCTGCGCGCCCACATCGAGCAGATGGAAAAGGCCATCAACGAGGACGGCCTGCCCCTGCTGGGCTACACCACCTGGGGCCCCATCGACCTTGTCTCCGCCTCCACCGGTGAGATGAAGAAGCGCTACGGCTTCATTTATGTAGACAAGGACAACGCCGGAAACGGCACCCTGACCCGCAGCCGGAAGGACAGCTTCTACTGGTATAAAAAGGTCATTGCGACCGATGGTGAAGACCTTGCCTGAGATCATTGCACACCGCGGGGCAACCTATCTTGCCCCCGAAAACACCCTGTCCGCCTTTCGCAACGCCATTGACCTCGGTGCCGACGGCGTTGAGATGGACGTCCAGCAGACCCGCGACCATGGCCTCATCATCCACCACGACTACCTCATCGACATCGGCACCGAGCTCTCCGCCAAGATCTACGACCTGACCGTCGGTGAGCTGCGCTCCATCGACCTGACCAAATGGAACGGCGTCAGCCTCACCACCGAGAGACTGGCCACTCTGGACGAAGCGCTGGCCTGCTGCAAAGAAATGGAGGGCTGCACCGTCCAGCTGGAACTGAAGGCCCCCATCCTCCCCGACCCGGACTTCGTGCCCCATGTCGTGGACTGCATCCGCGCTTCCGGCATCGCAGACCGGCTGCTCCTCGTCTCGTTCCGTCACGACCTGCTTCAGCAGGCCAAGGCGCTGATGCCGGAACTGCGCATCGGCGTCCTGACCCTGGGCGACCTGCTCAGCATGATGCTCCCGCCGCCGGTGATCTGGCAGGACCTGGGCCTTGTCAACAGCATGGACGAGCCGCTGGACGAGGAGAACTGCCCCGCCCTGAAAAAACAGGTGGGCATGGTCTCCAGTGTTATTTCGGACAAGCTGACCCTCATCGCGGCTCTTTACCCGCAGATGTCGGTCCGGCAGATCCTCGCCACCCTGTCCGCGCAGGCAGACCCCGCCGCCTATGTCCGGACGCTGGGTTTCCCGGTGGAGCTGGTCAGCTGCGAGTACCACACCGCCTTCGCCAACCCGGAGGTGGTCAACCAGCTCCACGACGCCGGTTGCAAGGCCGCGTTCTGGACCGTCAACACCGAGGATGTCGTCCGCTCTCTGGTGCCTCTCGGCCCGGACTGCTTTGTCACCGACCGCCCCGACGTCATCCGCGAATGGATCGAAAAAGCACAGGCTGAAATGTAACGGAACCCCTCTCCGCTCTTGCCTTGCCATGCAGCTCCCCCTTTGGAAGCGCTGGCGCACGGCGAGACGGAGAGGAGTTTATTTTTTATAAACGCTCTTGACATTCCGGGATGCGAGGGTTAAAATGGTATCGTATCAAACAGTTTTATTCAAAACAATCATCCATCCAACAATTCAAAGGACGAACCATCATGTGTGACAAAATCAACTCCAGCTGCCCGCCGGTAACGCCCCCCTGGGAGCCGCCGCAGGTCATCCCGGCGCAGATGCGCCGGGTCAACAACCTGATCTTCCGCAAGATCAACCAGTTCCACCGCGAAAATGAGGTCGAGGACGTGACCCCGATGCACGAGTGGATCCTGAGCTACCTGTTCTGGCACAGGGACGAACCCGTCTACCAGCGGGACATTGAGCGGGAGTTCTCCATCACCCGCTCCACTGTGACCAACATTTTGCAGCTCATGGAGCGCAAAGGCTACATCGAGCGCCAGAGCGTGCCGCAGGACGCCCGGCTCAAGCGCCTGGTACTGACCGAAAAGGGGGCCTGCATCCGTGAAAAGACCATGCAGGCCCTGCACCAGACCGACGAATTTGTGGAGAGCCTGCTCACCCCGGAGGAGAACGCCGAGCTGCTCCGCCTGCTGAACAAGCTGCGCAAGGGCCTGCAGTGACCCCGCGAATCGTACGATTTTTGAGAGTTTCATGACTTTTTTCGGAACTTTGCAAAAACGCATTGACAATTAAATTGTTTTGTATAGAATTGTTCTTTGTCAAACAAAAAAGTAAAAAACAGGAGGATTACCAGATGATCAAAAAATTAGTGTCACATCTGGGCGAGTACAAACGCGCCGCGATCCTGACACCGATCATTTCCGCATTGGAAGCGGTCATGGACGTTCTGCTGCCCACCATCATGGCCTTTATCATCGACCAGGGCATTGAAAAGGGCGACATGAACGCCGTCATCAAATACGGTCTGCTCACCTTCCTGGTGGCCGCCATTGCGCTGCTGCTGGGTGTGCTGGCCGGCAAATTTGCCGCCGAGGCTTCCACCGGCCTTGCCGGCAACCTGCGCGACGCGATGTATGAGAACATCCAGCATTTTTCCTTCTCCAACATCGACAAATACTCCACGGCCGGTCTGGTCACCCGCATGACCACCGACGTGACCAACGTGCAGAACGCCTTCCAGATGATCGAACGCATGTGCGTGCGCGCCCCGGTACATCTGGTCTTCGCGCTTCTCATGGCTTCCGCCATCAGCGGCACGTTGTCGCTGGTGTTCGTGGTAGCCATCGTCTTCCTGGTGGCGGTGCTGGCCTCCATCATGATCCCCACCTTCAAGATCTTTGACCGCGTGTTCAAGAACTACGACAACCTGAACGCCTCGGTGCAGGAGAACATCTCCGCCATCCGCGTGGTCAAGAGCTTCGTCCGCGAGCACTTCGAGAATGAGAAATACACCACCGCCTGCGAGAGCCTGTACAAGCAGTTCGTCAGCGCCGAGAGCCGCCTGAGCTTCAACAACCCCGCCATGCTGGTCTCCGTCTACGGCTGCAACATCGCCCTGAGCTGGTTTGGTGCCCACTACGTGCTGAACGGTTCCATCACCACCGGCCAGCTGAATGCCCTGTTCGGCTACATCATGAACATCCTGATGGCCCTGATGATGCTGAGCATGGCCTTCGTCATGATCTCCATGTCCGCTTCCTCTGCCCGCCGCATCGTGGAAGTGCTGGACGAGACCACCGACCTGCCCGCTCCCAAGGCTCCGGTGGACACCGTGGCCGACGGCAGCATCGCCTTCGACCATGTCACCTTCAAGTACAAGCATGGTTCCGGCCAGCCTGTCCTGAACGACATCACCTTCACCATCCGGCCCGGCGAGACGCTGGGCATCATCGGCGGCACCGGCAGCGCAAAATCCAGCCTGGTGCAGCTCATCCCCCGCCTGTACGACCCGGAGACCGGCTCGGTCAAGGTCGGCGGCGTGGATGTCCGCGACTACAATCTCAATGTGCTCCGCCGCGAGGTCTCGATGGTACTGCAAAAGAACGTCCTGTTCTCCGGCACCATCCTCGACAACCTGCGCTGGGGCGATGAGAACGCCAGCGAGGAAGAGTGCATCCGGGTGGCCAAACTGGCCTGCGCCGATGAATTCATCGAGCGCTTCCCCGACAAGTACAATACCTGGATCGAGCAGGGCGGCTCGAACGTTTCCGGCGGCCAGAAGCAGCGCCTGACCATCGCCCGCGCCCTGCTGCGCAAGCCCAAGGTGCTGATCCTGGACGACTCCACCAGCGCCGTGGATACCGCCACCGACGCCAAGATCCGCAAGGCGTTCCGGGAAGAGATCCCCGGCACCACCAAGATCATCATCGCACAGCGCATCTCCTCCGTGCAGGATGCCGACCGCATCCTGGTGCTGGACAACGGCCAGATCAACGGCCTGGGCACCCACGAGGAGCTGCTGAAGACCAATACCATCTATCAGGAAGTCTACAACAGCCAGACCCAGAGCAGCGGCGACTTCGACAAACAGGGAGGTGAGCAGTAATGGCACAGGTGAAAGAAGTTCGCGGCCCCGGCCCGCGCGGCGCAGGCCAGCCCCGGCCCAAGGTCGAAAATCCGGGTCTGCTGCTCAAGCGGATCATGGGCGAAGTGTTCCAGCACTATCTGCCCCACTGCATCTTCGTTCTGGTGTGCATCGTGGTCAGCGCGCTGGCCAATGTGCAGGCCAGCCTCTTCCTCAAGACCCTCATTGATGATTACATCGTACCCATGACCCAGCAAGCCACCCCCGATTTCGGCCCGCTGGCCGCAGCACTGGGCCGCATCGGCTGCGTTTACGCCGTCGGCGTTCTGGCTGCGTGGCTCAATTCCCGCATCATGGTCAACGTGACCCAGGGCACCCTGCGCAACCTGCGCACCAAGCTCTTCACCCACATGGAGAGCCTGCCCATCCGGTATTTTGACCAGCACCCCCACGGCGACATCATGTCCGTGTACACCAACGACGTCGATACCCTGCGCCAGATGCTCAGCCAGAGCATCCCGCAGCTGACGTCCAGCGCCATCACCATCGTTTCCGTCCTCACCAGCATGGTGCTGATGAGCTGGCAGCTCACGATCGTGACCCTGTGCATGGTGGCTCTGATGCTCTTCTGCACCAAGAAGATCACCTCCATGAGCGGCAAGTACTTCATCGCCCAGCAGAAAGACCTGGGCAAGGTGAACGGCTACATTGAAGAGATGATGGAGGGCCAGAAGGTCGTCAAGGTCTTCACCCACGAGCAGAAGACGCTGGACGGCTTCCGTGTACTGAACGACAAGTTGAAGGACAGTGCCAAGCAGGCCAACGGCTACGCCAACATCATCATGCCCGTCACGGCGCAGCTGGGCAACATCAGCTACGCGGTCTGCGCTCTGGTGGGCGCTGCCATGGCTGTCGGCAATGTCGGCGGCATGACGCTGGGCACCGTCATGGCCTTCCTCTCCCTGAACAAGAGCTTCAACATGCCCATCAGCCAGGTGTCCATGCAGGCCAACAGCATCATCATGGCTCTGGCCGGTGCCGAGCGCATCTTCAAGATGATGGACGAGACCAGCGAGACCGATGAGGGCTACGTCACCCTCGTCAACGCCAAATACGATGCGAACGACCAGCTGGTCGAGACCACCGACCGCACCGGCCTCTGGGCCTGGAAGCACCCCCACCACGATGGCACCACCACCTACCACAAGCTGGCAGGCGACATCACCTTCACCGATGTCGATTTCGGCTATGTGCCGGAGAAGACCGTCCTCCACGACATCAACCTCTATGGCCGCCCCGGCCAGAAGATCGCTTTCGTCGGCTCCACCGGTGCCGGCAAGACGACCATCACCAACCTCATCAACCGCTTCTACGACATCTCGGATGGCAAGATCCGCTACGACGGCATCAACATCTCCAAGATCAAAAAGGATGACCTCCGCCGCTCTCTCGGCATCGTGCTGCAGGACACCCACCTGTTCACCGGCACGGTCATGGAGAACATCCGCTACGGCCGTCTGGAAGCCAGCGATGAAGAGTGCATCGCCGCTGCCCGTCTGGCCAACGCCGACGGCTTCATCAAGCGCCTGCCCGATGGCTACAACACCATGCTGACCAACGACGGCGCCAACCTCTCGCAGGGCCAGCGTCAGCTGCTGGCCATCGCCCGCGCGGCGGTCGCAGACCCGCCGGTGCTGATCCTGGATGAGGCCACCTCCTCCATCGACACCCGCACCGAGGCCCTGGTCCAGCGCGGCATGGACGGCCTGATGTATGGCCGCACCTCCTTCGTCATCGCTCACCGCCTGTCCACCGTCCGCAATGCAGACTGCATCGTGGTTCTGGAGCAGGGCCGCATCATCGAGCGCGGCAGCCATGACGAGCTGATCGCCAAAAAGGGCAAGTATTACCAGCTCTACACCGGCAACCTGGCCGAGAACTGAGCATAAAAAATACGGAGCATCGCTGCAGCGATGCTCCGTATTTTTTATGTCTGCTTATTCCAGCCCGATCTGCTGGGCGTATTCTTCCAGCAGTTCCCGCTCCAGGAATGGGGTCTTGACGCCCATCCGGTCGCGGTAGGTCTCATGGCCCTTGCCGATGACGGCGATCAGGTCGCCCTCCTGGGCGTGGTCCACGGCGTAATGCAGTGCATCCAGCCGGTCGGGGATCTCCACGAATTTTGCGTCCGGGTTGCCCTTGTTCATGCCCACCCGGATATCGGCGAGGATGTCCTCGACCTTCTCAAAACGGTTGTTGTCCTCGGTAAGGATGGAGAAATCGGCCATTTTGGCGCAGGTCTCCCCCATGCCGTAGCGGCGCAGCTTGGAGCGGTTGCCGCCGCAGCCAAACACCACCACCAGCCGGTGCGGCTTGTAGGCCCGCAGGGTGGTGAGCAGGCTCTCGGTGGAGACCTCGTTGTGGGCGTAATCCAGCAGGATGGTGAACTTTTTGCTGATGGGCACCAGCTCCACGCGGCCCTTGACGACGCACTTGCCCAGACCCTCGTGGATGGCGGCATCGGGCAGGCCCAGCACCTTGCCCACGGCCAGCGCGGCCAGAGCGTTGTATACGCTGAACTCACCGGGCATATTCACCCGGACGTCCATGTCGTCCTTGCCGGAGACGTGGAAGGCCACCCCCAGAAAATCGTGGGTGCGCAGCAGCTCGCAGCCCTCGGCGCGGTAGTCGGCCTTCTCGCTGCGGCCATAGGTCACCAGCTTGCAGGTGTGGCCTTCCAGCAGAGCCTCGGTGTTCTCGTCGTCGATGTTCACGACGCCGACGTCGCACCGCTTGAACAGCTGGCCCTTCCAGCTGCGGTACTCCTCAAAGGTCTTGTGCTCGCCGGGGCCGATGTGGTCCGGCGAAAGGTTGGTGAAAACGCCAACGTCGTAGTGGATGCCCGCCACGCGGTCCATCATCAGGCCCTGGCTGGACACCTCCATCAGCGCCACATCACAGCCTGCATCCACGAACTGGCGGAAGGTCTTTTGCAGCTCGTAGCTTTCGGGGGTGGTGTTTGCGGTCTCCTGATGGCGGCCCATGAAATAGATGCCGTTGGTGCCGATCATGCCCACCTTTTTGCCGGCGGCTTCCAGCACGCTCTTGATCATGTGGGTGGTGGTAGTCTTGCCCTTGGTGCCGGTGACGCCGATCACGGTCATCTGCCGGGCCGGGTTGCCGAAGAGGTTGCAGCTCATCAGCGCCATGGCATAGCGGCTGTTCTCCACCTTCACAACGGTCACGTCCGGCATGGCAGACAGGTCGATGTCGTGCTGGATGACCAGTACGCTCACGCCTTTGGCGGCGCAGTCGGCCGCGAAGGCGTGGCTGTCGCGCTGGGTGCCCACGATGCAGACGAAGGCCATGCCCTCGGCTGCCTTGCGGCTGTCGTAGATGATATCGGTCACTTCGGTCTCCAGACTGCCCTGCACAAGGGCAAAGGGGACGCCTTCCATCAATTGTTCCAGTTTCATACATGAACCTCACTTCTTCAGTTTGCAGCCCCGGTGCCTGCCGTATCCTGTGCGGCGGGGGCCGGGTCTGTCTCTGTGGTCGGAGCCTGGGCATCGTCCGCAGGCTGTGCAGCGGCGTCCGCCGGGGGCGCTGCCGCATCGGCGGCACCCTCTGCGGTACTGTCCGCCGCTTCTTCTGCCGGGGCTTCCTCCGGTGTCGTCGGCTCCGGCACGACATAGCCGGACGGCAGCTTCGGCTCGCCCTGCGCAAAGGTGAATTTGCGGGTGCTGGACATGCTGATGTGGGTGAAGTCCAGCGTACCGGTGTCGGTGGCTGCGCAACCCTTGCCGTCCTCATTGAGCAGCACATGCCGGGCCAGCTTGAGCTTGTAGTCCAGTTCGTTCAGGGTGCCCAGCCGGACGCTGATGCGGTCCTGATACAGGAACGCCATCTCCTCCGGGTCGGCAAACTCGATGCGGGTGACATCCCCGCGCATCCCGGCGGTATCCAGCGCCGTCAGCAGGGTGCTGAGGGCCTCCAGCCGCTTATCGCCCGCCTCCTCTTCCACGGCAGCGGAGGCGCTGGCCGCGTCGGAGGCACTCTCCGAAGCGGTGCTGCTGTCTGCCGGTGTTTCCTCCTCGAAGCACAGCTGCTCGCCGGGGTCCGAGAAGACCGGCTCGCCGCCATACAGCGTGGGCAGGCCGGTGGGCTGGGCGGAGTCCGCCGCCAGGATCTTCAGCCCGGCCGAGAGGGTCAGCCAGCCCTTTGCCGTCTGCATGGCGTAGGCGGGCTGGGCTTCCGTCACCCGAACGACCACGGTGCTGGGGTAGTCCCGCTCCACATGGATGTCCTCCAGCATGGGGAAGACCTTTTCCAGCGCGGCAGCTTTGGCAGCGGGGTCAAAACTGAAGATGTTCTCTTCTTTCTGGACGCCCAGCGCCTGCAGGATCTGCTCGCTGGTGTAGCCGCCCGCTTCGCTCACCACGCCGTCCGCCGTCCGCACCTCAATGGTGTTGATCTTGAACAGCATGGTGACCGTCAAATAGATGCCTGCCGCGATGACGCAGAGCAGCATGGCCAGCGCGGTCAGGCGCTGGATGGCTCTGCGGCGTCGGAGGGCCTTGCGGGTCATCTTCCGTTTCTTTTTTCCTTCCCGGCGGGCAGGGTCCCGCAGGTTCGCCTGCGTAGGGCGGAGCCGCTGGCCGCTGGCCAGGCGCCGGGCGTTCGGGTTCTGAGGCCGGGCCTGCCCATTGCGGGGCCGCTGGCTCTGCGGCGCGCTCGTTCTCCGCTGGTTCTGGCGCGGCGCATTGGGTGCCCGGTTCCGGGAGGGGTTCTGCTTCTGGACGGGGCGGCCTCCGGTGGGGAACTGGATGCTGTTGTCCGGGTAGCTGCCGGAGCCGGTATCCCGCGCCGCATAGCGGCTGGGCCGGGGCGCATCGGGGTCATAGTTCGGGTTGGTCACCGGGTGTCTGCCGGGCGTCGTGGAGCTGGGATAACCCACATTGCTCCGGTCCGCCGGGCGGCTGGGCCGGGTGTCCCGCGCCTGATCGTAGACCGGGCGGCGCTTCCCGTTCTTTTTCCGGTTCTGGGGTCGGTCTGCCATTGGGCCGCACCTCCTTTCCTTTGGATTTCACGTTCTGTTACGGGGTCTTGACCAGCTGGAGCAGGGCACTGGCGATGCGGTCCAGGCTGTCGTCCACCGAGAGCTTCCGGGCGTTCTGACCCATCTGCGCCAGCTTGCCCGGCTCGGCCAGCAGGTCGGCCACGGTAGCCACGAGTGCTTCGCCGGTCAGGTCTTTTTCCTCAATGACCACCGCAGCCCCGGCTTTTTGCAGTTCCATGGCGTTGTAATACTGGTGGTTCTCGGCCACATTGGGGCTGGGGATGAGGATCGCAGCGCGGCCCACAGCCTCCAGCTCGGCCAGCGTCAGGGCACCGGCGCGGCTGATGACGAGGTCTGCCGCAGCCAGCAGCTCCGGCATGTTGTTGATGTATTCCTTCACGACAAGGCTGTCGCCGGGGGCAAACCCCTTCTCTTTTTCGAGGTTCTGGAACAGCTCCACGCCGTACTGGCCGGTGGCATGCAGGTGCAGCACCGGCTTCTGATTTTTCTGCTCCCAGGCGCAGAGGTCGGCCACGACCTCATTGACCCGCCGTGCTCCCAGACTGCCGCCGAACGACAGGATGACCGTGCGGTCCCCTGCCCCCAGTTCGGCGCGGATGGCGTCACGGTTCCCGGCCTGGGCGAACACCTCCGGCCGCACCGGGTTGCCCACCACGCGGGTCTTTTCGGGGGCCCCCAGCTTTTCCACGGCAGCGGGCACAGCGGCGAACACGATGTCCACATCCGGGGCCAGCAGCTTGTTGGTCACGCCGGGGAAGGCGTTCTGCTCATGCAGGGCGGTCTTGATGCCCATTTTGGCGGCGCAGCGCACCACCGGGCCGGACACATAGCCGCCGCAGCCGATGACCAGATCGGGCTGCACCTCCTGCATCATCTTCCGGGCCGTGGGGCCGGAGAGGGCCAGGTTCCACAGCGTAATGAGGTTCCGCTTGATGTTGTGCAGCGAGAGCTTCCGCTGGAAGCCTGTGATCTCGATGTGGTGGAAGGGATAGCCCGCCTGGGTCACCAGACGGTACTCCATCCCCTCTTTGCGGCCGGCAAAATGGATCTCGGCCGTCGGGTCTGCTTTTTTCAGTGCACCGGCAATCGCCAGTGCGGGATTGATATGGCCGGCCGTGCCGCCGGCAGCGATCAGAACACGCATCTTGGTTCCTCCTTATGATTCGGTCCGCGCTTTGCGCGCGGTATCCAGCACGATGGTCTTTTCCCGGCGGCGGGCCTCCCGCTCCTCGTGGGCGCGGCGGCGCTCCTGACGGATGCGCTCACCGTTGCGGCCAATGTTGACCATGACCCCCATCTCCGCCAGCAGCAGGATCAGGCTCGTGCCGCCGGAGGAGAAGAAAGGCAGCGAAATGCCGGTGTTGGGCAGCGTGTTGGTGACGACCGCGATGTTGCAGAACACCTGCCACGCGATCTGCGCCATGATGCCGATGCCCACCAGCGTGCAGAAGCGGTTCTCGGCGTGGAAGGCCAGCCAGAACCCCTGCACGAGGAAGACCACGAACAGCACGATGACCAGCACGGCCCCCGCAAAGCCCAGCTCCTCACAGACGACGCTGAAGATGAAGTCGTTGGTGCTTTCGGGCAGCCAGAGCTGCTTTTCGATGCTGTTGCCCAGCCCAAGGCCCGTCACGCCGCCGGAGCCGATGGCGTACAGACTTTGCAGGGTCTGGTCTGTCATCTTGGTCAGGTCCTGCGTCCAGCCGTCCAGACGGCTCTGTAAGTAGGGGATGGAGTCGATGTGCTGCAAGATCGTTTCCAGCAGAAAAATGCCGGCTCCGCCGCCCACCCAGGTGATGACGCCGCCGTTGCCGCCCAGCAGCAGGATGGTGCCCACCATGGCAGTGGTCAGCACGATGCCGGACATGTGCGGCTCCATCACAAGCAGCAGAATGACCGGCAGCAGCGGGAGCAGCGGCAGGAGCAGCTCCCGCACCAGCCGCTGCTGCAGCCAGGGCCCCACCGGCACCCGGCCGCTGCGGCTGGGGTCCAGTTTTTCCAGCCGGGGGACCTTGGCCGCGATGTGGGCCGTGAGCAGGATCATCTCAAACTTTGCGATCTCCGAGACCTGCACCGTCATACCGGCCACGCGCAGCCAGCGTTTGCAGCCGTTCAGCGGGGTGCTGAACAGCACCAGCACCAGCAACGCCAGCACAAGGAAATACCCCGGCCAGACCAGCCTGCGGAGCAGCCGGTGGTCTACATAGGAGAACAAAAACATGGCCACAAGGCCCAGCCCCAGGCAGAGCACCTGGGATTTGATGTAGTGCAGGCTATCGCCAAAGCGGAGATAGCCTGTGGTATAGCTGGCGCTGAACAGCATCACCAGCCCGAATACGATGATGATGCCCAGCGTTGCCAGCCAGTAGAGCAGAATGGGAGACCAGGGGCCGGGGTCCCGCTGCAGCAGCGCGAACGGCTCCGGCTTTTTTCGGCGGATGGTTGCCATCTGCACACCTCCTCAACTGATTTTTGCCCATTGCAGGGCCAGCGCCGCGCCCAGCAGGGCGAGCACGCAGAATGTATAAAAGATCTGCACCGCACTGCTGCCGCGCACTTCCATCCAGCGGTGGAGCGGGGCCGTGCGAAAGAGCTGCTTTTTCCCATGCGTGGTTTGATAGACCACGATCTGCACCGCCACCATGCCGCCCTCCAGCCAGTAGGGCAGCCCCAGCGGGAGCGCAAGGTCCGGCCAGCCGATGCACAGCGGCGCACAGCCCAGTGCCCCGGCCAGAAACAGGCTGCCCACGCTGCCCAGCCGCAGCCGGGCGGGCGGGAAATTCCAGAGCAGGAACGCCATCAGCGCCCCGGCCAGCGCCGCCGGGAAGACGGCCAGCGGGAACCAGCCGAGGATGGTCATGCAGAGCATCAGGCCCAACTGGGCCGCAAACGCGGTGCCGCAGCACAGGCCGTCGATGCCGTCCGCGATGCGGACGCTCTCGGCCAGCGCCACAAGGCCCGCTTCCCAGACCAGCGGAGCCAGAACGCCCAGCTCCACATAGCCCAGGCCCGGCAGGGCCAGCCCGGTGGCAAGGCAGCGGCTGGCCCCCAGCAGCAGGAGCACCACGGCACCGGCCCCCGCTTCCAGCAGCAGGCGGGTACCCCGGCGCAGGCCCAGCGGGGCACGGCGGCGGATGCGGACCAGGTCATCGGCCAGGCCGACACCGCCGAACAGCAGCGCCCCGAACAGGGCGATGAGCAGCCGGGTGGAGAGCAGGCCCTCCGTGCCCAGCAGCTGCGGTTCGGCCACGCAGGCGGCGGTCCAGCCCACACCCACGGCAGCCAGCACCCCCACCATCAGGCAGAGCCCGCCCATCGTGGGCGGCTGGGCCGGGCGCTCCGGCGCTTCGTCCGAGTCCAGGCTTGGCGCAGCGTCCGGCCGTTCCGGCTCCGGCGGGCGGGTGGGCTGCTGGCGGCTCTGGAAGGCCCGCAGCAGCGGCACCATCAGATTCCCCATCGCCGCCGTGAGGACGAACCCCAGTGTCGATGCGACGATCAAGGCAAAACGGATCATATCACTGCTGCTCCTTGTAGAAGAGTTCCAGCACCTTTTCCAGCGCCATGCCGCGGCTGGCCTTGACCAGCAGCGCATCGCCCGGCTGCATCAGCCGGAGCAGGGCGTCGGCGGCTTCGCGGTAGGTGTTGGCGTGCAGGGTGGTCAGGCCCTTGGCCGCAGCCACCACAGCCGTGCGTCTGGCCTGCTCGCCGTAGGTGATGAGGGTGTCGATGCCGCTTTCCGCCGCCTGACGGCCCACTTCCTCGTGGGCCTCACGGCTCAGGTCTCCCAGCTCCAGCATATCGCCCAGCAGGGCAAAGCGGCGCTTGCAGGGGTACTCCCGGAACATGGCCAGCGCGGCCTTCATGCTGTCGGGGTTGGCGTTGTAGCAGTCCTCGATGACATCCACGCCGTTGCTGTGCACGATCTTCTGGCGCATCCCGGTCTGCTCAAAGTTGCTGATGCCCCGCAGCACCTTCCGGGCATTGAGGCCCAGCCGGGTGGCGGCGCAATAGGCGGCCAGCGCATTGGCCACATTGTGGCGGCCCATCGCAGGGATGTGCACCATAAAGGTGCCCTCCTCGTGGTCTTCGAGCACGAAGCTCATGCCGTCGGCCTCCTGCTGGATGGACAGGGCGCAGACATCCGCCCCCTCGTCGCCCAGGCTGAACCAGACGGGCCGGACATGCTTCGGCAGCTCTGCCTTCCGCAGGAAGGGGTCGTCGCCGTTCAGCACCAGCGGAGCGCCCTCCGGCAGACCGGCGCAGATCTCCAGCTTGGCCTTGCAGATGTTCTCCTGACTGCCCAGGTTGCCGATGTGGGACACGCCGATGCAGGTGATGATGCCCACATCCGGGCGGGCGCAGCGGCTCAGCCGCTCGATCTCGCCCAGGTGGCTCATGCCCATCTCGACGACGGCATATTCGGTCTCGTTCCCGATGCGGAACATCGTGCGGGGCAGGCCCAGCTCATTGTTCTGGTTGCCCTCGGTCTTGATGGTATTGCCGAAGCCCTCGATGGCAGCATAGCACATCTGCTTGGTGGTGGTCTTGCCCACGCTGCCCGTCACGCCCACGACTTTGGGGTGGAACTGGCTGCGGTAGTTGGCCCCCATCACCATCATGGCATGGTAGCTGTCCGCGCAAAGCACGGCCTTTTCCGCCGGGACGCCCTCGACCGGGTGGTTCAGCACCACACAGAAGGCCCCGGCTTCCAGCGCCTTGGCTGCAAAGTCGTGGCCGTCGAATCGTTCCCCCGGAAAGGCTACAAAGATGCAGCCGGGGCAGACCTCGCGGCTGTCGGTGGTCACAAGGGACACTTCGGCGTCCCCGGTGTCAAAGCCTTCCGGCGCAAGGCCGTTCAGCAGAATGCTTGCTCTGATCTTTTCCATACGATACTCTCCCTTTTCCTGATATCACGCGATCGTCTTCCATACGAGATGCCGTTCCTCTTACCAACAGCCCCCAGCAGGTCGGAACCTCACTCCCCGGCTGCCAATGGCTCTCCCTTTGGGAGAGCTGGCGCGAAGCGCCTGAGAGGATCTACCCGCAGGTGATGGTCACGAGGGTGCCGCGCTGGACGCTGGCCCCCGCCGCCTCGCTCTGCTCCTGGACCAGGCCATTCGCGTCGCCGGCCACAATGCAGTTAAGCCCGGCTGCTGCCAGCATCTGGCGGGCAAAATCCGCGCTCTTGCCCGTCACATCCGGCACCTCCGTGTGCCTGCCTTCGTATGTATCGGTATACAGATACACCGTGGTGCCGTAGGGCACCTCCGCGCCTGCGCGCGGGTACTGGTAGGTGACCACCGCGCCCGCCTGGCTGGCGTCGCTCTCGGCCAGCTGGTGCTTGAGGCCCTTGATGTTCAGCGAGACCTGCGCATTGCTCCACTCGTTGCCGATGAGGTTGGGCACCTTGACGATGGTGCCGCTGCGGTCGGTGCCGTCGGTGGCGATGCCAAGGTAGGGCGCGATCTCACTGATGATGTTGCCGACGACGGGCGCAGCCAGAATGGACGAGTAGTCCGTTTTGGCGTTGTTGGGGTCGTCGAGCATGACGTAGACGAGGATCTCCGGGTCGTCGGCGGGCAGGACCGCCACAAAGGAAGCGACCTTCTTGTAGTCGCCATCGCTGCGGCGGTCCATGTTCAGCTGCTCGGACGTGCCGGACTTGCCGCCGATGCGGTAGCCTGCCACGTAGGCGCGGCCGCCGCCGCCCTGGGTGCCGTCCGCCACTTCATATTCCATGATCTGGCGGATGGCCTTGCTGGCGCTCTCGCTGATGACCTGGCGGCGGACGTTTGCCCCCACCTCTTCGATGACGTTGCCGTTCTGGTCGGTGATCTTATCCACCACATGGGGGGTGACGAGATAGCCGCCGTTGACGGCAGCGGAGATGGCCGTGCAGACCTGCAGCGGCGTGACCGCCATGGCCTGACCGAAAGCCGACGAGGCCAGCTCGACTTCACCCAGGCGGCTCTTGCTGTAATACTGCATGAAGTTCGTCTCGCTGGGCAGGTCCACGCCGGTGCGCTCGGTGAAGCCGAAAGCGTCGAAGTAATCATAGAACAGGCTGGAACCGATGCGCTGGCCCAGCTGGATGAAGTAGATGTTGCAGCTGTTCCGCAGCGCTTCGGCCAGATTCTGGACGCCGTGGGCCTTTTTGCCGGCGCAGTGATAGGTCTCCTTGGCGACGCCGTAGGCACCGGAACAGTTCAGCGTGGTGTTGATGGTCGCCTTGCCGGAGTCCACCCCCATGGCCGCCGTGATGACCTTGAAGACGCTTCCGGGGTAGTACAGCTCGGTGATGGTCTTGTTCTTCCACTGGATGTCGCGGTAATAGCCGGAATAATCGCCCTCCGGGTCCAGCACCTTGTTGCCGTTCGCATCTGTGACATAGCTGCCGTCCTCATTCTTGAGGTAGATGCCGTAGAGTTCCGGTTCGGCGTGGACCAGCTCGTTGAGATAGGCCTCGTTGGCGGTGTAGTCCAGCGGGTTATTGGGGTCGAAGTCCGGCTTGGAGGCCATGGCCAGGATGGCACCGGTCTTGACGTTCATCACGATGGCCGCGCCGCGGTTCTCGACGTTGTTGGCCGAGATGGCCTCGTTCAGGTAGCGCTCCACCACCTCCTGGATGTTCACATCCAGCGACAGCACCAGATTGGAGCCGTCCTTGGCAGCGTAGGTGGTGGCGTTTTCGTCCGCGATGGCATTGCCGTAAGCGTTGCGCAGGGTGATGGTGCGGCCATTGACGCCCGCCAGCGTGGATTCGTAGGATTTTTCCAGGCCGTAGGTGCCGTAGCCGTCGGCATCGCAGAAGCCCAGCACCGCCGCCGCAAAGGCTCCGTAGGGATAATCCCGCTGAAAGCTCTTGGTGGACGAGACCGAGATTCGGCCCTTGCGGATACCCTTGTCGGCATCGGCCTTTTTGTGGGCCTTGTTGTACGCGGTGACGTATTGTTCAATGGACAGCTTGATGGCGTTGTTCACCTTGGTGGCCAGCGTCTGGTAGGCCGAGTCGCTCTTGGACAGGGCATCGTACACCGCCTGGTACTGGGTCTGGTAGGCCGCCGAGGAGGTATCCACGCTGTCCAGGCTCTCGCCGTCGCCGGAGAGCAGCCGCAGGGTGATCTGGGTGCTGACCTCCTGTAATGCGGCAGGGTCGGCTGTCCTGGTCACCTCGCCGGTGTCGTCGTTCTTGCTGCTGGTGAGCAGGGCCGTGCTGTAGCTTGGGTCGGCCCAGATGGTCCAGACCACGCTGGTGGAGGCCAGCGTGATGCCGGACGTATCATAGATCTCGCCGCGGGTCGCCTGAATGGTGCTGTCCAGCAGCTGCTGCTGGGCCGCATACTGGCGGAAGGTCGCACCGTTCTTGATTTGGATATTGTACAGGCTGTGGATGACGATGCCTGCCGCCGCCACGACGAACACCACCGCTGCGCCAAAGCTGAAATGCCGCAGCCGTGCGCTCAGCCGCTCATGCGGGTCGGCGCGGCGCAGCCGGTAAAGCCCTTTTTTGTTCTTGGAGGATGGTTCCTGCATGTTGGTTTGACTCCTGAGAAACCGAAAAAGCGTGCGCTGCCGCACGCTTTTCCTGTTTTATTTTAGTTTGCGCGGTTCACGCGGCCCATGACCATCATGGCACCATCGTGCAACAGGTCGGTCCACTGCCGCACAGCGGACTCCTTGCGGACGAGGACGCTGCCCTCGTCCAGGCGGATGTAGGTGATCTGGCTCTGGTCGATCTTCATCAGACCGAGACGGGTGGCCGTCTCTTCCACGCTGGTGATGTTGGTGCGGTTGTTCAGTGCACTGTTGTAGTAGGTGTACTGGCTCAGCTCGCTGACGAGTTCCGCCTTGGCGTTCTGGATCTTGCTGTTCAGCTCCACCAGCTGGGACTCGCTCCACAGCAGGCTGACGGCAAAGCCCACCAGCAGCGCCGCCGAGAGCAGCTGCAATGCGTGCTGCATGGCAGCGCGCACCGGGTTCAGCCGGGGCTTGCCGCCTTTTTCCACCCGCAGCGGAACGTTCCGCTGCGTCTGGGGTGCTCTTCTGCGGCGCACCTCTGTCATATCATATGCTGCCTGGCCCATGGTACTCTCCTCCTCACTGATACTCCGCGGTGATTAAATTTTTTCAAGAACGCGGAGATGTGCCGACCGGCTGCGCCGGTTCTCTTCCAGCTCCTGCGTATTTGCTTCGATGGGTCTGCGGGTGATGAGTTTTGCTTTGGCCCTGCCGCCGCAGACGCAGACCGGGAACTCCGGCGGGCAGGTGCAGGCGGTGGCCCAGCGGCGGAACTTGTTTTTCACCAGCCGGTCTTCCAGCGAGTGGAAGGTGATGATGCACAGCCGTCCGCCGGGGGCCAGATGCTCAAAGATGGTGTCCATGCCTTCTTCCAGTGCGTCCAGTTCGTGGTTGACTGCAATGCGCAGCGCCTGGAAGGTGCGGCGGGACGGGTTCTTGTTCTTGCGCCGCTCGGCCGCCGGCATAGCGCTGGCCACGATGTCGGCCAGCTGCAGGGTCGTCTCGATGGGGGAAGTCTCCCGCGCCTCGACGATCTTGCCCGCGATCTGCCAGGCGAAGGGTTCTTCGCCGTAATCCTTGAGGATGCGGGCCAGTTCCTCCCGGCTCTCGGTGTTCACAAGGTCGGCGGCGGTCTCGCCCTCCTGGCTCATCCGCATGTCCAGCGGAGCGTCTGCCCGGTAGGAAAAGCCTCTGGCGGCATCGTCCAGCTGGTGGCTGGAAACGCCGAGGTCCAGCAGCGCTCCGTTGATCTTGTCGATGCCCAGCTGTTCCAGAGCTTGTCCCGCATAGCGGAAGTTGATCTGCACCACGGTGGCAGGCAGCCCGGCCAGCCGCGCCCGCGCGGTCTGCACCGCGTCCGGGTCCTGATCCAGCGAGATGAGCCTGCCGCCCTGTTCCGCGTCCAGCCGCAGTGCGATCTGGCGGGAATGTCCCGCACCGCCTGCGGTGCCGTCCAGATAGATGCCTGCCGGATCAATGGCAAGGCCGTCCAGGCACTCGTTCAAAAGCACAGGCACATGCTCAAACGAGGCCGGGTCAAAGGCTTGTCCGATCGTTTCACTGCCCATAGGGCCCAGCCTCCTTTCTGTCGTTTCAAGTTGCGTATCATCCGGCGATTTCACGCTGTTTTTTCCGTTTTTCGCCGTGTTTTTCTGCCCGCAGGCACACACTGCCCCAAGGCATCTCTCTGATACAGTTTTATTGTAACAAAACCGCCCTGCGAATGCAAGGCTTTTCGGGCTGGTTTTTCTCTCAAAATGTCACAAAAAAAGCCCCTGCAAGCCGTCGATTTTGCTGGCAGGGGCAAATGGGTTTTTCCGACAAACTCCGCTCACTGGGGTTTCCGGGGCGTCTGGCGCAGATTGGCGCGGACGTTCCGGACCTGCGCAGCGTTCTCTGCCATGGTCTCCTCGGTGGTCTTGAGCATATTATCACAGTAGTCGGTCACGGTCTGGCGGACGGTGCGGGCCTCGGTCTGGGCGGCTGAGACGATCTCAGAGGCGCGCTGCTGGGCCGCCTTGACGATCTCCGCCTCGCTGACGAGAATGCGGGCGCGGTCCTCGGCCTTTTTCACGATGGCCTGGGCCTGGGCGTTGGCCGAATCAATGAGCTGGGCGCGGTCGCTGACGATGGACTGCGCCTGCCGCAGCTCCACGGGCAGATTCTGGCGGATCTCGTCCAGATAATCCCGGATCTGCTCCACGTCCACGATCCGCTTGCCGCCCGAAAGGGGCATCCCGGCGCTCTCTTCCAACGCATCCTCAATGGTATCCAAAAGCTCGTTCACGTTCATTCCGCATCTTCCTCTCCGGCAGGCTGCATGGGCTTCGTGTACTTCCACAGCAGCACCTTGCCATACCTATACTGTTTCTTCAGCGTCAGGCTGCCCACCTCGGCAGGCAGCACAAGGCCGGTCTCGCTCTCGCACAGGGCGATGCCGCCGGGCGCCAGCACCTTTTCCACGCTGGGAAGGATCTTTTCCAGCGTACCACCGTGGAACGGCGGGTCCAGCAGAACCAGGTCGAACTGCTCACGGCAGGCGGAAAGATACCGCGCCGCCTCGCCGATGTTGACGCGGCTGCGGTCGAACACGCCGCAGGTCTTGCAGTTCTTCATCACGATGTTGACGGCCTCGCGGTTCTCGTCCAGGAACACGCACCGTGCTGCCCCGCGCGAGAGGGCCTCGATGCCGAGCTGGCCGCTGCCTGCGTACAGGTCCAGTACCCGTGCGCCGGGCAGGTCGAACTGAACGATGCTGAACATCGCCTCCTTGACCTGGTCGAGGGTGGGGCGGGTGATATCGGTGCCGGGCAGGGCCTCCAGCCGTCTGCCCCGTGCGTCTCCTGCAATGACTCGCATGTGGTTGCCTCCTTTTGCATTCCGTTTTATGTATCTTTATATTATTGTCAAGACACCGTACTTTGTCAAGGCCCGCGTTGCACTGCGGCCGCAAGTGTGCTAAAATCAGGGCAGAGCGCCCCCTGTTCCGGGGCACATGGTCAAAAGGAGAGATTCAACGTATGAAAGTCCTGCTCATCAACGGCAGCCCCCACGAGAAAGGCTGCACCTACACCGCTCTGTCCCTCATTGCGGAGGAGCTGAACCGCGCCCACATCGAGACCGAGATCTTCAATGTCGGCACCCGGCCCGTCGGCGGCTGCATCGGCTGCGGCGGCTGCGCCGCAGGCAGCGGCTGTGTCTTTGGCGGCGTGGTCAACGAGGCCATCGAAAAAGCCAGGACCGCCGACGCCTTCGTCTTCGGCAGCCCGGTGCACTATGCCTCGGCCTCCGGCAACATGACCAGTTTTATGGACCGCCTGAGCTACGCAGGCGGCAAATATCTGGCCTACAAGCCCGCCGCCATCTGCTGTTCGGCCCGCCGCGGCGGCACCACCACCACGCTGGACCAGCTGGTCAAGTACCCGGAGTTCTTCCACATGCCGCTGGTCAACGGCTCCTACTGGGCCATGGTCCACGGCTCCAACCCCGCTCAGGTCCTGCAGGACGAAGAGGGCTGCGCCGTGATGCGGGAGCTGGGCCGGAACATGGCCTGGCTGCTCCAGTGCATCGAGGCCGGCAAGGCCGCCGGCATCCGGCACCCGGAGAATCCCCGCCGCCCCATGACGAACTTCATCCGATAAGCAGCCACGCCCGAAAAGCCTGACCGGCACTGCCCGGCCGGGCTTTTCTGCTGCCATCCGCCGCTTTTGTTCCAGAAAAAGTGAGAAATCCCGCAGAAACAGCGCCTGCATCCTTTTTTCGTTCATAACTTTGTGGTAACATGAAGATAAGTATTTTTTACCATGACGGAGAGCAGGCTATGGAACACTACGATTGGAACGACGGCTGGACCTTCACCCCGGTATTCGACCCCGCCATCGTGCGGCCGGAATGTCCGGATCTGCCCCTGACCCCGGTGCGCATCCCGCACACGGTCAGGACGCTGCCCTACAATTACTGCAATGAGAACGATTACCAGCGGCTCTGCGGCTACCGGCGGGAGTTTTTTGCGCCCAAGGAGTGGCAGGGCCGCACGGTCCTGCTGACCTTTGAGGCCGTGGCGCACGACGCCACCGTCTTCTGCAACGGCCGCCGGGTGTTTCATCATGGCTGCGGCTACACGGCCTTTACCGTGGACCTGACCGAATCCCTCCGTCTGGGGGAGCAGAACGTCGTGGCCGTCCGGTGCGACAGCCGGGAAGACCTGAACATCCCGCCCTTCGGTGGGCAGATCGATTTCCTGACCTACGGCGGCATCTACCGCGCCGTCTCGCTGGACGTGAAGGAGCCTGCCTACCTGCGGGACATCTTCATCGAGGCGCAGGCCGAGGGCAATTTCCGCATCTACACTTCCACCGTGGGCGAAACGGTCGGCTGCACCTTGCAGGCCGAGATCCGCAGCCCCGCCGGGAGCCGGGCACTCTACAGCGGCGAGCTGTCGCTGCCCATCGTGGGCACCCTGAACGGCGTCCACCCATGGAGCATCGGGCACCCCTTCCTGTACACCCTCACCGTGCGGCTCATCCGCCCCGGCACCAGCGGCCTGCCCGACCGGGTGCTGGACGAAAAATCCACCCGGTTCGGCTTCCGCACCCTTCAGTTCGTGGCGGGCGGGCTGTACCTCAACGGCCAGCGGGTGGAGCTGCGCGGCCTGAACCGCCACCAGAGCTACCCCTATCAGGGCTATGCCATGCCGGACAGCATCCAGCAGCTGGATGCCCAGATCCTGAAAAAGCAGCTGGGCTGCAACGCAGTCCGCACCAGCCACTACCCCCAGAGCCAGGCCTTCCTCGACGCCTGCGACGAGCTGGGGCTTCTGGTCTTTGTGGAGATGCCGGGCTGGCAGCACATCGGTGACGAGAGCTGGCAGGCGCAGGCATTGCAGAACTGCCGCGAGATGGTCTGCCAGTGCCGCAACCATCCCAGCGTCTTTCTGTGGGGTGTGCGGGTCAACGGCAGCCCCGACGATGAAGCGTTCTACAAGCGCACCAACGAGGCCGTCCGGCGGCTGGACCCCACCCGCCCCACCGGCGGTGCCCACATCCGCCGCAAAGACCAATTGCTGGAAGACGTCTACGCCTACAACGATTATTCCTACACCGGGCGGGGGGCTGGCTGCGAGAACCGCTCCGCCGTCACGCCCGACCTGCGCAAGGGCTACCTCATCAGCGAGTTCGGGGGCCAGCAGTTCCCGGCCAAGACCTTTGACGACGAGCCGCACCGGCTGGCCCAGGCCCTCCACCACGCGGCCGTCCTGAACGATGCCATCGCCCAGCCGGGCGTGGCGGGCAGCTTTGGCTGGTGCATGGCCGATTACAACACCCACCGGGAGTTCGGCAGCGGCGACCGCATCTGCTACCACGGTGTGCTCGACTCGTTCCGGAACCCGAAGCTCTCCGCCGCCGTCTATGCCAGCCAGAAGACGCCCCGCTCCCCCTCCGACATCGTGCTGGAAGTTTCGTCCAGCATGGCGCTGGGCGACCACCCCGGCGGGTTTGCCGGGGCCTGCTGGGTGTTCACCAACGCCGAGAGCGTCCGGCTCTACCGCGGCAACGATTTCATTGCCGAGTTCAGCCCGGACCGCCGGGGCCGGTTCGCGGCGCTGCCCCATCCGCCCATCGAGGTGCAGGATTTCGTCGGCTCCCTGCTCGAAAAGTATGAGGGGCTGGACCCCGTGGTCGCGCCGCAGGTGGCCGCCATCCTCAACGAGATGCGCCGGGACGCGCTGAGCCTTTCGCCTCTGAGCCGGGCGCGGCTGCTCTCGCTGCGGCTGAGCTGGAATGACCTGCTCCGGATGTACTACAAGTACATCGGCGTCCTCGGCTCGCCCTCCAGCGTCTACCGGTTCGAGGCCGTGTGGCATGGGCGCACCGTCCGCACCGTGGTGCGGGAGCCGGTGCAGAGCATCCGGCTGGAGTGCACGGTCTACAATCCCCTGCTGACGGACGGCCCCACCTGGGACTGCGCTGCCGTCAGCCTGCGGGCCATCGACCAGAACGGCAACTTCCTGCCCTACTGCGGCGAGGCCGTCCAGCTGAGCGTGGAAGGCCCAGTCCGGATCCTCGGCCCCAGCGTCGTGCCGCTGCGGGGCGGCATGGCGGGCACCTACCTTGCCACCACCGGCCGGGCAGGCCGCGCCGTGCTCCACTGCAAAATGGAGGGCGCGCTGGACACCGAAGCCGTGCTCACGGTGCGCAAGCGTTCTTAAATCCCGTCCTTTCATGATAGATTTGCACTCCGTTCAAAGTTTTATCATGTTTGGCTGATATTCTATGGGTGTAAAGAGTTTATGGGACGGCTTCGGCCGTCCCCTTTTGAAGAGTTTGAGGACAAAGGACTGTACGATTATGAGAGAAAAACTTCGCCGCTTTATGATCGGCCGCTACGGCACCGACGGCCTGAACCAGTTTCTGAGCATCGCCTCTCTGGTTCTGCTGCTCATCGCCATCGTCAGCCGCATCAGCCTGTTCACCTGGCTGGGTGTGGTGCTGCTGGGCTTCTGCTATTACCGCACCTTCAGCCGCAACATCTCGAAGCGGACCGAAGAGAATTACAAGTTCTACACCCTCAAAGACCGGGTGGACAACAAGTTCCGGGGTCTGAAAGAGCAGTGGGCCAACCGCAAGGTCTACCACTATTACCGCTGCCCCCAGTGCCGCCAGAAGCTCCGTGTGCCCCGCGGGCGCGGCCGCATCCAGATCTCCTGCCCCCGCTGCGGCACCCAGTTCATCAAGAAGAGCTGAGCCATGTTCGGATATGTGATCCCGAATCAGGCTGCGCTTTCGCCGGAAGCGCAGGCGCGGTACCGCTCAGCCTACTGCGGGCTCTGCCGCCGCATCGGTGCGCTGCACGGCCTGCGTGGGCGGCTGACCCTGAGCTATGACCTGACCTTTTTGGATCTGCTGCTCTCCAGCCTGTACGATGGCGAGACCGCGCTGCACACCGGCGCAGACCACTGCCCCATCCACCCCATCCGGAAGGTGGACTGGCGTTCCAGCGGGCCAACCGATTACTGCGCCGACCTGAGCGTTGCGCTCCACTACTACAACGCGCAGGACAAGTGGAACGACGACCGCAGCCTGCTGGGGCTGGGGTTCGAGGCGCTGCTCGCCGCCCCCACTGCGGCAGCCGCCGAACGCTGGCCCCGGCAGTGCAGCGCCATCCGCGCCTGTCTGGACCGGCTGGCGCAGTACGAGGCCGAGGGCAGCGAAGACCTGGACGCCGTGTCCGGCTGCTTTGGCGACCTGATGGCGGAATTGTTCGACTACAAGCAGGACCACTGGTCCCCGGAGCTGCGCAGCATCGGCTTTCATCTGGGCAAATACATCTACCTGCTGGATGCCTACGACGACCTCGACCGCGACCTGAAAAAGGGAGCCTACAACCCGCTGCGCAGCCTGCACCAGCTGCCCGGCTACGAAGAAGAGATGCGGGAGATCTTCGAGCTGCTGCTCGCCAACTGTGCCCGCAGCTTTGAGCGCCTGCCCTGCGTGGAAGATGTGGATCTGCTGCGGAACATCCTCTACTCCGGCGTCTGGCTCAAATACAACTGCAAACATGCAAAAAATCCCCCCAAGACCGCCGAATGAGGCGGTTTCTCTTGATTTTTCAGGCGTTGTCCTGTACACTTAATTTTGTTCGTGCGGCAGCAAGGCCGCGCAAGTTCGTAGAGACGTGAGGAAGTTGATCCATGAAAGACCCCTATGAGGTGCTGGGCATCCAGCGCGGAGCCAGCGAGGAAGAAATCAAAAAAGCCTATCGTGCCAAGTGCAAGCGCTGGCACCCCGACCTGAACCCCAACGACCCCACGGCCGAAGAGCACTTCAAGGAAGTGCAGGCGGCCTACGACGCCATCACCAAGGGGGAGACCGGCCCCCAGAACGGCGGCTACGGCAACCCCTACGGCCAGCAGCAGAGCTATGGCGGCTTCTACAGCGGCGGCTATCAGCAGGGCTACAGCCAGCAGGACAGCGACTGGGACTTCGGGTTCGACCCGTTCGGTTTTGGGTTTGGGTTCGGCGGCTACCAGCAGCAGAGCGGGCCGGGCTTCAGCAGCGCGGACACGCCCGAACTGCAGGCGGCGCGCAACTTCATCGTGAACCGCCGCTACGCTGAGGCCCGCCGTGTACTGGACGGCATCGCGAACCGCACCGCCCGGTGGTATTACCTCTCGTCGCTGGCGAACCAGGGCCTGGGCAACAGCATCGACGCCCTGCAGGACGCCCGCCGCGCCGCCCAGATGGAGCCGGGCAGCACCGAATACCAGGTGCATCTGCGCAATCTGCAAAGCTCCGGCCGCACCTACCGCACCCAGACGACCTATGCCCAGCCGGGCGGCCTGATGCGCTGGTGCTGGAGCATGATCCTGCTGAACCTCCTCTGCAACTGCTGCTGCGGCGGCTGGGGCTGGGGCTGGCGGTTCCGGGGCATCTGATCTCCGCTGTTCCTGATACAAAAGACCCCTGCCGTGCAGCTGCACGGCAGGGGTCTTATCATCGTCTGATCGTTTTACTGGATGATGATGGTGCGGGTGATCTTCTCGCAGGAGTAGTTGCCGCCCACGGTCGCGGTCTGGACATACTCGCCCGGCTGGGTGGGCAGGGTGTCGGATCTGCTGCCGAACCAGCCGTCCTTTTTATAGGTGTAGCTGATCTTGCCCTCCGGAACGAGCTGGCCGTCCACTTCCAGCACGGCGCTCAGGTCGTAGTTCTGTGCTTCCTCCACGGTCATCGTGTCGGGCACTTCCTGCGCCCAGTAAGTGCGGACGCCTTCCGTCTTCGGCTTGATGCGGAACATGGCCACACCGGCGGTGTTCACGTCGCCGGATTCCAGCGCCACTGCACCGGCCACATAGCTGCCGGACTCGGTCGGCTGTTCATCCACGTAGATGCGGCTGAAGGCACCATCCGGCAGGAATTTTCGGATGAGTGCCAACGCCAGCTTCAGGCCGGTGGAAACGTCCTTGATGGTGGGCATATAGAATTGCAGCACATCCATCACCGAAACGACCTCGTCGGCCACCCGCAGCAGTACACTCACGTCGTTGCCGTCAATGAGCTGCTTGATGTAGGCGTAGAGGTTGAATTCTTCCTGCTGATCCGGCGTAGCGGACATCTTGCGCGGCAGCGGGATCATCTTGAGCAGGGTGCGGATCTTGTCCGAGAGGACCAGCGTCACATAGCCCTTTGCCTCGCCCTTGGTGCCGATGACCACGCCGATATACTGGGTGTCGGCGGGTTTGGTCACGACGCTGAGGGTGAACGGCGAACCATAAACCAACTCACCCGAAGTGGTCAGGCGGATGGAGACGACATCATTGCTTTCCTCGACATCTGCACTTTCTGCGGCGGGCAGCAGATCCCCCGCCGACGCTGCAAACGCCGGGGTAACGGCCACGCTCAGCGTCAGAAGGACGGCGAGCAGCAGCGAGATCATCCTTTTGGTCTTCATAGAGCAGACCTCCTGTTTGCATTTCAAAGGTTGCGGTCGTGCGGCGGGAGACTTCCCGCCGGGCCAAAAATTGCTTTGGGCCAACTTTATTTTACCGCATCCTGCCCTTTGGGTCAATAACGGGATTCAAGTAACTCAAAATTTTGATATAAAAACTGCCGCGCAGACGCACGGCAGTTTCTTCCGCTCTTTACAGCTTGCTCAGCTGGGGGCCCTGGGCGGTATCCTTGACGGCCCAGCCCATCTCGGTCAGTTGGGCGCGGATGGCATCGGCGGTGGCCCAGTCTTTGGCTTTCTTGGCCGCAGCGCGCTTTTCGACCAGCTCGGTCACTTCGGCGGGCACCTCGTCCTTCTTGCGGTTGTACATCAGGCCCAGCACGTCGGTGATCTCGTCGAACGCCTTGGCGGCGGCTTCGAGCGCTTCTTTGGTGGAAGAAGCGGACAGGGTGTTGATCTCCTTGACCAGATCGAACACCGCAGCCAGCGCGTCGGGGGTGTTCAGGTCGTCGTCCATGGCCTTGCAGAACTTGGTGCGGGCCTCGTCGGCCTTGGCCTTCAGGCTCTCGTCGGTGCCAAATTCGCTCTTGCTCAGGGCGAAATCGAGGTTCTCGCGGCAGGTGTACAGGCGCTCCAGGCTGTTCTTGCAGCTCTCGATGAGGTCTACGGTATAGTTCAGCGGCATCCGGTAGCCTGCGGTCAGCATGAAGTAGCGGATGGGCTCATAGCCGTAGAGGTTGGCCACATCGCGGACGGTGAAGAAGTTGTGCAGGCTCTTGGACATCTTCTGATTGTCCACATTGATGAAGCCGTTGTGCATCCAGTAGCGGGCGAACGCACAGCCGTTGGCGCACTCGCTCTGGGCGATCTCGTTCTCGTGGTGGGGGAAGATGAGGTCCTGCCCGCCGCAGTGCAGGTCAATGGTCTTGCCCAGATGGGTACGGCTCATGGCGCTGCACTCGATGTGCCAGCCGGGGCGGCCCATGCCGTAGGGGCTTTCCCAGGCAGGCTCGCCGGGCTTGGCGGCCTTCCAGACTGCGAAGTCGGCGGGGTCTTCCTTCAGGTCATCCTCCATCTGGCTGCGCAGCTCGCGGTTGCCGCTCTCCAGATCGTCCAGCTTGAGGTGGCTGAGCTTGCCGTACTCCGGGTCGCTCTTGACGCGGAAGTAGACGTCGCCGTTCTTGGCCACATAGGCGTGGCCGGAGTCGATCAGGTCCTTGACGATGTCCAAAATCTGCTGGATGTGCTCGGTGGCGCGGGGCTGGACGGTGGGCTTTTTGCAGTTCAGACCGGCGGCATCCTTGAGGTACTCGGCCTCAAAGCGCTGGGCGACTTCCTTCATGGAGGTGCCCTCTTCCTGGCCCTTCTTGATGAGCTTATCGTCGATGTCGGTGATGTTGGACACATAGATGACCTTGTTGCCGCGGTATTCCAGATAGCGGCGCAGGGTGTCGAACACGATCAGCGGGCGGGCGTTGCCGATGTGGATATAGTTGTAAACGGTCGGGCCGCAGACGTAGATGCGGTACTCGCCGGGCACCTGCGGCACGAACTCTTCCTTCTGGCGGGTCAGGGTGTTGAAAATCTGCATAAAAACCTCTCCTTTTGTGTGGCAGACAGAAGCCGCAAAAACAAAAAAGCCCTCCTCGCTGTACCCTGGTACAGCAACGAAGGCGGTTCTCATTCCAAATCGCGGTTCCACTTCTGTTTGTCGCTCAAAGCCGGTAACGGCGGCCGCCGCACTGCGATACTGTCCTTCCCGCAGTGTGCTCTCCGGGCGCACTTCCCGCAGTCTTCTGCAAACAGGCTCCCAGCCAACGGCCCGTTCTCTCTGTGCAGATACTCCCTGCGCTACTCTGCCCGGATCAACGCATTTGTTCTGATACAGATTTATTATATCTGTCCGGCCTGCGAAAGTCAAGGCGGCAAATCTTGATTTTATCTTGCGGATCGTCGAATTTTATGGTATTTTAATGTTGCATCTGGGTATTCCAGATTCCTTAAGGCGCTGTCCCAAAAACGCAGGCGGCTAGCCCATACCGATTCGTCCTTGACTCATTGAGTGAAGCAAGTGTCGGGAGGGCACTTTTTGGAGTTACCTCCCGACGCTTTCGGCGAAGGGAGGGATCGTTCTATGACGATTGTCGAGATTCTCACGTTGATGGCATTCTTTGTCAGTTTGCTGACCTTGATCGTCACCACAGTACATGTAACATTCGATATCACATTTCGGATGCTGGAATCGCGAAAAGATAAAAACGACAAAAAGAAAAAATGACCGCCCAACGTTCCCCAACGCACGGTCATTTTCTCTTTGACGTGTCAGTAAGGAGCTAGCCGTTTTGCCGGACAGCGCCTTTTGCATCTTTATTATAGAGTTTTTTTTATGATTTGTCAATCATTTTACGGAGGTCCTCCATGCAGCTTTTGACCGAACGCCTTTTTCTCATCCCGTTGCAGCCGGATGGGATGCGCGCCCTGCTCGCCCGCACCACCGACCCGGAGCTGGTCGGCCCCTATACCGAAATGCTGACCCTCTCCCTCCGGCACCCGGAGCAGTGGATCTGGTACACGGCCTGGGGCCTTTACCAGAACGATTCCGGTGACTTTGTCGGCGACCTCTGCTTCAAGGGTCTGCCCAAAAACGGCCAGCCGGAGATCGGCTACGGCATCTCACCCGAATTTCAGGGCCAGGGCTATGCCACCGAGGCCGTCCGCGCCGCCTGCCGCTGGGCGCTGGCCCAGCCCGGCGTGGCCGCCGTGGAGGCTGAGACCGAACCCGCCAATGCTGCCTCCCAGGCGGTTCTCCGCAAGGTCGGCTTCGTCCCCACCGGGACGGTGGGCAAGGAGGGGCCGCGGTTCATTCTGCGCACCCTGCCCGCCTGAGCGCAGCTTTTTCGGCGTCCCCCTTTACATCTCCCTCAACTTGTGCCATAATTTACGATATTAAAGGGAAGCGTCTCCGGCTCCGGCAATTCGGCCGGTCTGGAGCGCAAGAGAGGGGTAAACTGCCATGAGTAAAACGATCATCCCGGCAAACTACACGCCTGCGCTGAATCTGTACGACACCCAGCGCGCCATCGGCACCGTGAAGCGGCTGTTCGCAGACACGCTCTGCGCCACGCTGAACCTCTACCGTGTGTCCGCACCGCTGTTCCTGGAGGCCTCCACCGGCCTAAACGACGACCTGAACGGCGTCGAGCGGAAGGTCACCTTCGACATCAAGGACAGCGGCACCGAAGCGCAGGTGGTGCAGTCGCTGGCCAAGTGGAAGCGCAAAGCCCTGAAGGACTACGGCTTCCGGGTGGGCAAGGGTCTGTACTGCGACATGAACGCCATCCGCCGCGATGAGGAGCTGGACAACCTCCACTCCGTCTACGTGGACCAGTGGGACTGGGAGAAGGTCATCCGTGAAGAGGACCGCAACGAAGCCTATCTGAAAAATGTCGTGCGCTCCATCGTGTCGGCGGTCTGCGCCACCGAGATGAACCTCCACGCCATGTTCCCCCAGCTGCAGGACCTACCCCTGCACACCCCGAACGTGACCTTTATCACCACCCAGGAACTGGAAGATCGGTACCCTGACCTGACCCCGAAGGAGCGCGAGAACGCTTTCGTCAAGGAGAACGGCACCACTTTCCTGATGAAGATCGGCGCCCCGCTGAAGAGCGGCAGGCCCCACGATGGCCGTGCGCCCGACTACGACGACTGGGACCTGAACGGCGACCTGCTGTTCTGGAACGAGCCGCTACAGTGTAGCTATGAGCTGAGCAGCATGGGCATCCGCGTCAGCCCCGAAAGCATGGACCGGCAGCTGACCATGGCGGGCTGCGACGACCGCCGCGCCCTGCCGTTCCACAAGGCCGTTCTGTCCGGCGAGCTGCCTTACACCATCGGCGGCGGCATCGGCCAGAGCCGCCTGTGCATGTTGCTGCTGGGCAGTGCCCACATCGGCGAGGTCCAGGCCAGCGTCTGGGATCAGGCCACGCACGAAGCCTGCGCCAAGGCCGGCATCCCGCTGCTGTAACGACCAGCGTTCTTTCCAAGGCTGCCCCATGGGTCTTCCCGTGGGGCAGCCTTTTTTGCGCCGTGCAAAAATTTCCAAAAACTTTTTTGCTTTTTCCCTTGACAGAACGTTGTGTCTTGCCTATAATGAACACAGTTCATTTTGAGGTGATCGCATGAATCTTACCGCAACCTCCAAAGAGGATATCTTAAAAGCCAGTCGTGCCCTCATCCAGCAAAATGGATGGGCAGCGGTCAACATCCGCGCCGTGGCTGCGGCCTGCGGTGTGTCGGTGGGCTGCATCTACAACTACTTTGCATCCAAGACCGACCTGGTGAGCGCCACGGTGGAAAGCATCTGGAACGATATCTTCCACCGCCCGGAGAACGAAGCCGTCTTCCGGGACACGCTGGCCTGTGTCCGCTGGATGTACCGGCAGCTGGAATACGGCTGCGCCCAGTATCCCGGCTTTTTCACCCATCACTCCCTTGGCTTTATGCACCAGGGCACGGCGGATGGAAAACAGCAGATGCAGCAGGCGTGGCAGCACATCCTGCGGCAGCTGTGTTTCGTCCTGCAGCAGGACCCTAACGTCCGGCCGGACGCCTTCAACGACCAGTTCACTGCCGAACGGTTTGCCGGGGTCCTGTTTTCCCAGATGCTTTCCGCGCTGGTGCAGCAGGATTTCGACCCGTCCATGGTGTTGGAGATCGTCCGGCGGGCCATCTATTAAAAAACTTCCCACGGTTTCGTGGGGATTTTTTATCCGTCAAAGTGAACACCGTTCAATTAAGGAGGTGAGGTTCCGTTCTCTCAGGCAGGACCTCGCTGCATTCCACCCATTTCAGACAACAAAGGAGATTTTTACGATGCGTACGATCTTTGAAACGCTTTTTGACATTTTTTATCTGCTCACCGTCCTTTCCGTGGGCATCCGCATGATCCAGAACAGCAAAGGCTCCGCCCAGTTCCAGCTGTTTGGCTGGATGGCTGTGGTGCTGGGTGCCGGTGATTCCTTCCATCTGGTGCCTCGCGCACTGGCTCTGTGCACCACCGGCCTTGACAGCTACGCTTTCCAGCTGGGTCTGGGCAAGTGGATCACCTCGGTCACCATGACGGTATTCTATGTGCTGCTGTACTACGTCTGGCGTCAACGCTACCACATCCAGGGCCAGAAGGCCGTGACCTGGGCCGTCTACGCTCTGTCGGCTGCTCGTGTGATTCTCTGCATGATGCCCCAGAACCAGTGGCTCACCAACCATTCTCCCCTGTCCTGGGGCATCTACCGCAACATCCCCTTCGCGCTGCTGGGCCTGCTGGTCATCGTGCTGTTCTACCGCAGCGCCAAGGAGCACCACGACACCGCGTTCCGCTGGATGTGGCTCACCATCGTGCTGAGCTTCGGCTTCTATATCCCGGTGGTGCTGTGGGGCGATGTGATCCCGGTCATCGGCCTGCTGATGATCCCCAAGACCTGCGCCTATGTGTGGACCGTCCTCATCGGCTATTCTGCCATGAAAGCAGAATACAAGAAAGCGGACTGATCCGCCCCCCTGCTTCACGCAAAAAGGGCCTGTTTTCCGGCGGCAGCTGCCGTCAGAAAACAGGCTCTTTTGGTTGCAGTTTATCGGCGTTTTCGGCTGTTGCCCCCCAGCCACCAGACCAGCGCTGCGCAGATCAGGTTCCCGGCCAGGATGCACGCGCACCACAGCACCGTCTGCCGGGGCGTCTGCTCATACACCAGCAAAAAGGGGTAAGGCCCCGTCCACAGACGCTGGTAGTTGGCCCACAGAGCGATGCTTCCGTAGATCGCCGTCGGCACCAGCGCCAGCGGGATGTTCCGGGCCGGGAGCCGTGGCTCCCGTTCCAGAAAGACGAAGGAGACAAAAACGAGGACCGGGTTCAGCAGGTGGTGGTACAGCATGGAGCTTTCCGTCAGCAGGAACACCACGCCGCCCTCATCGGGGTAGTAGGGTGCCAGCACGAAGACCACCGTCAGGAAGGTCAGGGTCAGGCAGCAGGCCGCAATGAACTTCAGCCGCTTGACCCAGCGGGGCAGCGCACGGCCGGACAGCAGCGCCCACACCTGACAGACTGCCACCAGCAGGCAGACCGCCGCCGAGAAGAGGTTGGAGTTTTCGGTGTAGAAGGTCAGGGACTGCTCGCCCACCGCTTCCCAGCTCATCCGGATGGCGATGGGCTCCATCCGCACCACGGCCAGGTTCAGCAGGATGGACAACACCCGCCGAAGCTGATCCAAAAGCGAATTTTGTTTCATTTTATTCCAGAATGGATCATTTTGCCGTGTTGATGAAGCTGCGGTTGTCCCACAGATACTTGATGCCGGAGATGGCGGTGGCCGCTGCCACCAGCCAGCACAGCCAGTAGGAGATGAGCCAGACGTTCAGATTGCCGAGGACGGTATTGCCATAGGTCAGCGAGATGCCGAAGAAGTAGAAGATGATGGTCAGCATCTGCAGCACCGTCTTCACCTTGCCCCACATATTGGCCGCGATGACCTTGCCGTCCTTCGCACCGGCGGCGACCATCCGCAGGCCGGACACCGCGAACTCGCGGGCCAGGATGATGCAGAGCACCACGGGGCTGCACACGCCGTCCCGCATCATGTAGATGAGGGCCACCGTGGTCAGCAGCTTGTCGGCCAGCGGGTCGGCAAACTTGCCGAAGTCGGTGACCATGTGCCACTTGCGGGCCAGATGGCCGTCCAGATAATCGGTGAAGCTGGCAGCGGCAAAGACGATGCCTGCCACCAGATACCATGTGGCGTTGAAGGTCTCGGTGCCAAACTCGGTCAGCGAGACGAAGATCATGAAGACGGGCACCAGAATGATGCGGCACAGGGTCAGTTTATTGGGCAGATTCATACGTTTTACCCTCCAATTTGTTATTTTTCGACAGTACCATACAAATCGTAAAGGTCGCTGTCGTCTACCAGGATGTCATAGAACGCGCCGGGATACAGCGGCTCTTCGCTGGAAACGCAGACGTTGCCGTCCACTTCGGGGGCGTCGGCTGCGGTGCGGCAAAGGTACAGGCCGCTCTCGTCGTCGATGCCGTCGCAGATGACGCGGACGGTCTGGCCGACCTTGGCCGCCTGCTTCTGGGCCATGATGCCGGTCTGGATCTGCATCACCAGCTCGGCGCGCTTCTCCTTGACCTCCTGCTCGATCTGGCCGTCCATGCGGGCGGCCACGGTGTTCTCCTCAGCCGAGTAGGCAAAGCAGCCCAGGCGGTCGAACTGCACCTCCTTGACGAAGTTGCACAGGTCTTCGAACTGCTCCTCGGTCTCGCCGGGGAAGCCTGCGATCAGGGTGGTGCGCAGGGTGATGCCGGGGATCTCGCGGCGCAGCTTGCCGATGACGTCCAGCAGCTCCGCACGGTTGGAGCGGCGGTTCATGTTCTTGAGGATGACATCGTTGCAGTGCTGGATGGGCAGGTCGAGGTAAGGCAGGACCTTCTCGTTCCGCTTCATGGCGGCAATGAACGCATCGGTGATCCGCTCCGGGTAGGCGTACATGATGCGGATCCACTCGATGCCCTGGACCTTGTTCAGCTGATCCAGCAGCTCGCAGATGCTGCCGGGCTTGCCCCAGTCCTCGCCATAGGCGGTGGGATCCTGCGCCACGATGATAAGCTCCTTGACGCCCTCACCGGCCAGCCAGCGGGCCTCGGCCACGCAGTCGGCCATGTCACGGCTGCGCAGCGGGCCGCGGATGCCGGGGATGGCGCAGTAGTGGCAGCGGTTGTTGCAGCCTTCGGCGATCTTTAAGTACGCATAGTGGGCGGGGGTGCCGATGACACGCTTGCCGCCCAGCGGGAAGTCCTTCTTCAGGCCGTAGCTTTCGAGGTGGTCTTCGCCGTTGAACAGGCGGGCCACGATGGAGTCAATGGCCTTGTTGGAGGCGCAGCCGACCACGGCGTCCACTTCGGGGATCTCCTCCTCGATCTGGCTGCGGTAGCGCTCGGCCAGGCAGCCGGTGACGATGACCTTCAGATCGGGGTTCTGCTGCTTGTAAGAGCAGGCTTCGAGGATGTTTTCGATGGCCTCGGTCTTGGCGCTCTCGATGAAGCCGCAGGTGTTGACCAGAATGACGTCGGCCTCGCCCAGCTCGGCCACAGTCTCGTGCCCGGCAGACAGCAGGATGTGGACCATGCCGTCCAGATCGACCTGGTTCTTCGGGCAGCCAAGGGAAATACATGCAATTTTCATAAGGGGATGCTACTCTCTTTCTTTTTTACGGTTCCGGTGTTCTTCCGAATGGCCGTTCCGGCACGGTGTGTGCGAGACGAAGCGGCCGTGCAAACAAGCCGTTATTCCTGTTCCACGCGCCGGATCGCGTCCCGGATGACCGGGTAGGCAAAGCCCCGGCGCATCAGAGCGGCCACCACGAGGTCGCGGCGTCCGGCTTCCAGTTTTTTGCGGTAGCGGCTGGCCACCAGCGCGGCGGCGGCTTCCAGCTCCGGGTCTTCCCCGGTCTCGTCGGCGGCATAGACCGTGTCCAGCGCCTGTTCGATCTGCGGGGCGCTCAGGCCCTTCTGCCGCAGGTTCTGTGCGGCAGCGCGGCGGCTTTTTTTCGCCGCCAGCAGGCCATGGGCGCGGGTCTCGGCATAGCGCGCATCGTTGACATACTCCCGCTCCACCATCTCAGCCACCACGGCGGCAGCCGTCTGCCCGGCAAAGCGGCGGTTCAGCCGCTCGTAGAGGCCGCCGGAGGACAGCTCCTGCCCAGCCAGCAGCTCCATCGCGCGGGCACGGGCCTTGGCCGCATCGGTGGATTTTTCCGCCTCGTCCAGCGGGCGGCGGGCTCCACGGTAAAATGCCATTTACTCTTCCACCATGATGTCCAGTTCGCTCTCGCTGCTGCGGGCGGGCGCCTTGACCACCGGCTCCTTGGCAGGGGCGGACTCGGCCTTGCTGCCGGTGTCCGGTGCAGCGGCGGCCGCCTTTGCGGTGCGGCGGGTGGCATAGAGCTTGTCGGCATTGGCGCGGATCTGGCCCTCGATGTCGTTAGCCAGCTCCGGATTGTCCCGCAGGAACTGTTTGGCGTTGTCGCGGCCCTGACCCAGGCGGATATCGCCATAGTTGAACCATGCACCGCTCTTCTGGACGATGCCCAGCTTGACGCCCAGATCAATGAGCTCGCTCATCTTGGAAATGCCCTCGCCGAACATGATGTCGAACTCGGCCTCACGGAACGGAGGTGCCACCTTGTTCTTCACGATCTTGGCACGGGTGTGGTTGCCGATGAACTGGCCGGAGGAGTCCTTCAGGCCCTCCACGCGGCGGATGTCGATGCGCACCGAGGAATAATACTTCAGCGCACGGCCGCCGGTGGTGACTTCGGGGTTGCCGTAGACGACGCCGACCTTCTCACGCAGCTGGTTGATGAAGACGCAGACCGTATTGGTCTTGCCAATGACGCTGGTCAGTTTGCGCATGGCCTGGCTCATCAGGCGGGCCTGCAGGCCGACGTGGCTGTCGCCCATCTCGCCCTCGATCTCGGCGCGGGGGACCATGGCGGCGACCGAGTCCACGACGATGGCGTCGATGGCACCGGAACGGACCAGCGCCTCGCAGATCTCCATGGCCTGCTCACCGGTGTCCGGCTGGCTGACCAGCAGGTTGTTGATGTCCACGCCCAGTGCCTCGGCATACACGGGGTCCAGCGCGTGCTCGACGTCGATGAAGGCGACCTCGCCGCCCTGCTTCTGGGCCTCGGCCAGGATGTGCAGGGCCAGCGTGGTCTTACCGCTGGATTCCGGGCCGTACACCTCGACGATGCGGCCGCGCGGCACACCGCCCACGCCCAATGCCATATCCAGACCCAGGCTGCCGGTGGAGATGGCTTCCACCTGCATGGCGGCATTGTCGCCCAGCTTCATGACGGCACCCTTGCCGAACTGCTTTTCGATCTGGGCCAGCGCGGTCGCCAGCGCGTCCTTCTTGGCACCCGGCTCGGTCTTCTGGGTCGCGGTGACGACCGTGTTCTGATTCTTTGCTGCCATAGTGTTCTCCTTTGCTGTCCTCTCCCGGCGCGGCTCGTTCCGCCGCCTGCGCGGGGCATTCCGATTCTTTCTCTAATAGTATATCACAAATCCAGAATATTACAACAGGAAGTTGTTTGCTTTTTCGATTATTTTTCCGCTCAAGCTGACCCGCAAGTCGGCGCAAAACCTCGCATCTTGCGGCAGGCAGCCGGGCTTCGCGGTCACTTGCAGGGTTTTCTAGCGGTGACAGCCCGGTCGTTGCCGCCGTAGTCCTTCCGGCAGGCGATCCCGACCCAGCCGTTTGCTGCCAGCAGGGCCGTGACGGCTTCCCGCTGCTGCCAGCCGATCTCCAGCGCCAGCGCACCGCCGGGGCGGAGCGCTCTCTGGTAGTGTTCCGCGAGGGCGCGGTAAAATACAAGACCGTCCTCCCCCGCTGCCAGCGCCATGGCCGGTTCCTGTGCCACTTCGGGCTGCAGCTGCCCCATCTCGGCAGCGGTCAGGTAGGGCGGGTTGGACACGATGAGGTCCAGCTCCCCTTCCGGCAGAGTCTCCCAATAGGTGAACAGGTCTCCCTGCACCGGGGTCAGATGCAGCCCATTGGGCAGGCGGGCATTCCGGGTCAGATACGCAAACGCCGCCGGGCTTTTTTCCAGGCTCGTCACCTCTGCCGCCGGGCAGAACCGCTGGACGCCCAGGCCCAGACAGCCGGTCCCGGCGCAGAGATCCAGCACCTTCGGGTGCGGGACGCCCCGCAGCAGTTCAGCGGCGGCCTCGGCCACCACTTCGGTATCGGCACGGGGGCAGAGCACACCGGGCCCCACCGCCAGCTCAAAGTCGAGGAACGGCCAGCTGCCGCAGAGGTATTGCAGCGGCTCTCGGTCGGCACGGCGGGCAGTCAGGGCTTCCAGCTGCGCCGCCTGTGCGGCGGTCAGCGGAGCCGTGGCCAGCCGGGCGTCTGCGCCCACCGCCAGCCGGAAGAGTTCGGCGGCATCAAAATCGGCATCGGGGCAGCCCGCCTCGGTGAGCCGGGCCTCCATCTGCCGCAGCGCCGCGCGGGGCAGGATGCCTTCGTTCACCATCTGCCATCCTCCGGGTCTTCGGGCAGGACGGGCGTCACCGCCGCAATGGCCACTTCGATCATGCTGTCGTCCGGCTCGAACACGGTCAGATGCTGCACCCAGATGCCGGGCTGTCGGATGATGCGGGTGGCAAGGTTGTCAGACCGGCCGCACCACTTCAGCAGCTCGTAGCTGATGCCCATGACCACCGGCAGGAGCAGCAGTTTGAACACCACCCGCAGCCCGGTGCTGGACCAGGGCAGCACACTGTACAGGAAGACGCTGACGATGACGACCAGGATCAGAAAGCTGGTGCCGCAGCGGGGATGGAAGCGGGTGTATTTGCGGACGTTCTCCACGGTGAGCGCATCCCCGGCCTCATAACAGGCGATGGTCTTGTGCTCGGCCCCGTGGTACTCGAACACGCGGTGGATCTCCTTCATTTTGGAGATGGCGACCATATAGCTCAGGAAGATGGCCACCTTCAGGACCGCTTCGAGGATGACCTTGCTCCACCGGCCCAGCGGGAGCAGCCGGTTGACGCCGCCCACCAGAACGGTCGGCAGCACCGTGAACAGCAGGATGGCGAACAGCCCGCCCAGCACAGCGGCAACACCCAGCAGGACATCCTCGGCTTTTTTGCCCAGGTGGTCGCCCACCCATTTTTCAAAGGCGGTCTCCTCCTCTTCGGGGTCGTAGTCGTCGCCCATGCTCACCTGTGCGGAATACATCATGTACCGGTAGCCCATGATGAGGCTCTCCACCATCGAGATGGCTCCCCGCACGAGGGGGATCTTCGTCCAGATGCCGTGGGTGGGGGTCGGCTCGATCTTTGTCTCAATGGTGCCGTCCGGCTTGCGCACCGCGCAGCAGATGTTCTTCGGGCCGCGCATCATGATGCCTTCCATCAGGGCCTGCCCGCCCACGCTCGTTTTGAAACGTTCCTGTTTTTGTTGATTCATCCATGTCTCCTGTCCCCGCACACGGCTGAGCCGGGCGGGCGATTTTTTTGCAGTTCTCATTGTACCGCAAAATTGTGTCTAAATCTTCTCAGCGCTTATAAAGGGGCAGGCCCAGCGTGACCACGGTGCCCCGGCCCAGGGTACTCTTGAGGTCGAGTGTGCCGTCCAGCGCCGTCATGATGGAATCCACCAGCGCCAGACCGATGCCGCTGCCGCGCACCGAGTTGCTGCCCTTGTAGAACTTGGTCTTCACGTTTTCCAGGTCTTCCGGCGGGATGCCCCGGCCCTGGTCGATGATCTCGATGAAGGCCTTATACTCACCCTGCCAGATTTTCACGGTGATGCGCCCGCCGGGGGCCGAATACTTGATGGCATTGTCTAGGATGTTGATGAACACCTGCCGCAGGCGGTCCGGGTCGGCATAGACGGGGATCATCTCCTCCGGCTCGTTGTAGGAGAGCAGCAGTCCCTCCCGCTGGATGCGGGCCTCGCAGAAGAGGACGGCGTCCGTCAGCTCGGCCACAAGGTCCAGCAGGCGGCAGTCCATCTTCAGGCGGCCGTTCTGCAGGCGGCTGAAATCCAGCAGCTCCTCCACCATGTTGTACAGGCGGGCCGTCTCGTTGTTGATGATCTCCAAGCCCTTGCGGTAATTCTCGTCCTCCGGGTCGTCGAGGGTGCGCAGCGTTTCCACCCAGCCCCGGATGGAAGTCAGCGGTGTGCGCAGCTCATGGGACACCGAGCTGATGAACTCATTCTTCATCTTCTCGGTCTCTTCCAGCCCCTCGGCCATCTGGTTGATGGTGCCGCGCAGGCGGTCCACCTCGTCGCGGCTGTCGCCGGTCACGGGCAGGCGGACGTCCAGTTCTCCCCGCGCGATGCTGGCGGCGGTGCGCTCCACCTGCCCCAGCGGGACCACGATGCTGCGCACGAAATACAGACCGGACGCCACCGTAAAGCCCAGAATGACCACCATCACCACGATGCTGATGAGGAAGACGCTTTTCAGCTGGTTCTGGATGAGGGTCAGGCTCGTGACGAGCCGCATGGCCGCCACGTCTTCGGCTGCATAGGGCACCAGACAGCAGACGGCCATGACCATCTCATTGCTGGCGGTGCGGTAGATGGCCATCCCCATGCCGTCGGCGTTCTCCTGTGCCCGCTCAAAGTCAACACTGCTCAGGATGCCCTCGGCATCGGTGCCGCTGGATGATGCGATGACGCCGCCGTAGCTGTCCAGCAGCATAAACTCGTATTTGTCCTTATCGGAGAACTGCTCCACCATCCGGCGCAGGGCCACGCTGCGGTTGGCGGCGGCTTTCTGGGCCGTATCGCCGGTGTACATCTTCAGCTGGCCGTTCACCGAGGAAAAGCGGCGGTACATCGTCTGCTGGACGCTGTTGTAGTAGTTGCGTGTGCAGCTGTACAGGAACATGCCTTCGACCAGTATCAACAGCAGCACCGTCAGCATCAGGCTGCCCCGCAGCCATCGCCTCGTAATTCCGCTTCTCACCCTGCGCACCTCCCTTCCTCAGTCTGCCTTTTGTGAGCCGGAGCGGGTCATTCTTCCCACCGGTAGCCGTAGCCCCACACCGTCATGATGTGGGTCGGGTGGCTCGGCTCGTCCTCCACCTTCATCCGCAGGCGGCGGATGTTCACATCCACGATCTTCACATCGCCGAAGTAGTTCTCGCCCCAGACGCCCTTGAGGATCTTTTCCCGCACCAGCGCGATGCCGGGGTTGTGGAAGAACAGCTCCATGATCTGGAACTCCACCTGCGTCAGCTCGATGGGGCGGCCCGCCTTGAGCAGGACACGGCGGTTCTCGTCCAGCACGAAATCGCCGCTGACGAGGGCGGCGGGAGCAGCTTCCTTTCCGTTCTCTCCGCCCGTCGAGCGGTTCACACGGCGGCAGAGCGCCTCCACGCGGGCCAACAGCTCGCTGACGCTGAACGGTTTGGTCATATAGTCGTCGGCACCGATGGACAGGCCGCGGATCTTATCCTGCTCCTGCCCTTTGGCGCTGAGAATGATGATGCCGATCTTCTGGTCGGTGCGGCGGATGGTCTCGCAGAGCGAGAAGCCGTTCATGCCGGGCAGCATCACATCCAGAATGGCCGCATCGCAGCCCGGTCTCTGCTCCAGCAGCGGGAGCGCAGCCTCGGCGCTGTCGGCCTCCACGGCCTCCATCCCGGCCCGCCGCAGGTTCAGCGCGATCATCTCGCGGATGCTGGCTTCGTCCTCCACAACAAGTACCTTGACCATCTACAACATGCCTCCGTTCTATTCCGCCCCGGTGTGACCGCGGGGCCGGTCTTTTTTCAATCAATTTCTTTTGTACTGCATCCAACCGGCCGGCCAGGCTCAGTTCAGCCGATACAGCGAGCGGGACAGCCGATAGGTCTGGTCCTGGATGACGGCATCCTCGCCCAGCTTTGCCTGCATCTGGCGGGATGCCACCACGCCCAGCCGGGTCCAGCCCGCCGCGCTGGCGCTGGACGACACCAGCCGCAGGGTGAGCACCAGCTTGTTTTCGTCCACGGTGCGCAGCTCCACCGCATCGTCGATGTCGGCGCTGTCGGTGAGCAGCAGGTTGCCCTCCCACTCGGCGGGCAGCTCGATGTAACAGTTCGTCTCTTCGTCCAGCAGGCCGAAGCTCTTTTCCGGGTCGGGTCGGGTATAGTCCATCCAGACGATGAAGTCCATCCGTCGGCTCTGGCTCATGTTCAGCAGACCAGCCTCGTCCGGCTGGGTGGGGATCTCCACCGTGCCGTCGCCGTCCAGGTCGCGGCTGACGAGATTCGGCACGTTGCGCAGCGAGGCGCTGTAGAGCGCGCTGGCGCTGATCTGCTCGGCCGGGATCATCTGCTGGCTCTCTTCATCGAAGCGCAGGAGCACCGTGGCAAGATTGTTGCCGGAAATGCCGGTCCAGCCGTCCAGCACCAGATAATGCCGACCATCCGCTCCCAGGCCCGACGCCACCGAGGCGCAGCCGGAGAACTTGTCCGCCGACAGGCCCATGACGGCCACCTGCTGGAAGCTGCCGTCCCGGTTCACGGTCAGCAGCTCGATCTGCACCCCGCCGTCCTCCAGCGTGGACATCAGGATCAGGTCCTCGTTGCCGCCGCCGGTGATGTCCTCCACGAGGTACTGCTCGTAGGACTGCTCCAGAATGGCGTTCACCTCGCCGTGTTCGTAGGAATAGACGGCCAGATAGCTGTCGCCCTGTGCGGCCAGATAGCCCACCACCAGCTGCACGGCGTTGCCGTCCTGCAACTGCGCCAGCCGGACATTGTCCACCGTGTCGGCCAGACCCTCGATGGTCTGCTGCACCTTCCACGCGCCTGCGGCATCCTTCTGCAAAAAGGCGATGCAGACGTTGGAGGACTGGGCCGTCGTGTAGAGCACGGCGGCGTCCTGTTCGCCGTCGCCGTCCAGATCCTGCAGCAGAAAGGGCGAAAGCAGCTCCCCCTGCATGGGGTATTTGAGCTGCGCACTCTCGCCCAGCCAGTCGTTCAGGGCACTTTGCAGCGCACCGTAATCGCCCGAAAGGCGCGGAGCGCGCAGCAGATCCTCGACCTGCATGTTGTCCGTCATGGGGAAGCTGCACCCTGGCAGCAGCCCCAGCAGGCAGCAGGCCGCAAGCGACAGGAAATGTCGTCGTTTCAACCGCAGTCCCTCCTCTCTGTGGAAAACTCCCGGCTGCGTATACAGTATTCAGTATAGCACGAATCGCGCCTCCGGGCAACAAAAAACGCCCTCTCCCCGAAGGGAAAGAGCGTTTCGTTACACTGTTTCTACAGTCAGAGTCGATCAGACGAGCTCCAGAACTGCCATCTCAGCAGCGTCGCCGCGGCGAGCGCCGATCTTGATGATGCGGGTGTAGCCGCCGTTGC
>OGFK01000357.1_pt1 | contig 43407 bp, 31 predicted proteins | sample 1570931 | NCBI WGS metagenome assembly OGFK01 (sample SAMEA2581935, study PRJEB24529) | metagenome | biome: Human gut stool | place: China | collected 2011
GGGTGTTCAAGCGCGCCAAAGGCGTGCCGCCCAGCAAGTATTTTGCCCCCCAGGCAGATGCTGCCCCCGCCGAACCGCAGCCGTGACCCGGCGCATTTCCACTACCAAAGGAGACTATGACCCATGCCCTTACAGAAGAACCAGATCCTGACCCTGCGCATCGAGCGGCTTTCCAGCGACGGCAGCGGTGTGGCCCACAGCCCGGACGGCGAGACCGTTTTTGTGCCGGGTGCCGCCCCCGGTGACGAAGCCGATGTGCGCATCGTAAAGGACTGCAAGCGCTACGCCTTTGGCATTCTGGACCATCTGCGCACCCCCTCGCCGGACCGCATTCCGGTGGACTGTGCCGTGGCGGGACCCTGCGGCGGCTGCAGCCTGCGGCATCTGGATTACACCGCCGAGCTGCGTGCCAAGCAGGAGAATGTGACCGATGCCTTCCGCCGCATCGGTGGGCTGGACGTGCCGGTGCTGGACATCTGCCCCTCCCCCGAAGTGGACCGCTACCGCAACAAGGTCCAGTTCCCGGTAGGAATGGACAAGAACGGTGCCCCCTGCATCGGCTTCTACGCCGGGCGCACTCACCGCATCGTGCCCTGCCCGGACTGCAAATTGCAGCCCGGCGTGCTCAACGACATCGGCAATGCACTGTGCAGGTTCTTTGCCGAAAACGGCATCCAGCCTTACAACGAAGAGACCGGCCGGGGCCTGGTGCGGCACATCTTCCTGCGGCGGGGCGCGCACAGCGGACAGATCATGGTGTGTCTGGTGTGCACCCGCCCGAACTTCCCCCACGCCGATGCGCTGTGCACCCGTCTGCGGGAGCAGTTTGCGGACATTGCCACCATCCTGCTCAATGTCAACAGCAAAAACACCAACGTGATCCTGGGCACCGAGACCCACACCCTGTACGGGCCGGGTTACATTGAAGATACGCTCTGCGGGGTTCCAGTGCAGCTGGGGCCGCTGTCGTTCTACCAGGTGAACACGCTGGCCGCCGAGCGGCTGTACGGCATTGCCGCACAGTACGCCCAGCTGACCCCTGATGACCTGTTGCTGGACCTCTACTGCGGCATGGGTACCATCGGCCTTTCCATGGTGGACCACTGCCGGGAGCTGGTGGGCGTGGAGATCGTGCCCGAAGCCATTGAGAGCGCCAAGGCCAATGCCGCCCGCATGGGGGATGCTGTGGCCGCAAAGAGCTGCTTCTTCTGTGCCGACGCCGGGCAGGCGGCCACCCGGCTGGCCGCCGAGGGCCTGCACCCGGACGTGGTCATGCTGGACCCGCCCCGGAAGGGCTGTGACGAACCCACCCTCTCCGCCGTGGTGCGCATGGCTCCTCGCCGGGTGGTCTACGTCAGCTGCAACCCCGCCACCGCCGCCCGCGATGCCGCCTGGCTGGAGAATAATGGATATCATGCAGAAAAGGTGCAGCCGGTGGACCTGTTCCCGAGGACGAAGCACGTCGAATGTGTCATTGCACTTTCCAAGGGTGAGATCGACTCCAGAAAAGTCCGTGTAGAGTTCTCCTTGGAGGGCATGGACACTTCAGGATTGCAAAAGGGTGCGACCTATCCTGAAATCAAGGCCCGTGTGTTGGAACAGACTGGGCTGAAGGTTTCTTCCCTGTATATCTCGCAGGTCAAGCAGAAATGCGGTCTGGAGGTACGAGAGAACCACCATAAGGCGAAGTCCGAAAATACGAAGCAGCCCCAGTGTCCGAAGGAGAAAGAAGATGCAATTGTGGAAGCATTGAAGCATTTTCAGATGATATGATTTACTGTATGCCCGTCTGGTTTTCAGGCGGGCATTTTCTTTTGCCGGAATATGGTGTTTCCACTTTTATCGTGGTACAATAGATGCAAGAATCATTTTTTAAGAAAAGCCCCCTTCCATCCAATTTATAGGACACCCATTGTTGTAAAATCAGGATGTCCACCTATCACAAAAAGCAAGGAGCAACGTATGCCAAACGATAAGATCACCGCCGTAGGTGCCAACATTGCCGAAAAAGCCGCCATGATCTGGAACGTGGCCGATATGCTGCGGGGGCCGTTCAAGCCCCACGAGTACGGTCTGGTCATTCTGCCCATGACCGTGGTGAAGCGGTTCCACGACTGCCTGCTGCCCACCCATCAGGCAGTGCTGGACACCTACGAAAAGGTGAAAAAGCTGCAGGTCATCGATGGCTTTTTGCAGAAAGCCTCCGGTTACCAGTTCTATAACACCAGCCGGTTCACCTTCGAGACTTTGCTGGCAGACCCGGACAACATTGAGTCCAACTTCCGGGATTACCTGTCCGGTTTCTCTGCCAACGCACAGGACGTGCTGGCAAAGTTCGACTTTGACAACATCATCAAGCGGATGGTGGAGAGCAATACCCTCTACCTCGTTATCAAGGAGTTCGGCTCTGAGAAGGGCTATCTTGGCCCGGACAAGATCAGTGCCGTGGACTGCGGCTATATCTTTGAGGACTTGGTGCGGCGGTTCTCCGAGAGCTTTGGCGAGGAAGCCGGAGCGCACTTCACCAGCCGGGACATCATCTACCTGATGACCGACCTGCTGCTGTCCGAAGCCGACCTCGATACCAGCAGCATGACCGTTTACGATATGGCCATGGGAACCAGCCAGATGCTCAGTTGCATGGAGGAGCGCATCCACGAGCTGAACAGCGACATTGAGGTGACCTGCTTCGGGCAGGAGTTCAACCCCTCCACCTTTGCCATCGCCAAGGCGGACATGATGATCCGCGGCGGCGACCCCAACAATATGCGGTTCGGTGATACCCTGTCAGAGGATCAGTTTCCCGGGTTCACCTTCCAGTACATCATCTCCAACCCTCCCTTCGGCATCGACTGGAAGCGGGAGCAGAAGGCAGTGGAAGCCGAGGCCGCGCGGGGCGAGATGGGGCGTTTTGCTCCCGGTCTGCCCAAGATCAGCGATGGTCAGCAGCTTTTTGTGCTGAACGGCCTTGCCAAGCTGGCAAACAAGGGCAAGATGGCCATTATCCAGAACGGCTCTCCCCTGTTCAGCGGCGATGCTGGCAGCGGGCCCAGCAACATCCGGCAGTATATTCTGGAAAACGACTGGCTGGACTGCATTATCCAGCTTTCCACCGATATGTTTATGAACACCGGCATCTCCACCTACATCTGGGTGCTCAGCAAGGATAAGCCTGCCCACCGTGCAGGCAAGGTGCAGCTTATTGACGCCAGCCACTGCTTTGAGCCCCGCCGCAAGAGCATCGGCACCAAGCGCAACGACATCACCGACACCTGCCGGGAGCTGATCGTCACTGCCTACGGCGAATTTGCCAACGGCAAGGTGTACGGCGACAAAAACGGCATCTACTGCGAGAGCAAGGTGTTCGAGAGTGTGGAGTTCGGCTACAACAAGATTGTTGTGGAGCGCCCCCAGCGGGACGAGACAGGCAACATCCTCCTGAAGCGTGGCAAGCCTGTGCCGGACACCAGCCTGCGGGACACCGAAAACGTACCGCTGGTGCAGGATATTGACGCCTACTTTGCTCGGGAAGTTCTGCCCTACGCCCCCGACTCATGGATCGACCACAGCAAGACCAAGGTGGGCTACGAGATCCCCATGACCCGCTATTTTTACGAGTATCAGGCACCGGAAGCCGTGGAGGATATCGTGGCGCGCATCACCGCACTGGAACAGGATATCTCCGCCGGGCTGGCAGAGCTGTTCCATAAGGAGGGCTGACCATGGCACGGAAAATGAAAGACAGCGGCATTGAATGGATTGGGGAGATTCCGGAGAGGTGGGAAGTTGTTCCAGTTCGCTCTTGTTTTGATGAGGTCAGAACAAAGAATACTGATGGTCAAGAGCAAAACGCCTTGCAGTTCAAATCCGGCAATATTATTAGTAAAGCCAATTTCAATGCGAACACAGATGATTACGTCGCAGATACCATTACCAATTATACTGTTGTCTTGCCCGACACTGTTATGATTAACGGTTTGAATCTCAACTATGACTTCAAGTCTCTGCGTGTTGCTTTGGTCAAGGAGAAGGGCGTAATAACTTCTGCTTATCTTGCAATTTTTCCAGATAGAAAAAAGATTTCCCCTCAGTATGCAACCTACCTTTTCAAAGGTTATGAAACCAAGATGGCTTTTCATAACATGGGTGCTGGTATCCGCAAAACATTAGGCTACAAAGAGTTCAAAAATCAGCCGCTATTATTGCCCAGCAAAGAAGAACAGAATAAAATCTCCGCATATTTGGATTCTAAATGTTCCCACATTGACACTATGCTTTCTAAAATTCGCTCCAGCATTGAGGAATACAAAAAGCTCAAGCAGGCAGTTATTACGCAGGCTGTCACCAAAGGCGTGCGTGGGGAGCGGGAGATGAAGGATAGTGGTAATCCATGGTTTGGACAAATCCCAACAGACTGGAAACTTAGCCGTGTCGGTTTGCACTTTTCTATTATTCTGGGCAAAATGCTATGCAATGCACCGCTCAATGATACTTACACTCTTGAACCATATTATTGTGCTGCTAATGTTCATTTTGATGGTGTAGCTGATGGAGAGCGAAAAAAGATGTGGTTCAGCCCTATCGAAAAAGATTTATATCGTGTTTCGGTCGGGGATTTGCTGGTTGTTGAAGGCGGTGCCGGTGCTGGCGGAAGCGCAATTGTTGAAAATCAGGATTCCGACACCTACATCCAGAACTCCATTATGATCGTTCGTAGCAAGGGAAATGCCGACAACCAGTACTTGCGCTACCTGTTAGAGTTTCTTGTTAAGCAAGGTTATATTGATGTTGTCTGTAACAAGGCAACTATCCCTCATTTTACAAAAGACAAATTGTCTTGCGTCCCCTTCTGCCTTTGCCCCACTGGTGAGCAAGAAGAAATTGCCGACTATCTTGACGCCAAGTGCGCCGAGATTGACGGATTGATTGCAAAGAAAGAGCAACTGGTAAAAGAACTGGAAAGCTACAAGAAAAGTTTGATTTATGAGGTTGTAACGGGAAAGAGGAAGGTGTAAACATGAAGCAGACTATATCTGACACTGAGTCAACACGACTTGGATATAAAATCAACTATCATTTCATTGAACAATTTGAATTCATTTTAAAACAATCTTCTCCTCAAGCTACTATCGAAATAAAGGTCAAGGCCGGTTCGGGTTGTTATGTCTTCGAGAATCCTGCTGAGTTTCGCAAAGAGATTGATCATATTGTTGACGCAATACAAGAATTCACCCTATCTGGCCATCTACCCTCCACCTCTATTTATTCTAACGTAGTAACCATATCTTTTGATAATACTGATCCATACTCTTTTAGAAGCTCTAAGATAAGTTATGAATTTGATGATGAAAAAACATACCGATATTTAAAAGACAAACTCACTTCTTTACTAAAAGAGCACTGTATTTTTTACACCTCTATTATGGCATTTCCCTATTATCCATTCGCCGTTTTGTTTACCTGCGTTATCTTCCCATACCTATCCTTTAATAAGTTAATTCCTTCCAAATATGAAACACCTCTCACTGTCTTTGACACTGTTTTTTTCATCTTTGCTCTATTTCGTAGAAGAATTTTCCCAAAATACGAGTTTGACTTTGGCGTTAATATCAGCCAAAATAGCCGTGCGAAATCTATTAGAAATTTCATATTGGGCGGAATAGTCTTTACCATCGTCATTAACCTTGTTTCTAACTTCTTATACGATTTGTTCTAACATTCAAAGAAGGTGTAAAATGGAAAGTACCGCTATTTATGACTTAACCACGCTCTTGACAACGATTGCTTCAATTTCAGCTAGTTTTGTTGCAATTCTTGGCGGTTTCATTGCAAGCAAACTTATTACTATCAGCGGTGAACGTGCTTCAACTTTGGAGAAAATCCATTCATTGAGTGAGGAAATCACCGTAAAAACGGCCTTAAAAGAGTCTCTCCAATATGAAAATGATGAAAGCGATGCACTAGACTTTATAGACTCAAACTTTGTCTCTTTGGCACGCAAAGTCAATTTAGATGATTTATATCCTACTCTATCCAATTCCTCTATTAAAAAAGAATCCCTCCAACCCTTTTGGGATAATGCTCAAGAAATTTTACTTCAATATCACAGCACATTACAAAGCGGCACATGTAAAACAATCGATGAAGTCAAAAAAATCATTATTCAGCAACACCCCACACCAGCTGGTTTTGCCAATGACTTTTTTGATGTTATACAGCGCCAACTAGATATAATTCAACATAAACAGGAAAAAAAGCATCCCTCTTCTAATTCGATCTATGACAAACTTGCTCTAGCAACCGCTCCTATATATACACCTCCTCCGAAAGTCAAATCAACTGTTTGGGATAATCAACGGTATGAGACAAACCTCCGCAAAATAGCCGAATTAGCCAATGAAATCCAATTATTGACTTTACAAATGAAACAATACAAATCATCAAAACTCGAATTGCAAAATCCAAAAGGCATGAAAATCGGACTGCTTATTTTTGCACTTATCACCTTTATAAACATTGTCCTTCCCGTAATTTTTATACCCTTTGAAACATCGGACGTTAAATTGTATCGAATCTCTCGATTATTTTTTATTCTATTTTTTATAATTGGCCTCACTTCTATTTTCCTTTATATGATTTGGCTCTTAAATTGGAAAGAATCCAATCAATAAGAACAAGGAGGAATCTAATCATGCCCCTCAACACCACCGAAAAACAGTTTGAATCGGACATTGCGGCGGCGCTGCTCTCCCCTGCCGGGGGCTACACCCGCAACGGGGATTGCTACGACCCCAAGCTGGGGCTGTTTGTGGATACTCTGATCCGCTTTGTGCAAAAGACTCAGCCCAACGAGTGGGCATTTTTTGAAAAGCAGAACCCGGTAAACCCAGTGCGGAAGTTCTGCACGGCCTTTAACAATGCCTGCGATGCGGACGGGCTGCTTTCGGTGCTGCGGTATGGCTTCAAGCACCGGGGACGGCGATTCCGGGTGTGCTATTTTCAGCCGGAGTCCGCGCTGAACCAGAAGGACGCCCAGCGCTACGCTCAAAACGAGATCACCTGCAACCGGCAGTGGTTCTACTCCGACACCACCCACAACTCGGTGGACATGGTGCTGGCGGTAAACGGCATCCCGGTGTTCGCCTTTGAGCTGAAGAACCAGTTCACCGGGCAGACCGTGGAGAACGCCAAGCAGCAGTGGATGCACGACCGGGACCCGCGGGAGGTGTGTTTCCAGTTTAATAAGCGCATTCTGGGCTACTTTTGCGTAGATCTGACCGAGGTGTGGATGGCCACCCGGCTGGCAGGCAAGGACACCCGCTTTCTGCCCTTCAATCAGGGCTCTAACGGTGCCGGGCGGGACGGCGGTGCAGGCAACCCGCCCAACCCCAGCGGCTACCTTACCGCCTACCTCTGGGAAGAAGTGTTCCAGAAGGACAGCATGATGGACATCCTGCAAAAGTTCATGAGCCTGCAGGAGGGTAAGACCCTCATCTTTCCCCGGTATCACCAACTGGACGTGGTGCGCAAGCTGGTGGCAGACGTGCGGCAGAAGGGTGCCGGGCAGCACTATCTCATCCAGCACAGCGCCGGTTCGGGCAAGTCCAACTCCATTGCATGGACGGCGTACCGGCTGGCTTCCCTGTTCAACACCGAGAACAAGCCGGTGTTTGCCAGTGTCATCGTGGTGACTGACCGCACCGTGCTGGACGCACAGCTGCAGGAGACCATTTCCGGCTTCGACCATACGCTGGGCGCGGTAGAGGCCATCGGCGAGGACAAAAATTCCGGCGACCTGCGAGATGCCATCAACAACGGCGCACGCATCATCATCACCACGCTGCAAAAGTTCCCGGTCATCTATACTGAGGTAAACAAGACCGCCGGGAAGAACTATGCCGTTATCATCGATGAAGCGCACTCCTCCCAGACCGGCACCTCCGCTTTAAAGCTGAAAGCAGCCCTTGCCGACGCCGAGGATGCGCTGCGGGAATATGCCGAGCTGGAGGGCAAAGCGGAGGACGAGATCGACCCGGAGGATGCACTGGTGAAGGAGTTGACCTCCCACGGACGGCACAAGAACCTGTCCTTCTTCGCCTTTACCGCCACCCCAAAAGCCGCCACGCTGGAGCTGTTCGGCACCGAGTACCCGGACGGCAGCCACCACCCTTTCCACATTTACAGTATGCGGCAGGCCATTGAAGAAGGGTTCATTCTGGATGTGCTGCAAAACTACATGACCTATTCCACCTGCTTCAAGATTGCCAAGACCATCCCGGACAACCCCGACCTGCCCGCCAGCCGGGCGGCAAAGCTCATCCGCAAGTACGAAGAGCTGCACCCCTACAACATCAGTCAGAAGGCAAAGATCATTGTAGAGACCTTCCGGGAGACCACCAGCCATAAAATTGGCGGGCGGGGCAAGATGATGGTAGTCACCTCCTCCCGATTGGCAGCGGTGCGGTACTTCCACGAGGTCAAACGCTACATTGCGGAGCAGGGCTATGACGATGTGCAGATCTTAGCGGCATTTTCCGGTGCCGTGCCGGACGGCGGCGTGGAGTACACGGAGCAGTCTCTGAATGTCCGCGCTGACGGCAGCCACATTGCCGAGAGCCAGACCAAAAAGGAGTTCCACAACAGCTTCAATGTGCTCATCGTAGCAGAAAAATACCAGACCGGTTTTGACGAACCGCTGCTCCACACCATGATCGTGGACAAAAAGCTGAAGGGCGTCAAGGCGGTGCAGACCCTCTCCCGCCTGAACCGTACCTTCCCCGGCAAAACCGACACCTTTGTGCTGGATTTCGTGAACAAGGCAGAGGACATCCGGGAGGCATTCCAGCCCTTTTATCAGGAGACTTTTCTGGAGCAGGAGGTCAACACCGACCTCATTTACAAGACCCAGAAGGAGCTGCGGAGCTTTGCCGTCTATTCCGATGCAGATGTGGAAGCCTTTGCCAAAGAATATTTCCGCAGCACCAAGCAGGATAAAAACGCCGTGGGCCGCATGAGCAGCGTTTTAAAGCCCGTGGCAGACCGCTACAACCAGAAAACGCAGGCCGAGCGGTACCAGTTCCGCCGCCTGCTGCGCAGCCTTATCAAGTGGTACGGCTACGTTTCGCAGGTGGCGCGGATGTTCGATGAAGAGCTGCACAAGGAGAATGTATTCTGTGCTTACCTGCTCAAGCTGCTGCCGCCGGACGAGGTCTCTCCGCTGGACTTGAATGGCAAATTGCAGCTGGAGTATTACAAGCTGCAAAAGACCTTTGCCGGTGCTATTGAGCTGGAACACGCAAAGGGCGTCTACGAGCCGGTCACCCAGAAGGGTGCTCTCGGCCACGACCCCAAGGAGCCGCTGGACGAGATCATTTTGAAGATCAACGAGAAGTTCAAGGGTGAGTTCACCAATGCCGACCGGGTGCTGCTTACCGCCCTGCATGACCGTCTGCTGGCCGACCCGAAGCTGGCAAAACTGGCGCGCAGCTCCGACCCGCAGATCTTTACCGAGAGCATCTTCCCCAAAGCCTTTGACACTGCCGCACAGGACAGCTATCTTGAAGCGCAGGACACCTTCTCTTCCCTGTTTGAAGATACCAGCAAGTACAAGGCTATCATGTCGGCATTGGCAGAGTGGCTGTATGGAGAATTCCGGAAGAAGTAAAACAGTTTTCCCTTTTTATTTGCTTAAAACAGCCTGCATCCACCGGATGCAGTTCAGGGGCTTGGGTGTTCCCCAACAAGTATTTTGCAACGCAAATGGTGTTTGTATAGACAGACACATTGCTTGCAGATGCAGACGTTGTATATACGTCTGCCCTGCTTGCGAGCGCTATGAAGCCTCTCAACGCGACTTCCAAATTTGAAAATTATTTTGCAAGCCAGACCGTCCGTTTTCAAGTTTAACTTGAAGCGGACGGTTATTTTTTTGCTCAGGAAGTTTTCGAGTTTGCAATCGCAGCAAGCAGGGCGAGTTGGTACCGCCTCGCAATTTTTGAATCAGATTTTTCAAATCCAACTTCAAAAACGCTTGTTGAGCTTCGCCCAAACCCGATATTCAGCACAAAATTGCGCTGGCTACACGTTTCCGCTGATACCGAATAAGCAAATTTTCTTGGAGAAAAATTTGTTCTATGAAAATCGGCGTTGATTCATTCAATATTGCATCAAACCGGAACTATTACTTCCGGTTTTGAAGGCAAAAAGCGGAAGTAATGCTTCCTAAAAATTTGAGTAACTTTATGGTATGCTCTTTCCAGAGCCGTTCACATGAACCGGACCTCCCAAGTCCGGTTTTCTCCCTCAAAACCGGACCTGATACGTCCTAAAAACACTTGTTTGATTGTGATATGCTTTCTACAAGCCTTCATCGAACCTTGAAAATCGAATAACCGTCTGCATGGGATACCCGGCCATGACCCTGACAAGGAGAGCCGGAAAACGCCGCTGAAAGGGGGCAGGAAAGCCATGCAGAGAGAACGGCACCCCAAATTTGAGATCACGTTGATACGCAAAACCGGAACCAATAGTTCCGATTTTGTCTTGAAATTCATTTCATATCCCTTAAAAACCGGAACTACCAGTTCCTAAAAATAAAATTGGCGATGTGATACACTAAGCCCACAGAAGCACATTCTTCATTGCTTTTTCACAAGTTTCGACAAAGAATGTCCGATTTTTAGTAGACATTCAAATCAACTTTCGTAAAAACCGGACGTAATGTGTCCTAAAAAATCTCCCATGAATGTGTTAACCTAGTTTCAAATCTATCATTGAACCTTGAGAACCGCATGACCGTCTGCATGAGATACTCGGCGATGACCTCGCAAGAGTGAGCCGGAAAACGCCGCCGGAAGGGGGCAGGAAAGCCATGCAGGGATAACGGCTGAACTACTAATAAATTTTTGAGAGGAGATTTTGCCTATGAAGAAAAACAAGTTTGAATTTATCATCGACTCCGAATTTCAATCTCAGATTCCTGCATTGACCGATGAAGAATTTCAGCAACTGGAAGAAAACATCCTTTCAGAGGGTGAAGTTCTGTCTCCCCTGATTGTCTGGGGCAACATTCTTGTTGATGGCCACAATCGCTATAAGATTCTCCAGCAGCACCCAGAAATCCCTTATACCACCCGCTCGATTTCCTGCACCTGCGAAACCCGTGAAGATGTTCTGGCATGGATCTGCAAACATCAGCTGGGTCGTCGGAATCTGACACCCGAGCAGAAAAAGTTTCTGATTGGAAAGCAGTATCCCTCTGAAAAATCCACTCGTGGGGGAAACCATGGCAATCAGTACACGCAGGTGGCAAACTGTCAAATTGACAATTTGCCATCGGTAGAAAACACGACCGAACGAATCGCCAAAGAAAATAATGTAAGTCCCTCTTTTGTAATTCGTGCCGAGCAGTTCATGAAAACCGTTGAGCTGATGGAAAAATACTGCCCCGGCATTCAGGAAGAAATCTTATCCGGCAAACTTAAGCTATCCCAGCGAGAGGCTACCATTATCCGTGGAACTCCCACGGAAGCATTGCCCACCGTGGTATCAACGTGGCGAGAGGAAAAGCTGAACGGTAAACCAGACGATAGTGCAGACACCTATGAAAATTCAGAATTGCTTTCCAAGGTCGCCGAAAACAATTTTTCTACTGCTGCCACATCGAAGATCCAAACGGCTGATCCACTCTCGGAAAATCGACCTTTTATTTCATCGGGAAAGCGCATTACCGAACTCCAGACCATTCGTGAGCTAGGAGAAAAGATGGCAACGGTTGATCATGTCGCCGATGCCGAAGGAATGTTCAGTGAAATCAACGGTGCATCAGAGAGTTTTATGTTTCGCATCGATCAATGTTTTGCTCGTTATCCTGACTTTCTGGCAAATGTAGAGCTTGAAGCAAAAGTCATCGCTACTTTGCAAAAAGCAGAAGACTATATTTTGCATCTGAAAGAACAGCATCGGCAGCATCTTCTGGAGACTACCAACAGCCAGTAAAATGCTTTCCAAAAATTTGTTTGATGAAAAAACACTGGAGGTGAATTTTATTTCCGACTACCTGACTGTCACTACACCTTTGCCGCAATATCTGCCCTATGCTCGCTTTCTACTGGATACAGACCTGAGCGACACAGCAAAATTGCTCTACACCCTGCTGCTGGACCGGGCAACACTTTCCCAAAAGAACAACTGGATGGATGAGCACGGCTTCATCTATGTGATTTTCCCTCTTTCATCATTGAGCGATGCTCTACGATGCAGCACCATGAGTATTAAACGTGCGTTGCATTCACTGGAAGATGCTGATTTGATTGAGCGCAGAAGAGGTCGCATTACTGTGCCCAACAGCATCTTTGTAAAAGTTCCGACAGTGCAAAAATGTTCCCCTGCATGGAACGATTTTGTTCCATCCGATGGAACAAAAACGATATCTTCCATGGAACAAAAGTGTTCCACTAACCAACGTAATAAGAACAACCTGAAAGATAGCCACCTGATAAGAACAACAGATGCTCATTTAACCATTGGAGAATATCGCAATGTTTATCTGACGGAAAAAGAGTACAACCAGCTCAAGGCTGACTTTTCCGGGCTGGACAGCCTGATCGAGCAACTTTCGGCTTATATCCAGTCCACAGGTAAGAAGTATGCCGACCATGCTGCCACCTTGCGCATCTGGGCGAAACGGCAGAAAACAGAACGAAAATCGACGCCGGGCATCCCGGACTACACATTCAAGGAAGGAGAAAACCTATAAAGACGATCGAGAAAATTTTAGAACAGTCCGTTTCCAGTATTCCCGAAAACACCGAGGATTATTATGGCGAGGATGGTCTGCTTTACTGCGGAAAATGTCACACGCCAAGGGAAGCGTTCTTCGCAAAAGGCGTCGCTCTGATGGGCAAGAACAAGCACCCCATTGAATGCAGCTGCCAACGCATCGAGAGGGCAAAGCAGGAAGCCCTTATCAGCCAGCAAAAGCACAGCGACCTTGTGCGGCGGCTGAAAGTCGAGGGATTTTCTGACCCGGCAATGCTGGACTGGAAGTTTGAAAACGACAATGGCCGCAGCCCGCAGATGTGTCATGCACACCGTTATGTAGAGCAATGGCAGACCATGCGTGCAGAGAACCTAGGACTGTTCCTCTGGGGCAGTGTGGGTACAGGCAAGAGTTTCCTTGCCGGGTGCATTGCGAACGCTCTGATGGAGCAGGAAGTGCCTGTGCGTATGACAAACTTCGCCCGAATCCTGAACGAGCTGAACAACAGCTTTTCCGGGCGAAATGAGGTCGTGGACAAGCTCTGCCGCTATCCCCTGCTTATTATTGACGACTTCGGCATGGAGCGTGGCACCGAGTACGCACTGGAACTGATCTACAACATCGTGGACAGCCGATACCGCAGCCGGAAACCGCTGATCGTCACCCCCAACTTGGCGCTGGACGAACTGCGGCATCCACAGGATACCGCCCATGCCCGTATCTATGACCGCCTGCTTGAAATGTGCGTTCCGATCTCCTGCATTGGGGTCAGCTTACGGAAGGAGAATGCACAGGAAAAGCTGGAACGCCTAAAACTTTTGGTCGGATAACCCGAAAATGTCGGAAAACAAAAATTGCCGGGTGTAGAAGTCACCCGGCTACAAGGATATGGAGGCTTGCCTATGAATTTGAATCGGCCTGACATGACCGAAACTGTGAAATCTTTTGATTATACGAAAAAGTCCTTGCAGTCGGACTCTGATCCGGCTACAATGGAGGTGGTCACTCGAACCAATGCCGTCAAGTCTCCGACCAACAGCCCTGAGACCACTAAGCTGGTGTACACGGTGAAGGAAGTCGCGCAGATGCTGGCCATCAGCCAGCGTGCCGCCTACAACCTGTGCAACAGCACCACCGAGTTCCGTGTCCTGCGGGCAGGCGGAAGCATCCGCATCCCGAAAGACAGCTTCGATGCGTGGCTCCACCGGGCAGCTTGATAAGGAGGCAAATCTATGGCATATATCACGAAACGCGGCAGTTCTTACAGTGTCCGCTACACCTATCAGGACGAGCACGGCAAGAGCTGCGACAAATGGGAGAGCTTTCCCACTAAGGAGGAGGCGGTCAAACGCCAGAAGCAGATCGAGCATGAACTGGCGACCGGTAACTTCCTGATCCCGTCCACGGTGACGGTGGCAGAGTTTCTGATGGACTGGCTGCCCAAGCAGTGCAGCAAGCACAAGTGGGCACCCAAGACCTACCAGTCCAATCTGGCCCTCATCCAGAACCTCATCATTCCTTATATCGGGGAGATGCAGATGCAGAAGCTGCGGCCCTACCACATCGAAGCCCTGTACGACACCCTGAGCAAGACCCCCTGCGGGCAGTATGTGGGCGGCAAGCGGCGAGACCTCTCGCCCAAGCAGCAGAAGCGCACCCTTTCCGGCACCACCCTCCATGAGGTCCACCAACTGCTGCACAATTCCTTTCTGCTGGCGGTGGAGTGGGGCATCCTCATCAAAAGCCCCGTCCCGGTGGAAGCACCCAAAAAGACCACCCAAGAGCGCAGCATCTGGGAGGTGGAGGAGATGCGGGCAGCACTGGACAGCATGGAGGACCCCATCCTGCATCTGGCGGTGCACCTGACGCTGGTGGGTGCGCTGCGGGAAGGGGAGGTGGCAGGTCTGACCCCGGAGGACATCGACTTTGATGCCGCCAACGGGATGGGCACCTTCACCGTCAACCGTTCCATGCAGCGGGTGCAGAAGGACACGCTGGCACAGGTGGACAAGGGCTGCATCCTCCGCATCTTCCCGGACAAGCTGGAGGGCAGCAAGACCTCCCTTATCCTGAAGGACACCAAGACCGAAGCCTCCTGCCGCACCATCTTTATGACCGCCGCCCTGCGGGAGGAGCTGAAGCAATGGCTGGAACGCCTGAAACGGGAAGAATCCCTCGACCCGGAGCGGTACCGCAACAGCGGGATGCTGCTGCGTCTGCCCAACGGTCTGGCGGTGGAGCCGGTGCTCATCCGCAAGAAGTTCCTGAAATGGCAGGATGCACACCCGGAGTTCCCCCGTATCGTCTTTCATGGGCTGCGTCACTCCAGTGCCACCTACCAGTTGATGATCTCCGGCGGCGACATCAAGGCGGTGCAGGGGACCACAGGACACGCCAGTGCGGATATGCTGGTGAACACCTACGCCCATATCCAGCAGTCCTCCCGTGTGGAGCTGGGCAAAAAGTTTGAAAGCGGCTTCTATGCCAAGCCCGACACCTCCAGCCCGCAGGCTGTACCCGCCACAGGCGAACCCACCATCTCCATGACGGCTCTTTTGGAATTGCTCAAGGATGCCGACCCGGAAATGAAGGCAAAGCTCCGCTTGGCACTGCTCACCTGATGCAAAAAAGGGCACTGATTGCAATGCAATACAGCGCCCTACATCATCGGACATGGATAACACCCACCGTGCAAAAACCGTGCAGAAACCGTGCATCCATGGCTTACAAAACAAAAAAGCCATGAAATCTTTCGATTTCACGGCATTTTCTGGTGCGATGGAAGGGACTCGAACCCCCGGCCTACTGATTCGTAGTCAGTCACTCTATCCAGCTGAGCTACCAACGCATACGTTCCGGTCGGAACATGATGTATTTTATCACTGAGGAGGGGTTTTGTCAACGGTTTTTTGAAATTTTCTTTGGATTTTTCAGAATTTTATTTTCGCCTTTGAAAAAAGTACGTCTTTTCGTTTTTACGTTTCTTCCGCCAGCTGCTCGGCAATGCGGATGCCGGTGGGCGTTGCGGCAAGGCCGCCCTGGCCGGTCTCGCGGAGGTCGGGGGAGAGCAGGCTTCCGACGCGGCCCATGGCGTCAATAACCTCGTCACAGGGGATGGCGTAGTCCACCCCGGCCAGCGCCATATTGGCGCAGGAGACGGCATTCACGGCACCAACGACATTCCGCTTGATGCAGGGGACTTCCACCAGACCCGCCACCGGGTCGCAGACCAGGCCCAGCAGGTTGCCCAGCGCCATGGCGGCCGCTGCGGAACACTGTTCCGGTGTGCCGCCCTTGAGATGGCAAAGCGCCGCCGCAGCCATGGCGCTGGCGGCTCCGACCTCGGCCTGGCAGCCGCCCTCGGCACCGGCCAGCGTTGCGCGAGCAGCAATGACCTGACCGAAGCCTGCGGCCACGTAGAGCGCTTCGCAGATGGCGGTCTCATCGGCTTCGCCCGCGCGGGCCAGCGGGAGCAGCACCGCCGGGAGAACGCCGCAGCTGCCTGCGGTGGGCGCGGCCACGATCCGCTTCATGCAGGCATTGCACTCGGCGGTCTTGAGCGCTTCGGCTGTCACCTCGGCCAGGTAATCGCCGCCGTAGCTCCGGCCTGCCCGATGCGCCTGTTCCACTTTGGCGGCGTCGCCGCCGGAAAGGCCGCTGCGGCTGCGCTGGGCAGGGTCGTAATCCCGGCTGGTGGCCTCCATGACGTGCCACAGATGCCGCATCCCATGGCGGCTCTGCTCCTCGGTCAGGCGGCTCTCCGCCAGGTCGCTGCGCAAAACCGCCTCGGCCAGCGAGATGTTCTGGGTGCGGGCTGCTGCCAGCATTTCTTCACAGGATAAAAAAGCCATCGCTCAGTCCTCCGCATTTTCTTCGGGTTCGTCTACGTTCAGGCAGGTCACTTTCAGGATGCCGGGCATCAGCGCAAGCTGCTGCACCAGCGGGTGGGGGATGTGAGAATCGCATTCCAGCACCATGACGGCGTAACTGCCCGTCCCGGCGCGGAACACCTGCATCGACGCGATGTTGATCCGCCGCAGCGCCAGCGAGGTCGTGACCTCTGCGATGCAGCCGGGGGTGTCTTCGTTGTGGATGATGAGGGTGTTGCTGTCGCCGCCGAAATCGGCGGGCACACCGTCAATCTCGGTAACGCGGATGCGTCCGCCGCCCACCGAGGCCGCTTTCATCGAAAGGACCCGGCCGGTCCGGCTCGTCAGCCGCAGCACGGCGGTGTTCGGGTGGGCCGAGCGCAGCTCGACCGGGTGGATGCTGAACTTCATACCCTGCTCTCTGGCCAGCCCGAAGCTGTCCGGCAGGCGGGGATCATCCGGGCGGAGGCCCAGCAGACCTGCCACCAGTGCGCGGTCGGTGCCGTGGCCTCGGCCTGTCGTGGCAAAGCTGCCATACAGACCGATGTCGGCATCCACCGGGATATCGCCCAGCAGCTTTTGTGCCGTGTATCCAATTTTGGCTGCACCCGCCGTGTGGCTGGAAGAGGGCCCGATCATGACCGGCCCCAGAACGTCAAACAAGCGCATACGATGCACATCCTTTCGTATTCCCTGCAAAAAAGCCCCTCATTCCGGCCCGTTCCGGCCGGCAAAAGTGTCCTCTTTGCACTTTTTCTCTGTTTTATTATACCGCTTTTGCCCCACTTGTGCTATAATAACTTTACTAATGTTTGAATTCGCTCCTTTTGGGGCAACACGGAGGTTCGATTTCTATGAAACTGGTAAGCGTGGAAACTCCCGAAAAGAGTGTCTGCAAAATGACCTTCAGCGCGACTGCTGAGGAGTTGGAGACCGCATCCAACGCGGTGTATGAGCGCACCCGCGCTTCCTACACCATCAAGGGCTTTGCCAAGGGCGAGGCTAACCGTGCGCAGATCGAAGCCGACCGCGGCGAGCACACCTTCTGGTATGACGCCATCAACGATCTGATGGACCGGGACGTTCCCGCCCTGTACGATGCTGCGATGCAGGAGCACGGCTTCCACGCCGTGGATGAGCCCAGCTACGATCTGGTCAGCGTCAAGAAGGACGAGGGCTTTGTGGCCACCGCCACCACCGCCCTGCAGCCGGAACTCAAGCTGGCCCAGACCACCGGCTTCCAGTCCGAGTGCGTCACCCCGGCTGTCACCGACAAGGAGATCGACGCCATGCTGGAGCGCCGCCGTGCCGCGGCGGCGGAGCTGGTGCCCCACAAAGGCCCGGCCGTCAAGGGCAACATCGTGCACATCGACTACGAGGGTCTGCTGGACGGCAAGGCCTTTGCAGGCGGCACCGCCCAGAACCAGACCTTGCAGCTGGGCAGCGGCCGGATGATCCCCGGCTTTGAGGACGGCATCCTGGGCCACAAGGGCGGCGAGGAGTTTGAGATCAACGTCACCTTCCCGGCACGCTATCACGTCAAGGATCTGGCAGGCAAGCCGGTCGTCTTCAAGATCAAGCTGCTCGACGTCTGCGTCCGCCAGCTGCCCGCCCTGAACAGCGATTTCGCCAAGAAGATCGGCAAGGTGGACACCATGGAAGCCTTCCGGGAACAGGTCCGCAAGCAGCTGTACGACGGCAAACACGCCAGTGCCCTGAACCGTGCCAAGGACCAGATCCTGACCCAGCTGGCTGCCGCCGCTGAGGGCGAGCTGCCCAGTGTTCTGGTAGAGAGCACCTACCAGCACGAGATGGAGAACATCCAGCAGCAGCTCCAGATGCAGCGGATGAGCCTGGACCGCTACCTGAGCCAGATCCACCAGACCCGCGAGACCTTCACGGCCAATGTGCACGCTGCCGCCGAGAAGAACACCCGCGCCCGGATGGCCCTGCTGCAGGTTGCCCAGAACGAAAGCCTCGTCCCCACCGAGGAGGAGATCAACAAGAACCTGCAGGAGCGCGCAGACCGCACCAAGAAAACCCTCGAAGAGGTCAAGGCCAGTGTGAACATCCCGATGATACAGCGCAATGAGGCCATCCGCCGCGCCGCCGACTGGGTCATTGAGCACTCCACCATTGAGGAAAAAGACGCCTGATCTTTTCAGAATCGGATTCCATTCGTACAAACAAGACCCCCTTCCGAGTTGCCGCTCCGAAGGGGGTCTTGTGCGTTACCTGGTCAGGAAGTTGAAGCCCATGACCACGATGCCCAGCACGACCAGAACGATGCCGGTGGCACGGTTCAGAGTCTTGGGGTCTGCCTTGTTGGCAAACACGGCTGCAATGCGGGCCCACAGGAGGGTGAACACCACGCAGAGCGCCAAAACGAAGAAATCGGGCATTCCGCCGATGGCGAAGTGGGAAACGGCACCGGTCAGGGCGGTGAAGGTCATGATGAAAACGCTGGTGCCGACGGCAGTCTTCAGCTCATAGCCCAGCACACTGGTCAGGATGAGGAGCATCATCATACCGCCGCCAGCGCCCACGAAGCCGCAGATCAGGCCGATGCAGACACCGCACACGACGGACTGGATGGCGCGCTTCTTTGCGGAGACGCCCTGCATGGCCTCCTTGGTGGTCATGACGGGGCGAACGATGAACTTGATGCCCAGCAGGAAGGTCATGAAGACCGAGAAGCTGCCCATGGTGGCCGACGGAAGCAGGCTGGCAAGGTAGCTGCCCACGACCGTGAACATCAGAACGCTGGCCATCATGATGAGGCCGTTCTTGATATCCAGATTCTTATTCTTATGGTAGGTATAGGCCGACACCGCACTGGCCAGCACGTCCGACGAGAGGGCGATGCCGACGGCCATGTAAGGGTCCATGCCGAGGAAGGCGATGAGCATCGGGCTGATGACCGCAGCGGCGCTCAGACCGGCAAAGCCGGTGCCCAGGCCTGCGCCCATCCCGGCAAAAAAGGTCACAACAATCGTAAACAATCCATTCATCTTACAGTTCTCCTTCCAGAATTTCATCCAGGTTCCGGCCCATCTGTTCCAGGGTCCCATAAAACACATTCAGCCGGGCTTCGTCGATGCCGTTCAGCAGTCGGTCAAAGAAGGCTTCCTGCAGCGCCCGGCCCCGCTGGATGATGGGCTGCGCCTTTTCGGTGCAGAGCAGCTCGGTCTTGCGGCGGTCGTTCGGCACCGGGCAGCGGATCAGCAGGCCCTCGTGCACGAGCTTGTCCACATTCACCGAGACGAGGTTCGCTTTGATGTGGCGCACCTCCACGATGTCGCTGGCCGTTTTGTAGGTGGGGTTGTTGGCCAGGAACAGCAGGATATCAAACGCCGTCTGGGGCAGGCCGAGTTCCTGGCACAGCGGCTTGCAGACCGCGCTGTAGGCCAGCGCCGTCTTGTTTGCAAATTCCATGCTGGGGTTTTTCTCTCTCATTTTATCGCTCCATTTTTGAATCATTCACTTTTGAAGTATTTTAACACGATGTTTGTGCCTTGTCAAGAGCCTCACACAAACAAAGAGCCCGTGCCCAAATCGCTTCGGGTACAGGCTCTTGTTATAAAGAACAGATGTTTTACACGAGCGCCAGCGCGAGCATCCGGACGATGAAGGCTGCCACCCATGCCACCACGCACTGGTTCAGGACCATGACAGCCGCCCAGCGGCCGCCCAGCTCCCGCTTGACGGAGGCCACTGCCGCGATGCAGGGGGTGTAGAGCAGGCAGAACACCAGCAGCGGGGCCGCTGCCGCCGGGGACAGCGCCGCGCCCAGCGCAGCGGACGAGCCGAACAGGATGGTCAGGGTCGAAACGACGCTTTCCTTTGCCATGAAGCCGGTGATGAGGGCCGTGGAGACCCGCCAGTCCGCAAAGCCCAGCGGGGCAAACAGGGGCGCGATGCCGCTGGCCACAAAGGCCAGGATGCTTTCCTGCGGGTCTGCGGTCAGGCTGAGCTGCAGATCAAAGTTCTGCAAGAACCAGATGACGATGGTCGCCATGAAGATGACGGTGAAGGCGCGCTCCAGAAAATCCCGCGCCTTTTCCCAGAGCAGCTGCATCACATTTTTCAGGCCGGGCAGGCGATAGTTGGGCAGCTCCATGACGAACGGCACCGCCTCGCCGCGGAACAGGGTCCCCTTGAGGGCAAATGCCGCCAGGATGCCCACCGCAATGCCCAGGAAATACAGCCCCACCATGACCAGTGCCGCATGATCCGGGAAGAAGGTCACGGCAAACAGGCTGTAAATGGGGAGCTTGGCCGAGCAGCTCATGAAGGGGGTCAGCAGGATGGTCATCTTGCGGTCCCGCTCGGAGGGCAGGGTGCGGCTGGCCATGACGCCCGGCACCGTGCACCCGAAGCCAATGAGCATCGGCACGATGCTGCGGCCCGAAAGGCCGATGCGGCGCAGCAGCTTATCCATCACAAAGGCCACGCGGGCCATGTAGCCGGTATCTTCCAGCAGCGAGAGGAAGAAGAACAGGGTCACGATGATGGGCAGGAAGCTCAGCACACTGCCCACGCCCGTGAAGATGCCGTCGATGACCAGCGAGTGGACCGCCTCGTTGACGTTCCAGTAGGTCAGGGCATTGTCCACAAAGACGGTCAGGTTCTCGATCCCGATCTCCAGCAGGTTCTGCAGGCCTGCGCCGATGACGCCGAAGGTGAGGTAGAACACCAGCGCCATGATGCCCACAAAGGCCGGGATGGCCGTGTATTTGCCGGTCAGGAACTGGTCGATCCGGCTGCTGCGCACCTGCTCCTTGCTCTGATGCGGCTTCACCACGGTCTGATCCACCAGCTGGTGGATAAAGTGGAACCGCATATCCGCAATGGCGGCGGCACGGTCCAGCCCGCGCTCCTGCTCCATCTGCACGATGATGTGCTCGATCATCTCTTTTTCGTTCTGGTCCAGTTTGAGGGCTTCCTCAATGCGGGCGTCGCCCTCCACCAGCTTGGTGGCCGCGAACCGCACCGGGATGCCGGCCGCTCTGGCGTGATCCTCGATGAGGTGGATGATACCGTGGATGCAGCGGTGCACCGCGCCGCCGTGGTCCTCCTCGCCGCAGAAGTCGAGCCGGCCCGGACGCTCCTGGTACTTGGCCACATGGATCGCATGGTCCACCAGTTCGTCCACGCCCTCGTTCTTAGCCGCCGAGATGGGCACCACCGGGATGCCCAGCATGGCTTCCATCTGGTTGATGCGGATGGTGCCGCCGTTGCCGCGCACCTCGTCCATCATGTTCAGGGCCAGCACCATGGGGGTATCCAGCTCCATGAGCTGCATCGTCAGGTACAGGTTGCGCTCGATGTTGGTCGCGTCCACGATGTTGATGATGCCGGTCGGCTTTTCGCCGATGATGAACTGGCGGGTGACGATCTCCTCGCTGGAATAGGGCGACATCGAGTAGATGCCGGGCAGGTCGGTGACTTCCGTTTCAGGGTGCTCCTTGATGGCACCGCTCTTCCGGTCCACCGTGACGCCGGGGAAGTTGCCCACATGCTGGTTGGAGCCAGTGAGCTGGTTGAACAGGGTCGTCTTGCCGCAGTTCTGGTTGCCCGCCAGCGCAAAGGTCAGGGTCTTGCCCTCCGGCAGGGGATGCTCGCCCTGTTTGGTGTGGTAGCGTCCGCCTTCGCCCAGACCCGGATGCTCCACCATCTTGTTCTCCCGCCGGGCGGGTGCAGCGGCGGGCGCGGCCGCTGCCGGGGTGATCTCGATCTGTGCTGCGTCGTCCAGGCGCAGGGTCAGTTCATAGCCGTGGATCTGCAGCTCCATGGGGTCGCCCATGGGTGCAAACTTCACCAGCGTGACCTTTTCGCCGGGGATCAGCCCCATGTCCAGAAAATGCTGCCGCAGGGCTCCCGCCCCGCCCACTGCGTCAATAACGGCACTTTCGCCGATCTTCAGTTCTTTTAATGTCATGGCCAATGCCTTTCTGTTTCGACAGATTGTTAGCTTATAGAAACAGTTTTAATATATGCTAACTGCCCGGCATTGTCAAGGCAGACAGCGAAAAAAAGCCCGCCTCATCCGGTGTGGAGCGGACGAAGCGAGCCTTGCATTTTCGTTGGTTTTTTACTTCACGGTGTGGTAGCCGTCGGGGTTCTTCTGCTGCCAGTTCCAGCTGTCGGCGCACATCTCCTCGATGCCGTACTCAGCCTCCCAGCCCAGCTCACGCTTGGCCTTGGAGGGGTCGGCGTAGCACTCGGCGATGTCGCCGGGGCGGCGCGGGTCGATGACATAGGGGATCTTTTTGCCGCAGGCCTTCTCGAAGGCATGGATGACATCCAGCACACTGTAGCCGTGGCCGGTGCCCAGGTTGCAGATGAAGAGGCCGCACTTGGTCTCCAGCTTCCGGATAGCGCAGACATGGCCGCGGGCCAGGTCCACGACGTGGATGTAGTCGCGCACGCCGGTGCCGTCGGGGGTGGGGTAGTCGTTGCCGAAGACGTGGACTTTTTCCAGCTTGCCGATGGCGACCTTGGCGATGTAAGGCATCAGGTTATTGGGGATGCCGTTGGGGTCCTCGCCGATGAGGCCGGACTTGTGGGCACCGATGGGGTTGAAGTACCGCAGCAGGGCCACGTTCAGCTCCGGGTCAGCCTTGCAGACATCGGTCAGGATGCGCTCGGTGAATGCCTTGGTGGTGCCGTAGGGGTTGGTGGTGGCACCAACGGGGAAATCCTCAGTGATGGGCACAGAGGCGGGGTCGCCGTAGACGGTGGCCGAAGAGCTGAACACAAAGTTGTGGCAATTGTGGCGGCGCATCACGTCCAGGATGACCAGTGTGCAGTTCAGGTTGTTGTAGTAGTATTCGATGGGCTTGGAGACGCTCTCGCCGACGGCTTTGTAGGCGGCGAACTGGATGACGGCGTCGATGTCCGGGCACTCGGTGAAGATCTTCTCCACGTCCTCGTGTCTGGTCATATCCGCATTGTAGAAGCGGAAGTCCTTCCCGGTGATCTGCTTGACGCGGTCGAGCACCACAGGGGAAGCATTGTAGTAGTTGTCTGCCACCACCACATCGTAGCCTGCGTTCAGCAGCTCGATGCAGGTATGGCTGCCAATATAACCGGCACCGCCGGAAACCAGAATTGCCATAGCAAAATACCTCACTTCTCACCGTATTGTGAGCGGGGCGTTTCCCCGTCTCCATCTGCCTAAAGCATACCGCGTTTTGCGGGCAGAATCAAGTATCCATCTTTCTATTCCTCTGGATTTTTGTTGCCTTACAGTTCTCGACTTTTTGATGACGCATGATTTTTCGCATGTTGCCCATGGAGATAAGCCACACTTTGTGCAAATAGGAGAAAAACAAAAACAGAGCGTCGGGCCTTCTATGCGGGCCGGACGCTCTGCTGGTTACAGTTTCCCGCACTGTTTGCCGGTGAAGAACCGCAGGGTCGTGTTGGCGCGGAACACTTTTCCGGCCCGCAGGACCGTGGAGGGGAACTCCGGGTGGGAGGGGCTGCAGGGGAAGTGCTGGGTCTCCAGCGCAAAGCCGCCGTATTTCTGCATCGGGATGCCGCCCTTGCCGGGGGCAGGGCAGTCCTGCAGGAAGTTGGCTGTGTAGAGCTGGACGCCGGGCTGGGTGGTGTAGACCTTCATGCTGATGCCGGTCTGATCGCTGGAAGCCCAGGCGCAGAGGCTCTGGCTGGCCCCGCGGCCCCGGTCGATGACGAAGCAGTGGTCGTAGCCGCCGCCCGCCATGGTGGTCTGAGAAAACCCGGTGTCGATGTCCCGGCCGATGATCTTGCCCGCCCGGAAATCCATGGGCGTATTGTCCACTGGCAGGATGTTACCGGTGGGGCAGGTCTCGTTGTTGCCCTCCAGATAGCGGGACGCATAGAGGCGCAGCTTCTGGTTCAGCACGTCACCGCCGCCATCGAGGTTGAAATAGGTGTGGTTGGTCAGGTTCAGGATGGTGTCGGCGTCGGACGAGACGCGGTAGTCCATCCGCAGGGCGTTGTCCTCCGTGAGGATGTACCGCACCGAAACTTTCAGGTTGCCGGGGAAGCCGTCCTCGCCCGCCGGGCTCTCGGTCTCCAGCAGCAGGGTGTCGCCGAAGGCCTTGACGTCGTAGATCTTTTTGGGGAAGGTGCCGTGCAGATGGTTCCTGCCGTTGTTGGGCTCCAGCTGGTATTTCCTGCCGCCCACGCTGAACTCCGCGTTCTCGATGCGGTTGGCGTACCGCCCCACAAAGGCGCCGCAGCAGGTGCTGCCGGAAGAGTTGAAATCCTGTTCGTAGTCGGCAAAGGTATCGTGGCCCACCACGACATCCACCGGACCCTGTTTTGTGGGGACAAAGATGTTTTTGATCACGCAGCCATAATTCAGCACACTGACCGCCAGCCCACCGGGATTCGACATGATGTATTCATTGACCTTCTCGCCGTCTTTGGTCACACCAAAGGGCCTGGAGCGAAACTGTGCCATAGGGCTTCGCCTCCTTTTTCGAAATGTTTGGATACCACACTCTCGGTTATATCCTTTATTATTATGATTATATCACAATTTGCACCTTCTGTGTGGACATCTTTTTAGGTTTTTCAGCCAATATTTCGAGATATTTTTTGGTGAAAATGACCCGCTCCGGCGGATCCGAAGGGGAATGCCCCCGGTCGGCCGGGCCGCAGGCAGCAAAAGAGCCGCCCGCCTGGAACGGCGGACGGCTCTGGGGAACTTCAGGTTCAGCCCTCCGGCTGTGCGGAGGAGGACTGGGCGATATACTCGGCGGCATCGTCGGGGATGTCGTCGAGCTCATCGTCGCTGCCGACATCGACGTTCAGCGGCGGCTTCCTGAAGAGGATATCGTACAGGATGGGCACGATATACAGGGTCATCAGGGTGGCATAGCTCAGGCCGCAGATGATGACGATGGCCATGCCGCTCATGAGCTGGCTCGCCATATCGTTGCTGAACACCAGCTGGAGCATGGCCAGCACGGTGGTCAGGGTGGTCATCAGGATGGGGCGCATACGGGTCTTGCCGGTGGCGATCAGGGCCGCACGGCGCTCCATACCGCCCAGACGCAGCTGGTTGGCGTAGTCCACGAAGACGATGCCGTTGTTGACGACGGTGCCCATCAGGACGATGAAGCCCATCAGGGAGATCATGGTCAGCTGCTGGCCGGTGAAGAGCATGCCCAGCAGGCCGCCGGTGAAGGCCAGCGGGATGGTGAACAGGACGATGAAGGGGGAGAGCAGGCTCTGGAACTGGGCCACCATGACCAGATAGACGAAGGGCAGAGCCAGACCCAGCCACTGTACCATCTCGTTGACCATGAAGTTGACGGAGTCGGACTCGCCGCCCATCGAGAAGGAGCAGCCCTCCGGCATCTCATCGGAGAGGGCGAACTCGTTCAGCTTCTTTTCCAGAACACGGGCCTGCACGGTGGTGTTGTAGCCATCCAGCGTGTCGGCCGTGACGCTGACGTACTGGGTCTGATCCTCGCTGGTGATGGAGTCCGGCGCACTGCCGGTGTCCCAGGTTGCCATATCGGCCAGGGTGCAGGTGCCGGTGCTGGTGGTGCCGTCGGCAGACATAACGGTGGTCTCAAAGGTGATGTCCATCATGTTTTCCTTGGTGACGGGGTCCAGATTGTTGCTGATCTGGACGCTCATGGTGCTGCCGTCCACGGTCACGGGGGTCTGGGCCGTGGTGGTGGTGGTCAGCTTGGCAGCGATCTGCTGGTAGACCTGGGCCACGGTCAGGCCGTAGGAGCGGACCTTGTCGCGGTCGATCTGCAGGTTGATGGTGGCGTCGCCGCTGCCCAGACCGTTGGTCGCATTGGCAAAGCCCTCGGTATCGTTGACGATGTCCACGACCTTCTCCGACAGCTGGGAAAGGGTCTCGGCATCGGCACCGTAGATCTTCACGCTCAGGCCGCTGGCCAGCTGGCTGGTCAGCTCCTGCATCCCGCTGATCTCGACCTTGGCGGTGCAGTCCTCGATGCCGGAAAGGGCATCTTCGAGCGCCTGCCGGGCCGTCTCGATCTCGGAAGAGGAGAGGGATTCATCCAGCATGACGTTGACCTGATAGGTGCCATAGCTGTTGGCGGCGTTCAGCAGGTCGGTGATGGTGGTGGGCAGGCCCAGCTGGCCGATGTCCATCCCGGCCACGCGGGTGTCGGTGGTGATGCCAACTTCCTCCACATGGTCCACCTCCAGCATGGCCTCCACGGCCTTGCCGGCGATGGCGTAGGAATCCTCCTTGCTGAGGTCCTTGGTGGTGCTCAGGGTCACGATGGCCTCGTTGCTGGTGATGGTGGGCAGCAGCTCCACACCCATGGAGAAGACCCGCCAGCCGCAGAAGGCCAGCAGCACCACCGCCGCCAGCAGGGGCAGGGCGCGGTGCTGGAAGCACCACTCCAGACTCTTGGCGTACTTGTCCTGGATCTTGTCGAACCACTTCAGCTGCTTGGGCTCGGCCTTTTTCAGCACGGTGGAAGCAGCCGCCGGAACGACGGTGAGGGCCACGATGAGGGAGGCCATGAGGCAGTAGCCGATGCAGAGGGACATGGGCTGCATCAGGCTCTTGACGATGCTCGACGAGAAGACGACGGGCAGGAAGACGCAGACGGACGTCAGGGTAGACGCCACGACCGACATGCCCACCTGCTTTGCGCCCTGCACGGCGGCGCGGGCCGCCGGAACGCCCCGGCCGCGCAGACGGTAGATGTTCTCGATGACGACGATGGAGTTATCCACCAGCATACCGATGCCCAGCGACAGGCCGGCCAGCGTCATGACGTTCAGGTCCATGCCGGTGAAGTACATCAGCACCACAGCGAACAGGACCGACAGCGGGATGCTGAAGCCGACGACGAGGGTGGGCTTGACATCCCGCAGGAAGAGGGCCAGCACGATGATGGCCAGTGCCGCACCGATGACCATGCTGCTCAGGATGCTCTTGACGATGATGGTGATATAGTTGCCCTGGTTGGACAGAACGACCACATGCAGGCCGTCGTACTGGGCTTCCAGCTCCTGGAAGGCGGACAGGCAGTTGTCCGACACCTCGCTGGCGCTGGAGGTGGCACCCTTGTAGATCTTCAGCACGGCTGCGCGCTCGCCGTTCAGGCGGGTGTAGCTGGCCTCGGCGTTATCGATGACCTCAACGTCGGCCACGTCCGACAGGCGGACATCCCCGAAGCCGTCCACATGGAGCAGCAGAGCGCCGGAGATATCCTCGATGCTGTCGTATTCCTCGCCGACCTTCAGCAGCCAGCTCTTGCCGCTGGAATCCTTGACGTAACCGGCGGGCATCGAGAAGTTCTGGGCATAGATGAGCTGTGCCAGCGTGTCGATGTCCAGCAGCTTGGAGACGTCGGAGCTGGCCATCGCCTTTTCTTCAGCGTCCGCGTAGGTCTGCTTTGCCTCGGCGAGCTGCTTTTCGTACTCGTTCAGCATCTCGCGGGCTTCGGTGAACTTCATATAAGCCTGCATCTGCTGCTGCGAGTAGGTGCCCAGTGCATCCGAGAAGGTGCTCATCAGGCCGGGGACATCGTCCATGGCCTTGATGACGTCGTTCAGGGTATTGTAGATCGTGTTCAGGCTCTGCTGCACCTGCAGATCATCGGCCAGGTCTGCCGCCGTGCTGCCCTCGGTACCAGCCTCGGTGTTCAGGCGCTGCTGCAGCTGCTGCAGTGCGCCGGTCAGTTTATCGGTGATATCGCGCAGCTCGGCCACGATCTCAATGAGGGAGTCGATGTCCTTCATGCCCGTCTCGTTGAACTTGTCCATGACCCGCTGCAGGCCGTCGCGCACGTCGATCAGGGCCTGCTGGATCTCCGGCTCCTGCACCACGGCGATGAGCTGGTTCACGCTGTCCAGCAGGGCCTGTGCCTGCTTGCGGACGGTCTCGACCGCCTCGCCGACCTGGCCGCTGAACTGCTGCATCACCGTATCCGAAACGGTCTTATTGTAATTTTTGAACTGGCGGTCGTATTCCTTGCGGCCCGCTTCGATCTGGGCCTCGGCGCTCTCCAGCTGCTTGCGCGCATCGGCCAGCTGGACGTCGATCACTTCCAGCAGCTTTTCGTTGATGGCGTCGATCTTCTCCTGGCTGAGCTGGACCTGCACCATCTTTTCGATCAGGCCGTTGGCGGACACGCTGGAAACGCCGCCCTTGCGCTCCACGTAGGGCACGAGGGTGTCGCTGACGAACTCTGACAGGTCATACACATCGCTGCCCTCGCGGCTGACGGCCGCAGTCATAAAGGCATTCATGTTCAGGCTGTACTCGATGATCGAAGGGGTCAGACAGCTGCTCGGCAGGCTGGCCGTGGTCTGATCCACCTTGTTCGACACCTTGACCATGGCGCTGTTCATATCCGTATCATCGGAGAATTGCATCAGCAGAAGGCTGTAATTCTCCGCCGAGGTGGCGGTGACTTTTTCCACACCCGCCACGGTGCCCAATGCGTTCTGCATCACGTCGGAGACTTCGCTCTCCACACGCTCCGGGCTTGCACCGGGGTAGACCGTGACCACCATCAGGTACGGTGTATTCACGTCGGGCAGAAGGTTGGTCTGCATGTTGCTGATGGACACAAAGCCCAGCATCAGCACCATGATGACCGCCACCAGCACCGTGAACGGTTTTTTGACACTGAATTTTTCCATTTTATCCTACCGTTTCTTTGCTTGCGCCGTGCGCTCCACGGCCAGCGCCCTCAAAAGGGCAATCTTACATGATTCCTATTATACACAAGGTCTGAGGGGTTGCAAGGGTGCAGGGTGAATCTTTTGCAAAATTTAGTCAGTTTTCGCTAGAGATACGGCTCAGCCGCCGGGATTGTTGCAGAGGAATTTGATTTTTCATAGAAAATTGCACTCAAGTATGTTATACTGTTTCAAGAATGGCTCTTCAGGCTCAGATCTCTGAGCGTTTCAGAAAATAGAACGAGGACAACTATGAAACAAGTGATCTCTGTCCGTTTCAAGGAAAACGGAAAAAGCTACTATTTCGACCCTGCCGGGGCCGAGATCAGGACCGGCGACTACGTCATCGTGGAGACCGCCCGCGGCATCGAGTGCGGCGAGGTGGTGCAGGGCGTCCGGGAACTGACCGACGCCGCCGTGCCCAAGGCGCTCAAGCCCATCACCCGGATGGCCGACAGCGTGGATGTGCGCCGGATGCGCCAGAACCGCGAGGACGAGAAGCGCGCCTACCACACCTGCCAGGAGTGCATCGCGCGCCACGGCCTGGAAATGAAGCTGGTGGAGGCCGAATATACCCTCGACCGCTCCAAGATCATGTTCTACTTCACCGCCGACGGCCGCGTGGACTTCCGCGAGCTGGTCAAGGACCTGGCCGGCATCTTCCACACCCGCATCGAGCTGCGCCAGATCGGCGTGCGCGACGAGAGCAAGATGATCGGCGGCCTGGGCATCTGCGGCCAGCCGTTCTGCTGCTCCCGCTTCCTCAAGGACTTCCAGCCCGTCTCCATCAAGATGGCCAAGGAGCAGGGCCTCTCGCTGAACCCCACCAAGATCAGCGGTGCCTGCGGCCGCCTGATGTGCTGCCTGGCCTATGAGGAGAGCGCCTACGAGTATCTGAACAGCATCATGCCCATGGTGGGCAGCACCGTACGCACCCCGGACGGCCTGGGCACCGTTCTGGAAGTGAACCCGGTGTCCGGCTACCTGCGGGTGCGCTGCGGCACCGAGGCCCTGACCCCGCGGTACTACAAAGTGGGCGTCTGCGAGTACGTCAGCGGCGGCAAGCGCGCCCCCCGCCGCCCCGACCCGGATGACGATTATTCCGGTGTGCGCAACCCGGCCCCCGTGGTGGCCGCAGCCGACGCCAATGGCCGCACCGGCTGTGGAAACTGCCCCAAAAAAGAGAAATAATTCCCAGAAAAACAGTGGGAAATCACGGTGGTTAGTATTATAAAACTAACCGCATTTCGTGATTTTCGCTAAAAATCTCTCTCAATTTTCCCCCAAAGTTAGCCTTTGCTTTTGTGCAACCCCACAAAAAACAAAAAAACGTCTTTTCGTTGGCACGGTTAGTCTTGCCTTTTCATTTTTGGTTTGCTAGAATGCAGACAAGGAAGAATTCCGGAGAGGCATGCTGGTACCGTGCGAGGGCAGGCGTCTCCTAAACATTGGCACGGGAAATAAAGGAGAGTTTTATTATGGCACACAAGGTTTCTGACGCATGTGTTGGCTGCGGCGCTTGCGAGGGCGCTTGCCCCGTTGGTGCAGTCACCGTTGAGGGTGGCGTTGCAGTTGTGAACGCAGACGCTTGCATCGATTGCGGCGCTTGCGAGGGCGCTTGCCCCACCGGTGCAATCACCGCTGAATAAGTTTCGCGGCGAGATCCGTAAAAACGCATCAAAAGCAGCAGACCTGTCAAAAGCGGGTCTGCTGCTTTTCTTTCATGCACAATTTTCCCGGCTTTTTGGCCCCGATATTTTGGTAAAGGATGCAGCTTGCAGATATGGAACATTCCACCGAGATTTTGTATAATAAAACAGAAGTCTTCTGTTCTGCGGTCCATCGGTTCGGCTCAGACGCGTTGCTGCTGGCCCGCTTTGCCGAGCCAAAGCGGCTCCAGCGCGCGGCAGACCTGTGTTCCGGCTGCGGCATCGTCAGCCTGGAATGGCACGACCGGGGCCACCGCGGCCCCTGTGCAGCCATCGAGCTGCAGCCGGAAGCCAGCGCCCTGCTCTCCGAGGCGCTGACGGCCCAGAACATCGACCACATCAACCCCTGCTGCACCGACCTGCGCGCCTTCCGCGAAGGGGAGGGCAGCTTTGATCTGTGCGCCTGCAACCCGCCCTATTTCACGGCGGGCTTCCAGAGCAGCGACCCCGCCCGCGCCACGGCCCGCCACGAGACGGACTGCACCCTGGAAGACGTCTGCCGCTGCGCGTTCCGCCTGCTCAAAGACGGCGGGCGGCTCTCACTGTGCCACCGGCCGGAACGGCTGGCCGAGGTGCTGGCCGTGCTGCGGGCCCACCGCCTGGAGCCAAAGCGGCTGGCCTTTGTGAAAAATCAGTCGGATGCCGCGCCCTGGCTCTTTCTGGTGGAGGCGCAGAAGAACCGGAAGACCGGCCTGCGCATCGAGCCGGACGTGCTCCTTTCGACCGGAGCGGCCCTGTACGGGAAACAATAAATTTTGGAGGTACTCCCCATGGCAGGAACCTTATACATCGTCGCGACCCCCATCGGCAATCTCGATGACATGCCGCCCCGCGTGGCGGCGACCTTCGGCGCGGCGGACTTCATCGCCGCCGAGGACACCCGCGTGACCATGAAGCTGCTCAACTTCCTCGGCCTGAAAAAACCGATGGTCAGCTACTACGAGCATGCCCTGCAAAAGGGCGAGGGCATCCTCCGCCGCATCGAGGCGGGTGAAAACTGCGCCCTCTGCTCGGACGCCGGGATGCCCTGCGTCTCCGACCCCGGCGAAGTCATCGTGCGGGATGCGCTGGCGCGTGGCATCCGGGTGGTGCCGGTGCCGGCCGCATCGGCCTGCGTCACGGCGCTGGCGGTCTCCGGCCAGGATACCTCCCGCTGGGTGTTCGAGGGGTTCCTGCCCGTGAACAAAAAGCAGAAGCGGGAGCGGCTGGCTGAGCTGCAGGGTGAGAAGCGGACGGTCATCTTCTACGAAGCGCCCCACAAGCTGCGCACCACGCTGGACGACCTCACGACGGCTTTTGGCACCGAGCGGAGCATCACCCTCTGCCGGGAACTGACCAAGCTGCATGAGGAGATCTGGAAGACCACCCTCGGTGAGGCACAGGCCCACTACGCCGGGAACGAGCCGCGCGGCGAATACGTTCTGGTCATGGCCGGAGCGCCCGCTGCCGAGGCCGAAGAGAGCCTGACGCTGGAACAGGCCGCACAGCGGGCACTGGAGCTGACCGGGGAGGGCTACGGCCCCACGGCTGCCGCCAAGGCCGCCGCGCAGGGCACCCCCTACTCCAAAAGCGAAGTCTACAAACAGATGCTGGCGTTGCAGGCCGGCGAAACGGAAGAATAAATTTTGAGGAGGACTTGGTCCCGTGACGAAACTTTTGATCCTGAGTGACAGCCACAACAGCACCGGCGCAGTCGAGCGCATCCTTCACGCGGAGAGCGATGCGACCGCCGTCATCTTTCTGGGCGACGGCCTGCGCGACCTGGAAGAAGCGCTGACGTTCTACCCGAAGATGAAGGTCTACGCCGTGGCCGGAAACTGCGATTTTGGTGCGCTGGAGCCGCTGGACGGCCTGGCCGCCTTCGATCAGGTCGTCATTTTCTATACGCACGGCCATATGTACGGTGTAAAATACGATCTGGACACGCTGACCGATGCCGCCGAGGCCCGCGGCGCGGAGGTGGCCCTGTTCGGCCACACCCACGTCCCGGTGGCCGAACAGCACGGATCGGTGTTCCTGTTCAACCCCGGCTCCTGCGGCCGGTGCTACACCGGGCCCAACACCTACGGCATCCTGACGCTGGACAAGGGCAGGATCGTCCACCATGAACACAAAGAGGTACCGCATCCATGAGCATCAATGAAGTGCGCTATCTGACCGAATGCGGCAGCACCAACGCCTATGTGAAAGAGCATTTTGAAGAATTCGGCCCGGTGGGTGCGGTCTACACCACCAACCAGACCGCCGGGCGGGGCCGTCTGGGCCGCACCTGGGTCAATGCAGAGGGCCGGGCGCTCTATTACACCGTCGCCATCCGGGAGCCGCTGGCGCAGCCCGCCACCCTGCCGCTGCTGGCCAGTCTGGCCGTGCGCGACCAGCTGAAGCTGCGCTACGGCGTAGACTGCCAGATCAAGTGGCCCAACGACCTGCTGCTGAACGGCAAAAAGATCGTGGGCATCCTCTGCGAGAGCGTGTCCTACGGCTACGAGCAGCAGGGCCGGGGCATCCTGTGCGGCATCGGCATCAATCTGGCCCAGCCGCAGAGCTATTTTGACGCAGCCGGCCTGCCCCACGGCACCTCGCTGGAGCTGCAGGGGGCCAAGGTGGACCTTTCCACCGACCCCGAATGGCTGGCCGAGGGGCTGACCGATTTCGGCTTCGACCGCCCGATGTACGTCTTTGCGCGGGACGGCTTTGCACCCTTCCGGGACGAATACAAGGCCGCCTGCATCAACATCGGCCGCCGCGTGACCTTTGACCTGCCGGGCGGCGGGCAGGGTGCCGGTGAGGCCATCGACGTGGACGAAGACGGCCGGTTGGTCGTCCGCACTGACAGCGGCGAAGAGCATGTCTTCACCGGTGAAGTCTCGGTGCATGGCATCTACGGCGCTGTATGACCCTCTCCCAAAAAGCGGGAGTGTCTTTAGAATATCTTTTTGAAAACAAACAGGAACCCCCTCCGGCGCTTGCGGTACACCGGAGGGGGTTCCTGTTTTGGGGTATTGCTTTGGTGTGAGGAGGAATCATGTGCAAGGGAGACGGTTGCGGCCCCGCTCCCTTGTAATTCATAGTATACCCGATTTCCGAACAAAAGTCATTACATTCTTGTGAAATCTTGTGAAAATTTTGTTAAGCGTCCGGCCCTGAAATTTCGTCGCTTTCCTGAAAAATCATCCGGTATGAGCCGGTTCGATGAAAGTTCATTTCGTTTTCGCTTCCGTTTCGATGATTTCGCATTGTTTCACCGCCTCGGCATGTGCCTCGGCATCGCCGACATAGTGGACGGCATTTTCGATGTTGTGCGCAGCCTGGTCGGGGCGGATGGTCTTGATGATCTTCGCCGGGACGCCTACCGCCACCGAGCCGTCCGGGATGACCATTCCTTCCGGCACCAGCGCCCCCGCGCCGATGATGCAGTTCCGGCCGATGACACAGTGGTTGAGCAGGGTCGCGTGCATCCCGATGAGGCTTCCGTCGCCCACGGTGCAGCCGTGAACGAGCGCGCTGTGGCCCACCGTCACGTTTTTGCCCAGCGTCACTGCGCCGCCGGGGTCGCAGTGCAGGACTGCGTTGTCCTGCACGTTGGTGTTCTCACCAAGGGTCAGGGTGCCGTCGTCGCCCCGCAGCACGGCTCCGTACCAGACGCTGGAGCCTTTCTCCAGCACCACGTCGCCCAGCACCGTTGCGTTGGGGGCTACAAAGGCCGCACCGCAGTCTTGGGGCGTTTTTCCACCAAATTGGATCATCATTGTTGAAAAACCACCTTTCTCTTTTCGCTCATTTATGGTATTCTTTTAATAGTTCGTTTTGATTTTGGGGATCAGGGAAGCCCGAAACTTCCAAAGGAGCATTCTTTCATGAACCATCCTGCTTTTGTACGCCGGGTGCTCGCGCTGGTGCTGACCGCCGCCGTGGCGGTGGCCGCAGCGCTTCCCGGCTTTGCCGTTTACGCCATGCCCATCCAGACCGCCTACCCGCAGGAGTCGATCTATCTCTTCGATGCCGACACCGGCGAGGCCCTCGTGGAACAGAACCCGGATATGGTCCGGCATGTGGCCAGCCTGACCAAGATGATGACGGCCCTGCTCGTGATCGAGAACGGGTCAGATCTCAACGCCAGCATCACCATCCCGGACCGTCTGACACCGGAGTTTCAGTCCATCAAGGCCAACCGGGGCCATACCATCGGCCTGCAGGCAGGGGAGAGCGTGCGCCGCATCGACCTGCTGTATGCCATGCTCCTGCCCAGCGCCAACGACGCGGCCAGTGTGCTGGCCAGCGATGCCGCCGGGGGAGACCTGGCCGCCTTTGCGGCCCGGATGAATGCCCGCGCCCGCCAGCTGGGCTGCACGACCACCCATTTCTCCTGCCCGCACGGCCTGTACGATGCCAACAACTATTCCACCGCGCGGGACCTGGCGAAGATCGCGCTGGCCTGTTACGCGAACCCGACCTACCGGCAGGTGGCCGACACGGTGCTCTACCAGCTGCCCGCCACCAATGTACATGAAACCCGGACCATCACCACCACGAACAAGCTGCTGCAGCCGGGCAGCACGGCCTACCGCAGCTACGCCCACGGCATGAAGACCGGTTTCACGACCAAGGCCGGACGCTGCTTCGTCACCTTTGCCCAGCAGGACGGCCACACCTACGGTCTGGTCATCCTTGGCTCAAACAGCCAGAATATTTTCCGGGAAGCCTCTGAGCTGCTGGACTGGGCTTTCACCAGCCCGGAGCTGCACCCCGTGCAGACCACCACGCAGCCGGAAGCCGCCGCCCCGGCCCAGCCCGAAAAGCCGCTGACCTTCTGGCAGCTCCTGTTCAGCTGATTTGTAATTTTGGGAGGATACGCTCATGCAAAACACTACGCTCTTCCGCCGGATGGCGGCTCTGCTGCTGACGGTCGTGCTGGCCGTCTCGGCCGCGCTGCCCGGTCTGGCCGTGTACGAGATGCCCATCCAGACCGCCAACGAGGGCGAGTCGGTCTATCTGTTCAACGCAGACATCGACAAGCCCATCCTGGACCAGAACGCCGGGCAGCAGCGGTATATCGCCAGCCTGACCAAGATGATGACGGCCCTGCTCTTTCTCGAAAGCGGCAAAGACCTGAACGAAGAGATCACCATTCCCACCAGCCTGACGCAGGAGTTCAAGGACATCCAGAACGCCAACGGCAGCACCATGAATCTGCGCATCGGCGAGACCGTGCGCCGCATTGACCTGCTGTACGGCCTGCTGGTGGCCAGCGCCAACGATGCCGCCAGCGTCATCGCCAACGATGTGGCGGGCAGTCTGCCCAATTTTGTCGCGATGATGAACCAGAAGGCCCAGGAACTGGGCTGCACCAGCACCAGCTTCACCTGTGTGCACGGCCTGTACGATTACGGCAACGTCTCCTCGGCCCGCGACCTCGCGCTCATCGCCTCGGCCTGCGCCGCCAACGAGACCTATATGAAAGTTGCCAACACCCTGAGCTACACCCTCCCGGCCACCAATCTGCACCAGAAGGAGCGGAGCATCACCTCCACCAACCTGATGCTGAACCCCGAATATCCCTACTACCGCGACTACATCCGGGGCATGAAGACCGGATTCACCACGCTGGCAGGCCGCTGCTATGTCACCTTTGCCCAGAAGAACGGCCACACCTACGGTCTGGTCATCCTCGGCTCCGACCTGGACAACATTTACAAAGAAGCCTCCGAGCTGCTGGACTGGGCCTTCGCCAGCTTTGCAGACCGGAGACTGGTGGACACCACCACCCCGCTTACCACCGTGCCCCTGACCAAGTGCCGCAGTGCGGAGGCCGTTGAGCTCTACGCCGCCGAACCGGTCAGCGGCTACGGCCACGCCGATGACAAAGTCACCTACAGCTTTGCGCTGCCGGAGCGCGTCTCCGCCACCGTCAAGGCCGATGCAGTCCTCGGTCAGGCCACTGTCTATCTGGACGGCTACGAGGTCGGCACCGTAGACCTTGTGACCCATCAGGAATACGTGTCGGACTTCCGCACCGACCTCAAGAGCACCCTGCTCCTGATGGCCGCACTCGTGCTCCTCCTCGCCGTTCTGAGCTGTGTCACCCTTGTCTCCGGCGGCAGCTCCCTGAACCGGAACCGCAGGCGGAGAGCCAATCGAAAATGAGAACGATGCCAAAGCAGCCGCAATGCGGCTGCTTTTGTTTTTTCAGAACGTCCGGAACTTCGCCGCCAGCACCGACAGCACGATCTTGGGGTTGACCTGCGCGCTGATCTGCTGCATCGCCGCATCGGCGGCTCCGAGGGCCTTCCGGGCGGTCTCACCCTCCACCGGGGAATGAGAACTGCCCCGCAGCCCGGCGGCGGCTACGGCCCGGAAATCGGCCAGCAGGGCCGATGCACCGGCCTTGTCTTTTTCATAAGCGGCCAGCAGCACCGCCGCCGCATAGCTGTCTCTGGCCGCAGCGGCTTTGGCCAGCGCCAGCGCCCGGTCCACCTGCTCGCGGCGGGCTTCGTCCCGCGCAGCGGCCAGCACGGTGCCGATGTGCCCATCGAACAGCGCACTGTACAGGGCCGCATCCTTTGTGCCCACGCCCTGCGCGGTGCAGTAGCGGGCGCAGGCCTCCGGGGAGACCGGGGCCACGGCAAAGCTGATGCAGCGGCTCCGGATGGTGGGCAGGACGCCTGCCAGCGAATCTGCCGTCAGCAGAAAGAGCACCCCCTCCGGCGGCTCTTCCATGACCTTCAGCAGCGCATTGGCCGATTCCTCGTTCATCCGCTCCACATGGTAGAGCAGGACGGCACGGCCCTCAGCCGAAAGGCTGGTGTTGAAGATCTCCGACCGCATGGCCGTGACCTGACCGACCAGATACCGCCCGCCGGACCCCATGCCGGTGACGGAAATGGCCTCCCGCACGATGCCGGTCTCGATCTGGCCGCTGTCGCGCTTGCCCGCCTTGGCCACCGCGCGGCAGCATTCGCCCCGCAGGAGCGCTTCTGCGGGCGCACCGCCCTGGGGGTAGAGGTAATCCGCCGCCACACAGCGGGCCGCAAAGCCGGCTCCCAGGCCCGCTTCGCCCACCAGCAGGACGCTGTGAGTCAGACGCCGCCCCTCCAGCATCCGGCGAATGCTGGACTTCAGTTCTTCATTTCCCGCAATGCGTTCTAACATGCTGTCCTCTGTCTTTCCTGTTTTCTCCCGCACTCAGCGGCGGTTCTTCCGTTTCCACTGCTCCCGGCGGACCCAGGCACGGACACTGCGCCAGGCCTGCGGGCCGAAGAAGACGACGAAGTTCAGCATACAGAGCAGATCGTTCAGTTTTCCCATCATGCCGGACCCCAGAAAGCTGAGCGCCCACAGCGCCGCCGCAAACCAGCCGAAGTACTTGACCCGGATGGGGATGACGAAGAAGAGGAGCACCTGCACCTCCGGATACAGCATCGCAAAGGCCAGCAGGAGCGAGAGCGACAGGCAGTAGGTATCGGCATAGCCCGTCAGCAGGCAGGCCGCTACTGCGCCCACCATGCCCAGCAGGAGATACAGATTGAAGCGGAAGTCGCCCCACTCTTTTTCCAGTGCGCTCCCGATGAACCAGGTGAAGTAGATGCCCAGGATGACGCTGAGCGGCCCGCCGCCCGAAAACGGTACGAACACAAAGGTGATGACCCGCCAGACCTGCCCCATCAGCAGGGCCGTGCGGCTCAGGCTCAGATAAAGCGAGACATACTGATTGACGAACAGTTCCACGGCATAGACCAGGACCTGTGCACCCACCAGGATCGAGATGAGGTTCGGGATGCAGATGCGGCCATACTTCCGCTCCAGTTTGGTTAGCCAGTTCATAGGGGAACGCCTCCATGCTCGTAAGATTCCGGCCCCGGCTTGGGGGCCGCTGTTTTTCTCATTGTATCATGTTTGGCAGGGCCATTCAAGAAAATCCCTGTGAACAAAAGGCGGCTGGCTGTCGCTGCCGCCTTCTGCTAAAACAGCCGGTTGTATCCATTTTTGTGCCTTCCAAATGGACTTATCCACTTTTTCCACCGGGTTTTCCACTGAATTTGTGAAAAAGAGGGCCAGTTTCCCACGATGTTTTCCACTTTTTCCACCGAGTTTTCCACTACTCCACCGTTTGGTTTTTATACGTGAAGTATTTCCCGGCATTTTCCATGGTGGTTTCTGGGGAGAAATGCGGGAGCTTTTTCTTTTTTCCAAAAGAAAGTCGAGCCGTTTTCTTTTCTTTTTTCACCGGCTCTTCCCAGCTGTAAAGTGCTTTCTCCCCGCTGGAATGCAGGCCGGCCAAGTTTTCCACATCGGATGGGGCGGATTTTCTTCGTGTTGAAAACCGTTGGAAAACCCGACTTTTCCACAGAAAAAGAGCGGCTGCATCTGCGGAGTCCCGGCAGATGCAGCCGCTCTTCAAGTTTTCTCACATCATATTCCGGAACACGATCTGCGCGATCTGGAAGTACAGGATCAGGCTGCACGCATCGACGATGGTGGTGATGAACGGCGTTGCCATGATGGCCGGGTCGGCACCCAGCTTCTTGGCGGCCAGCGGCAGCATACCGCCCACCAGCTTGGCCAGGATGACGCTGAAGAAGAGCGATACACTGACCACGATGGCATAACCGATGACATTTTCGTACTGGCCGGGGAAGAGGAAGGTGTACATCAGGTAGATGCGCAGGCCGTTCACGATGCCCAGCACCGCGCCCACGATGGCAGAGACCCGGATCTCCTTGCCCAGAACGCGGAGGAAGTCGGCCGGTTCCACCTCGCCCAGCGCCAGACCGCGGACCATCAGGGTGCTGATCTGGTTGCCGCAGTTGCCGGCGGTGTCCATCAGCATGGGCATGAAGGAGACCAGCAGGGGCAGGCTGACGAAGGCTTCCTCGTAGTGGGTGGTGACCATGCCGGTGAAGGTGGCCGACAGCATCAGGATGAGCAGCCAGGGGATGCGCTGCTTGGCGTGGGTCCAGACGCTGGTGCCGAAATAGGTCGTTGCATCGTCATCCGGCAGAATGGCCGCCATCTTCTGCATGTCCTCGGTGGACTCGTCGGTCAAAACGTCGATCGCATCGTCGATGGTGATGATGCCGACGAACATGCCCTCGTTGTCCAGGACTGGCATGGCCGTGAAGTCGTAGCGCTGCATCTCACGGGCCACATACTCCTGATCGTCCGTGACCTTCACGGCAACGACGTTGTCGTCCATGATGTCGGCAATGGGGGTCTGGGGGTCTGCCAGCAGCAGGCTGCGGGCAGACACAACGCCCAGCAGACGGTTCCGCTCGACGACGTAGTTGGTGTAGACCGTCTCGGCGTTCTCGCCCTGACGGCGGATGGCGGCCAGCGCATCGCTGACGTTCATCTCCTTGCGCAGACGGACGTATTCGGGCGTCATCAGACTGCCGGCCGAGCTTTCGGGGTAGTTCAGCAGCTTATTCAGGCTCTCACGGGTCTGCTTGGAAGATTTCTCCAACACCCGTTTCACAACACCGGCGGGCATATCTTCCAGCAGGTCGGCGGCGTCGTCCAGACTCATCTCCTCGATGGCGCTGACCAGCTCCACATCCGAGAACGCATTGACGAGGTCATCGCGGGCCTCATCGGACATATAGGCAAAGGCCTCGGTCGCCACTTCCTTTTTCAGCAGGCGGAAGACCACCAGACGGTTGTTTTCGTCCAGTTCTTCCAGCAGCTCGGCCAGGTCGGCGGGCTGCTCTTCCTCAGTGACTTCGCGCAGCTTGACATACTGCTTTTTCACCAGCATTTTCAGCAGGCGGCTCTTGGTCAGCATTTCGGGGTTGGCCTTGACCTCTTCGTCGCGGGCCTCTTCTTCTTCGGCGTCCCGCACATCCTGCTTGAGGTCTTCGGTGGCCTCCTCGCTCAGGTCTTCGGCCAGCTTCCGGCGGACTTCCGCAGGGATATCTGCGGGCAGTTCGGGCATCGGGAGCGATGCTTCCGGGGCCGCGCTCTTTTTTTCTTCCAGTTCCATTTGTGTTCCTCCTTACCGTTTCCGGCGGATCGGACAGCACACAAAACAAAAAGCGCCGCCTGCTTCCCGCAGCGAGCCGTTCTGCCCGCTGCGCGCACCAAGCTGCGCCCTTTCTCCCCGCTGAGAAGTGCCCACACAGCACCTCTTACCGGGCAAAAAAGGCGAACGCAGCTGCTTTTTCGTTCTGCTGTGCCGCAGTTGATCCGTGTCTTCGACTATGATCCGGGTCCATTGTCCTGCGTTCACCTCCTAAAAATCTTATCCACTTTTTATTATAGCGTCCGCAAAAAGGCCGGTCAACCCTAAAACCGCCGAAAGCAGAGGGAAATTTCCGTCAAAAAAGCAGAAAGCCCTTTCCAGCGCTTGCGGAACACTGGAAAGGACTTTCTGTTCGGATATTGCCTTGGTGTGAGGAGGAATCATGTACAAGGAATCGGTTGCGGCCCCGGTTCCTTATGTTCGTAGTATAGCACCGAATGCGCGTTTTTTCATGAAAAACCTATGAAGAAAGTGTAAAATAGCCCGCCGCACACAAAAAATACGCCCCGGTCACCGTTGCCGGTGAGCGGGGCGCTAAAAACGAGATCCGTTTTTGACTGAGGCAAGATCCCTGCAAGGCAGGTCTTATGCTTCAGGCGGAACAAGGTATCTGCGAACAGACCTTATGTTCCTGACACACGCGGGGTGTGCTTTCAAGGACCCTCGCGGGCGCTTTGGTATTTCAAACACCCGGCCCCGCTGCGGATCACTGCCGCAGCAAGGGCGTGGGAAAATGAAATCAGAGACTTGTTGTGCGGAAAGCGTTGTCGCTTTTGTGCACGTTCTTCTTTTGCCGCTGCCGGGGCCAGATCAGCCACAGTTTCGCACTGCTGCATTGCGCAGTAACCGCCAGTGCGGAGCAGCCGCCTTTCGGACTAGGGTGCCGCTGCGGCGCGTTCCGGCCCAAAACAGGGGAGAAAGATTACTTGTACAGCTCGACCAGACGAGTCAGATGCTCGTAACGATCGTTTGCGACCTGCTCGTTGCGTGCGAACAGCTGCTTTGCGCGCTCCGGGAAGGCACGGGTCAGGCGGCTGTAACGGGTCTCGTTTGCCAGCAGAGCCTGGTACTTCTCGGCATCGACTGCCTTGGAGGTCAGAGTGAACGGGTTCTTGCCCTGAGCCTTGTTGGCCGGGTTGAAGGTGAACAGGTTCCAGTAACCAGCCTCGACAGCCTTCTTCATCTCGTTCTGGCAGTTGGTCATACCGCCCTTGACACCGTGCAGCTCGCAGGGAGCGTAGCCGATGATCAGAGACGGGCCAGGATAAGCCTCAGCCTCGGCGATCGCCTTGACAGCCTGGTTCATGTTGGCGCCCAGAGCGATCTGAGCGACGTAGATGTAACCATAGGTCATTGCGATCTCGGACAGGCTCTTCTTGCTGATCTCCTTACCAGCAGCAGCGAACTGGCAGACTTCACCAATGTTGGAAGCCTTGGATGCCTGTCCACCGGTGTTGGAGTACATCTCAGTATCGAAGACCATGACGTTGACATCCTCGCCGGAAGCCAGGACGTGATCCAGGCCGCCGAAGCCGATGTCGTATGCCCAACCGTCGCCACCGAAGATCCAGACGGACTTCTTCGCGATGAACTCCTTGCTCTTCAGGATCTCAGCGGACTCGGTGCAGCCAGCGGCAGCAGCCTTCTCCAGCTCAGCGATCAGAGCCTTGGCGGGTTCGTCGTTGGCCTTGGTGTTGTTCTTGGTCTCCATGAACTTGTCGAATGCAGCCTTCAGCTCAGCGGAAGCCTTGTCAGAACCAGCGACCTCCGCGATGCGCTTGATCAGGTTCTCACGGACGGTCTTCTGGCCGAGGTACAGGCCCAGACCATGCTCAGCGTTATCCTCGAACAGGGAGTTGCACCATGCAGGACCATGGCCGCTGTCCTTGTTGACGGTGTACGGAGAGATGGAAGCGGTGCCGCCCCAGATGGAGGAGCAGCCGGTAGCGTTGGAGATGTACATCTTCTCGCCGAACAGCTGGGTGATCAGGCGAGCATAAGAGGTCTCGGCACAGCCTGCGCAGGAGCCAGAGAACTCCAGCAGCGGCTGGTTGAACTGAGAACCGATGACGGTGTCGTCAGCAAACTTGCCGGGCTTCTTGGAGATGTTGGCGACGCAGTAGTCGAAGACTGCCTGCTGGTCGGCCTGGCTCTCCTGAGGAACCATGCTGATGGCCTTGGTGGGGCAGACGGTGACGCACTCGCCGCAGCCCATGCAGTCCAGAGGAGACACAGCCATGACAAACTTGTACTCGTTTGCGGGCTTGTTGTCGCGGCTCTTGGTCTGTGCGGGAGCAGCAGCCAGCTCGTCAGCAGTCAGCTGGAAGGGACGGATGGTTGCGTGAGAGCACACGAATGCGCACTGGTTGC
>OGFK01000375.1_pt1 | contig 41713 bp, 53 predicted proteins | sample 1570931 | NCBI WGS metagenome assembly OGFK01 (sample SAMEA2581935, study PRJEB24529) | metagenome | biome: Human gut stool | place: China | collected 2011
CCTTTTAATTCTAGCCGCAGTAATTGCATGACTGCCTCCTTTCTTAGTATAACCCGATTAAATCATATCTTTAATTATAAGCTATAAGCATACGAAATTCAAAATAATTACAAATACACGCAACATATACAGTTATGTAAATACTATAAGTTAATGTTTGCAACAAAATATAATATTTCAAATCTAATATTTGACGAATATTTGACGAAATAAAAAAGAGGGTAGCAATTACGCTACCCTCTAATACGTTTAGTCTAATTCAATTAATCGGTGTAGTTCGCCGTTTACAAACCACATTTCACACGTTACGTTATCGCCATCTTTTAGAGTGGCCATATATAACCCCTCTTTGTTTGATTGAATGTCTTCTGCGAATTGATGTGTTTTTCCTTCAAATGTAAATACTTGTGCCATAATGTTTTCCCTTCAGTTATAAAGTAATACTTTCCAACTGTCAATTAACAGTTGATTGTTGCAATCCGTGCAACTCGGAGATAGTTAGATCACCATTCCTTCACTGTGTAAAGTGCGCTACCGCCCTCTAAATGTTGTCCGTTGAAATGTGTTAACACTTCAAACTTACCTGCTTGATACCCTATAGTTTCATAGGCTTTATTATCTATCAAAGTAACACCAGCTTTTATCTTGTGTCCTTTGTTTAGATTGATTTTGTACACATCGACTTTCTGTTCATCAGTGTTAGCAACTACTGCGGTTCTATCAGATTTTTCTGTTGCTGCTTTAGGTACATTAGGATTGCTATGTGCAATATCCTGTTTTACCTTTTCTGTAGCAACTTCAACTGTTGGTGCTTCTGTGTAATATGTCGCTATCGGTTGAGTTCTTTCCTTTTTGGAAATAACTTCCTGTGCTTCTGTTTCGGTAACATGAATTGCTTTTGACAATTCTGTAGGTGATTTAGCCTGCTCTTGTGTGAGTACAATAGGTTTTTCTAGTTGCTTTTGTTTGTGATGATATATCAATACACCAACAATAGCGATAAAAACGCATAGGGCAATCGCTATGGCTATTTTATAGTGTTCCTTGATAGTTTGTACCAACTTACTAATTAACATAGCTTACACCTCGTTTAATTCGTTTTGTAGCATTTCTAGCGCCCTAAACTTTTCATCTGCGAAACGTTCATTCAAGTTATCACGCAACGCACTATTATTCCATGCAGTAGTCATACATACATCATAGATACAAGCGATGATGTCATAGTCAAAGCGTTTATCATCAACATAGGATAGATTAGGCAATTCTAAATTCAAAGCCTTTTCCATTAACTTCAATGCATCGTGGAACATATCAACGATATTGCCTACACCATATTGTACAGTTCTACTCCATATAACATCTTTCAATGTGTCTGAATGTTTATCTACATGGAACAGATTGTCTTGCAATAGCTTACACGCTACATCGTAGTATTTAGCTTTGATATAGTCATGTTGCATTTGTGCAAATCCCTGTCTATCAATCGTTCCGAGTTCTTTCCATTGGTCGATAAACTCATCACTATTGATTTCACCGCTATCTACCAAAGCTCTTGCGTAATCAGTGTAAAATCCACCTTGTCGTAGTCCCCAACCTAGAAATTCATCAACGCTACCGCAATTACTAGCTAATTGATATGTGCCGTAGGAAATACCGCCTGCATCATTAACCCCACTTGATACACAAGCAGGGTCGCCGTTACTTTCATATACCGCACTCAAACTCCCTAATTCATTCATTTCTCTAACTCCTTTTTTTCAATAACACTACCCTCATTCATATATTGGGAACGCTTAACACTACCATTAGCACCAATATAACCGCTTAACGCACCGACTATCACACTTGCCAAATCCTTTTGTTCAAGATAAATAGTCATGATTAGTGCAGCGGATAATGCTATCAATGTTACGGTGTCCTCATAGTTAATCTTCATTTAATCGCTTCCTTTACCGATTTGACGAAATCAATCACCTGTTTAAATAGCCCTATCGCACGTTTAAACCACCTCGTTTCTACTAGCTCAAGTTCAATCATATTCTCCACGCACGATGCCAGCTCAATAAATATAGGTATCAAATACAACAACGTGCATAGGAATACATCAACACGGCCCAATACAGGTACTACTACATCAGGCAATGTTAATAGAATGAATGCCAATAAAAAAAGCCACGGATAGGATTTGACTAATTTCTTAGTCATATCCGATCGTAGCTTGCCACTTACTAAAAATCGTTTATGCTTTCCGTTAATTTCTACTGTAGCCCAACCTCTCCATAGGATAGCTAGTATAGTGTTTTTGATTGTAACTTCTCTCTTTGTTGCTAGGTTGTAATTTCTAGCTTCAACCAGCACTCGTAAAACTGTGTCTATAAACACAAGAATAACTGTTGTGAATATAGCCAATGATATGCGTACCGCTTCACTCACGTTAAACACCTCGTTAAATATTGGAATAAAGATTTCTACCACTATTCGTCTCCCTCGTCTCTTTCTGATAACACAAAACTTACGGAAATATATTGTAGATTTCCGTCAAAACTTTTATCTCGTGTTATCCGTGAATTATTACCTATTACAGTAAACGTTGCTTTTACATTGCGTTCTAAATCTACGATTACAGTTACAAACTCCCCTTGATTGTCTGATACATTAAATGTTGCTCTATCACTACCACCACGGCCAACATAAGTGCCAAGAAACAGATCGTAACTCCCTTTTGGCAAAAATAATGTTTTACGTTCTTGAGTTGTACCGCCGTTAAAAACAGGAAAAAACTTATGCGATTCTTGTTGCCCTCTAACTGGCGATGTTAATATCCCGTATTTATTAGTGCCTATTTTTACTAAACCGATACTAATAGCATTAACAACACTTTTGCCTTTCTCCCATAGTGTAGCGTAATATTTTTTACCATCGGCTTTAATTTCTATATTTTTATCGCCTGCTACATTAAGGCTTTCTGTTAAATCAATTCTATCAGTTCCGAGTATCAATTGTTTAGCCATTAACCCCTACCTCTACTGTTCCTTTAGCGCTCCACAACTGCAACTTACTATTCAACGATGTTTGTACTCTTCCCCAGCTACCCCATTTGTTAGCCATAAAAGTACGATGATAAGTTTCACCATTTAATGTGTGCAATGTATGGTCGATTAGTTTACCATCTCCAAAGTTAAATACAATCAACATACCTTGCTTATGTGAACGTGGTGGATTGTTAGCACCGCCATCGAAATTAATTTCATAGCACCCTTGCGTTGTGAGTGTGTTCCAGTCTGTTGCGGTATCTAATTTAGAATATGGGAATCCAAATGAACCTGCATCACCTTTTTTAACAAACACTTCATCGGCTTTAGTTTTGCTATAAATGGCGGTGTCATAATGTTTAGTAGTTAATACTGTACTACTATCAGTGCCGTCATAGTGTTTCAAGGTAGTACCAGTTAAGTATACAGGTACGCTAGGGTCTCCCAATTCCACCGCATCAGCTGTAGATACTTTACCGATACGCACACCATGTCCATCGGTTTTCTTGCCCTCTAACAATACATTGTTGTTAAGCACAATAGAACCGCTTACATTACCGCCTGTGAGTTTCAAATAATCCAGTGTAGCAAGTCGAGCTGTATTGATTGAGTTTTGATAATCTCGGTTTGGATTGCCTACATAAATATCTACTTGATGCCGTTTGCTAGGCTTTTCTGTTAATACAGCAAAATAGAATTTGCCGTTACAGTATGCTATATCTTCAATTTCAGTAGTTCTATTGATTTCGATAATCTGTTTAACTGTGCCAAATGGTGTACATTCTACCAAACTACCGAGCGTTGCACTCATAATACAGCCGTTAAGCATCAATGCACCATTGTTGTTAAAGTCATCGTATTGGTAGTCAATTTGATACGTTTTCATTTTTTTGAAATCATCATTATACAAGTTGACTTCACGTAAGCGTTGTTGACCGCTAATTGGTACGATGCTTACATAAGTTCGTGTAATAGGATCATATCCGATATTAAATACACGTTCGTTCAATGTGATAGTCTTTTCAAATGCCATTGTGTCAGCATTAAATACAGATACGTTATTAGGATTTTTCAAACCATTGGAAAGGTAAATCTTATTTGTGTATTTGTTGTAGCACATAGTATTACAATGGCCCATTTTGTCAGGGTCGCTAAACTTATACGTACCTACAATTTCAAATGTATCTGGATTGAGTTCATATATATTTTGCTTTGTGCCATCGCTATTAATACAAGCTAACACAAACACATTCTTTTTATCATTGTAGGTAAAGCCTTGACATTGATTTACTTCATCGCCATATTGAATGTTTTTCACAAAGGCGATATTAGATGCCCCTTTTAACATTGGTGTTTCAGTAGGATAGAACGGCTTGATGTTATTGTATGAACCCATATCCATAACACTATCAACAGTATTAAATGAAACATGCTCATTTACTTTGTAGATGCCATTAGGGATTAACAATATTTTGTTTTTCAAATTATCGTTAGCACGTTTGAATGCTGCCGTATCATCTGCTACACCATCACCTACCGCCCCAAAGTCTTTAACAGATACGATGCCATATAGGCTATCTTTAGGAATAAACTTTGTATCTGCCTCGGTTTTTGTAATCAAACCACCGCCATTAGGCAAGGCGATTTGCTCTGCTTTACTTGCAGCCGTTTCTGCACGTTTCGCCGCATCAGCTGCCTTAATAGCATTACTTGAGATTGATGTTTGTTTATTATCAATGTCATTTTTTAACGTGCGTGCTTGACTAACCAAATCATTAATATCACGCTTATCAACTGTGGTTTGTCCTGCATATGCTTTTGCATCTGCCACTAGCTTTTCTGCTTTCGTTACATTAGCACTAGATGTATTAAGTGCGGTATTGCTAGTCGCTAGTTTATCATCAACTGTACGGCTTAATTCTGTAATCTCACCGCCTAATGTTTTTATCATTTCTGCATTAGCGTTAATAGTATCACTTTCGGCTTTGATTTTTTCATATGCATTGATAGCATCATTTGCTGCCTTTGTCGATGTATCTACAATTTTCCGTGCAACTGTTGTTGCATCCTCATCACTACCTACACGAATTAATAAGGCTCTGTTCATTTTCTCCTGCATCTCTTGCAAAATCAATGTAACCTTATCTGTCATGTGTTCAATATTTTGGAAAGGATACTCGTCTGGCAAATCTGTGTCTTGAGTGATTGGTGTTCTACGTTCAAGAATAATCTTGTGCGTATTGTCTAATGGATCACCATCAGCAGGATATGTTAATGTTTTGTTTTCTTTATCATAATCGATGTTTCCTATTTGCACGCTTTCAGTGCCATCAGCATCAACAATGATTAAGGCTATATCTTCAACCTTATTGAAATCATATGGCCATATCCATTTCTTATTTGCTCCATCACATTGATAAACTACACTAGGTTTTTTGACTTCTGGTATCATATTTGTTCCCCTTTTCTAATTAAACAGGACTACCCATAATTGAGTAGTCCTTATTTATTAATGTTTATCTTTTTTAGATTTTTTATCTTTCAATCGTCTATCAAACATGATAGCCATAATAACATCTTCTAGTTTTGCATCCGTGTCCGTTAGTGCAAATTTAGCTAATGTCCATAGTCCATCTGTTACAGTATCACTGAACCCTGTAATTCGGTTAGATACTTGTGATAGGCTTCTACCTACATCCATAACACCTTTATTAGGCGATACAATTGCACTGCCTACATCATATAGTTTTTCAACAATTGATGCGGCCATTACTGTATTCCCTTTATTGAATACCTTTTCACCTAGAATGTATTTCATAGCCATGTTGGAAATATCACGCACAATAGGTACACCCATAGTAGCTTGTGATACTAATTCTTCCCCAAAGGATTTCGCCAAATCTTCAGGGCTATCATCATCTCCATTTGTCATGGCTTTGTATACCATCATGCCTAGTGCTTGTGCGGTCAAAGTCCACCATAGCATACGCACGAATTGTCCATAGTTGCCTTGGTCTTTCCGTGCATAGTTACCCTCAGCAATGATATTGTACAAAGTGTTAGCGTAGGAATAGAACGGTACAAATAGTTGAGTGAGTGCATTTCTTGAACGTTGGATGCCTGCACTGTCTTTTGTATCGCCACTACCGAATATATCTCTTACGGCTCTATCGCCAGCACTAATAGCTTCCTGTTCTACAAATTCAGCGGTTAGTCCCTCTTTAGATTGTAGTTCAAGTATTTTTTGGTCATAGGCAAATTTCCATACAGGAATAGATAATGCAAAATCAGTTTCTGTTAACAGTCTAAATCCCATTTGGTTAATATCATCACGGATATTAGCTAATTGTTCAGCCTTATAACCACCAACATTTGTATCACCTATGCGTAAGCCTTTACCCTCAATGGATAGCCCTTGTTTCAAATCCTTATCTAAAGTTTGAACACGTTCCCTCATGAATATAGATTGAGATAATACAAAATCACGTGTTGCGTTGTACTTGGCTGTGCCTACACCATAGAACCCTATACCTGCATCACTAATTGCTTTGAGTGTATTTCCTACACCGATACGATACATAGCAACAGGAATATTTAACGCATTTTGTAACGCTACCGATACACGGCCAGCCATAACTGCGGTAGAGGTATTTTTCTTGAGTGTCATTACCAATCTGCCCCATGCATCAAGTTTCGCCGCTTCATCTTTCCAGTTATCTCTAACCCATGTTCGTAAGAATTGGTAGGTTTCCATACCAAATTTATCAACGATATATTCTTGGAAACGGCTATTACCAACTAGCTTATTTACATCCGTTACCGCTTTACGCATGGTTACATGGTTGATAGCTTCCATGATAGCGTTAGGGATTACGTCAAAATCAAGCATTAAAGATTTACCTTTAACTACATCTAAACGTGATTTAGTAGCACCCATACCAGTACCGAATATCGCATTACTAGCAATCATCGTTTTAGCAATATCCTCTGTTTCAAAGTCGGATACTTTAGCACTTACTTTAGGATTGTACACAATAGGGAAATACTGACCTTGTATTTCTCTACCGCCAATTGTGAATGTAATACCTTTTTCTTTCTTCAAAGGATTACCATACAATTCCTCTTGTACCTTACTACGCTCTTCGTAGAATGAATTGATATGTTCCCATGTGCGGATGACAAATTCCCAGTCCTTATCGGTCATGTATTCTTGGAACGCTCGTTCCATTTCTACTTCATTACTTTGGATAGTTTCCAATGCACGTTGTCTATTCTTTTCTGTTCCCCAGTTTAATGCAAGCATGATGATTTGTTCTTTGGTAACGTTGCGTAATTCGCCTACGCTATAAAGATGATCATTACGAACATCAAATAGTTGTTTCTTGGAATATACCGCTTTTACATCTCTGGCCAATCTATACATAGATTTTTCCTTGTACTCGTTAAATTTCTGAGTAGCTTTATTAATTGGCTCGTAAATATATCTAACTGCAGGGCCATTCTTTCCACCATCCAATCTGCGTAAGAATGTTTCGGCTTTCAACAATGATAAGTTAAAGTTATTCAATGTGTTAGACAATGCATCTGCACGGCTGCGGTTGTTTAACTCATTGAATACATTCCCATTATCTCTACCAAATGTTTCGGATGCTTTATCAATGATTTGGAATATAGCGTCATCAATTGTAACATTATTCCCCTTTTCATCGATTAGTGTGCTTCCTTCATATTGAGTTCTACCGCTCTTGTACATACCTGTCATGAGTTCCTCTAACTGTTCGAGTTCGCTCATTTTTAGCGTGCTAAACATTCTAGGTGATTTAGCATCGAACATTTCGTATATCCATGGTTCGAGTTGTACAGTCGCTTCTTTATCACCCATGATGTCAGCATCTGCATCTAATGCTTTAATCACTGCCATCATATCAAAACCGTTAACAGGCTTTAAGCCATCATACTTAGTCAATCCCATTTGATATGCCATGTGGGTATAGAAATAACGCATATTAGGTTCAATCATGATAGGATTTTGACTGCGTGTCATTCTGCCTAGTTGGTCTAATAGTTTAGTGCGTAGTTTCTTAATAGCTTTTGAATTTTCAAACGCTACTCTTGCTCTTGCTTGGTTTAGCATTTGAGATTGTTTAGCGTGTAACGCTTCATCTACTTTACCAGTTGCCAATGCACTATCTGCTTTCTTACCATCTCTAACGGCTTGATTTTGGTATTTCTTGTACTGGCTAGCTTGAGATAATGTCAAATCGCCTAACTCTCTTTTAGCACGTTCCATATATTTCGGAATAGTACCAAATCCACTATCACGAATTGCACGAACCGCATTAATACGCTCTTGCAACGCATCCCTTAGCTTTTCAATTCGCTCTTCATTAGATAATACTTTATTATCCATGCGTTCTTGCATGCGCTCTTGCAAGCGTTCTTTTTGCTCTAGCACTTTATCAAGTCTATTCGTGATCGCTGTTAAGCGTTTAGATAATTCGTTATTTTTATCTTTCAAATCAAGTTCACGTTCTCTAGCTTGTTCTTGTATTTGCTCCTGTTGTGCTTTTAGGTTATCGATTTCATCATTGGCTTTATCTAATTCTTTTGAAACACTTCCTAACTCTTTATCAACTTTGGCTTTATCTTTTCGCAATGCTTGTTCTGTTGTGAGTTCTTTTTCAATCGGTGCTAGTTCTGCATCTAGGTTTTCACTATTTACATCTAGTTTTTGCAACTTATCCAATAATACCCAGTTTTTAGCTAGTTCCTTATTGGTATGTGCCTTAATCAAGCGTGCTTCCTCTTGAGTAAGTTCCATTTGTCCTTGATTGGATAGTAACATTTCTTCGGCTATTTCTTGGTTAGATTTGCCTGCGTTTGGATCATTAACAAACTCATTTCTAGCGTTTTCCATTTCCTGTGCTACTGCTTCATCGTAAGTACTGCCAGCTTCCTCACGTTCCGCCTTTTCTAACCCCTCAATAGTTCTATATTGAGTATTTTCCAATGCACCATCACCCAAGGCCATGTATCGTTGATGTTCTTTATAGATAGGATATTCTTCGATTAAACGCTTTTCGATTTCAACTTGTACATCGTTTTTCACATCTTCCCATTCTTTAATAGGTCGATTGTCTAACTCTTTCATGTACTTACGCATTACACGTTCTTTTGCTTTTTCTTTAATATCAGCAATGTATCCTTGCACTCGTGCTTGTTCGCTTTCACTCAACTGTTGATACAATTTTGTATTTTCAAATTGTTCTAATGCTTGCTCGTGTGCGTAGTTTTCAATGTCATCTTGCGTAGCTATCATGCGTGCCATTATATCTTTAATGTCAGATGGTACTTCACCGCCTAAACGTTGTACGCTACGATAAATACGAGTTAACCATTTAGAGAATTGACGGAATACTCGTTGTAGTCCTTTTGTTGGTGCTTCACCACTTCGCAAGTAGCGTTCCCAACCTCGTGCGAATTTCTCATGTGCTTTGGTATTATCTACGTTTTCGCCATCAACCCAACCGCTCCACTCTTTGAGTGTGTTCCAATCATCAAGTAATTGTTTAGGTGCATTGTCCATTGATGCTAGTTTTTGAATGTCATCAAAGAACACATGGCCCATTTCATGTAAGAATGTACTTCTATCTGCGGTTTTGAAAATATTGATAATACGTTCACCATCGCTCATGATTTCGGTCATACCATTAACGGATTGATTGTACTTTTCAATGATTTTGATTGCCTTGTCATCGAATACCACATAGCATCGTCCGTCTGTATATCCATCATATGTAATACCCTTAACACCAGTTGAATTTAAAAATTCAGATGCACCTTTATCACCGCCAAATGCTTTTGACAATGCAACATAAACATCTCTTCCTGTATATGGTGTTTTTGTAAATGTATCACCAATACTTTCCAAGATTTTATCTTCTTTTATTTTTTCTTTTGCACCCTCAACTTCTTTCTCTTTTTCTAGTGCCAATAACTTTTCATTAATTTCACCTATTAGCTTTTTAGCCATTTCAAATGTATTATCCGCTTTCAACTCGTCAAAGTTATATCCGTACTCAGCAGCAGCTTCTCTAGCGATTTTTTCTTTTATCTTATTTACATTGCTTGTTAAAGCATCAGCTATATAATCCCTGTCTTGTTTTATACTCTGTATTTTTCCTAGTAATTTTTTATACTCTTGATTGGTGGTATAGGACGGATGCTCTTTATAGTAATCTAATAAAGCTTTTCGCTTATCGATTTCTAAATCATTAACGGCTGATACTATCTTGTTGATAATATCTTTATTTTGCTCTTTGAAATATTTGTCTTCATCAAGCATTGTATCTATATTAGGGATATCTACTTTAAATAACTTACCACCCTTTACTCCGCTAGCATCGTTTTTTCTTAATATATCAATTGCCTTTTTTGCTTCGTTTCGATATTTATCACGATATCTGTTTTTATCTAAGCCTTTCTGTAATGATTCTATTGCTTTTTCTTTAGTCCCATGTTCTTCCAATTCGTCAAAAACATAACCTAATGCACTACCATACTCGACTTTTTTTTCCCCGTTTGTCCAATCCCCTTCGTTATCTGTAGTCCATTTTTCTCCATTTAATATAACAAAAGAGCCTTTAGCTCCTAAAACATCTTTATACGCTACAGATACTTTCTTATTTTTAGCAAAATATAAGCCCCAACCATGTACTTGATTTCCCTCACCAGTACCAATAGCACCTAAATCAAATGTGTCAAAGTCATACGGCGAACCATGCCATGCGGATTGATAATATTGATAATTATGTTGTTTTCGGAGATTGTCTAAATCATTTTCGTTTGGTATACTATTAATAAATGAACGACTTAGTTTAATCCCCCCAAGCCATGGTGGCTGGTTTTTTGGATTATTACTAAGTCGTTCTTTGTTTATATATATTAAATCCCCACCCAATAACAAATCATAATACGCTATATTGGTATTTCTAGCATAATAAGATTGTACAACATGATAATCACCTCTATCATTGTATTTGTTCAATAATATTGGCATCATTATAGGCTTTCCGTTTAAACCAATTACTTCAGTTATAATGATAATTTTTTTGCCATTATCTGCACTAAATATTGCAGATGGATTTGCAATGGTATTAGGTAACTGTTTCAACATATCAATGGAAACTGTATCATTATGTCCAGATAAAATTCTTTTACCGTTAGAATCAAATACAGGTGAACGCAATATTTTATGCAAAACACCGCCTGTAATTTTGATTTTTTTTAAGTCAAGATTAATCAACTTAAAGACTAATGGTGAATCCATTATATCTATTGTTTTTTTACTTCCTATATTATTAGCATTATCTACATTGTTAGCCCAATCACTTAATACTTTATCAAGTTTGCTTTCCCATACTGCTTTTGTATTTTGATTATAACCTTTTTGATTATCTAAAACTGCATCCATGTTGATACGAACGCTATCACGCAAATAATCCATAGCGGTATAACCACCACGGCCCATTTGTCGCATATATTGTGCCATTACATCAGCATGTTGTGCCATCAACAACGCATTAGCTTTTGCCGTTTCACGTTGTTTTCTATCGGTACTTTCACCAATTGCTTTAACTACTTTGTTATATACATCATAGCCACTCTTGGATAATTGCATTCGTAGTGCTATATCATTATCTGCCAATGTAAAAATCTTATCATGCAAGCGTTCAAGGCTTTCAATTTGTTGTAGCGTATGCTCCATATCAGCATGATGGATATTGCTTTGGTTAAGTGCTTCAACATTATCAGCAAATGCAGTTTGTGCTTTTGCTACGCTTGAATGAAATGCTGCACGTCTACGTTCTGCATTCGTGCGTGGTGCTTTACCGCCATTGTTAGACTTGTAATCAGTCAGCCATTGTGGCTCTACACCACTTGCCGTAGCTTCTTTAATATCATTGTCCATGTTGTCAAAGTCGCTTGCATAGTTTTCTCGATACTCTTGCACTAGGTTTTTATACAAATTGTTGTACGCTTGTTTAACCTGCGTAGGATTAGAGAATACTTGGTCTAGTACTTCGCGATCTACATCGCTTGCATCTTCAAATTCATCACGGATAATGCTTTCTTTAACTCGTGCTGCTTTCTTTTCTGTTTCATCAACTAGGTTATTATTAAATGCTTCCACTTCCGCTTTTGCACGTTCTAGCGTTTTCATGCTCATACCGCCACGAGTAAAGTATGTACTTTCTTCTAGCGCCTTTACAGTTTCTTCCGTCAAGCCACCGCTTAATTGTGCGTACTTCCCAATTGGTACAGGAATATCTGCGTTAGCTTCAATACTCTTAGATACTTCCTCTTGCGTTACCAAGCCACTATCAATCATATTCTTAATGGCTTGTTGCCCCTCTTCTGTTTCTGCCATTTCGTTGACATTTACATATGCAGTAGATACACCTACATTATCGCCCTGTGCTTGTACAATCTTTCCGTACAGTTCAGGGTTTTCTTTTGCCATTTTGTTTGACGATGCATCTTGTTTCAATGCTTGCATAATAGCAGTACCATTTCGATTTTGCTCGGCCATGATTGCATGTTGTTGTTCTTCAGGTGTTAGCTTTTGAAATTCATGGAATGCTTTCATGGTGTGAATACCACTAACACCGCCACCAATTGCACCTAAACCAATAACGGCTGGTAGTGCTTGTAGCATTGCACCGCCTGCACCTACTGCCATATCACCTATGGAATATACTCCCTCTTGGTCATTATCATTGCGGTATAGGTTATGTTGGAATTTCTCGTTAATGTCTTGCAAGCCCTCTTCGACTAATTCAGAACCGCCAGCTTTAACATTAGCTTTCATCATTTGTGCAATTGTTGTACCAATACCACGGCTAAATGTTTGTGCTGTATCGCTTGTAGCATTTTGTATAGCTTTAGCCATGGTAGATTTAGGTGCAACAGATGATAAGGCTTTACCAAACACTTTAAATGATGCAAATTCTATACCTGCATCAACTGCAGCAAATGACATTGCGTATTTTCTAGCTTCATCATCTGTATATACTCTGTTACCTTGTGCATCTCGTTTATTGATGAGTTCAATGTATTTTGTGCCAAATGACATTTGGTACATCTGCTCACCCATACCAACTTGAACACCTGTGCTTAAACCAGTTAATGCACCCGGAATAGCACCCTCACCACCAGCCCATGCGGTAGCTACTGCACCTGTTGCAGCACCTAGTGCCATCCCCTCAGCAGCACGATTAGACCCCATAATAGCTTGCGCCGCCATCATATAGCCTTGACTAGCAGTAGCGCCTACTACTTGTTGTAACACATCTGTTCCATCTGTTTGTCTGTATTGCTTTAAGTTCGATTGTAAGCGCTCCATCTCTTTTGTTAAATCTTCGATTTCAGATTTATCAGTAGTTTGAGATAGCTTCCAACCAACTTGCCCTAATTTAATCTGATCATTCATCGACCAAATACCTTGTTGCACCGCATCAAATACACCTCGTGTATTATTAATTGCTTCAAGGTTTTGTAACGTAGTAATCGCTTCTGCTGAGTTTTTATAATTAACCTTTTCAAGTTCCGGATACATTTCACGCACTTCTTGAATAGTTCTACCACGTTCAATTTGTGCTGCAGCTGCTTCTGCTCGTCTGATGCCCTCTTGTCCACTAGCCATGATGAGGTCAGCACTAATACCTAGTTTTTCACCACTATCAATTGCTGATTGCGCCCAGTCTGCTTTATTCCACAAATAGATTTGCTCAGCACGATGCATTGCCGGTTGTAATATTTCACTAGCTTTATTTACAAAGTTTTCGCTTTGTTGCGGTGTAACATCTGTTTGCGCCAATGCGTTCATTGCATCCACATCAACTGTTGCCGTGCTAGGGTCTTTTGTTACCCATGCACCTACACTATTTGCCGCATTACTGATAGCTTTACCATATGAATTATCTGTTGTTTCTTGTTGTACTGCGCCATCAAACGTAGTATGCGCCTTTGATTTTATCGCAAATGTTCCGTTTGTCGCTTGTTCCGGTGTAATTATATAATCACTCATTATTGTCCTAACCTTTCAGCTAATTCTTCCGGTGTTATCGTGTGTTCTTGACCGCTACTATCTTTATATACATAATATGGCTCACCATCATCACCAGTAGTATTGTATAAGCCGTACATACCATTAGCTGCTAATTGTGCGTTGGTATATGTAACGGCTGCACCTTTACCACCAAAGAAATTAGACATTCTACCTGCACCCCAAAACTCACCTGTTTTAGTAGATGCTATGGCTTGTTGAGATACTGCATCAGCCCCCCATTCTGCCATTTGTGCAGGTGATGGGTCAGTGCCATATTTATTTCTGTATTCTTGTACTTTAGGATATACTGCGGTTGCCACACCTTGATACTCAACCCCATCAATCTTTCTGCCCGCTATACTTTCGATTGTGCTTTTCATACCTTTCATATTAGGTGCAAAATCGCCAGTACCATTAGCATATGATGCGTAATAATCATCAATTTGTTTCAATTGAACAGGTGTGAAATACACTCCCATTTCACCAAGAAAATTTGTTAATTCGCCTTGCGATTTGAATTGTCCATTAGCAATTGCAGCCTTAACACCAAGCACATTATTTTCTTTTGCTTTCATTGCATTTTGTGCTGCTTTATTTACGCTCAACTGCATTCTATTTAGATTATCCTGTTCCGCTCTAGCGTATTCAGAATGTGTTGCTGCGTAGTCCTGTTTAACTTTTAGTACATCAGCTTCTGTACCACCATTAGCTACAACTGCTGCTACTTTTTCTGCAACTTCTGCACGTTGATTTTCAACTGTTTGTGCTTCTTTTCTACGTAGGTTTTGAATACGTGTAGCTACATTACGTTGAATTAATTCTTTACGTTGTTGCGCTTGTGCAGCCGTTTCCTCTTGTGGTTGTCCGCCTTTAAACAGTCTAGCTTTAACCTCTTGCATATATTGTCTGATACTAGGTTCATCGCCATTGCCCTGTGGTGCATCCCATGAGTAATGGTTGCCATTCCCATCAATCGCATCCGGTGCGCCATCTTTCCAACGTTGCCCATTTGCAGGGCCAGCATACCATGCAACGAACGCACCCTCTACACCATATTTCTGTGCATATTCACCCAGTTTAAATGCAGCTACTTTCTTTTGTGCTTCTGGGTCTGACATATCAGCACCCGGTATACCTGCTTGTGCGCTCCATTCTGGCCAGTTATCCGGTAAGATTTGGAACAAACCATATGCGCCTGTACGTGCATTCACCGCACCAGCATCTCCACCGCTTTCTTGCCCCATAACCGCTGCCTTTAGGTTTTCGACTGTTGGCTCACCCATAGCACCTGCAACTTTACCAAACCCTTTATCAAAAAGCGCTTTAGTAACTTTATCAAGCAAGTTAGGATCATGAGGGTCAAATTGTCCGATTGCTTCATCGATTGCTGCATCATCAGATGTAGCCAATACAACGGATGCTTTCTTGACCTTTTGTCTGTATCCCATAATTTTATCTTCATCAATTAATCCGGATGATGCAGCTGCATTAATCATTTTATTTGCGCCATCTAAATCATCATCAGATATTTTCTTTTCAATCATGGTAACTGCGGTGTTCTGTTGCGCTTTTTTAACTTGTACATCTATTGTGTTTTCGTCATACCCTAGATTGGTTAACTGTGCTTTGATACTACCGCTCAATTGTTGCATGGTTTGTTCAAATGCATCAGGACTACCATTTACAACACCATTGTTAGCGATACTTTGTACATTCAAATCAAGCGCCTTTAATGCACTATCCTCGTACTGACCTCTAACATATTTATTGATATTGTTAATTGTATTTGTCTTATCAGTATCAACAATTTTGTTGAAAGCATTAATACTATCTTTTAACTTGAAATTGTATTTATCAGCGATTTGTTTATTCAATTCCTGTACTTTGAGTTGATAATCAACAGGGATGCTTAATGCATTTTCGCCTTTTCTATTCATAGCGCCGTTATCAGGGTTATACATCCAATCGTTCATAGCAGCGTTAAATTCGTTTGTAGCATTAACTACATCAGTCATTTCTTTTTGCTTTTGAATTTGTAACATTGTATTTCCCAAATCACCAACCGCTTTTGAAAGGTTACTTAGTCCTTGTTGGTCTACACCATATGCAGCAGCATTAGCAGTATTGGCAACATTACCATTAACTGTATTTAGTTTTTGTTCACCCTCATAACTGACTAGCTTCATCTGTATCTCCTAACTTTACGAACAGTTACAATAGATCCAGGCCCTACACCTTGTTGCATTCTTAAATCATCGCCTTGTTTCAAACCTGTAATAGCATCATAATCTGTATCACCACCATATACAGTTTGATATTTAGATTTACCAACTTTACCATTGCCTGCGTATTGTTGTTTCAATCCGTACATGCTAGATGCACCACTCAAGATAGTACTAAGCATTTGCAATCGCCCTTGCGTTTTCGCATTAGATGCAGCTGCTCTTGCACTACTAGCTTCATTGCGATAATTAACCCCATTAAGATATTCATTGTAGATACTGTTATTCTTGTTAGTTTCCCAATTGTTAATATCCTTGTTGTATTCATCATAGCTACTAGCCATTAATTGTAATGGTGTACCACTCATGGATAACCCTGTAGCGCCTGCTTCCGCCGTATTCTGACCTGCAATTAACCGCATTTTATTGTCCATCTTATCACGCTCTTGTAGTGCTTGATTGGCAATATCCTGTTGTTTCCTATCAGAAATACGAGCGTTAGCTTCCGCTGCTTGTGCCTGTGCATTGTACATAGCAGTCTGTGCTTTTGTTTGTTGGTGTTGCCCCCATAATTGAGTAACCAATTGACCTGCCATCAATGCAATAGGATTACACATTCGCATCCCCCTTTCTCAATGTAAATAGTTCCATTCCGTTGTGTTTAATATCAGAATGAATAACCGCCCCTAGTGATGTAAGCCATCTTTTGGAGCGGTTGTTTTTCTTATGTATGAAATTGAATAAACATTCATGAGTGGATAGCCACTCTTTTATGATTGCGTTACTCCTCTTTAGAAATTCCTTTTGTAATTTTAAATTAGTATCTAGTATCTTATTCCCTAGGAAATAAATACAGTACATTCCGTTGATTGGCTTTTTTGAAATACCATATACGGCTATTGGTACATCATTCTCAATTACAATGTGGTTTTCATAGTCATTACTGCATATATCTCTCACAAAATCATTTTTTCCATAATTTGGAAAATTTTGGTTCGCTATATTGACCTCTAAGGTGTCTATAGCTCGTAAGTTGATATATAAGTCATGAATTAATGAAGTGTGCCTTACAGGGCAAATATCAAAGTCCTGTAACATTTGGAAAACCACCACCTATTTCTATTTCTCTTGTTACGCTCAAAAGGTTAAATGGATAAGGTTTTTCATGCAAAATACATACAGATGCATCCGTTGAGTACACTCCATCGAATTTTGGCAATATACATACCTTATCGCCACTATATAACTTGAGTGGCGGTAATGAAATATCATCCATATGGTTGAAGTTTCTTCCGATTTTGCCACCGAATGAATTTAAGATGTTCATCGATAATCTACTCATCGTTAATTGTCTACCTTGCAACGTACCATCTTGTATTTGCATTTCAATACTTGGAATACGTAATCGTGTAGTGTAGTTAATACCAACGGCTACACTTTGTGCTTTACCATCGATATTGATAATTGCCGTAGGTGGTACTTCCTTAATTGGCCGTTCTCTACCATCAACCACAATTTGCACATCCTCACCAATCAGATGAGGTACTGTGATAGTACTGATATTCTCTGTGCTGGTTTGTCTGATATAGCAATCCATATACACGTTGTTATTATCAGCGTTATACATCGGCTCAAATCGTTCTATACACATCACTGTACCGCTTTTGAAATCACGCTCAACGATTACATACAAACTGTCTTGTTCGCCCTCAGCTACACTCTCAGCGTATTTGTATTTGCCCTTTGTGGTGAAGTGCGACCATGCATACACCTTTTGCTCAGGAATGTAAGTTAGACAATCGATATTGCCATCATCTGTTACGTAGTAAACAATACTATCTGGATCTTGGGCATATGCACTCGTAATAAAGTTACGATACTTTGTCAGATGCTTAACGAATAGAGTTAAGTCGGCCCCTGTGTAGTTATCGCTTTCATAGGAATATCCTAAATCACGCACTACGCACCCTCTAGCTTGCACATACACACATCTATTACCTATGTATTGTGGCTCACATTCAGATGCGCCACGTTGTGTTTGTGTGCGTAGATTACAATTAGTCGGTGTGATTGTTTTTGAACCATCGATAATCCATTCATTACCGCTAGTCAAAATCAATAAGTCATTAGCTGGTATCAAATGTCGAATGTCATACATTTTACGATTAATAACAGGTAGCGTGATTGCACTATCATCTGTAATCGTTCCGCCTACCTTTTCTACACCAAAGTTGGAATAATCACCTGTGCGACTAAACCATATGTAGTTAGGATATTGAGTGCTAGACGCTAGGATAAATCTGTCTTGGTAAAACGTACATACACGAGGATAACCAAGGCCTTTGCCCCATTGTCCAAATCTAAATTTAGATGTAGCTTCATTTTCCACAACGCTATTCAATACATTTACTTTAACATGCTTACTATCAACAAATTCTTTAATCTCAATTACACCATAGTTAGAATGTGGCAAGAATGATAGGTCTACATTAACACTGCCACCTTTTAAATCAGATACAACTTTTAACATTGCACTAGGCGATACCTTGCCTGTATCCGTTACATTGTAATCGTTGTTAGATGTGTACACTCGGTAATCTTTCCATGTAGTGCCATTGTCATTACTGATTTGAATTTTTACAGTGCCATTCCATGTGCCATGCGATGTGAATTTCCACGATAAATCCTCATCACTACTGAATTGTTCTACATCGTAATTGATGTTATTGTAATCTTCGCCGACTGGTCTGTTATATCCGCCGTGTCTTTCACGTGTAACATATTCAGTACGTTGTATTACTTCGCCAGTTTTGCTTGTAGTTACTGCTTTAACAAAATGTTCAATTTGCATGACTGAACCAACCATATCAGCATTGAATATATCCTTTGTGGCGGTTAAGGTATCGCCATTCAAGATTACAGTACTTTCTTTGTCTATGTTGACTTCTCCGTATGGTTGCTCTGACAACTTGTATGTATCAAATCGCCAGTCTGTATCACTATATCGTGATAGCGTTTTAACTGGATACTTACCACTACAAATAAACATTACATCACCACTTTGGATACAGTTCAATTTATCGACTACATCGCTTTCAAATGGTGTCTGTAGTTCAATACCTGTATAAATACCATTTCGCCATACTCGGATATATCGCTCACCAATTTCGAGCAAGAATGATTTATTCTTTTCTGCCGTAAATTCAAATAGCCGTGTAGACTTATCCTTGTTTTTAACTTGCCCTATATATTCCGAACCTTGCCGTCTAGCTACTGCGCCGTAAGGTCTAATGACTGCATTTTCTGCTAATAGCAACGCGCTTTTAAACTGATCTAAGTCAAACCGCCTAGATACATCAGGCGAAATCTCACCAGTTGTAAATGCAAGTTGTGATATATACATTGGTTTCATGATTACCAACTCCTTGCTTTTACATAGTTAGAAATATATGGCATATCTTGCCTACGTTCTTTAGCACTCAATGATTTTGCCTCTTGTGTTGCTGCTTGATACAACTTGTAACATTGGTCGAACAATCCGCTATTGCCAGTTAATGGCATGGCTAGTTCTGCCCCCATTTTAGACTTTAAGGCCTGTACGAATACAGGACTGAATACATCTATATCTTGCACATCGTACACGTAATCGATGTACGCAAGCGGTACATCACTCACGATATATTTTGTGTTATTGTCAAAGGTAAATACATCATATTCCTTTTGGCTTTCCGCTTTAAATCGTTCCCCTTTAGGAATAACCCCAAGGATACGGATGCACTTTTCAGGATACGCATATACAAATTCATAGCCAGCTAGTTTATGCTCAGATAGTACGCACTCTTCACGTTTACGTGCAAAATTCCATTCATATTGAGATAGTAGCATTTTGCGTGTTGCATCATAGTGCAATCTACATTGTCTAGCCGTTTCTGTTTCTTCATCAAGGCCGTATATCCTACCGCCATTGATAAGACTAAGAGCCATATTACAAATATCAGTAGGTGTCATATTGCCCCCTTTAGTAAAAAAGAGGGATGCATACGCACCCCTCTTAAATTGTTATTCTTCTGTTTTTTTACCTCTATTTGGCTTTTTAACAGGTTCTTCATCTTCTTTTACGATGCCGTCAAACACTTCTTCACCAAACTGTTCGATGATTTCATCAGTTACGTCAATTTCTGTACCTTCTTCTACCACACCATATTCACATAGATAGATTTTCTTTTTAGTTGTTACTAACATGCCTACACCCCCTTAAATCATATCCACATCAAACACTAAGAATGCGGAAATAGTACCACCTGTCATGTTGTTAGCGTTAACCTTGATATATTGTTTAGCGCCTTTGCCTAAACGTGTTACAACTTCTGTACCAGCTTTCGCATTAGCAGGTAAAGTAATGCCATGTAACAACACCGCGCTTTCCATATTTTCTTTATTGGATGTATACACATTGAATAGTGGTGTGCCTGTTACATCTTTGTCGATGCGAATCACGAGCCATGGTGCATTATACGCATCGCCGTCACCGTTATATACTGCAGGTGAGGATGTATTGGATGTGATGGCTTGTTTGTTGTAAAAAATATTCTCTTTATCTAATAGCATATATCGTTACCTCCTAATTATTTAACTTGTTCTTCGCCAATGATTAATGCATCAGTTCGTCTAACTGGTGTACCGTTAAAATCAACAGTGATTTTGCCTGGTTCTGCACCTGCTGCAGTTTGGTATTTGTGGCCCTCGTTGAGTTGTTTACGCAAATAACCACGAACAGTTTTGTTCATATACCATACCGCACGACCCATACCTAAGTTAGGGATTTTTTCTTCCGCATCAATCATTAAGTTGATAAGGTCTGCACCAGTAGCAGCGTTTTTAGTCAATTTAGTTACATCGATATTGCAGATACGAACCACATATCTCCAATCACGAACGGTTAAACCATTCTTCCATTGGTAGTGTGTTTGATATGCTTTGTATTTTTTACCATCGTTAGTAGTTACATCAACTACGCCATCATTATCCCATTTGAAACCAGCTTTAGAGCCTTTAGGATAAATACCATGTGCTGTATTAGGGCCCCATACTACTAACCAAATAGATGTTAAGTTAGCACCTGTACCACCAGCATCGATAATATTTTCACCGCTCTTAGCGGTTTTATCAGAATACCGTGGTGTAAAGCCTACGAATTTTTCAGGCATAGCCTTAGAGCCATAGAATAGCGTAGTTGCCATTTCTTGGTTCATAGATTCTAAGAAAGCACGATCTTCTTGTAAGCGAAATTCTTTTGCGTTATTAGAAATATCTGCTAAATCACGGTCTACTACAGCATAAGCTTCTAGCATACCGCAAGTATCAGTTGCTTGTGCAGTTGTAGATTTGCTTGGTTCTACACCGTCATTAAATACACGCCAAGCAACCTTAGGTAAACCAGTACGAACGGTGGAGATATTCCCTGTAGGTAAGTTACCTTCAAGCATTGTCATATCTGTTAACACTTCATTCGTCTGTTCCATAAGTTCAACGATATTGCCAAGTGTTCCATCACCCTCCATGCGTTTTGTAACATCTAAAATTGTTGGATTCATTACTCCGATTGCCATATATTAATCTCCTTTACATGTCTTTATAAATAGCATTCGCTAAATCTTTTTCTGTTGTAATTTGATTTGCAGGGCTTCCATTCCCTGCGTTGTTATCTTCGCTTGCCATATTAGCGATATGTTTGAATAATTGAATCATTTCTACACGATTACCTAAGCCGTTTTCAGCTAGGATTTCACGGATATTAGGGATTGTTTTTTCTACTGACTCTATACCAGCGGCCGCTTTACTTACAGTAGCGTCAAATTCATTACCTAATACCTTCTTAGCGTTTTCTGCATACCCATCGTATTGCGCCTTTAGTGCCTCTTGCTTTTGTGTTTCATAAGCACTCACGATGTCCGTTGCGTATTTGTTGCCAAACTTCGCTAGTTCCACCGCTTGCTCTTGCGTAGCACCTACACCATTCAGCATTTTAGAAAACTCATCTGCGATGGTTTGGTCGACTTCGCCACCCTCGAATGCAGTTGAGAAATCATATACAGTAGGTTCTGCAGGTTGGTCGGTGTTAGTATCACCGCCACCGCCTAAAATCGTACTTTGTTGGTCTTGTGTGTTCGTGTCTTGTGGTGTACCACCATTTGCACTATCCGTGTTATTGTTTGTGCCTTGTTCTAAATTTTCATCCATGGTTACTCACCTTTCTTTAATTCGTTTTCTTCAAGCGTTTTAAAATATTTCTGCATCTGAATATTTTCCAATTGCGCTAGATGGTATTTCTTAACACCCTCTACACCATCACCAATCTTTCCTAAATCGTTTTGTAACAAAATAGCAACAGCCCTCATTCCCTCGTTATAGAATGTTGTACTGTTGCCTGTGAAAGATTGGCTATTCAGTTTTGCCCTATCTAATATGCGATAAAAAAACCACCTACCGAGTTCAGTGCTCAGTACGTGGTTCAACGCTTCAATGTCGCGTTCACGCATATAATCTCTTTTTTGTTTCATCTAATATTCCATTCCCATTAACTGCTGCATTACAGGGTTTCCATCATTCGCTGCATCGGTTGCTTGTTTAGCTGCACTAGCCATTTGAGGTGCTAATTGTGCCATTTGTAATGCTTGTGCTTGTTCCTCTTGTTCTTGTTGTGCCTGTTGTTGTTCTTCCATCTTAGCTTGATATTCATCATTCGATACAATTACTTTTGCAGGTACACCGAGGTTAACACCATAATAATCCGCTGCTTCTTCAAAATTGAATTTTTGTAGAATATTAGGATTGCCCTGTGCTAATGACATAAGGAACGCAAAATACTGTTCGATTGATGTTAATGAAGATACTTTCTGAGCCTGTGCCAATGGTGAAATGTACTCTATTTTCACATCTTGGCCGTTTAACTCTTCCGCTAGTACTTCATCAATTGGCGGAAACACACCTGCACGATCTAATATCGCATAGGTACGTTCGATAATCGGATTAAGAAATTCAGATAGTAGCCGTTCCACTACAGGCCCTAATTGTTGTAACTTCTCTTGCGTGCGTTCCATGACTTCCCTTGCCGTCATTTGTCCATTGTCCATGTTATCAAGCATCAGGAATAAGTCAGCACTATATGCACGCTTGATACTGTCTTTAACTTCGATGATTTGTTGCATAATCCAATCAAGATTGATACCTACATTAAAGATAGGTTCAACTTTACCGCCTGTATCAACTTCGGTTATACCACCAGGAAATAGCGATACACTACCAATCACATCGGATGTTACGGCCATTGGTGGTTTCACTCCTAACTCAATAGCGGTTAGTCTATCTAGTTCCAACTTCTGCAGCATCATCGCATCAGATTGTGCAAACCATGCACTACCTTTACCATAGCCATTTAGATCATGTGTTGTGTGCCGTGCAATCGGAATAGGCCATTCTTCATAGCCACTATGTCGCAAGATTTCATCGTCTCTACTCCCCTCAACCCAGTAAATAGAGGAGTAAGGCATGTTCTTATTACCCAGCTTTCCGTTGCGGTCTTTGTTTTCACATACTAGCCAACAAACAGTATATGTAGATGCATTACCCTTGCCGTCATCGTATGCATTTTTAATCTTTTCAGTGCAGTTCTCGTATCCAAACTCTTCCACGAGTTGGTCGCAAGTCATGTTATACTTTCGCCCAAACGTGTTAACTTCACCATTAGCATTACATTCTAATGCGTAAGTACCGATTGGATACGATGTGAAACGCACACCAACTTTACCATCAGGCATGATAGACATAGGCGCTTGTCCGAATGGTAGTTCCATATAGACTTGGTGAACCACATTGTAGAAGTTGGATTTTGCAAATACTGCATACAATATTTCTTCACGTTCATCTAATACTTTTGCTACATCACTATTCGCTGCCATGTCCGTATTCTCCATGGTTAGCTTAAACCACTTTCTACTAGGCGGTGTCATTCCACTCATTACACCACTGGCAAATATCTGGCAACTTTCCCATGCAATACCAGTAAGGATTTTATCGGTATACAACTTTGATTGGTCTTGCTCACCATCAAATACACCAAGAAATGGTAGTTGATAATCTCTAATCATTTTCCATTTATCAACGTACTTTTGACGATTGGTGAACATCTGATTGAATTTAGCTTTTATTTTCTTGTAGTCTTTTGGTTTGGTTACAGGCTTTTCTGTAGGTTGCCTTGCTAGGCTAGATAAGATAGTACTCATATTAACCGCCTAATGTTGTTTTGCCTGTAGCTTGGCTCAATGCACTAGCCAAGATGGTGCTATCATAACCAGTTTTCTTACGCTTTTTATCAGTGAACCATTGTTCATCTCTTTTTTGTGCCATATCATCAGTTTGTGCAACTGGTGTAGGCGATGGTGCTGGTTGCTTAATATCTGGTGTTTTAGCTTTCATACACATTCACATTCCCCCTTTACCCAAATGGTTTGTACTCTGTATTCGCTACTCTTCTGTGATTGCCATTTACTTTTTTAGTGACCCTAAATGCAAAGGTCAAGGCTAATGCATCGCCTTTATTCGGTGATGGTAAGCCACGCTCTTTCATGTCCTTTTTGCTTTCGAGTTGGATGCGGCCGTTCTTATCGATGATCGCTTCTGGCCCTACGAGGTCATCATACAATCCTTGGTCATTAGGAATTGAACCGCCCTCTTTCAGCCATTCTTTCATCTCACCCCACATGTACGCTCTCATATTGAGGTACATATTGTTAGGCGATGCACCACCAAAGGCAACTAACCGCCATTTTCTACCCATCGACTTACCGATACTATAAATACCAGTGCCGTAACCTTGGTCTATAAATACCGCATCTGCTTTGTACTCATCCTCGAATTGTGCTATTAGGTTAGCCATACGCATATCATCGTCATTCTTTTCAATGGTTGCTAAACACTTCATGGAATATCCATTACGCATCACGATTTCTAATGTATCGCCGCCAGTCCATGCAGGGTCTACACCGATAATTACAGGTAAGTTATTAAACTCACCAACTCTGTACATTCGCTTTTGCGCTTCATCTACAATTGATGCGGATATGAATTGTGTGTCAGATGCACTAGGGAATATCCCTCTTACACGCACCTTTACAAAGTCGCTATCCTCACCATGAATATCTACCCACTCTTGCAACTTGGCTTTGTTTGAGATTTTAACAGTACGGCTATCTATTTGATATGTAGTCCAGTATGCTCGATGCTTTCTAAAACATTCTCTAAACCTACCGCTATTACGTGTAGGATTTCCAAACACGCACCATATAATCTCGGTTTCTTTATCGGTTAATGCACCCTCTGTTACTTCCCATATCTTGTCAGATATTGCGGATGCTTCATCAAATATGATAAGTATTCTATTCCCTTGATTGTGCAAACCTGCAAATGCTTCTGGGTTGCTATCACTCCATGGAATAGCATCAATCCGCCATGTCTTTTCATATTGCTTATCAGCACTAAACAATGCGGTAGCCGTATAGGTAAATAATTCTTTACCTATAAACAGGTTGTACCATTTGTTAAGTTCCGCCCAAGTCTTAGACCTTAACTGTGTATCAGTATTAGCAGTGACTACCCCTCTTGTATTCTCATGCGTGGCAATAGCGAATAATATCAACAATGAAGAAAAAGCGGACTTGCCAATACCATGACCTGATGCAACTGCAATTTGTATTGCCTTAGCTAATGACTTTCCCTTGCGTAGTTCTTCGCCTATTTTCTTGAAAGTCTTTACTTGCCATTCGTCAGGGCCGTCAAAATTTTCGAGCGGTGTTCCTTTTTCTCCCCACGGAAAAGCAAAATAAACAAAGCCTAACGGATCATGAGTAAACGAACCCAACGCATCAATCAGTTGTGCCTTGTTGTACTTCATCTGATTTCACCCTTGCTTGCTTCATGCGGTCGGATATATCAATCTCTATTTCTGCATCAAGTTTTACCTTTTCAGTAAATAGCATGTGCCGTTTACCTAGCAACTCGGCCGCTTTCGTTCTATCCGCAATTGATGTATCCAATCCGAACGCATCTTTTTCTTCGCCATTCATAACCTTAGTTAAGTACTCCAGCACTTCATCAGCAGTTGCGATTGTAGATTTGTTCTTCTTTTCCATGTGAGATTGTATATATTGGCTCACGTTAGCATTTGACAACAATCTACTTCCCTGTTGCCTTGCACTATTCTCTGAATATCCAGCTTTTAATGCAGCATGTGTAGCATTAGCGGTCTTGATGTATTCAGTAGCAAATAGTAATTGTTTGTCAGTTAAATTTGTATCATTCATACATCAATCACCACCTTTATATGCTTTAACTAAAAAAAGTAACACCTCGTGTTGCTTGGTGCTACTGTACTCACTTTCTTTTTTATATAGTTGTCCTTGTTTAAAGGTCTTACCTTTTTTGTACTTGTGAGGAAATGTCAGTTTGTACTCTTCCTCTGTGTACATTCGATTGACGATATATACCTTACAAGGCTTATCGTATTTGCTCCACGATTGCCTTACATCGACTACATACCGCCTACCATTCACCTGTAATGCTTTTAGTAGTTTCTTTATCGTTGGTTGATAATTCACATTAAGCACCACACAATACCGACTATAATCAATACACCGCACACAATAGCTAGACAATCAATAAGGCTAAACAAGTTATCTTCACGATGCTCAAACGCATATTTCGCTTTTGCCTGTAAGTCTTTGTTATCCAAATCTTGTGCAGCTTTTTTGAATAATGCTCTATCTTTAATGAATTGTTTAATTGCATTAATCATTTTAATACTTCACCACCTTTCCGCTTTAATTTCCCATTAGATCGTACACACAAACCGCATGTACTTTTCCTTGCGTTCCCCTGTGTGATATATGTTTGACATAACCCGTCATATTCAATGACATTGGCTGTACATTTCCCTTTCTTGTTGTTCAAGCATTTACTCTTACAACACAATATATCAGTCATCATTTCTCCCCTTTTGATAACTTTATGCAAAAAATGAGATATATCGCCGTGGATATACCTCATTATGTGATAGTTTTATTCATTTTTAGTGTAATAATCATTCAAAACTGAATATCGTATAGTCAACGCTTACACACGTTTTAACACGTAGTCAAAACACATGCACATGTTCCAGTACGTAACCAAAACAAAATACGATATTCACTTTTCAGCAATTATTACATACTCAAAACCAAAGTTATATAGTTAGCTATTCGCTAACACGAGCATATGAATTGTAATCATGGTTAGCTCACTCTGTCTAACTCTTGCACAATACTCGGTTCCCAACAGAACATATAGCTTTAGTTTTCAGTATGCAATTGCACTCTCTAAACTAATACCGCCAGTTGTTTGTAGTATGTAACATTTTTTCGCTTAAGGTTTTATCTCATGAAACGTATAGTTGGTTGTTATTGCATAATTGGAAAGGATTATATGTGCGGTATTAGTTTACAAAATGCAATTATGAGGTGCGGTGCAGTTAGAAAATAATATAGATTGTAATGACTTAGAAACAATACTCGTTGATTTTCAAATACAAAATATAAAACCGCACCTCAATTGCTATTTAGTTTTTAGAATTGCCCATTGGCAACTCTTACACCTTATATTCTACTATATATTGACATGGACTTATACGGACATTTGCGGACATTTACAGACATTTGCGGACAACTTTTTGCCACATTCTATTAACGCCTTTTCTTTGTATCGTTTAGCCTGCTTTGCTGAGTAATTCCCAATCATTTTATACGAATCTTCCGTTGTGTTATCCAGTATAAATTCATAACGTAGGATTACCGCCCCTAGTTTTTCATCTAGACTGTCAATTAAAGCGATCGCATCGCATTTTAATTTAGATAACTCATCAATACGCTTATCACGTTCTGCGACTGTATCAAGGAATCTAGCTACGCTACCCTCTAACCCTTGCGGAGTTCCGCCGCCAGTTACTCTGTCTTTACTATAATCAATAGCACCTATGGATGTAAGGTTCGCTTTTAGTTGATTGATTTCTTCATTGATAGATGCAATCTGTACATCAATCAGCTTAACAGGTTGTAAATAGTCAACCGCCATTTCTATTAATTTCTTATCGTCATATTCTCCCAAACACTTCACCTCATATTTACGATTATAAAACCCATATATTTATACCTCTGCTAGTTTTGCACGATCCCATATAAACGTATCATCTTTATTTCTTGCTGAAAACGAGGTTCTTCCGTTATTCCATGCATATATCATTTCATCTTCATACTTTGCAAAATATGCTTTTTCCCATTTGTCATCACAATCATCTTTAACCAATATAGGTGTATCAACTGGCACTTTACTCCAATCAACAATACCTATATATTCAGCAATATCAATTTGTTGGTTTTCTTCTGTAAAGCACGTACTTCTTATATCAACTCTATTCGACCATTGCGAAATACATTCACGATTTTTGTAAAAGAATACTGTTCCGTTTTCTATTTCTGCTTTTCTGTATCCTAGGTCATACATTCTACAGAACAATTCATCTGTAAATTGTTTATCGTTCATGCTCCCATTCTCCTTTATCTTCATTCCATTTGTACCACTTCACGTTTTTTATAAACATTCCGTTGTCTTGTAAATCATCTTGCATTTCACCGATGCAAAATTCATCATCTTCACTTTCATAAGCCAGTTGCTTTAGAAATTCAAACGCACTTTCCCATGTATCATGTGGTGCTATGTAATAATCTGAATGTTCTGTGTATCCGCTATAGCCTAACATTTGTTATCACCTTGTGTTTCTTTCCATCGATTTAACGCATCATTCCATTCTTCTTTACGCTTACTTTCAACGAATTCCATATACTTAAAGAGTGCATTTCTTCGTACCAGTCTTGTATATTCTTCTAATGACATCCGTCCTTTTCTCAAATCGAACATGCTCATCATTATTGCAATTTTTACACCACCTATACAATATTCCGAAAAAATACCCTCTGGGCTACTTTTAATAACAGGCTTATATATATCGTTACCATGCACTATTGTTAACACACTTGATAATAGTTCAAAATCCATCATAGTTACCTCTTATGATAAGGCGGATATTTCACCGCCTATACCTATCCAATCAATACTTTAATCAAAATCACAAACACAAATATCAAAGCTACCAAAGATACACCCATAATGGCATTAAAGAATAACTCTTGTACAAATTTAGTTGCTTTTTTATTCCGCTCAACTTTCATGTTAGCCATTGATTTTAGATCATTTGTTTTCGTTTGTAGGTTTTCTACATCACCTGTATATATTCCCATCGGTGTACACATATTATTTACCAGCTTTCAATTCTTCAACTTCCGCTACTAATTTAGTAACCAACTCTTCAAGTTGTTTGATTTTACCTTTATGGTTTAACTCATATTCAGAACCTTTACCAAGTCTAAAAGATACACCTGCATTAATCATCTTGTTGGCTAAGGTAGCACCTAAACTAAACATTACGTGTTCAGTAGGTGCATAAAATGCACCAAGTGCTACATCATTTGCATTTTTATAATGGCCGTAACCAACAGCAAATGTTAATTTGTCATCAGAATTGTAGCCTAAATAGTGCAATGCACTTAATGCTGCATTAGATGCACCAGCTTTTGCCACTTCATGCATCACATTTGAGATTTGACCTACTGTATTACGTTCTAAATCCGTAATACGTGTTTCATGGTTATTAATTCTATCCGTATTGTTCAAAATGGCTTGGCTATTTTGCCCAACACGCTCGTTTGTAGCATTTAGAGTGTTATTAATCGTTGTAAATCCATTATCCACCTTAGAGGTCAAATTAGAGATATTCGTAGTATTTCGTGTAACTCGTTTGTCTAAACAGTTCACATCTTTTTGAAGTTTGGCAATGTGTGTTCCGTTTGTTTCAATTTCGTCATACGCTGCGAACAGTTGACTGCCATTTACCGCATCTAAACTGCTAGGGTCTACACGGCCAGCACTCACATTGTGCAGTTGTCTATTGTAATTGCTAATTCCACTATATGTATCGCTTTTCTTACTGCCAAAGGATACTACGCTATTAGGACTTTCACCTGCGAACACGTGAGTTACCCCATTTAATACAACTTGTCGAACACCTACAGGGTTATCCGTCTGACTGTTTGTGCCAATCGCAACGGAATTTTGAATAGGTGCTGATGCATTGTTTCCAATTACCACCGCATCGATACCACGCACTACGCTATGCGTACCTACTGCTACCGCACCTTGATTATCTACTGTATTGTTAGCACCTAATACAGTTTGTTCTTTATTGTTGCCTACATAGTTGTTGTACCCAATTACACTTGCTTGGTCTGCTTCGATTGTTCCATTGCCACCACCGATTACAACGCTATCATTTCCTGTTACTTTATTATCACGGCCAATTGCAATTGTATTTGTGCCTGTAACCACTGTATTTGCCCCTACGGCTACAGAATTGTAACCGCTTACTACTGGCGCTTGTGTGTTAGGCTCTACTGGCCCTGTTACAACACCATTTGCAAATACATTACCACCAATTACACCCATAATCATTGTTGCTAATACTAATTTATTCATATTTGTTTTCTCCTTTTACTGTCTACTTTCTGTCTATCTACTGTCTTTTCTGTCTATCTACTGTCTACTTTCCTGTGCTACCGAACCCATTACTACCTCTTTCTGTTTCGTACAATCGGTCTGTTTCTTCAACGTCAGGCAATAATATCGGAACAATTAACAACTGTGCTATACGTTCGCCACGCTTAATCGTGTAATTCTTGCACGATACATTGTCATACACTGCACATATTTCGCCTGTATAGTCGCTATCAATCACTCCCATGCTATTTGCCATGCGTAGCGGTGTCTTATGCATACTACTACGAGGCACTAACAATCCAACATGAAAGTCAGGTATCTGTACCGCTATTCCTAATGGTATTTTTTTCTGCGTATCCGCTGGTACTGTAACATCGAATGGACAATATAAATCTAAACCAGCACTCCATTTACTACCTCGTGTAGGCAACTCAACATATTCATTCATTCGTTTTACTAACACTATTCCATTCTCCCCAATTCTTCGCTCTAACAACTCGATTGCTCGATATATTTAATTTGGCCATGATTTGCCGATTTGTCATACCTTGCTTGCATAGTTCAATAACCTTATCAGTCAATGCAAATTCATCTTGTATGCTTCTTTTGGTAGGTAAGCCCCTACCTCTGTCAGTAACAATATGTATAGCTTCGCTTATATCTAGGTCTCCCCATACTACAGATGCAAGTGCTAGCCAGTTCTTGCAGTTATGAGGAATACCATATGTTGCCGTATTAACAGCCATCACTAAATCCGCCTTTCTTATACATCTTGAACCAATCATCAGCCCTCATGGTGATTAACCATTTAGCATTATTCTTTCTATGTGCCACGATTGGCATCGCTTTTTTATATTCGCTATCGTGAATTGCTTGTGCCATTGCTTTGTCAATGTTCAATGCTTGTACACGTTTTACTTCGATGTGAATGTTAGGTAGCCCAACACAATCGCTGGCATCACCTGTATTTCCACAATACTGTTGCGTTCGTCTTACATCAAATCCATGTTCCTTGCATAGGTTAGCAAATTCACGTTCTCCATCTGCACCTTTTCGTTTACTATTTACTTTCTTTTTCTTCTCTGTTGGCATTATCTATTCACCCATTTCATGCATCCAATTCGTAAATAATGCATTAGCCCTGTAGGACTTAATTCATACCAATCATCTCTAGCCTTAGCACGTCTTACAAATCCGCCAAACTCGTATATATTACCTCTGAAATCATCTGTATCTATTTCATCAATCAAAATCAATCCTGCATCTTTAAGAAAGAAATTGATCTCATTTCTATTTTCTTCATACAAACTTCTCGGCATTGCATAATACAAGTACTTTACATTCTTACAATCATGGTATCGTTTCTTTTTAAAATCTCTCCTAAAATCATGAATATCTGTTTTAATTTCGACTTCTGTTAGGTATTGCGTTTTTAAGTCGAAATATATGAAATCAGCTTCATATTCAGTCCTACCAGGGCAATACATACTTACGTTTGGTATACATATTTTTTTACGAAATAAATGCTTACCAAGAACATATTGAATATCCTTTTCATCCATATATATCTCCTAATCACGTACTTCACATCCATATTTAGCTTTTCTCATCTTGCACCTAATTTTCTTGGCATTGCTAACTATGTATGCATTGGTATCGTTACGCATTACATTACACTTCATTTCTTTTTCTTTGTTTTTCTTATACATTCGATACATAGGGCATGTAACATGACATGCTATTTCTCTGTATTCGCATCCCTTACATGGTACTTTCATTTATCATTTCCTGTTTTCAAAAGGATTAATGGTTTCATAGATTACAAATTCTCTATTATCATATCCATGTCGTATTTCCCATTCACGAAATACCTTTGTTAATTCCTTTTCCAATTCCTGCATATGTTCTTTCTTTACATCAAGCAAATAATCTTCCGAATATTCCGCTATTTCATCGTCAAGATCACTATTTACAATATCTTCAATAACTCGTTCAGCATCAACAGTAGGAACATAATAATAAGGATTTCCAACCCTAATTTTTGGTACTTCGTAGGCTGGATAACTATCAGCAAAATCTTTTACGGCATCTTCAATGCTTTTTTCTGGATACCCTACACATCCATCGATTACCCAGCACCATTCATTCTCGTTTTTGACTAGCATTGTTATTCCTCTTCTTCTTGCTTTTCCCATCCAGCAACAATATTTATTCCAAATCCATCATACAAATTATCAACATAGTCAATCTCATAAAGCGTTCCGTATGCATCGATACAACACTCTTGATCTTTGTCACATTTTTCTAAATACTCAATCAATTCACGTACTGTCATTTTGAAATTCCTTTCTTAATATACTCTTTTATTGCAATAATTTTATTTAAGTAAAAAATCGCCACCTAGAATGGAATATTTTCATTTTGATTTGTGGTATCAAAACTATCAAAGTTACTACCACTATCAAATTCGCCCTCTAATTTTCGTCCTACGAAATCAGCAACTACCTCGGTTACATATTTCTTTTGTCCGTTGCTGTCCTCATAGGAACGTGTTTGAATACGGCCATTTACAAGTAATCGATCTCCTTTCTTGCAATTGCCAACCGCTTCGCCTGTCTTGCCCCATGCTACGCAATTGATGAAAGCAGTTTGTTCTTTCGCTTCATTGGTTGTAGAGTCAATATAAGTATTCGTAGCAGCTACTGTAAAAGTTGCCACCGCTCTCCCACTTTGTGTAAATCTCAATTCCGCATCTCGTGCTAAATTTCCTAATAGTTGTACTTGGTTCATATATTCAGCTCCTATTTTCTAATTCTACGTACCATATCGCCCTGTTTTGGTGCTTGTGATATTTTTGTTGCTTAGATTTATCGTTCAAAATATTAACTCGCCTTACAGGGCTTTTTAATCAATTTCAATAACTTAAATGGTTTAGTTTAGCTTCGACTTCATCAACGTACACATCGTAGCTAGGATGAATATGGCAATCGACTGTTGCCTCGTTTCTCATAATCTCAAGCAAGTTTTCGATTTTAGTTAGTGCTTGTGCCTCATTATTAGCCAGCATTTGAAAGCTAACATTGAAATTTACATTCACACTCACATCAAACTCTTTTACGCTTTCTTTCATTTATCCCCCTATTGCCTGTTTTAACAACGCTTTCCCTTTATCAGATATTTTGCTTTTGTCGATTATTTCTGTTACATCGACTGGTTCTTTGGCTACTTCTACCAAGTTACCTGTAGATGTCATTTCTATTTGCTTTTGACCTGCACTTATCAAGGCTTTATCGTGTTCCGCCTTTTCTCGTGCTTTCAATAATAAGTGATTATCCTTGATTGAATTTGCCATACGTTGGCGGTGTTGCTCACGTTCCACCAGTTGCTCATAGCAACGGATGAATTGTGATCTACAACTTGCCTCGTTATATTCATGGCCCATTCTAGGGTCAAAGGATGACCATATCGCCCTTGCAGCCGTTAAGGTTATTCCCTCTAAATGCTCCTTTCCATTGTCATAACCATAAGTGCCTGCTACTTTGATTACTTTCTCCCATGCAGTTTGTGCGGTTTCCACTTCATCATGCATATTCACATATGCACTTAATGCGGAACACTCTTCTCTGATTTCTGCAATCGTAGGTAGAAATTTACATTTATTAATCAAGTTCGCTATGGCCTGTTCTAAAGTAACAGGGTTAACATCACTAAGCATATTGACATATAGCAGCATACGTTGTTCTGACATATCAGTAGACCACGCTATCTGTAACATCGATAGTGCTTTCAAAGTCTGTTGTTGGTTGTTCAGTTTCTACACCCCCTAACTTATTCATCAAGTTATTAACTACGTTGATTGCATCTTCTTTACTATTCTTTTTAGAATTAGGTTTTCTGTATTCGCTACGCTCCCAAGTCCTAACCGCTGCTTTCCAATCTTTCATAGAGTTCTTTCCTACTTTCCAGCCATTGCTTTCGTAGTAGTCATAGAATTGTTCAGCGTTTACATTGTTTTTTCTTTCAATACAGTATTGTTTGATTTCAGATAGAGTAGGTTTTTCAAAACGCTTGCGTTTTGTTGTAGTGCTTTTTGCACTACTATCTATCTCTTTCTCTATCTTTATCTCTTTCTCTAACTCTATCTCTGGTGTAGATTTCTCCAAGATTTCTTCAAGATTTCTTGATTGAGTTAGTTTCTTTTGTTTTCTTTCATCTGATATTCTTCGGTCATAAAGCCTTTGCCTATCAGCTTCTGTACTGCCTTTACCTATGAAGTTCTGAATATCCAACATATAGATAGCACCATTTTCTAGTATTTCTACAAGTCCTAGTTCTTTAAACATAGATAGTGCTTGTTTAATAGTGCCTACTTGATGCCCTGTTACACTTGCCAGCATTTCAGCGTTGTAAGGAATGCGATCATTAACAACTAACTTTCCATCATTCTTTAGACTTCGTAAGTAGAGTTTTAAAAGGATATTACTGTACAAGTAGCCGTCTTTCATGCTTTCTAATATCTTCAACTCATCACTATCAAAGAAATTATCTTTCAGCCGTAGATAGTAATATTTTTTGTTATCGCTCATAGGCTAGTCCTTGTTTAGCGTTTCGATAAACTCATCTTCACTTAATGGCTTACCTAGTAATGCAATTCGTGCTAACACACTAGCAATTTCATCCGCTTCATTTTCTTCTGCATCTAATACGCTATTAACCATTGCATAAACTGCGTCTAGTTCTGAGATTATCCGATTATTAAACGTATTACTATTTTGGTCTTTTTTGTAATATTCAATGCGATTTTCTACGTATGCTCTAATCATTATTAACTCGTTCATATTTATCTGTCCTTTCTTCGACTTCTTTTAATAGGTTTCGTCTAATTTCTTTTGCGAACACACCATGCGCTTGATAATGGCAATCGGTACATAGACAAGCTAGATTTCTCAAATCACTTAATCCGCCTTGCGATCTAAATATTATGTGATGGCACTGACTGGCCATGCTTCCGCATATCACGCATAAGCCGTTATCACGTTCATAGGCTTGCTTTCGTGTTGTTGCGTATAGTTTGTTATCACGTTTTTTTCTGTTGTTCACTATCCCACCCCTCTATAAGCGATTGAATGTATTCGCTAGGTTCTAGTTGAATACCTAGCTGGTTACACTCATCTGTTAAACAATCTATAAGCCTTGCCATTTCTTTTGTGTTGTATACGCTGCTGCCGTGGTAGCACATGATATTGTGATAGCCCTTTAGGTTTTGGCACTCACCTATATCTTCCGCAAGCCAACCCAATCCGTGGCCTTGCCATATTTGTATATAGCGTTCGACCGCATCTTCTCTTACTGGCACATATGAGAAATGTCCACAATCTTTTATTGCCTTTCGGTATACATCCTCTTTTGATGTGTATCCGTTCTTACTCAACTCATCAGCTATGCGTTGGCACAATATCCAAGCATAACTATTTGAGTTAAGACTACGGCTTTTAGATTTCCTTTTAATCTCTACTGTGTATTCTTTATCGGTAGAGATATTTGACAAATCATTGTCATGTGGTGCTGGTATTACTACCATTACACCGAGTGGCGAACGCAACAGTTCGATGTTATTTGTTGTCCACTTCATAACCTTTCACCCAATCATAAAGTTTTGACATCTGATCTCGTGTGATGTTATCAATCACTCCAACACCAAACATTTTTGTAAGTTGTTGGTTTAGTTGCTCACTACTAATCCCATGTTCGCCAGCCGTTTGTAATACAATTGCATACGCATTTTGAGGGTTAAACTCTTTTTCTTTCTTTTCTTTTTCTGCTGCTGCATTTATTTTTGTATCTTGCAATCCTCTATATACATCAGCACCTACACCAATCATTTTTGCTGCAGTACCTAATGCATCAGTAACGGCCATCTTAAAGGCTTCATCGTTGCCGTGAAAACCATTTTTATCTTTGTAGATTAGGAAATCTCCACCATATCCAGGAATTGGTTCACTCCATTCATCACCATCTTTGATGTATAGATTTACCAATACATACAACATAGTTTCTTTGGTTTCTTCGACTGGTACTTGTTGAGTACTAACAACTTCAAATTTCCAACCAATTCCACACATACCATATGTTTCGGTTAAGATTTCCCATCGCCATTGAGGAGAAATGTCATATTTTCCTTTAAGTTTCCCAAAGTCAATTACTTTCAACGCTGATTGCGGTACAGTTTTAACCGCTATATATCTACTATCCATCTATACCTCTTTATATTTGTAACCACGCATTTCCAAGAAATCAGTTAAATCTTTTGCATCTTCTTCTGTTAAGTCATATACAGTTACTGTTAAACTTGTTTTTGCTTCTGATGTTTCTGCTATTTCAACTGTTTCATTTTCGATGCTTGCCCTAGCAGCTTCTTCCATCTCGTTACGTTTTGCGAATTTTGCATTGATAAATTCTCTAGCTTGATCTAGTGGCATATCTTTTACTACAGGCCAGCACTCATTAAAAGTAATCGGTGTGGCTAATTCGTATTGCTGGTTGCAAGTATCAACCACAAACTCAATCATTCCTTCTTTCTCTGCTAGAATTTGTTTATAATCGTCATCCGATTGTTGTCGCTTTGCAATTTCAATCATCATTCCCTCAATAGAGGTTTCAGTGTCTTTCATCTTTGCAGTTTTATTTAACCAGCGTTTATCACGTTGTAGTTGTTCCGCATATTCTGCACGAACGTTATACTTTTCAACCATTTTTTCAATAAACTTGTTGATGGTTTCTGTTTTTGCTTGTACTTCTTTTTCGTCAAAGTATTTAATTTGTTCCGCCAATGGTTTTTCTGCATCGTAAACAACTTTCAATACTTCATTTACTTCTTCCTCAAACAATTCAATAGGTCTTTTGAGTTCTCTTTTTTTCTCTTTACAGAATTTATCAAGTGTTGTTCTATACTTAACAATTTCATTCTTAGCACTTACCATTTCCTTATAGTTTTCTTCGGTTACTACAAGTCCTTTATACTTTTCTAGTTGCGCTTCAAAATATGTTTTGATTTCGTCTTTGTTCCATTTGAATACTTGTTCGTTTTGACTAACAATCGGTGTTAAATTAATTTCCATTTATTTCTCCTTGTGTTAAAATACAAGTAGAGATATAAGACATACTCTCTACTAGCACGCTTGCTTTCCTACGGCCTAGCGTGCTTTTTTATTTCTCTTGCCCAAAAGTTGCTCAATATTAGTAGTGCGAACCCTAGGGCAACTTGAAGGAATGCGGTATAGAAATCAATTCTATCTATTTCTACGGAACCTACTGTTCCGATTACCGCTAAAAACGCTACAGCTCTTATCAACCAAATCAACTTCATAATTCTTCTCCTATCACTGTTAAAATGGGTTGTAACAAAAGCCATATACTCTATCATGCGAACCAACTTTTCCGTAATGTCTACGGAGTACATCAGAAGTGTTCTCTTCTTCCATGCGTTGCCCATCCGCACAATGACATTCCCAGCCATAAGGTGTAATTTCATCAAAGATACTCTCTACATATTCGTAGTGATCTTCACGAATTTTTGCACCAGCACAAGCGATGGCTTCGATGAAATTATTGTTTATAAACTTTTTCATAGCTCTTCTCCTACTATCACTAGCATTTGGCTAGTGATTTTTTTAATTTCACTTTTTAAACGATTGTTTTCCTGTTGTAGTTTTTCTACCTCTACTTTCATTTTCCGAAATGCTATCGGTGTATACTCATCATTGATACCTACAAGGCTTTCAACTTCCTTTTTGCTGAACCTAACTCCAGCTACTCCTTTTAATTGATGAAGTGTGCCTTTATCTCTCATGTTGTATACGCTTGTTTCTGTACATTTTAGAAGTTTCGCCACTTCTGATACTGTATAAACTAGGCTCTCCATCGCATTTCATTCCTTGCGTGTAAATCAGCAGTTCTAGCCAGTTTCACCCAAGATAGAATGACTTTCCTATTCCATCTTGATTGGTTTCTTAACGGCCATTTTTTCCTGATGAGTTTTCGCCAGTATTGTGCGTACTCATCATTTCTGCCAGCCCATCCAAATCTTGTGGGTGTTTGTCCGTATCGTTTGTTAGCTAGTTTTAGATCCGTTTGATTTTGTACTAGCATCTAATCACCTCTTTATAATTACATTTAAACTGTAATACTTTTACAAAAAAATAATCTTATGGTACGGAACCTCATAAAGATTTTCAATCTTTTTTAGCACATGTACATCTGGGGATGATTTTCCTTTTTCATAATTCATCAACGTATATTCGCTAATACCTAGCATTTCCGCTGCTTTCTTTTGTGTCAGCCCTTTATTTACTCGTGCTGCTTTTAACGTAATTCCATCTTTTACGAAATCTTGTTGGTTCAATTTATCACCTCGCTTTTCCCTTTCGTTGATTGCATTGTATTACAGTTAAACTGTAATGTCAACAGTTTTTCTGTAAATTATTTAAAAAATATTTGATTTTTTTGCAGTTTAAATATATTATATAAATAACAACAAATATTTTAAAATTACAATGAGGTGAATATAATGAGTGATTTAGGCAATAGAGAGATATTCTCCAAGAATTTACAGTACTATATGAACCTATACAATAAAACTAGAATACAAGTTGCAAAAGATATTGGTGTATCTTATACAACATTTACAAGTTGGATTAAAGGTACTAACTATCCTCGTATAGATAAGATAGAATTACTAGCTAATTATTTTAGAGTAAACAAAGCTGATTTAATAGAAAACAAATACTCAGAAAATGAACAGTACTATTCTGATCCGTCTGTATCAGAATATGCACAAGCCATTAAAGACAATCCTGATTTACGTTTATTATTCGATGCAAGTAAAGATATGTCTAAAGATGATATTAACTTTGTAATTAATACTATAGAGATGTTGAAGAAAAGAGGTTGATGGTATGACTAACTACGAACCTGTAATTACTTCATGCATCCGTGAAATGCAAGCAATGGCCTTTATTGTTTCTACTATTTCTATTGTATTCGCTATAACATTATACCTATTCACTCGTAATGGCTATATTTCTGTAGCATTGCCATTTATTGCAAATGCAGTTGTTTTAATGATGCTCACTAATAAAATACATAAAAGCATGTGTAAAAAATTCCATGTTAAATAATATACAATAACCCTACAAAGGGGATGATGGTATGAACATCAATTTGATTTACATAAAATTACGGAAAACACAAACTGCGGTATTAAAACTAAATGATGATGGTACTTACACCATTCTCGTTAATAGTGATAAACCTATTGATGTACAACGTAAAGGTATACTACATGAGATAGGTCATATATTAAATGATGATATGTATAGTCAGGCACACATTGATTTAATCGAGCGTATGGCTCATGCAAGGGAAATGGACGATGTAGATGGTATTAACTTTTACACTCACATCATATGAGGTGAATTATGCAATACAATTTCACTATCAGAAAAAAGGATAAAGGGTATCAGATTATAGTTAGCTATAAAGACGGATATAAGTGGAAACAGAAATCTAAACAGGGTTTTGCCACACAAAGAGACGCAAAACTTTATGGCCAGCAAATAGTCGATAACCTAAAAAAGACTATCACCAGTCCACTTGATGATAGTCTAAAAGATATAACGCTTATTGAGTTTTTTGATATATTTATTAGTGAACATATCAACGCTACAAAGAATACATTGATCACTTACAAGAACGCACTCAATGTAGTTGATGCATTAAAGGATAAAAAACTGTCAACAATTACAACGCAAGATATACTACATCAATTTAATCATTCCGTATATGCAGTTGCTACAATAAACCTAGCATATAGAGTGCTAAATATGTTATTTAACTATGCTATCTCTCCATACAAAGTAATTCGTGAAAATCCTTGTAAACCCATTAAGCCGTTAAAACAACGCGATGTAAAAAAGGTTTCTGTCATTACCGCTGATGAGTTACAACGATTAGACGAATTAGAGGATAGCAACTATTTATACTACGTATTGTTCATGGTGGCAAGATATACGGGTGCTAGGTATGGCGAAATAATAGCTATAACATGGAACGATATAGACTTCACAAATAAAACAATAGCCATAAACAAACAATGGGTAGCACTAGGAAACAATCAATTTGACTACTCATTTACTAAATCTACTAATGGAATAAGGACTATACCAATACCGCCTGCATTACTCGTGATACTGACAAAGTATAAAAATGTATGTACAACAGATAGGTTGTTTAACTTTAGGCGGAGTAATACTACTACCCCTAACAGAATATTACAAAAATATATTCCAGAAAAATCAATGCATGCATTCCGTCATACATACGCCACTACTTTATTAGCAAATAATGTAGATGTTAAAACAGTAGCAAGCCTACTCGGTGATACAGTAGATACAGTTATTCACAATTACATACACTATACTGATGAGATGAGGTTAAAGGCTGCGGAAAGCGTGGCTAATATTTTTGGCTAATAATTTTTGACGATTTTTTGATAAATAAAACAAAACACTAGCAATATCAATGATTGTTAGTGCTTTTGTTAATATCTTTAATTATACCACATATACCATGCCATCTATACTGCATTGTACTGTATC